>Ga0209979_1000611_pt1 | contig 46235 bp, 44 predicted proteins | sample AnhtaG_FD_183114 | JGI IMG/M metagenome (GOLD analysis project Ga0209979, IMG submission 183114) | Deep subsurface microbial communities from Anholt, Denmark to uncover new lineages of life (NeLLi) - Anholt_01485 metaG (SPAdes) (version 2) | ecosystem: Environmental > Aquatic > Marine > Oceanic...
GCGACTTGGTCTGCACAGCTTTCTACAACACTATCAACTTCGTCACACTTAACCGAACCGCCGGATGCGGACCCGCATGTCCGGTGGTGTGGGAGGGGGGCGGTCAGGCCGTCCCCCTATCCCGATTTGAAGCCCAAAGCAAGGACCAATTGTCGCAACTACAGCCGACGGTAGGTACTTTCATCACGCTTGGCTATCTTGGTGATCACGACCAGACGTTCTTCATCATCAATCCAGTAGATGAGCCGGTATCTACCGATGCGAATGCGATGGAGGTCGTTTGCGTCCCTGAGTTTCCTGGCACGGAGAGGACGTGGATTTTCTGCCAGATTGGCAATGACCCGCAACACACGATCCTGAATTGTGGAAGCCAGATTATCCGGTGCATGTTCAACTCTACTGCTGGCCAAGTCCACATGGTACACTGTCAGCGCCCTTTTCGCTCAGCGAGGTATTGCTCCAGTGATTTGCCCTCCCCAGCGCGATAAGCTGCCACAGAGCGTTCGGAGTCGAGGATGTCTTCCAACTCCTCAACGCGCTCCAACAGAGCCTCATATTCCTCCAGAGGCAACAACACTGCCTTCCGTTGGCCGAGTTCGCCCAACATGGGGCTCAATCCCGTAATTGTGACCGCGACTCTTTCCATGTCCTTACCCTCCTGGTGAAGATTTGGGAATTGTATCATCCATTATATCACTCTCCTCTCTGAAAGGCCAGTCAGAGACCTGTCTATCCCCCGTACAACCATCTGCAAGGTAGAAGGAGGAGTAGCATCATGCTAGACGAACTACGAGCACTACAAACCGAAGCACTAGAGGCACTGGAAGCCATCGCCGACACTGAGGCCCTGGAGCAGTGGCGGGTCAGGTATCTGGGCCGCAGCGGAGAGCTGACTGCACTTCTGCGCTCCATTGGCCGGCTCCCGCCTGAGGAGCGGCCCCTCGCCGGGAGGAGGGCCAATGAGGTGAAAGCCGCTCTGGAGAGGGCCTGCGTCGAAAAAGCGGAAGCTCTCGAACGGGCAGAGCGAGAGGCGGCCCTGGAGGCAGAGCGCGTTGACGTGACCCTACCCGGCCGGCCGGTGCAGCTCGGGCACGTGCACCTCACCACCCAGATCCTGCGCCAGATCTGCGACATCTTCGCCCAGATGGGCTTCCAGGTATACGATAGCCCGGATGTGGAGACCGATGAGATGAACTTCGGCCTGCTGAACACGCCTGCCTACCATCCGGCCCGCGACCTGTGGGACACCTTCTGGGTGAACGATGACGTGCTGCTGCGCACCCACACCTCCCCCGGCCAAATCCGGGTCATGCGGGAGCGATGTCCAGAGCCCATCCGGGTGATCCTGCCCGGCAAGTGCTATCGCTACGAGCAGGTCACCGCCCGTGCTGAGCACCAGTTCTACCAAGTGGAAGGATTGGCCGTGGGACGGAACATCACCATGGCCGATCTGAAGGGCACCATGCTCAACTTCGCCCGAATGTTCTATGGACCTGATCAGGAGGTCCGGCTTCGGGGCTCCTACTTCCCCTTCACCGAGCCCAGTGTGGAGTTCGATGGCCGGTGCATCCTGTGCCACGGTGAGGGCTGCCGGGTGTGCAAGTACTCTGGCTGGCTGGAGCTGGCGGGCGCGGGGATGGTGCACCCCGTGGTCCTGGAGAATGGCGGCTACGACCCTGCCATATACTCCGGCTTCGCCTTCGGATTCGGCGTGGAGCGCCCGGCCATGCTGAAGTATGACATTGATGATATTCGGTACTTCTATGGGAATGACATGAGATTTCTGCAACAGTTCTGAGGCCGAGAGAGTAACGAGTAATGAGGCAACGAGGAATGAGTAACACAGCAAACAAGTAACGAGGTGTCACAACACTTGGAGGGTGAGAGATGACTAAGAAGGGTTTCCAGGGATTGGAGGTATGGCAGAAGGCACGACAATTGATGATTGTTGTCCACAAGCGGATTGCGCCTTTGCTTCCGCCTGAAGAGAAATGGGACGTGGCGCACCAGATTCGCTCTCCTTCGAAGAGCGTCATGGCCAACATCGCTGAGGGGTACGGGCGGTACTACTATCAGGACAACGCGCGCTTCTGCTACAACGCGCGTGGCTCACTGGATGAAACCATCAATCACCTGATCACCGCCCGCGATCTGGGCTACATCCCCGAATCGCTCTATCGGGAAGCCCACGCCCTGGCTGACGAAGTGAGGCGCATGCTCAACGGCTACATCGCCTATCTCAAACGCTGTCGTCAGGGTGAAAACGAGCCCGGCAGCAACCTGCCCATCCAGGAAGTCCGCATCGCCTACGTCACCAGTAAGCCAGAGCCCGACTGAGCCAACAACTCATTCACTCGTCACTCGTTGACTCGTTTACTCATTGACTTCCTCTGGAAGGAGAGCGAACCATGAGAATACCCCTAAGCTGGCTACGCGACTACGTTGATATCACCCTCCCCATCGAAGAGCTCGCCGAAAGGCTGACGCTGGCGGGGATGGACGTGGAATCCATCGACCGGATCGGGGCTGAATGGAGCCGGGAGCACATCTTCGTCGGCCAGGTGCTGGAGGTGAAGCCCCATCCCAACGCCGACCGACTGACCCTGGCCACGGTGGAGTATGTCACGGGACAGCCATTGACCGTGGTCACCGGAGCACCCAACCTGCCGGTCGGCTCCTCGGGCCAGAAGGTGGCCTTCGCCCTCTCCGGCGCACGCCTCATTGACGGCTACTCGGAGGAGCTGCGCTACACTACCCTCACGCCGGCGAGGATCCGAGGCATACGCTCCGAGGGCATGGTCTGCTCCGAGAAGGAGCTGGGGCTCTCCGACTATCACGAGGGCATCCTCATCCTGCCCGATGACGCCCCCGTGGGCACCCCCCTGGCCGATTACCTGGGCGACGCGGTGCTGGAATTCGACATCAAGGGCGCTTTCGCACACCTGGAGTCGGTCATCGGCATCGCCCGTGAGACAGCCGCGCTGACAGGCCAGAAGCTCCGGGACGATGTGCTCACCATCCTGGAGCGGGAGCCAGTGGAGATCACCGCCCATGCCCCCTTCGTGGAGCTGGAGATCGCCGACCCGGAGGTGTGCGCCCGCTACTCGGCGGCCCTCATCCGCGACGTGACCATCGGCGAGTCTCCTCCCTGGATGCAGCAGCGGCTCCTGAAGGCCGGGATGCGGCCCCTCAACGTCATCGTGGACATCACCAACTACGTGATGCTGGAGCTGGGACAGCCGCTGCACGCCTTCGACTACCGTGCCCTGGGGGGCCGAAGACCCGACGCCGACCGGTCGGCCATCATTGTCCGCCGGGCCAGGCAAGCAGAGCGGATTGCTACGCTCGATGGGGTGTACCGCACTCTGGATGAGGAGATGCTGCTAATCACCGACGGCGGCGGGCCGGTGGCTATCGCGGGGGTTATGGGTGGGCTGGAGAGCGAGGTCACCGGAGACACGGCAGACGTGCTCCTGGAGTCAGCCAATTTCCTCTTCACCAACGTCCGCCGCACATCGCAAATGCTGAAGCTGCCCAGTGAGGCTGCCCGTCGCTTCGGCAAGCAGATTGACCCCCAGCTCACGGTGAAGGCTCTGGCCCGGGCCTGTCAACTGATGGAAGAGCTGGCCGACGGGAAAGTGGAGCCAGTCTACGCCGACCTCTACCCCCGCCCCCGCCGCATCCCTACCATCGAGTTCAACCCGGCTGAGGTTGAGAGAGTTCTGGGGATGAAAGTCTCAACCGAAGAGATCGTGCGGGTGCTGGAGTCTTTGGAGTTCAAGTGTGAGGTAACGAGTCAACAAGTAATGAGTCAACGAGAAACAAGTCAACGAGGGGATAAGCACCCCCTTCCTCATCTCTCGTCACCTTGTTACTCGTTGCCTCTGATCCTGGTCATCCCCCCATCCCATCGCCTCGACATCTCCCACCCTGTGGATCTCGTTGAGGAAGTGGGCCGCGTGATCGGCTACGACAAGCTGTCGGCCACGCTGTTGAGAGACGAGCTGCCGCCGCAGCGCGCCAACCCAGTGTTGGAGGGCCAGCAGCGGGTGCGCGACCTGCTGGTGGGATGTGGGTTGCAGGAGGTGATCACCTACAGCCTCACCAGCCCCGAAGCGGAGGCCAAGCTGTGGCCGGCGGAGGGCCAACCACCTCAGAGGGGGTACATCCGTCTGAAGAATCCCCTCACCAGCGATCGGGTGGTGATGCGCCACACGCTCATGCCCAGGCTGCTGGAGACGATGGCTTTCAACCTCCGCTACATAGATCGTGCCGCCATCTTCGAGGTGGGGCGGGTCTATCTGCCGCGGGAGGGGCAGCTCCTGCCGGATGAGCCCAACCGGCTGGGCATCGCTCTCGCCGGCCCCCGGCTGACCTCCTCCTGGCTCAGCCCAGAGGAGGACGAGCTCGACTTCTTCGACCTGAAAGGGATCATCGAGGCGCTGCTCTCCCGGTTGAGGATCACGGGAGCCCGATTTATCCCTATCGAGCACCCCACCTTCCAGCCAGGCCGCGTGGCTCAACTCAGGATAGGAGAGGTGGAACTTGGCCTGCTGGGCGAGGTGCATCCCGATGTGCGGGCGGCCTTCGATCTGGGGGAACGGAGGGTCTGTTTAGCCGAGTTCGACCTGGAGGGCCTATTGGCTCTGGCCAGCGCTGAGATACACATGGCCCCCATCTCCCGGTTCCCGGCGGTGGGGCAGGACCTGGCGGTGGTGGTGGATGAAAGGATCCCTGCGATCCGCGTGCAGGAGGAGATCCAGGCCGCCGGTGGTGAAATACTGGGCGAAGTGAAGCTCTTCGACCTCTACCGGGGTGCGCCAATCCCCTCAGGTCAAAAGAGCCTGGCCTACTCCCTCACCTACCAGGCGCTGGATCGCACTCTGACCGACGAGGAAGTGGCCAGGGTGCACGAATGGATCGTGGAGCATCTGAGAGCTAAACTGGGTGCCGAGTTACGGGGATGAAAGCCACAATCTCCAGAGATGACATTGAGGGCTGAGGCGTCCCCGCCGAGGCAATTCCAGTGCCTCGACGGGTGAGGACGCCCTTGAACCTCACAGAAGCAGGTAACGAGTCGACGGGGCACCGAGGCAACAAGGATTTAACCCCCCTTGTTGCCTCATCTACTCATTACTCGTTGCCTCTCGCATCGTGAGCAAGGTGTGAGAAATGACCTATGAAGAGATTGTGCAAAAGAACCTGACCTTGAGCACGGAATTCAGCCGCTATATTCTGGAACATCCCGAGTTTGCTGAATCACTGCCAGATAAAGCTCATGTGGTGCTGCTCCCCAAAGATGACCCACAGCTCTATCGCAGCAACCTGGAGACGGCGAGGCGGTACCATGAACAAGAAGAAGATGCTGATCGCCCCGTTGTGTACATCGAGGTCGAAGCCCTCGCTCCCCAACGGTCCCGATTAGTCAGTCCCAGACTGGTATCTAAGCCTTTGCCTAGCGGTACCCTATAGGCACTGGTCCGTGTGAGTCAGGCTGGCCGCCTCACATCACAAAGGGACGCTCTCACGAGCGTCCCTTTTCACTTGGCGATTTTCGCCGCAGGTGATATACTTCAGCCTGCGATGAACAAACACTGCCAAACCCTGGAATTCCCCAAGATCCTACAGCAAGTAGCCGAACGGAGCTCATTTTCCGCAGGGCGGGAGCTGATCCTGACGCTGGAGCCGACGCCCAATCTGAACGAAGCCCAGGCCTGGCAGCAGGAGACAACAGAGGCCCGACGATTATTGGATGCCAAAGGCAGCACCCCCATCGGCGGAGCCCACGACGTGCGGCCTTTGGTCGAGCGCGCTGAACGCGGCCTCACGCTGCTCCCAGCAGAGCTGCTGGATATCCAGTCCACGCTGGAGGCAGGGCAGCGGCTGAAGCGAGCGCTGACTCGCCTCCGCGACCAGTTTCCCCGCCTGGCCGACCACGCCTCAGGGATTGAGCCCTGCCCCCACCTCATCGCCGAGATCGCGCGCTGCATCAACGGGCGGGGAGAGGTGCTGGACTCAGCCTCACCTGAGCTGGCCCGCATACGCCGGGAGAAGGCCATCGCCCACCAGCGGCTCATGGACCGCTTGCAGGGGATGATCTCCTCTCCCCCCAACGCCCCTTTCCTACAGGAGTTCTACATCACCGAGCGCAGTGGTCGCTACGTCATCCCCCTCAAGGCGGAGTTCAAAGGGCGCATTCCGGGGCTGATCCATGATCAGTCGGCCAGCGGGGCCACGCTCTTCATCGAGCCCCTGGCGGTGGTGGAGCTGAACAACAACTGGCGACAGTTACAGCTCGACGAGGAGAAGGAGGTGCAGCGCATCCTGGCCGTCCTTTCGGGACTGGTGGCCCAGGAGGGGGATCTCATCCGCTACACCGTGGATGCACTGGCCTACCTGGACATGACCTTCGCCAAGGCCCGATACGCCGAGGCTACAGACGCCACAGAACCGCAGCTAGTAGCCTTTCGAAAGACAAAGCGCAAGAGGCAAGAGCCACAAAAAGAGAACTTTCAACTTTCAACTTGCAACTTGCAACTTCCCCCTTCCCATCCTGGCTCCACCCTCCGCCTGATCCAGGCCCGCCATCCCCTTCTTGACCCTCAGAGGGTAGTGCCCATTGACGTGCACCTGGGGAAGGATTATTACATGCTGGTGATCACCGGCCCCAACACCGGCGGCAAGACCGTCTCCCTCAAGATGGTGGGCCTACTCTGTCTCATGGCCCAGGCGGGGGTCCACATTCCCGCCGCCGAGGGCTCGACGATCTCCATCTTCGAGAAAGTGTATGCCGACATCGGTGACGAGCAGTCTATCGAACAGTCCCTCTCCACCTTCTCCTCCCACATGAACAACATCATCTCCATTCTCGGCCAGGCGGATAGCCATTCGCTGGTGCTGCTGGATGAGTTGGGCGCGGGCACCGATCCCAGCGAGGGGTCAGCCCTGGCCCGGGCGCTGTTGGACCATCTGTGCCAGCGTCGGATCACCACCCTGGTGGCCACGCACTGCTCGGAACTGAAGGCCTACGCTCAGGACACCCCCGGTGTGCGCAATGCCTCCCTCCACTTCGACCTGGAGACCCTGTCCCCCACCTTCGAGTTGCGCATAGGGCTGCCTGGGCAGAGCAATGCCCTGGCCATCGCCCAGCGGCTGGGGCTATCCCGGCACATCATTGACCAGGCGCGGGGGTGGCTCTCTCCCCAGCAGTTGGAAGCCGAGAGCCTGCTGCGCCAGATTCAAGAGGCCCGAGGGGCGGCTGAGGCGGAGCGCAGAGCGGCAGCCCAGGCCGGGGAGGAAGTGGAAGCCCTGCGCCAGGACTTGGAAGGACGATTGGGGGGCATTGAGGAGGAGCGGCGGCAGGTCCTGAAGGCCGCGTGGGCCGAGGCGGAGGAAGTACTGGCCGAGCTCCGGGCGAAGATGGCGCGGCTGCGTTGGCAACCGGAGGCAGTGGAAGCCCAGCTTGAGCAGGCGGAGGCCCTGGTAGAGGAACTGGCCCAGCGTGCTGCTCCACCCGAAGGCCTCCCTTCATCCGAAGGTGCGGTGTCTCCAGAGCAACTTCTGCCCGGCGACACGGTGTGGGTGGCAAGTCTGGGGAAAGAGGGACGGTTGCTGGGGTTGGAGGATACTCAGGCCGAGGTGCAGGTAGGGCAATTTCGGGTGAAGGTGGATCCCAAGGATCTGGAGTTCCGCCGGGCCGAGCCGAGGCCCGAGGTGGAGTCGGAGTTTGTCTCCGCCGGGGCCTTGCGTCCCTCTCCGGGGCTGGAACTGGAGCTGCGGGGCTGGCGGATAGAGGACGCATCGGAGCGCTTGGACAAGTACCTGGACGAGGCATATCTGGCTCGGCTGCCTTTCGTGCGGATCATTCACGGCAAAGGCACTGGCCGTCTCCGCCGGGCGGTTCGGAAGCGGCTGGATGGGCACCCCCAGGTGCGCGACTTTCGCCCCGGGGACCAGCACGAGGGAGGTGAGGGGGTCACTGTGGTGCAGTTGGTTGGGCACTGATGGTCAGGAGCTGTGAGAGACCCTGAGCGATGGGGAGCGGTTGACCTCGTTAACTGAAATTCGCCTACTCTTTTCGCTACGACCTAGACTTGGTTAAAGTAAACTGAAAATGTTCAGCAAAAGAAGTTTGACACTCCTAATGGTAACCCTGATCTTGGTCCTGGGGTGGATAACAGGATGCGCATCGGTGGCAACGCCAACGGCGTTCTCCGTCCCACATACTACCATCCCTGTGCCGTCTACGGCGACCCCAACCCTTGACCCAACTGTCACCCGCGTGCCGCCTACGGCGACCCCAGTACCACCAACGCCTATTCCTACACTCACTCCTACCAACGCTGCAACGCCACGGCTATCGCCAACCGTGGCGGAGATTCTGGCTCAGGGGGAAAAGGTGCCGTTCGAGGTATGTGGCGAGTCAACCACCTGGGTACGTCCTTCTGAAGAGGAACAGGCTTCAAAATGGGGGGCTGGTCGGTACGCTGGTGCGAATGAAGAAGTCACAAAATACCCCTGGACGCACGACTTCTTCGTGGTCTATGGAGGTGCGAGCATAGAACATGACATAGAAAATCTCTCTGGACTTTTGACACTCCAGGGTGGGGAGAGAGCTAAGTGCTTCGAACCAGAGCGACATGACGCCATACTCAAGCTTCAAACCGCAGAAGTGTGGGCGTTACTCCACAAAGTGAACAACATAAAGCGGCTGGATACATCCTATGTTATCGTAGTGGAGCCGATCCAACGGGGCGTTCAGTTCGTTCAATTTCCAAGGCCCACTGAGTGGCTTCCCCTGACATTGTATTTCGTTACGACCGATGGCAAAGAAGTAGAAAAGATCGTGGAGGCTGATTATATCTATTGGCCCTATCCACAGCTTGTATCAACTCCTCAGCATTGAACGAGGCCCATTGGGGAAAGAGACAAATCACAATGGCGAAAAGAATCATCGCTACCGACAAAGCGCCAGCCACCGTGGGCCCCTTATCTCAGAGGTTGCAAGAAGCATTTGGATAATCCCAGTAGCGTGCAACTGTGTACGCTTCTTCAAGTGAGCCTCTGACGTCCACCTCAGCGGCTACGACGCCAGTTCACAAAGGAGAGACAGATGAACAACCCAATACGAGTCACCGTGTGGAACGAATATCATCATGAAAAGCGGGACGAGGAGATCGCGAGGATATACCCGGAGGGGATCCACGGCGCCATCGCCAGGTACCTGCGAGCCCAGTCAGGGATGGAGGTCCGGACCGCAACCCTCGACGAGCCACAACACGGCCTCGACGATGAGGTGCTGGCTAAGACGGACGTGTTAACTTGGTGGGGTCACATGGCTCATGGCGAGGTCCGCGACGAAGTAGTAGACAGGATCCAGGCCCGCATTCTGGACGGAATGGGGCTGATCGTCCTCCACTCGGCCCACTTCTCCAAGATCTTCCGGCGAATGACGGGCACCACCTGCAACCTGAAGTGGCGCGAGGCAGGAGAGCGGGAGCGGCTGTGGGTCGTGGAGCCCGGCCACCCCATCGCCGAGGGCCTCGGCGAGTTCATCGAGGTCCCCCACGCGGAGATGTACGGTGAGCGCTTCGATATCCCCCAGCCGGATACCCTGGTCTTCGTCAGTTGGTTTCAGGGCGGAGAGGTCTTCCGCAGCGGGTGCTGCTTCCATCGCGGGCGGGGAAGGATCTTCTACTTCCGCCCCGGACACGAGACCTACCCCATCTTCTATCAGGAGGAGGTGCTGAAAGTCATCGCCAACGCCATCCGCTGGGCCGCGCCCGTCGGCGGGCCGGCACTGACCTTCGGAAACGTCAAGCCCCTGGAGAGCCTGTAGCGACCGGGACTGCTCATCTCAGCACCCTGCTGTGGAGGCTATACTGAGGGAAGGAGTAAAGGAAATGGGCCAGTCGTCATCCGATCAGGACGTGGCTAGCGAAATCTGTTCCCGTCTTGAATTCAATGGCCAACGCTTCCGACGCGGCCAATACGTCGCTATTCTTGAGGGAAAGGTTATAGCCGTCGGGGATAGCTTTGATGAAGTGCAACAGGCCCTAGTCGCACAAGATCCCAACCCCTATGGGGGCCTCATCTGTCAAGTTGATGAGCCCGTGCCTGACATCATCCGCTAGCGGAAGGACGAACTATCATGACCAAAAAGATCATCGCCACAGACAAAGCACCAGCCGCCGTGGGCCCCTACTCCCAGGGGGTGCGGGTGGGAAACCTGATCTTCACCGCAGGCCAGGCAGGGCTTGACCCCGCCACTGGCCGTCTGGTGGAGGGGGGCGTCGAAGCTCAGACACGACAGACATTGAAAAACCTGAGCGCTATACTCCAGGCGGCGGAAAGTTGCCTGTCCCAGGTGGTGAAGACCACCGTTTTCCTGCAGGACATCGCCGACTTCCAAGCCATGAACCAGGTCTACGCCGAGTTCTTTGACGGCCATCCACCAGCCCGCTCGACGGTTCAGGTGGCAGCCCTGCCCCTCGGTGCACTGCTGGAGATCGAGGCTGTGGCTATCGTAGAAGATAGTTAGCCAGTACGCACGCAAGGCCGCCACTTTCATGGCGGCCTTACTCTATCACGGGCTACGGTGCTTGCATACTACCCGCGTAGGTGGCTAGGCGATTCCCCGCTGACCAGCCCGCGCGCTTCAGCCACGCGCACGAATATTGTGGAGAGCGCCCCAACCCGCGTAGAGGGCTGTATCCCCCAATGCCTCCTCAATGCGCAGCAGTTGATTGTACTTAGCCACCCGGTCGGAGCGACATGGTGCCCCGGTCTTGATCTGGCCAGTGTTCAGGGCCACCGCCAGGTCGGCGATGGTGGTATCCTCTGTCTCCCCGCTGCGATGGGAGACCACCGCCCCCCACCCAGCCCGCTGGGCCTCGGCCACGGCAGCGATAGCCTCAGTCAAGGTTCCGATCTGGTTCACCTTGCACAGCAGGGCATTGCAGGCCCCCAGTTCAATGGCTTTTCGCACCCGCTGCACATTGGTCACCAGCAGGTCATCGCCCACGAGCTGCAAGCGATCCCCTATCCGCTCCATCAGAAACTGCCAGCCTTCCCAGTCATCCTCAGCCAGCCCATCCTCAATGGAGATGATCGGGTATTTCTCCACCCATTCCGCGTAGAAGTCCACCATCTCCTCGGATGACAGTTCCCTCCCTTCTTTCTGGAGCACGTACCGGCCATCGTGGAAGAACTCACTGGCTGCGGGGTCCAGGGCGATGAAGATATCCTCGCCCGGCTCATAGCCTGCCCGCTCGATGGCCTCCAGGATCACCTCGATGGCCTCAACATTGTAGCCCAAGGAGGGGGCGAAGCCTCCCTCATCGCCCACGTTGGTGTTGTAGCCCTTGTCCCGGAGCACTGCCTTAAGGGCCTCGTAGGTCTCCGCACCCCAGCGCAGGCACTCAGAGAAGGTGGGAGCGCCCACAGGCATGATCATGAACTCCTGCAAATCGGTGGAATCGGCGGCGTGCTTGCCCCCATTGAGGATGTTCATCATGGGCACGGGCAGCGTTCGGGCGCTGGTGCCTCCAATGTAGCGGAAAAGAGGTAGGCCCACCGCCTCCGCCGCGGCCTTGGCAACGGCCAACGATACACCCAGGATGGCATTGGCCCCCAGGCGACCCTTATTGGGTGTCCCATCCAGCTCGATGAGGAACTCGTCAATCCCCACCTGATCCAGCGCGTCCCAGCCCAGGAGTTCCTCGGCTATCTCATTGTTGACATTCATCACCGCAGTCAGCACCCCCTTGCCCCCGAACCGCTCCGGGTCATCGTCACGCAGTTCCAGCGCCTCGTGCACGCCCGTGGAGGCGCCGGAGGGCACCGCAGCCCGGCCCATGGCTCCGCCGGAGAGAAAGGCATCCACCTCCAGGGTGGGATTGCCCCGCGAATCGAGTATCTGGCGGGCGATTATATCTTCGATGATGGTCATGATGTCACCTCCAAAACATGATGTTCATTGATATACTTTGCTGCGGTGAGCGATGAGGATAACGGTAACGACATGACTATCTTCATCCACCTGATATACTACGCGCCAGTTGCCCACGCGATAGCGGAAATATCCCTCCAGTTTGCCATGCAGCCGCTTGATGTTGGGATGCTCATAAGGATTGCAACGCAGTTGATCAAACCAGCGATTCAGCCTTCTGACCAACGGAGCGTCGGCGGCCTGGTAGAACCGTTGTGCGTCGTGGCTCAACCACACTTCATACATCGCGGCCAACATCTTCGAGGCGCACTACGTCTCCGCTTTTGGCTTGCTGCACCGCTCGCCGCCAGGCGACCTCGAAACCAGAAATGTTCAGCAGCTCGCGCGTCGCTTCATTCTCCTCACGTTCTCGCAGATAGGCGAGAAAGTCTTTCGCCACCTGCAGGCGCTGTGGCGATAGGCTGCGCAAGCAGCGCTCAGCTTCAGCCAGAATCACAGTTGTGTCCACCTTCGCCTCCTCCTTTGCATATACCTCTCCCCACGGCCTTGCCCTACATCCACTTTTCCAGCCTACAATCCCAGCGCTTCATCCAGCTTGGCGAAGTCAAAGTGCTCCTCTAGAAGCCGCTCGAAGCACTCTATCTTCTTGGGTTGGTGGAAGCGGGTCTTGCCGAAGAAGGCCTCGATGTTCTGTACGGTGGTCAGCGTGTCCTCCCTGACCAACAGTACTGGCACCCCTATCTCCTCGGCCCGGCCCAGGATGATAGGGCTGGGCTCCAGATTGCCGGTCAGGATCAGGCACTTGGTGGAGGTCTCCAGGGCCGCCAACTGGATGTCGGGCCGGTCGCCGCCGGTGATCACCGCCTTATTGGGTTTGCGTCGGAAGTAGCGCAGCGCGGCCTCCACATTCATGGCCCCCACCATGAGATGCTCCACCAGCTCGTCGGTGTAATCCTCCCCGCACAGCAACTCGCCGGCCAGGCCATCCACCAGCTCGTCCACGCTCACCGAGGAGAGGATGCGCTCTCTCGGCAGGGCCGCCAGCACCGTCACACTTCGTGCCGCCAGGAAGGGCTGCACCACCTCTTTGATGAAGGGCAGCCGCTGCCGGGGGACAACGTTGAAGACCACCCCCAGGAGCGAGTCGTCCAGGATGGCATGGGCCGCCAGCGCGTCATCCACGATCTGGGTGTCACTGTTATATTTCACCACCACGAGCTCACGCGCATGGAAGAGCTCCGACACCAGCGGGGGCGCCAGGCCGAGCAGATATCCCTCCCGCAGGTTACCGCCGCCTTCCAGGATGAGCACGTCTTTGCCAGATGCCGCCCGCTCGTAGGCCGCATTCAGCCGCTCCTGGTAGTCCACCGGACCTTTGCCCTTGAGGATCTCTTCCACCGCGAAGGGGGTGAGGGTCACCGGCGATAGAACCTCAAGCGGCTCGCTCAAACCGAAGACCTGCTTCATGAAGTTGGCATCTTCGTCGCTAGTCCGTTCCAGAAGCACCCGGCCTGAGGTGCTCACCGGCTTGAGGTAACCCAGGGCGTATCCTCGGCGCTGAAAAGATCGTCCCAGCCCGATGCACAACGCACTCTTTCCGGAGAAGTTCTCCGTGGAAATAATATACAATGTCACCATCTCGTTTCTCCTTCCGTTGCAAAGGCAAACGCTGCCCGCAAGCTCTGCGGCGTGAGAGTGGGATAATTGTCCAGAACTTGTTTCTCGGTCCACCCGGCGGCAAATAGGCTAATAAGAAACTCAACGGAAAGCCGTGTGCCTTTGACCACCGGTTTGCCCAACAACACTTCCGCATCAGAATGAATGTACTCTCTCCAGTTCATTAGCTCCCCCCTTCTCCACACCCATTATCAGTAGTTGCCCGCCACTCTCGGTTGTATGGTGCCGAATTGCGCCCGACGCCCACTATCAGCCATAGCCATTAGCCATCCGCTATCGGCTATCAACTGAGCACCAGCCGCATGTCAATCCCCACCACACCCTGCCCTTCATCGCGCACCAGGAGGGGATTGATGTCCAGCTCCAGCACTTCCGGGAAATCGGTCACCAGTTGGGAGATGCGGAGCAGGGTGTCAATGACCCCCTCAATATCCGCGGCCCTCTGGCCACGCACGCCTCGCAACAGGGGATAGCCCCGGATCTCCTGGATCATCTCCTCGGCATCCTCGCGGCTCAGAGGGGCCAGGCGAAATGCGACGTCGCGCAGCACTTCCACATAGATGCCCCCCAGGCCGAACATGAGCAAGGGGCCGAACTGGGGATCGCGGTTCATGCCCAGGATCACCTCCCGCCCTCCGGTGACCATCTCCTGCACCAGACAGCCCCATATCTCGGCCTCGGCCATGTAGCGCATGGTGCGGTAGACCAGCAGGTCGAAGGAATCCCGAACCTCATCATCTTTCTGGATGTTCAGGCGCACCCCGCCGATGTCGGTCTTGTGCAGGATATCCGGCGAGGCGATTTTCATCGCCACTGGATAGCCGATCTGTCGGGCGATCTCCACCGCCTCCTCCGGGGTTTGGGCCAGTTGGGATCGGGGCACAGGGATGCCGTAGGCCTCCAGGATGGCACGGCCCTCCGCATCGCCCATAGTCAGGCGCTCCTGCTGGCGCACCTGGGCGAAAAGCTCCTTCACCCGGGGCTTGTCCGCCTGGAAGACCTTTGGCCTGCGCTCTGGCTGCTCCTGCCATAGTCGCTGGTCAAGCATGGCCCGCATGGCCCTCACCGCCCGCTCCGGGATAGGATAATTGGGAACCCGGTACTCATTGAGGATTTTGACGCCGGGTCCCGTAGTTGCTTTGCCCATAAAGCAGGCCAAAATTGGCTTCTCCTCTTCCTGGGCTGCGATCTCCCCGATCACCCGGGCTGTCTCCTCAATAGGAGTGACATTCTGGGGGGTGAGAAGCACGATCAGGCCGTTTACGTTGGGATCTCTCAGCGCAGCTCGGATGGCCAGTTCATAGCGATCAGCCTGAGCATCCCCCAACACATCAATGGGGTTTAGAAAGCTGGCCGCTGGAGGAAGGCCCTGCCGCAGGCGAACGCAGGTCCTCAACTCGAGGGAGGCCAGGCGGAGCCCCGCGTGCTCGCAGGCATCGGTGCACATGATGCCCGGACCACCGGCATTGGTGACGATAGCAATGGAATTCTCCCCCAGAAGTGGCTGCCGGGCGAAGGCGATGGAGAAATCGAATAGCTCCTCCACAGACTGAGCGCGGATGATGCCCGCCTGCTTGAAGGCCGCCTCGTAGGCCTGCTCTGACCCGGCCAGGGTCCCGGTGTGAGAGGACACAGCCCGCGATCCGGCATCCGTGGTGCCGGACTTGATCGCAATGATGGGTAGCTTCTTGGTAGCCTGGCGGCCCACCTCCATGAAACGCGAACCCTCGCCAATGCCCTCCAGATAGGCCATGATCACCCGCGTGTCAGGATCATCCATCCAAGCCTGGATGAAATCAATCTCATTCAGGTCGGCCTTGTTTCCCAGGCTGACAAAGGAGGAGAAGCCCACCTCTTCAGCCAGGGCCACGTCCAGAACGGCGGTGCACAGGGCACCGGACTGGGACATCAAGGCGATGGTACCCTGGGACGGCATAGCAGCGGCGAAGGAGGAATTGAGGGGGGTAAAGGTGTTGATGACCCCCAGGCAATTGGGGCCCAGCAGTCGCATGTCATGCTTTCGAGCAATCTCCACCAACTCGTGCTCCATCCGGCGGCCCTTCCCACCCACCTCACGGAAGCCGGCGCTGATTATCACCGCTGCCCTCACCCCCTTCTGGCCGCACTCCTCCAGCACCTGGGCCACGACGGGGGCAGGGATGACGATCACCACCTGTTCCACCTCACCGGGAATGTCCAAAACGCTGGGGTAGCAGCGATGCCCCAGGATCTCCTCGGCTTTGGGATTGACAGGATACACAGCTCCCCGGTAACCGCTGTCAATGATATTCTTCAGGATGCCATGGCCCAGCTTCGCCGGGTCACGGGAGGCACCGATGACGGCGACCGAGTGAGGGCGAAAGAGTGAATCAAGCATGGTCCTTCTCGGGGCATACAATATTTGATTGGCCTGTCATCCTCCCGCAGACTTGCAGCCTAATAGCACTGACTTTTCTGCGGGAGTGCGGGCGGAAGCCTGCTGCTTCACAACAGGCGGGCTGTCACCTGCCCTCCTGATCAGATAAGATCACAGTTCCAGGTCTCTCCAGTGCTCCAATCGCGCCAGCGGCAGGTAGCCAGCGCGGCGGGTGTGGATGGCCTCCTGGTCGCGGATATATTGCCGCACCCGCTCCACGGCTTCGGGCCGTATCTCGTCGGCGTGGAAACGGCGGTCCCCTAGGTTGTTGAGGCCGATCTGTTGCTTGAGCCCATCGAACTCCAGAAATATGCGTCGTGCCGATTCGCCCTTCAGTTGGTGCATCACAGCACTCAAGTCTTCCCTGAGGCGCACGAAGATCAGCAGATGTGCGTGGTCTAGCCAGGTGTTGCGCTCCAGCAGTTGAAAGTCGTGCTCACGAGCAATCTCGTCGAACCACTAGGGGCGCGCGGCGGTGCGCCCCTAGTGGTTGCCGCACCTCACCGACCAGCACCGGGCGACGGCGCTTGGTGGGGAAAGTGACGTGGTGATAGGCATTGGGACGGTATTTGAAGAGCTGGTGAAAGTCCAACTGCTCGTTGACCTTGTCTCTCCCCTGACTTCCTGAGCGCTGGGCATGGGTCAAATGGCTAATGGTTGATTAGCGAACACTATAGGTTTCCAACCTGTAGGCTCCCGTCAACCAACCCGCCTCGCCTCGACCATCGTCCCCTCAGCCCACCCGGCGCGCACCCTCAGCCGTGCCGCTGTGCGACCTTTAGGTTGTCGTGATTGGTTAGCGCGGGTCCCTGGTCAAACCGCCGGTGGCTGGTTGGCGATTTGCGCCGGGTATCCTGGCCAATTCTCAGCCGAAAGGCGATCGGCTCCCCAGGTGGTCAGGCGTTGCCTGATCTATGTCAAAAAGTTAGTGCCATTGGGCTTGCACCCTGTAGCAGCACTCTGTTTGATGATACCTCAAAAGTGTGGAACCCGCAAATGAGGCGCAAGGAGAGAGCCTCAGGATGGGTCAAGTAGGCACCATAAATCATACTAACGTTTGTCGCGCTGAACCATCGAGGTGTATCGAACAATTTGCTCATCCGGCAAAACGATGGTACGATAGAAGAATCCGCTAGGCCCATTAGGGCAAACGCGCAAGTCGGATGGGCCCGCCTCGCGGCCCCCCTTCGCGAGGCCGGGGCAGGGCCCCCGATATATGTATACAAGGAGGACACACAATGCAACGGCGACCGAGGATTGTGGCACCGCTCATCCTGATTCTGGCAGGCGTGCTTTTTCTATTCAACAATTTCGGGCTCTTGCCCTGGGGCATGTGGGGTGCGCTGTGGCGCTTCTGGCCCCTCATCCTGGTGCTCCTGGGGCTGGAGATCATCGTCGGCCGGGCCCCGGCCTGGGTCTCGGTGCTGGCGGTGATCCTCACCCTATTGGCGGTGGGGGGACTGGTGGCCTATGGCCTTGCAGTGCGAGGCGGCCTCCGGGGTCGAGCTCTGGTCAGCGAGGAACTCTATCAGCCGCTGGAAGACCTGACCTCAGCCCAGGTGAAGCTGACCTTGGGCGTGGGGAATGTGACCCTCAATGCCCTAGCCGACAGTCCAGCTCTTCTGGCTGGCGAGGTGCAATACCCTGCCGGATCGCCAATCCACCAGAGCTTCGATACGAAAGGGGGCCAAGGACTCCTACACCTGGAGGCGGAGGGGGGAGCGGAGTGGTTCCCCGCCTGGCTGGGTCGCCAGGAGGTGCGTTGGGACCTGGGACTGACGCCGCGCATCCCGCTGGAACTGGAGGTGGAAGCAGGGGTGGGGGAAACTGAGCTTGATCTCCGCGAACTGCGGGTGGAGCGCTTCCTGCTGGACACAGGCGTGGGCGAGGTCTCCGTCACCTTTCCCGCTGAGGTGGAGGAGACCAGAGCCAGGGTGGAGGCAGGCGTGGGGAGCATCACGCTGGTTATCCCTGAGGGAGTTGCGGCGCGGATCAGCGTGGATACTGGGATCGGCGCGGTGCATGTTGATCAGCGGCGCTTCCCGCGCAGTGGTGATTTCTACCTCTCCTCCCGTTTCGAGGAGGCCCAGCACCGGCTCAGGCTGACCATTGACGGTGGCATCGGGAAGATCACTGTGCAATAGCAGGGGGGCAGAGACAGGCCAGAAGAGCGCCACACGCGTAGGACGCTCTTCTGGTACTGCACAGTACCTGGTTACTCGCTGCCCTCCTGCGGCTTACGCCCGCCTCCGTCGTCGCGAGGAGCGGATGACCAGGATCAGGATGAGGATGGGGATGGCGATCAGGATCAGGATGGGCAGGCCGACGATGACGATCCAGATACCAGCGTCAACGAGGAATTGCAGCACCTGAATCAGGGCCCGCACTGCATTGGCGGCCGTTCCTTTGGGCTCCCAGCGGCCCACGGTGAGGGGCCGGCTGAGCACATCGGGGGTCAGCTCGATGTGGATCGTCGCCAGGGCGCTCATCTGCTCCAGATACTGCATGCGGCCCTTGATCTGTTCGATCTGACCTCGGATGTTAGTCAGTTCACGGTGCACGGCCAGGATATCCTCCGCCTTGCCGGTACGCTGGCGCACAGTTGCCAACAGCTCCCGCAGCTCCACCTCGGTGGCCTCCAGGTTGCGCAGGCGGGCCTCCAGGTCAGTGTACTCCTCGGTCACATCCTCGCCTGATGTGGACTCCCGCTCCACCTCGGTGGCCAGGGCTTTTGTCCGCTCCAGAGCACTGTCCAGTCCCTTGGCGGGGACACGGATGGTGAGACGGGCGCGCAGGTATTCCCCCTGGCGCCAGGTGTTGGCGCTGACCACATAGCCCCCCATCTCCTCGGCCAGTTTCTGGATCTCGTCGAAGCTGGCCTCCACATCGTTGACGTACATCACCAGCTCCACGGTGCGGATGATCATCCGCTCGCTGACTGGTGCCAGCGCTGCTGCTTCAGGGCCACCATACGCTGCTCTAGGTGGCAGAGCTGGCATAGGCACCTCCACGACCTTTTCGACCACGACCTCCTTTTCGACCGGCACCTCTCTGACCACCTCAACGACCTGAGGAGCGGCCGGAGCACAGCTCACAGTGGTGATCGCCAGCAGAACTGCTATGGCGACACACATTGCTCTCTTCATCTTGGGTTCTCCTTTCATTCGTCCATTCGTGACCTCGGTGGCTTTGCTATTAGACGTCGGGGAGCGAAGAGGGGTTCCAATCACCACTCACCAGCCAAAGGCCAACCGGGCCGCCAGGCGTGGGGGCAGGCCCGCTTCCATTATCCGCGTCTGGGTGCGGCCGATGGGGTACTCCACCCGGTGGAATTGGAGGGTGCCGGCCTCTTCGTCCAAAAGCACGTATGAGGCCCGAGGGTCGCCGTCACGGGGCTGGCCCACGCTGCCGGGATTGATGATCAGCCGCTCCTCGCCCAGAACCAGGGGTACATCCAGCGGTGGAAAGAACATCTCGGCCTTATGCTCATCCAGAGCACGGAAGATGACCGGGATGTGGCTGTGTCCCACCAGGCAATAGAGGGTATCGAAATAGGCGAAGTTGGCTGCTGCCACGGAGGGCAGATGGATATACTCCCAGATGGGATGGCGGGGGCTGCCGTGTGCAAGGGTGAAATTCCCCTCTCCTCGTATCTGGGGTTGCTTTTCCAGATAAGAAACGCTCTCCGGCGCGAGCTGATCCCGCGTCCACCGCGACGCCCTCTGGGCATCGCGGTTGAAATCCTCCAGGGGGATCTTGCCTAGTGCAGCCCAGTCATGGTTGCCGGCGATGCAGAGAGCCTCCAGATTCCGCACCTCCGTCACACAATCGTTGGGATCCGGGCCATAGCCCACGACATCGCCCAGACACCATACCCGGTCGTATCCCTGTTCATTGGCAGCCTCCAACAACGTCTCCAGCGCGGCCAGGTTGCCATGGATGTCGGAAATGATCAGAATGCGCATGGATTTCCCTCTTTCGACTGTCAGCGCTGATAATACCACAAATCCCTCGTTTGGGCTAGACGAAGGGCCGGGTGATGATTGGCCCACCTTTCCCGCCCTGGCTATACCGATTGGCCTCATCGGTGTTTCGGTGTTATAATAACCTTCGAAACCTATCTGAAGCAGCGGGCCCTGCGACCGCTCCACTTCTTTGTTCAATTGGAGGAGGAAGTATGCCTAAAGAGCTACGGTTTGCCGATGAGGCACGCAGTGATTTGAGAACAGGAATGGATGTCTTGGCCAGGGTGGTGGGGACCACCCTGGGCCCCAAGGGGCGCAACGTGGCCATGGAGCAGCAGCACTCCAGGTGGATGACCCCTAAGGTATCCCATGACGGGGCAACGGTCGCCAAGTGGATCGAGCTAAAGGACCGTTGCCAGAATATGGGGGCCCAACTGGTGAAAGTGGCTGCCATGAGGACCAATGACTTGGCCGGCGACGGCACTACCACCGCCACAGTCTTGGCGCAGGCCATCGTTAACGAGGCGATGAAGAATATCGCCGCCGGAGCCAACCCCATGCTGCTTAAACGGGGTATCGAGAAGGCAACTCAAGTGGTACTGAAGGCCATCCACGAACAGGCTGTGGAGGTGAAGGCACAGGAGGAGATAGCTCACGTGGCAACCATCTCCGGCCACGACCCAGAGATCGGAGAACTTATCGCCGAGGTGATGGGGAAGGTGGGCAAGGATGGTGTGGTCACCATTCAGGACTCGCAAACCCTGGACTTTGAGGTTAAGTACGTCAATGGCATGCGGCTTGAACGGCGGGGGGTCCTCTCCCGTCATTTCATCACCAACCCCATCACCCGCGAGGCGGTGATAGAGGACCCCTATATCCTGCTGACCGATGAGGTGATCAAAGCCGGGCAGGACCTGGTCCCCACACTGGAAAGGCTTGCCGAGGCCGGAAAACGGGACCTGGTGGTGATAGCCGACAATATAGAGGGAGAGGCCCTATCCACTCTAGCAGCCAACAAGGTGCGGGGTACCTTCAACTGCCTGGCGATCAGGTCCCCCGGTCTTGGAATCCGAAGACTAGAGATGATGGAGGATCTCGCTACATTTACCGGGGGTACGTTGATAAGCGAGAAGGTGGGCAAAAGATTGGGTCGGGTCACCCTGCACGATCTGGGTCGCGCCGATAAGCTCATCTCCAATGAGAACAGCACAGTCATCATCGGCGGCCACGGCTCCAAGGAGGATATCGAGGCGCGCGTGGCCCAACTGAGACGGGAGATCGAGCACACCTATGTGGAGTACGAGGCGCAATATGACCGGGATTCGCTGCGCGAGCGATTGGGCCATCTCACCAGCGGTGTGGCGATCATCAGTGTAGGAGCGGCCACCAAGACGGAGCTGGAGGAGAAGAAGCATCGGATGCAGGATGCTGTCTCTGCTACCAAGGCCGCCCTGGAGGAGGGGATTGTCCCCGGCGGTGGGGTGGCTCTGCTGAATGTCATCCCCGCTCTGGATGGGCTAACCAGCGAGATACCCGACGAGCGGGTCGGCATCGGCATCCTGGGGCGGGCGCTGGAGGAGCCCATGAGGCGGCTGGCTGAGAACGCAGGCTACAATGGCGCGGTGGTGGTGGAGGAGGTCCGCCGCCGACAGGCGGAGTCGGGGAACAAGTATCTCGGCTTCGACGTGCTGGCTGAGGAGTACGTGGATCTGGTGGAGCGGGGGATCATTGATCCGGCCAAGGTCACTCGCTGCGCGGTGGAGAATGGGGTGGGCGTCGCCACCATGATCCTCAGCACAGAGGCGCTGGTGGCGGAACTGCCCAAGCCACCCAAACCGGTTCCTCCTGAGATCAGGCCAGGGCCCGGGTCGCCCCGGCCCCAATCCCGGCGCCGAACTACACCGAGACGCTGATATCAGGCTGAGGCGCTGAGGCCTCATACAGCCCCATTCAGGAGCCCCTCGAAGCGAGGGGCTCCCTTCGTAGTGATGTAAGCATCTAACGAAGCTTGGCCTCAAACCGACAAGCTGAAGCTCACCGCAGAGGCGCAGAGGTCGCTGAGAAAAGAACAAAATGAAACTCTGCGTTCTCCGCGTCTCTGCGGTGAAATCTTGCTCTGTTTGTAAAGAATTCGGAGGGTCAAGGAGTTCAGCGATCAGCAACCAGCCTTGGAACAGAAGCTGAAAGCTGACGGCGGACCACTTACTCGCAATCTACAGGCTGGCTCAGCGGCTGGGCTTGCTCTAGAGGGGAGAGGGAAAGCGGATGACTCTAGCCGGACAAACAGCCATCGTGACCGGGGCGGGGCGGGGGATTGGGCGGGCCATTGCTCAGGCACTGGCTAGGGCTGGCGCGGCGGTGGCTGTAGCGGACATTGACTGCCCCTCGGCCCAGGCCACAGCGGAGGCTCTGGCCACTGAAGGGGCACGTACTTTGGCCTTGACCGTGGATGTGGCCGATGTAACGGCTGTGCGGGAGATGGTGGCCCGCAGCGTCGAGGCCCTGGGCGGGGTCCACATCTTGGTCAACAACGCGGGCATCTGCACCCTCACCCCCATCGAGGAGATCAGCGAGCGGGAGTGGGATCGCGTGATGGATGTGAACCTGAAAGGACCTTTTCTCTGCGCCCAGGCAGCGCTGCCCATCATGCGCCAGCAGCGATACGGGCGCATAATCAATATCGCATCGGTGGCAGGGAAAATGGGCTCCCTCGCCGTCGGGGCACACTACGCCGCCTCTAAAGGGGGCCTAATCGCCTTTACCATGTGCCTGGCCCGCCGGTACGCCCCCTACAACATCACAGCCAACGTGATCGCTCCCGGCCCCGCCGCCACAGACATGACCCGCGACTGGCCAGAGGAGACTAAACAGCTTCTGATAGAGCGAATTCCTCTGGGGCGCATGGCCCGCCCTCAGGATGTGGCTGCGGCGGCACTCTTCCTGACCTCCGAAGGGGCGGGGTTCATCACCGGCGAGGTGCTGGACGTCAACGGCGGCTTTCTGATGGACTAAGAGAAGAGGAACTTTGAGCGGCGAGCTCTACGCCATTGCCTGCGCCTTCTTGTGGGCGCTGTCCAGCACCCTGCTGAAGAGCCAGACCCACAGGGTCGACGTCATCTCCCTGGCTGCCTGGCGCACGGTGCCCGGGCTGTTCCTCTATCTGGGCCTGCTCTTCTTCTCGGGCAAGGCCAATGATGTCCTTCACCTTCCCCTTCGCGTCTTGGCCCTTCTGGTGGGATCAACTTTGCTGGGATTGGGCCTGGGTGACCTGCTATACTTCTGGAGCATGAAGCTCATCGGCCTGGCACGGGCTATGCCCCTCTCGGCCACTTACCCCTTTTTCACCCTGATCCTGGCCCTGCTCTTTCTGGGCGAGCAGCTCAATTGGGGCATCGTCGGCGGCGCGGCGCTGATCACCGGAGGGGCATACCTGCTGGCCTTTCCCAGGGGCACTGGGAAGATCAGGAGCTCAGCCGCACAGCGGATGGATCTCAAGGGGATGGCCCTGGCCCTGGTTGCTGCAATCTGCTGGGCGGTCAGTACGGTGATCCTGCGCCTGGGGCTGGAGGGAGTGGATATTGCGGTGGCCAATTCCGTCCGTCTGTCAGTGCTGGTGATCGCTCTGTTCGCCGTGCTATTCCAGCGGGGGGAGATCGGCCGCATCAGGGAGTATGGACTCCGGTCGCTGGGGATCACTCTTCTGGCCGGCGTCATTGGCACCGGACTGGGGACCTTCGCTTTTCTGGCTGCCCTGCAGCGGGCAGGGGCGGCCAAGACGAGCATCCTCACCTCCACCACGCCCCTGTTCGGGCTGCCTTTTTCCCTCGTGCTGAGAGAGAAGCTGACCTCCAGGACCCTGCTGGGCACAATCCTGGCAATGGTGGGGGTATGGTTGACGATTTACATTTAGAGGGAGGCCGGGGCAATGGCTGACTGGATCGAGATTGATGGCCGCTATGGGGAAGGGGGCGGCCAGGTGCTCCGCACCGCGGTCAGCCTGTCCGCCGTGACCGGAAAACCCTGTCGCATCTTCAACATCCGCGCGGGACGCCCCAACCCCGGCCTGGCAGCCCAGCACCTGGCCGGTGTCAAGGCTGCGGCCCAGCTCTGCAATGCCGGTCTGGAGGGGGCCAGGATAGGGTCACAGGAGGTGCGTTTTCAGCCCCGCGAGATCAGAGGAGGCAGCTACCATGTCTCCGTTGGCACGGCCGGCGCGGTGACGTTGGTACTTCAGGCCCTGGTACCCATCGCCTTGCGGGCGGGTGAGCAAACGACGCTGGAGATCGAGGGGGGCACCGACGTAGCCTGGAGCCCGCTCATTGATTACTTTACACACGTCCACTGCTACCATCTGAAGAAGATGGGCGTCCAGATAGAAGTGGAGGCACTGCGGCGGGGGTTCTACCCGCGGGGCGGTGGCCGAGTGAGGGTTAGGGTCCAGCCCTGGGCCGGCCCCCCTGGGCCGATCCAATTGACGGAGCGCGGGCAGGTCGAGGCCATTGACATCTCGGACGTGGCAGGCAAAGCCCTGCGGAAGGCGCGCGTGGCCGAACGACAACTGGAGGGGTTCAAATCGGCCTGGCGGGGCAAATATCCCCTCGGCCAGGCCCATCAGCTCTATGTGGACAGCGCCAACCCCGGCACCTCCTTTCACGCCCACGCCCATTGTAAGAGAAGCGGGCTGGGCGCCTGCTCTATCGGCCGGCGGGGGAAGCGGGCGGAGGCAGTGGGGCGGGAGGCGGCGGAGCTCCTGCTGGAGGAATTGGCCAGCGGCGCGGCGGTGGATCGCTGGATGGCGGATCAATTGATCCCCTACCTGGGCCTCTACGGCGGCACCATACGCACCAGTCGTATCACCGAACACATCCGCACCAACATCTGGGTCACGGAGCGATTCCTCCCCCGCCGCTTCACCATCGAGGGGGCAATCATCCGCTGTCAGTGAGCCCTTAACCTCCTCCGTTTTGGTCATTTAGACACCTGGTCGCTTGGTCACTTGACCACCTGACTAAGTGACTACTTGACTAAGTTTCAAACCCCTTGCCTTATCCCCCAATTGTGGTAGAATCACGCTATGTTAACCCCGACACTCCGGTTCGTAGAGCGTGGAGCGTTGAGTGTGTAGAGTGGATTCGCTGCACGCTCCACGCTATGGGAGGAGAGGAGCATGGGAGAGAAGATTCTGGTCTGCGTGGCCTGGCCCAACGCCTCAGCCAAAGTGCACGTGGGAAACACCGCGGGGGCTTATCTGCCTCCCGACATCCTGGCCCGCTACCATCGGTTGAAGGGCAACGAGGTGATCATGGTCTCCGGGTCCGACAGCCATGGCACTCCGGTGACGGTCAAAGCTGCTGAGGAGGGGAAGCCTCCCCGCCAGGTGTTCCAGGAGCACCACGAGCATTTCCTGAAGTGCTTCCAACGACTGGGGCTGAGCTACGACCTCTTCACCCACACCGATACCGAAAACCACTGGCGGGTCTCTCAGGATATCTTCACCAAACTGCTGGAGAAGGGCTATCTCCTCCGCAAGGGCACGGAGCAGCTCTACTGCGAGCAGGATCAGATGTTCCTGCCCGACCGGTATGCGACTGGTACCTGTCCTCTCTGTGGAGCCCCCGGCGCGCGGGGCGATCAGTGCGAGGCCTGCGGTCATCCCCTGGACGCTATCCAACTGATCAATCCTGTTTGCAAGTTGTGCGGCCAGGTCCCAGCCATCAGGGAGACAGAGCACCTTTTTCTCGATCTGCCTCAGTTTAACAATCCGCTATTGGAGTGGGTGGAGAGACAGAAGCACTGGCGGCCCAACGTGGTGAACTTCACCCGCAATTACCTGCGCAGCGGCCTGGAAGCGCGGGCCGTCACCCGCGACATGGAGTGGGGCATCCCCGTCCCCGTGCAGGGTTTCCAGGACAAGGTCATTTACGTCTGGTTCGAGGCGGTGATCGGCTACCTCTCGGCTCCCATTGAATGGGCCAAGAGCATTGGCCAGCCGGAAAAGTGGAAGGAGTGGTGGTACGAGCCTGCTCGCAGCTTCTATTTCATCGCCAAGGACAACATACCCTTCCACACCATCATCTGGCCGGCCATCCTGATGGGCATCCGCCAGTTGTACGAGGATGACCCAGAGAAGAGGCTCAATCTGCCTTACGATGTGCCCTCCAACGAGTTCATGAACCTGGAGGGCCGGAAGATCTCTGGCAGCCGCAACTGGGCAGTGTGGCTGGACGACATCCTCACCCGCTACGATCCCGACGCCATCCGCTACTACCTGACGGCCGCCGCTCCCGAAACCCGGGACACCGATTTCACCTGGGAGGGATTCCTGCGCCGCAACAACAACGAGTTAGTGGCCACCTGGGGCAACCTGGTTCACCGGGTGCTCACTTTTACCTACCGTCGCTTCGACCACCAGGTACCGGCGCCGAGTGAACTGGACGAGCACGACCAGCGACTGCTATCCCGAATCGAAGGGGCCTTCGAGCCCCTCGGCCAGCGGATAGATCGCTGTCAGTTCCGCGATGGGCTGGGGGAGGTGATGGCCCTGGCTCGGGAGGTCAACCGCTACCTGGAGGAGAAGGGACCCTGGTTCCAGATCAGGGAGAATCGCCAGGGGGCGGCCACGACCCTGTACGTGGCCCTGCGGGCCATAGATTCGCTGAAGATGCTCTTTGCACCCTTCCTGCCCTTCTCCAGTCAGCGGCTCCACGAGTACCTGGGCTACGAGGGGCGCCTCCTGGGCGGGCCTGTCATCCACGAGTTTGAGGAAGAGCACCGTCGCCACAGAGTACTGTGTTACGACGATAGGGGAGCCACAGGCAGGTGGGCTCCCAGCGAGCTGCCCGCCGGCCAGGCCCTTCGGTCCCCCCAGCCACTCTTCAGGAAACTGGAGGAGTCCATCGTTGAGGAGGAGCTGGCCCGCATAGGGCGCGCTGGCTGACCCTTGCCCTGAAGGGCACAGGCTGGCGTAGGGAGGAGCCCTAACCATCAGCGTCCAAGGTTAGGGCCTTTTTGTTGAGGGACTGGAGTGGTACTTCGGGGGAAAACTATGCCAATTCGCGTTCTATCGCCGGAGGTTGCGGCCAAGATTGCCGCCGGGGAGGTGGTGGAACGGCCCGCTTCGGTAGTCAAAGAACTAGTGGAGAATGCCCTCGACGCGCGGGCGCACTCCATCCACATTGAAGCCGCCGAAGGAGGACGGCGGCTGATCCGGGTCCTGGACGACGGCTGTGGCATACCCGCCGCCGAGGTACAACTGGCCTTCGCCCGCTACTCCACCAGCAAGCTGGCTAGGGCTGGGGACCTGGAGTGCATCCGCACTCTGGGATTCCGGGGTGAGGCGCTGGCCTCCATTGCCGCCGTCAGCCAGGTGACACTGATCTCCCGTACCTTGGACGAGGAACTGGGTGGCCTGATCCGGCTGGAAGGAGGTGCGGTCGTCCATCGGGAGGGACGGGGCCATCCGCAGGGCACAGCCGTCACTGTAGAGAATCTCTTCTACAACACCCCCGCCCGGCGTAAGTTTCTGCGCACAGCCTCCACCGAACGGCGGCACATCACCGCCCTGGTGGCGCGCTATGCTATGGCCTACCCCGAGGTGCGCTTCACCCTGATCCATGATGGGCGGCTGACCTTCCAGACCACGGGACGGGGCGATCTGCGGGAGGTGTGCATTCAGGCCTACGGCCTGGAAGTGGCCCGCCAGCTCCTGCCCCTGAAAGACGGAGAGGGGCCGATCATGGTGAGCGGGCTTATCAGCCCGCCGACCATCCACCGCGCCAACCGCAACCAGCTCACCCTCTTCGTCAACCGCCGTTGGGTTCAGGACCGGATGCTGGCCTTCGCTGTGGAGGAGGCCTACCACACCCTGCTGCCCTCGGGACGGCATCCTATCGCCGTCATTGGGGTCATCCTGGACCCGGCCCAGGTTGACGTCAACGTCCATCCGGCCAAGAGTGAGGTGCGCTTCCGCGATTCGAGCGCTGTGTTCCGCGCCGTGCAGCGACAGGTGCGCTCTACTCTGGTGGGCGCGGCCCCTATCCCCACTATGAGGCTGACGCCGCAGCTGGAGCCCCATCGTTGGGAGGCGATCCGGGGCGTTGAGCTGGCCAGCGCACGACAGCTCCCCCTGGCCGCCGAGCGCTCCGAGGGGGTCACAGAACGCCGGGGGCTCCCTCCCCTGCGGGTGATAGGCCAGGTGAGCCAGGCCTACATCATCGCCGAGGGGCCCGGGGGGATGTACCTCATTGATCAGCACGCAGCCCACGAGCGGGTGCTGTACGAGCAGCTCCGCGCTCAGCGGAGGGGTTCGGGTGTGGTGGCGCAGGGATTGCTTTCGCCCCAGGCGGTGGAGCTGACGGCGGAACAGAAAGCCACATTGGAGGAGTACCACAACCAGTTGGGTAAACTGGGGTTCGAACTGGAGCCCTTTGGGGGGCAGACGGTGCTGATCCGGGCCCTGCCAGCCCTCCTTCGGAAGAGCGACCCATCTCATCTTCTGGCCGGTGTTCTGGACGATCTGGCCGCTCAAGCGGAACCTCTGGCCGGGGACCTGGAGGCTAGGCTTAGGGCCACCGTCTGCAAGCAGGCGGCGATCAAGGCGGGACAGACACTCTCCCTGGAGGAGATGCGAGAGTTGATCCGTCAGTTGGAGCAAGCGGAGATGCCCCGCACCTGTCCTCACGGTCGGCCAACCATGATCCATCTCAGCCAGGCCCAGTTGGAGCGGGAGTTTGGGCGGGGGTAACACAATGGACGAATACGCGAATGTGTAAATGATCCTGTTTAGATGGAATTCGCGCCATTCGCCCGTTCAGAGCCATCAAGGAGCACACCCATGAGACATCCCAACATCCTGTACCTTCATTCCCACGATACCGGCCGCTACATTCAGTCTTATGGACACGCCGTCCCCACTCCTAACATCCAGCGGCTGGCAGAGGAGGGCGTCCTGTTCCGACAGGCCTTTTGCACCGCGCCGACCTGCTCACCCAGCCGCGCCAGCCTGCTGACCGGACTGTGGGCCCACAGCAGCGGGATGATCGGCCTGGCCCACCGGGGCTTTTCACTAAACGACTACAAACAGCACCTTCTGCATACCCTGCGGAAGGCTGGTTATTACTCGGCACTGATCGGCGTGCAACATATTGCCCCAGACCCTACCCTCATTGGATACGATCAAGTGGTCGAGCTGGAGAACTGCCGCGCCGAGAAGGCCGCCCCGGCCGCAGTTGACTTCCTGAGCCACGCCCCGCCACGGCCCTTCTTCCTCTCCGTCGGCTTTTTTGAAACCCACCGCCCATTTCCCCCGCCCGGCCCGAAGGAAGACCCACGCTACTGCCTGCCGCCCCACCCCTTGCCCGACACCCCCCAGACCCGCGAGGACATGGCCGCCTTCAAGGCCAGCGCCCGGATCCTGGACCAGGGCATGGGAGCGGTGCTCGAGGCCCTCGAGGCCCATGGTTTGGCGGAGGACACGCTGGTGATCTGCACCACCGACCACGGCCTCGCCTTTCCGGGGATGAAGTGCAAACTGACCGACCACGGCATCGGCGTCATGCTGATCCTACGTGGCTCCGGTGGCTTCACCGGCGGCAGAGTCTGCGACGCGATGGTCTCCCAAGTGGACCTCTTCCCCACCCTCTGCGAGCTGCTGGAGATCGAGCGCCCCGCCTGGCTGCAGGGCCGATCCATGATGCCCCTGATCCGGGGTGAGACGAAGCAGATCCACGACGAAATTTTCGCCGAGGTCACCTACCACGCCGCCTACGAGCCGCAGCGGCCCTTCGCACCCAGCGCTGGAAGTACATCCGCCGCTTTGACGGCCGGAACAGGCCAGTTCTGCCCAACTGCGACGACGGCCCCAGCAAGGAGGTATGGCTGCAGCATGGCTGGGGGGAGCGGTCCGTCGCCTCGGAGCAGCTTTACGATCTGATATTCGACCCTGATGAAACCCATAACCTGGCGGGCGACCCGTCTATGGATGGGGTACTGGAGGAGATGCGAGGCCGTCTCGACAGGTGGATGCGGGCCACCGATGACCCGCTGTTGCAGGGAAAAGTCCCCGCGCCCCCCGGCGCCAGGGTGAATGATCCGGATGGTCTGTCACCCCGCGAGCCGACACGAGTCGTGTCCGAGAGATAGTTGCCTCACTGAAATGCAAAAAGAGGTTGAGGGCTGCAGAATCCTCAACCTCTGATGGGCAGTTTACACCTGGCCGCAGGGCCTATACCTCCATGATCTCCGTTTCCTTGGCCTGGCCAATTTCATCAATCCTACCGATGAAACTATCGGTAAGCTCTTGCAGGTCATCACGAGCGCGGTAGAAGTCATCCTCGGGGATCAGGCCCTCCCTCTCAAAACTGCGAAGGTCTTTCAGGGCATCGCGGCGGACGTTGCGCACCGCGACTTTGGCCTCCTCCACGCGGTTTCGCACTATCTTCCCCAGATCCCGGCGTCTCTCCTCGGTTAGCCGGGGGATGGGCAGGCGGATGATGTGGCCATCATTGTTGGGAGTGAGCCCCAGGTCCGAGGCCAAGATCGCTCGCTCAATGGCTGGAAGCCCACTGGGGTCCCAGGGGCGAATGGCCAGCAGCCGTGGTTCCGGGGCAGAGATGCTCGCCAGTTGATTAAGCGGAGTGGGGGTGCCGTAGTATTCTACCTCCAACCGCTCCACCAGGGCCGGGGAAGCGCGACCAGTGCGGAGCACGCGCAGGTCATCGCTCAAAGCCTCAACCGCGCCTTCCATCCGGGCACCTGCCCCCCGCAGCAACTCTTCGATCATGATCCGCCTCCTCCCTAGGGGGTGATGATGCTGCCGATCTTCTCCCCCAGGACCGCCCTCTCCAGACTGTGGGGCTCCCACAGGTCAATGACCAGGATCGGTAGGTCATTGTCCATGCACAAGGTGATGGCGGTGCTATCTATCACCCCCACCCGCAGGTTGAGGGCCTCAATATAGGTCAGCTTTTCATAGCGCTGGGCCTGGGGATTAAGGTGGGGATCCTCGGCGTAGATGCCATCCACCTTGGTGGCCTTGATCAGGATGTCGGCATTGATCTCCATGGCCCGCAGCGCAGCGGCTGTGTCGGTGGTGAAGTAGGGATTGCCCGTCCCAGCGCCGACGACGACCACGTACCCCTTGGCCAACTGATTGATGGCCCTGAGCCGGATGTAGGGCTCAGCGATGGTTCTCATTTCAATAGCTGTGTGAACCCGCACCGTGACGCTGGTGCGCTCCAGGGCATCGCGCAGGGCCAGGGAGTTCATCACTGTGGCCAGCATCCCCATGTGATCGGCAGTAGCCCGATCCATGCCGTGGGCCAGGCCATCCGCACCCCGCCAGAGGTTGCCAGCCCCCATGACTATGGCCACCTCGACTCCGTGCCTCAGCACGTCCCCTATTTTTGATGCCACCGCCTTGGCCTGCTGGGGATCAATGCCGTACCCTCCTGGCCCCGCCAGGGCTTCTCCCCCTAGCTTAAGCAGGACACGCTGATAAGCCACCTATGCCATTCCCTTCCCCTACCCTCCGGGGTAGCGACAGCTTCAGCCCTCACGAGCGACTGAAGTCACCGCTGCTCCAATCCATCCAAAAGCGACCCGGCGAGGGGTCCCTTCGCTCCTCCCTCACCGAGTATGCCTCTCACTCCTCCCCCAACTCAAAGCGGGCAAACCTCTTGACGACGATGTTCTCTCCCATGGTTGCGATCTTCTCCGCGATCGCATCGCCCACCTTCACATCGCCATTCCGGATGAAGGGCTGCTCCAGCAGGCATACCTCTTCGTACAACTTGCCCAGCCAGCCCTCAACGATGCGCTCAATCACGTGGGGGGGCTTGCCCTCTCGCTCGGCCCGAGCGCGATAGATGGCCCGCTCCTGCTCCAGAACCTCCGGCGGCACATCCTCACGGCTGATGTATTTTGGCCCATAGCCCACTACTTGCATGGCCAGGTCACGAGCCAACTGGCCGAACTCCGGAGTGCGAGCCACGAAGTCGGTCTCACAGTTCAGCTCTACCAAAGCTCCAATCCGGTTCCCAGTGTGGACATAGGCCTCGATCAGGCCCTCCTTTGCCTGCCGGCCCAAGTGCTTCTTGGCCGCTGCCAGGCCCTGCTTTCGGAGGATTTCCACCGCCTTGTCCAGATCCCCGTCCGCTTCCTGCAGGGCCTTCTTGCAATCAAGAATGCCGGCGCCGGTCGCTTCGCGCAGTTCTTTCACTAACGCTGTTGAAATGGCCAATTTCCCCTACCTCTTCCCTTGCACCCATGTCCCCTACGGGGCCCCGATGGTTTCACGGAGGTGTATCTACCCCTCCACGATGGAGTCCGGTTCCTTCTCTTCTCCATCGAACTCCAGTTCCCCGGAGCGAAGCTTGGCCAGTGTGGACTCACCCAGATAGCGGGTCTCCTCTTCCTCGATCTCCAACCCCTCCGCTTCGGCCACCAGTGAAGCGCGCATTTGCTGGCCTTCGATCACCGCATCGGCTATGGCACTGGTGATCAGGTTGATACTCCTAATGGCATCGTCGTTGGCGGGAACAACATAGTCAATGGGGCGAGGATCGCAGTTAGTATCCACGATAGCGATGATGGGAATGCCCATGATGTTCGCTTCCCGGATAGCGATATCCTCCTGGCGGATATCCATGACAAAGAGCAGATCGGGCAGTCGCTCCATCTCTCTGATACCGCCCAGCCGGTAGTTCAACTTTTCAATCATCCGCTGCAACCCGGCGGCCTCTTTCTTGGGCAGCAGATCAAACTCTCCTCGTTCCCGGCGCTCCTCCAGCTCACGGAGGTAGTCCACGCGTTGGTGGATGGTCTGCCAGTTGGTGAGCGTACCTCCCAGCCACCTCTCATTGACATAGGGCATGCCGCAGCGTTCCGCCTGGGCCTGCATGACGTCCTTGGCCTGGCGTTTAGTGCCCACGAAGAGGACACTCCCGCCCTCGCTGGCCACATCGCGCACTACATTGCACGCCTCCTCCAGACGGACCACCGTCTGTTGCAGGTCAATGATGTGGATGCCCTTTCGTGCGGTGAAGATAAAAGGCTTCATGTTGGGATGCCATCGCGCGGTGCGATGCCCAAAATGCGCCCCTGTTTCCAGGAGCTGTTTCATGCTTGCTATTGCCATCCAAATCTCCTTCAGTCGCGCTTTAGACTTCCGCCCCTCTCCCCGCCAGCTTACCCTGGCCAGGGAACCTCGCGCCAGCGAGGCACGCGATCACCTATAGGAACATGCTCGATAACCGTTTCCACACCCGCGGCTCTCCGCCGAGAGCCGCGGGATGATGATACCACAGAACCGCCCTTTGTCAAATCACTAGAGCCCGGCTAAGATTTGTGGAATAGGTTCGTAGTAGCCCCTCCAGCGCCCCAAGAGCGCACGAAAGTGCGCACCATGAGCAGTTTCCCACAGTAAACCCCACACAAAGAGCCGACCTCCTAACCACGGACGGAGGTCAGCTCAAAGGGCAAAGGCCATTAACATCCTTAAATCGCGCAGAATAGGAGTTCCCTCCGGCTTGTCGGGAAGCAGACAGCCTTCTGAAGCGCAACACGTCACAGGGCCGCAGCGACAATTTGAACAGGAAATCAGCAGGAGGGAATGAGCACCCTCACCCCCGGCTGTCGCCCCTCCTCGAGCCGGAGCATCCCCTATAGGCCTGCCGCAAGGGCCTAGTGCTGTCTCAGACAACTGTTAAGATAGTGGGCGAACTCCTCATCCAGGGGCTCTGGAAGGACGCGCACCGTCCCCTCCGTTCTGCTGATCTTCATCACCGGCTCCTTGATCGTCTTTGCCCAGATGCCCAGGAAGCCTCCCGCTTTACGTGGCCTGTAGAACAGGACCCCGTCGTCCTGCAATTCTGAATCATACCCCTCCTTCTTGATATATCCGTCAATCTCCGTCCGGAATTGCGCCAGCGTGCCATGACTAGCCCATATGGCAATTCTCTCCAGAATCTCTTCCATGATTCTCCTTCCCATTACTAACCTGGACGGCCTGGAGTGCGTTCAGAGGAACGGAGCGGTCCGCCCACTCCGCCCTGCTGCTTTCCCTTCACAGCATACTAGTATACCCCACCTCCCCCACATTGTCAAGCGCAGTTTCACGAGTCCCTCTCATGCTCCGGGAACCCCTATCTCACCAGAGGGCCTGGCACCCAACCAGCGCGCCCATCGCCCACTGCCAGGGAGCAGTTGACTCCATATCTCGCGATCTTCCGCTCCGAAGGTGCCCAGTCCCACCAGCAGGAGCAGATAAACCAGGCCCGCCAGGGGGATCACCACCACCAGGCTGAGCCTTTGCCGGAGTCCTCCCAGAAGCAGTGCCATTGCCGCAGTAGCAAGAATCGGTCGCCAGAAGAAGCGAGCCCAGGGCACAGGGGTCAGATTCCGGCGCACACACCAGTAGAAAGAGATGAGCAATGCCAGCTCGGACAGCGTGGTGATCACCGCAGAGGCCTGATAGCTGTAAAGGGGGATGAAGATGAGGTTGGCGGTCAGGTTAAAGGCCACGCCGATGAGGAAGGCATGGGTCAAAAAGCGCTGCTGCTGGATGGCGATGAGCACGTACTGAGTCACCTGGTTCACGCAACTGAAGGGGAAGAACCAGATGAGAAGCCGCAGCGCTGTGGCGGCATGAGGCAGGTATCGGGGGCCGCCAAAGAGCAGGATAACCTCCCGGGCGTAGACGGTGGTGAGCAGAGCCAGCGGCAGGCTCAGCGCAGTCAGGTACTTGATGGACAGGAAATAGGCGCGGATGAGCGAGTCGCGGGCTGACGCCGCGAAGCGGGACATGATAGGAAAGAGGGCGATGGTGAAGGTGGAAGGCACGATGACCAACCCATCAATGAACTTGTAGGCTGTGGTGTACCAGCCCACGACGATGTCCCCCCGCATTGGCTGGAGGAGGGTGACATCCATCCGGAAGAAGAGCGTAGCCAGCAGGTGGTTGATCATCAGGGGATAGGATTCGCGCAGGATCTCCCGGCTCAGAGAGCGGTCAAACTCCACTCTGGGCTTCAGCAGGTGCGCACGGACCAGCCAGAGAAGAATGGCCAGCGTGATCAGGTTGACCACCACCGATACGCCTGCCAGGCCGACGAAGCTCCAGCCCGCCAGCAGCACCAGTGCCCCCAGGCTCACTTTCAGCACCGTGGTAACGGTGGTGATCAGACTTGGGTACTCCATCCTCTCGAAGGCGTTGAAAAGGGAGGAAAGGGCAGTGGACAGGTTACTGGGGATAAGCGCCAATCCCAGAAGCAGCAGGGCCAGGATGGTGTCCCATGACAGGGCGAAGGCCTGCCGCCACACCAGGATGAAGACCGCTAGGAGAAATGCGGCTGCCCCACAGAGGATTAGGCGCAGGAGGGTGGTATTGGTCAGATAGCGGTTGGCCTGAGAGCGATCCTTCGCCACCTCGCGGGTGAGCAGGGTATTGAGCCCGAAGTTGGTGAGGATATCGAAATAGCCGATGACCACGATGGCAAAGGCGTACTTGCCCGCCCCCTCAGGCCCCAGCACCCGCAGCATCAACATGGCGAAGGCGGTATCAATCCCCTTGTTGAGCAACGACAGGAACATGGGCGCCAGGCTATTCTTGGCCAGCCGCTGCACCGTAGTCTGATCTAGCCCTTCCCGATAGAACCGCTGCCAGAGGGCCATGGTCACCAGCAGCAGACATACTACCGCGGCGATGAAGGAAACATACAGTCCCACCTTCAGCAACAGGGGCGTGTACTTGAATCGCACCAACCAGTCGCCCTGCGGCAACTGCACGGCCCGGAAATTGCCGTTGGCACGGGAGATACGCACTTCGGTTTCATGTTGAAAGTCAAAAGTTGAAAGTTCAAAGCTGGAGGTTGGAGGTTGGTTCAACTTGGAACTTGGAACTTGCAACTTGGGACTTATGTACGCCTTCCACCCCGGAAAGTAACTATCGAGCAGCACGAGGAACCCGGGGGCAGGCATGTGGGCCTCGATGAGCACCTCATTGGGGCCGTAGGCGGCGATGGTGGCTGTACACTCGCCGGCGTGATCCTTCATGGGCAGGTCGAGCTCAGGTTCCTCCTCTAGGATGACGTAGGCCCGGGGGTTGATCCGCCTGAGCTCCCTCTCCCGCTCCTGGCGATCGGGGTAGACACGTGCCTCGCGCACCACAAAGGCCCGGGGCAGAAATTCCAGGTTGCGGTAGACCATCAGATCCTCGTCGTAGACCAGCTCCCAGGCGGGATGGTGGAAGAGGCGGGTGGTGAGAATGTACTTGACGTTGAGCAGATCCAGGAGTTGAGAGTCGAGGGAGTGCAGGCCAAAGAGGGGGGAGATGCGATTGTAGAGGAGCTCTCCCTGGTGCTCGATGAGCTCCATGTACTCCGCGTACTGCTTGGGGATAATAGAGTCGTAGCCCCGCACATCGTAGAGTCCGTAGTACATCCCCACGTTGGCGTTGAAGGTCCTGTCATGCCACTCCAGCGTGGTGAAGCGGTAGAGGTCGGGATCCGACTGCAGGAAATCCACCACCGGGAGCTTGAACTCTGCCAGCTTGGGGTCGGCCGCAGGGTTGAAGCCGTAGCCGAGGAGAAGAAGGTCTGCCGCCAGCAGGGCCAAGGCCGCAATCTGCCACAGATACAGGCGGCCCCATCGCGTCTGCCGGGCCCGGCTGGAGCGGCTCACAAGCAGCACTGCACCGCTGGCTGCCAAGACCAAGCCCAAACGCCCCAGATTGCGCACCTCGTAGGAGTAGAAGAGCTCCCAGCTAGCAAAGGCGTAGGAAGCCTTGGCCAGCTCGATGAAGACTTTTCTCAGCAGCGGCTTCAAGGGGCCGGTGAATATCCGGCTGAGGGCTAGAGCTGCTAGAGTGCCCATTCCCGCCAGCAGTGTCCCCCAGCCCAGCCAGGGGTGTGAGCGAGGGCGCCGCCCTTTGGCCAGCACATCGGCCCCAAAGCCGGCCATCACCGCCAGGCTGAAAGTGTAGGGGAACACCCAGCGGAAGGGGGAGTGGAGCTGGCTGATGCCCGGCAGGAGGAAGATCAGCCGGTAGAGCGGAGTGCCGAAGACGAAACACAATGAAAGAAGGGCGAGAAGGGCAAATATCCAGATGACTGATCCATTGTCGGACTCTGAGGTACGTGATGTGTGATGTGTGGTGTGTGATGCGTGATGCCTGATGCGACTGAGCACAGCCAGCGCTGCCAGCAGCAGTGGCAATATCCCCACATATGCTCCTCCCTCCACGTAGTTCTTGATACCCCAGTCTGTGGAGGTGACCGGCTGGCCATAGAGGTTGTGGGTGGTGGGGACCCACTTCCAGCGGAAGAGGTCGAACACACGGTGCTGGGAGGGGTTGCCGAAGAAATCAGGCACCAGGAGGGCGATGATCCGCCGGATGGGGTAGGCCCAGCCCACGATCTGCTGATAGGTTACCTCTCCCTCTCGGAAGCTCCGGGTAACCAGCTCGTACAGGGGGATGTACTGCACGGCCCCCAGGCCCATTCCCAGCCCCACCAGGGCTAGGCACCACAGGCCAGTCCGCCCCGCAGCCCCGATCCCTGCCCAGCCGCGCCCCCCTTCCCGCCTCCACCACACCAGCCCGATGCGCACTAGGGTGTAGTAGGCCATCACCAGCAGCACGTAGTACGTAATCTCCACATGTCCCGCCAGCAGGTGCATCCCCAGCCCTAGAGCACCGCCCACCATCTCAAGCAAGGGTGCCCGCTTGTCACCCCGCTCCCAGCGCTGCACGATCCGCTCCAGCATCGCCAGCAGCCAGGGCAGCCAGCAGGCAGCGGCGATGATCATGGTGAAGACGACACTCACCACCATGAAGGCCGAGAGCATGTAGGTGATGGCCCCGACGAGCGCCCCGAAACGGTTGACGCGCAAGGTGTGCAGGAAAAAATAGGTGAAGAGGCCAGCCAGCACCAGTTGCAGCCAGGTGAAGTATCCGTAGGCCCGCACGATGGGCATGATGTAGAAGAGCAGGCTGAAGGGGTACATGGCTGAATGCTGGCCCGCGGCCAGGAAGGGCACCCCGCAGAAGAGGTAGGGATTCCACAGCGGCAGATCGCCCTTCCGCAGGGACTCCACAATGAACTTCTTCCACACGTAGTTCTCCAGGATGAGGTCGCTGAGGAGACTGTTATGAGGGGGCAGGTTCACGCCAGCCTGCTCGGCGAACTGCCGGTAGGGCTCCCACTCGAAGAGGTTGTCGAAGGGGAGCAGCGTCTTCCCGGCGAAGAGCACCGGCCAGAGAAGGATTGCCGGTAGGAGGGCCAGGATGAGGAGGGGAATGAGGTAAGAATGGGAACGTCTCAAGGGTCAACTCCTGTGGGGTGGAGTAACGCGTGGATGAGTAACGAGTGAACGGGGATAACCATCCGTTTAATTCTCCAGCCCGTCGTAAGCGTCGATTGTCACAGCCCCGCTTTGTTCAGCTCGTCCTGGAGTGCCCGATGGCGCGGATACTGGGCCCGCAGGTCGGCGATGTAGGCCCACCATTCGCGCTCCTCGCCAAGGCGCTGATAGAGCCCCTTGGCCCGGCTCACGTACCCGGCTGCCACCTGATAGGCCCCCCGGTTGGTGCGGGCAATCTGGCGGTCGGCCAGGTCCTGGTAGAGAGCTATGGCCTGCCGGGGTCGTGGCCCCTCCGCTGCCTGGGCCACGCGCAGGAGGTAGGACTGCACATAGTAAGCCTCAAGTTTCCTCACCGCTTCAATGGCCCGGTCAATTTCCCTCTCCTGCAGGTATATCTCGACCAGCACCCTGTAGTCCTCCTCCTGCTCCAAAAAGGCGAGGAGACGAGGGCATATCTCCTCCCCCTGGCCCAGCCCCTCGGCCAACCCTTTGACCTTGAGGTAGCGCTCCAATGCAGGACGCGACTCAAAGCGCCGGAACTGCAGGTCCAGCGCGGTGCTGACCTCTCCCCGCTCCTCGTGCCGGTCGGCCAGCCACCCCGCCAGCCCATCGCCGTAAGTCCGCTGCTGCCCCTGCCGGGCGAAGGAGATGGCCTCCTCTCCATGGCCTATCTCCCACAGCGCCTGGCTGAACTGTAGCACCTCCCCGGCCTGTGACAGCCCATCCTTCGCCGCGCGCAGGGCCTCCTCCAAGCGCCGCAGTTCCAGAAGCTTCTGGGCGTACAGCAGGTCAAACTCCTCCTCTCAGCAGAGGTTGAGGTAATCCTCCTCTCGTTCCTCGGATTCGTAGATCGGGAGCAGGTCTTGAAGCAACTGCTTGCGACGCCACTGGCTGGTCCAGTCATCGCCCTTCCGCTCGGAAGCCGCCTCGCGGAATAGCTCCTCGATGAAGGGGCCATCCTCTCCTCCGGCCAGTTCGACTGGCACACCCGGCACCGAATCGGCCAGCCCGTAGCCGCCCCAATCCACGTCGGTCAGGTACATCTGGAACAGCTCGCGCATCCAGGCCCGCCGGGCCGTCGGCGACGAGGGCGGCCCCTGGCGCAGGCAGGCCGCCATGCCCCCCATGCACTCGCCGATCACACCTGCCACATCCCCCTCATCGTGGATCTCCTCGTAGTGGAGCATGGTCTCATGGGCGATGGCCTTGTAGATGATCCAGGCGTTGGCCCAGTCACCTCCCTCGCGGAACTGATCGGCGGTGCGCTTGATGTCCCGCAGCTCCGAGGCGAAGGCGAAGACCTCGTCCCAATCCACGCCTCGTCCGAAGGCGTAGGCCACCTGGCGGCGGTAGACCTCGGGGTCTACGGGGGTCTCGCGGCCCGCGGAGAGGGCCTCGCGCCGCTCCAGGAGGTGTATCAGGTCCGGCTCCCGCTCCAGCATGGCCTCGATCACCTCGATCAGCTCCTCTCGCCCCATCCCGGCCAGGAGCTCCTCGGTCTGGGGGATGGCGGCGAACTCCTCAGGGTCGTGGACCCAGGTGAGGAGCAGGGCCACGACGTGCTTGCAGTAGCCGCCCCAGTCATAGGGGCAGGAGCAGTCGGCCCAGGCCACCCCCTGCTCGTCCAGCGCCACCATGACCCGATAGGGCTCATACTGTGAGCCCTCGCACAGCGCCCGTAGCGTGGTGCCCTGGCGCAGCGGCTCGCGGATGGCCTCCGCCAGTAGTAGTCCTCTCCCCGCTCGAAGCTCCGTTCGGTGCACAGAAGCTGGATATCCTCTTCGATCAGTCGAGGCAGATTCCCCTCACCGATCATCCTTCCACTCCTCCTCGTTCCACACCTCGATCCCCTCCCGCCGCAGAAGGGCGGCCGTTACTCCCCGGCCTTCGCGCAGTTGCCCGCAAAAGGTGCCGTCGTAGATGTGGCGGGTGCCACAGGGGGGGCTGTGGGACTTGAGAATGGCTCGCTTGATCCCCCAGCGGCGGGCCAAGCGCAGTGCTGCTTGCGCTCCCCGCAGGAATTCCCTGGTCACATCCTGCCCTTGGACGTTTACTACCCGTGCCTGGCCCTCCAGCACATCCTCCCCATTGCCCCCCACGATCTCAGCCGGCGCACGGGGCACCCCCAGCCCACCCAGCACCTCAGGGCAGCACCGGAGGGCCTTTCCCCTGACCACCGGCTCCTGCAGCGCGGGCTCAGGCCAGGCACGGCCGTCGTATCGGCAGGACAGGCCCAGAAGGCAGGCGCTGACCAGGATCATGGAATCTCCCATTCGCTTCACCAGGCATATGATAGCAGAAAAGCGGGCGACACACAAATTGGGTAGGGGCAACCCCCGCGATTGAACATAGAAAGGCCGATTGCCCACCCAACAATCGGCCTTCTCGTGCCCAGATCTCAGGGGATGATACCATCTGTGCGTCCTGTCTGATCGCCCTTGAGCCCGTTGATACCACGCGCTGACAAAATAGAACGGGAGTTGGAGAAGCATCACAACCCCCGTTGCCTTCTCGCCCGCTTTGAGGTCAGTTTATGTTTCGCGCCTCCTGATCATCACAGCCGCAACAACCACCGCCATCAGCGCCACCAATCCCATCCTTTATCTCTTTTCGACAATTTTGTGGGGCCCTGCAGCCAGCAGCACGAAAAACTCGCCATTGATCTCAAAAAGTACCCGATAATGGGTTGTCACACTGAACTCCCATAACCCCTTTGCCCCTCGGATTTTGTGAACCCGTAGCGAAGGATGCCTGGGGTCTCTCAGCAGAAACGTAAGCTTCTCGTCCACCCTCCGCTGAATGTCCTTGGGGAGTGTGCGGTAGTCCTTTTTGAAGCGGTCGGTGCGTCGTATCTTCATGGCCTTGACGGCTTTGGCTCCTTTAGGCCGGGGAAGGCAAGCGGCTTAGCTCTTTAGCTCTTGAATCAGGTCTTCGACGTCCTCGAATTCCCTGTATCTCCCTTTTGCCAGATTCTCTTTAGCCTCGCGGTAGCGCTTCTGCCACCCCTCGGTCCAGAACCACGACTGGTCTTCCATATCCCTGCTGCGCCACTGCAAGTAACCGATGAAGTCGAGCACCTCCACCATCTGTGCTTCGGACAGCTCATCCAAGGCTTTGACAACGATGTCTTTGCTGACCACTGCCATTTATATCACCCCCCGTAAGATGACGTTTTTAGCGATCCGCTTTCAAAGGCGACGGACACTTATGAATATTCTATCACGTATTCGCTCGCTAGTCAAAATGAGAGGCTTCGACCAGCCTGAGCACAGGCTCACAAAATCAAACGGGGGTTGGAAAGACATCCCAACCCCCGTTCCCTTCTCGCCCGCTTGAGGGCAATCTATGCCCTCTGCCTCCTGACCACCACCGCCGCGACAGCTACCGCCATCAGAATCGCCAGCACTATCAGGGCAGTGCCCATTCTCGCCCCTTCCTTGAGAGTAACCATAGTACACTTGTGATCATTCCAGAAGTCGTGTTACACGTCCACATACTGGACACTCCCATACCTCAAGGCTCAATGCGTATCCTCTGCTTTCCAGAGTATCCATTGTAGCAAAGTACTCGGCTCGCTCACTTTGAGACATATCCTCAGTATCCACTGCGTCCTTTGGACGGTATCTCTTCACAAGCTCCATGAACGCACCGCAATGAGCACACCTTACATGGGCCGTCGACGATCTCCTTCTCCTTACAGACGTCACTCCACACCACCTTCACCCTCGGCAGCCTCACCTCCACGAGTGGCAAGCATCTGCTCGACGTCCATTCCGATCGCAAGCAAGCCAAACAGATCATCACGACATTCCTGTGCTACTCTGGCACACTCCTCAGCAATCTTGGCTGCGCGATACTTGTCGCTGGCCTGAAACTCGATAGCCTCCGCAATCTGGGCAAAGGCAAAGGTGTCAAGGTCCTTAATTAAGGTGAGGATAGTTGCTCTGGTGTCCTCGGTCATCATTCATCTCCCTTCGCTTGGTGATATTCCTGAAAAAGGGTCGGCTGGCCTCTATGACCTCCCCCGCTCAGGTCGCCCTCCAAAAGTGGATCCCGAGGCCAAGAGAACAGTGATCGGATAGCCATTTTCCCCTCCTTTGTGGATTTTTGTGCCCTGGCCCTCGGGCTGAGCCCTCGGCCGAACGCCTGAGGGCTAGGACAGCCTTCGGCTTTTCTCCAATCGAACAATGCTCTCGTTTTCATCCTCGCTTCCTCCCTCAGCTTTGCCCGCCAATCGGGCGGCGGCGAAATAACCAAAAAACACCAACATGGGGCAGTCATGGAGCGCCTTCAAGTTGGCACACTAGGTCATGACGTAGGGCTCCTCCCATTTAAGGCCCCGTAGATGGCCTACCGCCCTCCGCGGAGGACGAGCTTGCGATCTGTCACATATTGGTGCGCGGTGACACATCTCCGAGCCAAAAAAAGAAGCGCTTTCTTAGCGAACTGCGTGTGTGATAGCCCTAACTACGTCTGTTTCTGCCTCACCAAATGGACAAATGTATCCTCCATGATCACTGTCCATATTGCTGTGCGCTCCGTCACACCTTTTTTCATTATAGCACAACGTGTGCGCTGTGTCAAGGCTTTTGGGAATTCATGCCCCGAATTGTGCCAAAGCGCACGGAATGATGCTATAATAAAGATACTCGGAAAGCTTAAGATCCAGAGAAAAAGCTGTAACATAGTGGCCTTAAAATTGTGCGGGTGAGCTAGTTCGTATCGCTCACCTATATCGTCACAGTAGCTGGGGCTCTGGCAGCACAGCGTTACAATCGCCCAGACCTTGTCCGTAGCCGTTGTGCAGCCCTGGGGCCACAGGCGGTACTGGCTCACGCCAGGCCCTGACAGAGTTTCCGAATGCTCTCATAATGACAATGCGATGACGAACTGGAGACAATAACTGACACATGGCCCTAAAGGTGCATGTACGGGGAGATAGAGTACGGCGGTTGAGAGAAGGCCAGAAATTTACTCAAGGCCAGCTTAGCCTGCGCTCTGGGGTGGATCGGTCCCTAATCAGCAGAATTGAGCGTGGGATCAGGCCCAATGTTTATGTAGAGACAATTGGGGCGCTGGCTAGGGCCCTAAATACCACCAGCGACTATCTCCTGGGCCTCACCGCCAACCCCTTTCCCTCCCACCAATCCACCGATCCACCCACCGAACTCGAATACCGACTGTCGAAGCGCTTACGGCAACTGAGCGAGGAAGAGCAACGATACACACTTGCGCTCCTCGATTTCATTGACCAGTATGGCCAGCCGCCACCACCGAGGATCATAGGCAATGAAGCCAAGCAGGAAGAGAAACAAGCCTCCTGAAACCCACCTGGAGGCCTCCTTCATTGAAAATCCCTAGAATGGCCGCCAAACGCCCCAGAAAAATGAGGCCTCGGAGGCCTTAACCAAGACCTCCGAGGCCGGCATTATCGCTAAAACTGGAGGTAGACGTCGCCTTTGGGAGTGCAAGGCTGCTTATCCCCTGCCCTCCATGAGGGCCTGATAACTATCCCAGAAGCGCTGCAGGCCCTCCTCAACCTCGGCCCCCTTGCGCAGCGCCAACACCTCGAACAGGACGGAGATGGCCCCTCCCACAGCCAGGAAGGAGGGCATGGCTACCAGGGAACGAGCGGGACAGATCAGATTCACTTCACACGCCTCGGCGATGGGAGAGGTCACCGTGCCCACCAACCCAATAGTCCTGGACCCCTTCGCCTGCGCCTGACGCAGCCCAGTTCCCACATCCACCGCGTACTTGGTGTAGCCCACACCAATGAACACGTCCCCCTCCCTGGCATCACGCAGGCACAGCGACATGCTTAGCAGATCGCCGCATACCTCGTACACCGGAAAGTCAGCAGCCAGCAGCCAGTATTTCAGAAGACACCCTTGATGGTAGGCCACGGCACTGGGGGTCAGAATGAAGATGCGCTTGGCTCCCTCCAGAATGGCCACAATCTGCTCGATCCTCTCGCTGGGATTGCAGATAATGATCTCCTCCAGATTCCGGCGGCCATTGTCTATGGACTGGCGGAAGAGATCGGCGATGGTGGGCTCCTCCGCAGGGGGCTCCCAGACGTCACGCAATTCCCTCTTGACCAGATCTTGAACATCGTCTATCAGCTCCGGATAGCCCTCGTAGCTCAACCGCTGGGCAAAGCGGGTCACGGTGCCCGGATCTACCTCTAACTGCGCTGCCAGCTCAGTGGAGCTCAGAAAGGCTGCATCGAGATAGGAGCTGGTGATGAAGTCGGCCAGCCGTTGTTGACTTTTGGTGAGATGGGAATACTCTCGGCGGATCCGCTCCAGGAAATCCATAGTTCAAATCCTTTCCCTTGTGAGGCCATAAAGCCCTTGTCTCTCAGGCTTATACCACATCAGCAAAACAAATCAGGCAACCAGGCATGCATATAATACTATACCGAATTGGACTTCCTGTCAAATCCCACGAAACCCTTTGCAGAGTTCGCTACGGGGGCCTTTTTGAGACCTCCAAAGTCTCGACATAGATTTCGCGCCCTTCGGTGCACATCTGCAGATTAGGAACCTGTGAGACCCTGGCCGGCCCCCATCACACTACTTGACAGATGCTCCCAAATGCGCTAAGCTTCCTAACGACCATGAACACACATCATTTGAGAGCCAGTTCCATCCTTCTGGCTCTGGCCGGCCTAGGAGTGATAGCAGCTTTGGTGGCCTGCCAAAGTTGGGATTCCGCCGGGGCCGAGTCCGGCGCCACTGCCCTGAACCTGCCGACGGCGACCTCAAACCCTGTCCCTTCCACCCCGGAGCCGACGGCTTCCACCACCCCTTCCCTCACACCCTCGCCCACACTCATGCCCCCACTAACGGCGACCACGACCCCATCCTGTACAGCCACGGTGACCGCAACCCCATCCTCCACGCCTTCGCCGACCATCACACCCTCGCCCACCACCTCGCCTACGGCGACCACCACTCCCACACCGACCGTCACCCCCCCCCCCCCCCCCCCCCCTGATGGCATCACCCGCACGATGCGCGTGCTCATCCTCATGTACCACCACATTTCCCTCCCCCCATCCGACGCCAACGCGGTGCGGCGCGACCTATCTCTGCCCCCGGAGGCCTTCGAGCAGCAGTTGCAATACCTGGTGGAGAGGGGCTGCACTTCCATCACCCTCTCCGATCTGATTCATCACCTGGCCCGCGGCGCACCACTGCCGCCCAAGCCGATCATCCTCACCTTCGACGACGGCTACTGCGACGCTTACACCGAAGCCTTCCCCTTGCTGCAGCAGTATGGCATGATCGGCACCTTCTTTCTCATCACCGGCTTCATTGACCGGGGAGAGCCCGACCACCTCTCCTGGGCCCAGGTGAAGGAAATGTACCGCGCGGGGATGCAGTTCGGCTCTCACACCTATACCCACCCCGACCTGCGGGACAAGCCGGTCGAATACCTCGTCTGGCAGATCCTGGGCTCAAAGGAGGCAATTGAACTGCGCATCCGGGAGCCGGTGCGCTTTCTCTCCTACCCCTCAGGCAGGTATGATCAGCGAACGGTAGATGTCCTCCACTCAGCCCACTTCTGGGGTGCAGTGACCGCCCACCAGGGGATGGAACAATCATCGGAGCATCCCTTCGAGCTGCAGCGCATTCGGGTTCGAGGGGATGAGACACGGGCCTCTTTAGCGGCCAAACTGGAGATGGAGTGGTAGCCTATCCTGACGGATTCCGAAGGGCTGGTTCTAGTCAGAAGGTAACTACTCAGGCTGTAAGCGTTCGTCAAGATGTTCATAAAACCTTCACGAGAACTTCACACCAATCTCACATGTTTGGGGTATACTATACTCACTATGACAGCCCCATCTGAATTCGATGGCAAC
>Ga0209979_1000612_pt1 | contig 46226 bp, 65 predicted proteins | sample AnhtaG_FD_183114 | JGI IMG/M metagenome (GOLD analysis project Ga0209979, IMG submission 183114) | Deep subsurface microbial communities from Anholt, Denmark to uncover new lineages of life (NeLLi) - Anholt_01485 metaG (SPAdes) (version 2) | ecosystem: Environmental > Aquatic > Marine > Oceanic...
GATAATGTTGGGGGAGATAAGAAATGCTAGCCAAGGTCACCAGTTGCGCCGTACTCGGCCTAGATGGAGCCATCGTCGAAGTAGAAGTAGATACCTCTCGTGGGCTGCCCAGCTTAACCATCGTCGGAATCTAGCCCAACCTTTTCCTTAGCCGGCATCATCCCTACCTCTTCGCCTGGGGTGATGATTCCGGTTAGCACGGCTTTCCCCTCAGCATAGGTGACTACTATCTCCAATTCTTCGATAATCTCTCTCTTGTCCCCCTCAGTGACACACTCCAGCCCCCTACTTATGGCGCGGCAATACTCCTCTAAGGTAGCTCTTTTCTCTACTACATGCTTCTTTGCTTCTATCCTTTTACATAGCCTTTCCTTTTCGGCCTCCCAACCAGTCCGTTCCTTTGCTATGTCTTTCAACTCGGCATCCAAGACGCCCTCATCAATGCTACCCTTGCGGTAGAGCTTGAGTATTCGCTTCTCCTCAAGCCGAAGCTCAGCCAGTTTGCTCATAACAACTTCTAGGTCTACCTCTGCTGAATCCCCCTCGCCTGTGCTTTCCCATCTTTGCAGTTCAGCCATGATGAGATCAGGATTCATCAATAGCTCCTTGATTTTAGCCCAAATCGCCTCCTCTAGTAAACCAGCATTGGCAGAATTATGACACCTTGTTATAGCTACTGTTCCTCTACGACCTGAACAGCGGTGGTACCGATACTTTCCATTGGGCTCCCCGTACATAGCGCGTCCACACTTACCGCACCTGACATGTCCCCTTAGAAGGTAGGTTCTCTTGCGGTTGCGCTTGGCATTCTTGCGATTGATCTCCAATTGCCGTTGAGCTGCTTCAAACAATTCCTTTGAGATAATCGGGGGCGTAGCGTTGGGCAACTCAATCCACTCTTCACGTGGCCGGATCTCTCGCTGAGTCTTTCTATAGGGATACTTGCGGTCGGGCCTGACATGCGTCTTCGGCTCTACTGAACGCATGTAGTTAGCGTATGTTTCACCCGTATAGTCCCTGTGGCGCAGAAGCCGAAACATCGTCCCTGTGCTCCACATCTTGCCACCTTTAGGGGCAGGGATGCCCATGTCAACTAGCCCCATACAGATTCTACCCAGGGTTAGTTTTTCTTCTACGAGCCATCGGAAAACCATCTGCACGACACGGGCTTCCTTTTCATTGATCACCCTTACCCCTTTCTCAGGATCATAGTCATAACCATAGAGACGGCCACCACCTGTGGGAAGCTTACCTTGCCTGGCTCTTGCAATCTTCCCGCGCATTGTGCGATCCTTGATCTTCTCATGTTCGACTTGGGCCGCGTAGCCCTTGATATAGCGTATGAGATACCCTTCAGGACTGTTGTCTAAAGGCTCTGTCACAAACAGGAGTTCAACACCATGCTTCTCGCACTCTTCGGCAATGATAGCAATGTGAATAGGATTTCTTGCCAGCCTGTCGGTTGAGTAGGTTATCAGGGCATCAATCTCTCCGGCTCTTACTATTGCCCGCAGTCTGTCAAGCGTGGGACGCTGGAGAATCACTCCCGGCCAGCTCTCCTCAAAGATCAGGTCAGGTGGGGCGTCATAGCGTTTTTGTTGAGCGAAAACAAGCATTGCCTCAACCTGCGTTTCCAGGCTAGTACCTTCTTCTTCCTGTTGATTCGTTGATACTCTGGCATACAGAGCTGCTCGCTTGCTCATTTGACTTTTTCCTTGTGTTTGTGTGATAGAATGTTGGCGGGAGCCCCTGGAGCCTGCCAGCAACGCAGGGGCTCCGCTGGGGGCGGCTGGGCACCTGCTTAGGCGCCCTCGGCCTTCTCTGCCCCTTTCAGGGCCCCCACTACCTGGCGGGGGACAAAGACGGGCTTGCTGCTTGGTAGGCGACCTCGCTGATCGTCCCCCTCCCCCTTCTAGAGATATGTCTTCGCCCCCTGTGACAAGCGCACCGGTTTCAATTGTGCAAACACAACGGGCAACTTGACCAGCTCGGCCTCCCACCAGTTGTGCTTGAAGTCAAAGCGAAACTCCGGTAGACGCTGCTTTATGTACTCCGCAAATGCCCGCTGATTGCCGCGCAAAGGCCTCTCTATGATGGCCTTCGTTTGCGTCCTGGCCAAACGGGGCCACCAAAACGTGTCCCGTATTGGAGCTTCCCGATGCGCTTTTTGGGCTTCGAGTGACCACGCGCCCCAGGTCATGACTTTGCTTTCGCTCTCTTCGTGCTGAGTAGAGGAGCGGGCGTTGACCCACTCCCCGACGTCCTCTGCTTGGAAGTGATCACCACCCATGCGTCCAGGTGGGCCAGCACCGCAAAGGCCAGCCTTCGGGCCTCCCAGGTCGTCAAGGGTACGTTTACCACGGCTTCGGGTTCGCCCTTTGGCTTGACGGCTCCCTGGCCTATCACCTCACCAGGGCCGTTCTCTAGTCGGAACCAAGTCTTGTCCGTGTTGGTTCGCACTTTCAGCACCCGACTTGTAGGCTGCCCGTTGTTGGCCGTGCCCTTGTACTCGATATAGTCCAACGCCTTGCCCCAGGCCAGGTCGTTGAACAAGACACGGGCGTCGGCCACGTCCAGGAAATGTCAGGCCATGGTCTTTGCCCCCTTGCCCTTCTGATAATCGCCGGCGAAAAGCCGCAGCTTGCCAATGTCCAGCGCGTCTTCGATGTGCAACCACTTTGTTCGGGTTAGGTGGGCGTAAATTCGATATCGTTCAACTTGCTCACTCATCGCCATGCCTCCTTGGGCTCAGTAGCCACCGTGGATCAGCCCGCATCCGCCACACACGACCACGCCCAGCCTACGCCATTGGCCCCAAGAGCCGATGAAACCGGCGCTGTGAGGATGTCCACAGAATGGGCAAGCCTGGGCTACGGTGAAGTTCAGGTCAAAGCGGAAGCTTGGCGTGAGGTAGCCTATCGCCTTGCCATACAGTTGGGATGCCTCGTAGAATCCCACAAGTAAGTTTCCCATCGTGTCCTCCTTCCAAAAACGAAAGCGGCCTCCCTGTGATCCCGCTGACAGGGAGGCCGCTCATTGACTAAGACGGTAGGCTGTGATAGAATATCACTAGCCCTGCTCGCTGCCAGCGTCAGCGTGTGGGGTCAGGGTCGTGTGGGTGTTCGTAGCACCTGCACGGCCCGCTTTCATCTATTCGGGCGGGGGCCTCTCTTTCTCCTCCTCAAGCCACTGCCTGAGAAGCTCCCGAACAACTTCGCTTATAGTAGTATCTTCTTTCGCCGCCTTGACCTTGACGGCGATGTGGAGTTCCTTGGGCATAAGTATTGTGAGCTTGGTCTTCATCGCCCCTCCTACAGTTATACAGCAAACCGTATAGCTGTATTATACACCCAAACTCAGCGTTTGTCAATAGCCAATTCGCCCTTTGCTGAGGATTTTAAGGTAAGTTATTGTCAACTGGGCCGTGCGGTGCTATTTGGTTGTTAAGGTGCGTTGCGCTGAGAGATTGAGAAACGTGGTCTCGCCTTTAGTGCGTATTGCCGTCTTGGTATGCTTTGTAGTGGTCTAATTGCTTGCTATTCGTTTCTGGCGGTAAATCAGGCTCTGGCAAGTCGGGTAAATCCACATCAACCTCTTCCAGTCGCTCGTATAGTTTGGCATACAGTTCCGACCCGCGGTCTTTAATAGCCTCTAGTCGTTCCTGATAGGGGTCAATCCTCTTCTGAAAACCCACCACTAATTCAGCAAAACTCTCCCGTGTCTTTGCAAAGTCTTCTCTCAGGTCGCTGTAATTGGCCCTTAGCTCGCCCAGGTCGTCCGCGAACTCATTCAATGCGCGCTCCCGCTCTTTGTGCAACTTCTGCCATGCTAGATGCAATTGATCCATAGTCCTACTCCCCAACTCCCGATCGTAGTAGTTTAGGATTCTTTCCTCTACGATCTCGGCCAGTTCGCCAGGATGCAGGGCCTCCAGGGCATCCAGTTCCACGGTGCCCTCCCCATGCACGTCCTCAAATCGCGCCTTGCGCCGCTCTGTATCCTTAATCGGTCTTCGGGGGAGCTGATAGTGAATCACTTGGTCTTTAGTCAACACAACAGGCTCTACGCAGATGTCCAAGTCAAGGCCCCGTTCCCGCAAGAAAAACTCTATCTTGCGGGCTACACTGACGGGCATCCCATAGCCAGCAGGGTCAAAGTCGGAGATGTAGAATATACGACAAGGGCGCACCGCTCGCCCTACTCTCTGGACCAGGTCAAGGACCGCTGTGATAGACAATTCACCTGCTCCGGTCACGAGGTTGACATTGTAGCTGCCACAAAGAGGCTCTAAGACGTCGTTCGCGGTCGTTTTCTCCACCCAGACCTCTAAGTGATAAGATTGCTGCACGTCGCTATAACCCCCCACTTCAAAATCGGGCAGGTCGGGTACAGCCCAGGCCAGGTTAGGCAACTCCGGCAAGTCTGGCAATTCGTACCAGTCCCAATCATCCCCCTCCTCTACGCTGTAGCTCGGGCTTTGACCATCAAACGCCGCATCCGCTGGATCTGGCCATCGGGCGTTGATGATAGGTTCCGGGTTGCGCCGGTCCACGAAAGCATCTGGATTGACCAGCCACAGGTAACGGGCGTACTTCGACGACACATTCAGGCAATGCCAGTCGTTCACGGTGTTTTCGTATGGCTTGCCATTACATTTTAGGATAGGGGGGTCTTGGCTTACTAATTGGTAATGAACCCGCCGCAGGTGTACCCCGGATGTATAGCCGAAGCGCTCCCACAAACTGGCAAACCAATAAGCCTTCTGTATGTCGCTCTTGCTGCCCACGTAAAACGGGTCGTTTTGTGGCGCTAACACAATCAGGTCTTGAATTGATACATTCAATTCTTTAGCGAGTTGCTTTATTGTTTGGTAATCCATTACTCACCGCCCCTGCGTTAATGGCGACACTCCTTCCTCCCTATCCGCTTGGCGAAGCAGTTCCAATATGTCAAGATGACCAGAATCGAGCAACTCTAGAATGTCTCGGCACCAATCGCTGCTAAAAAACGCAACGAGTTCCTTTTGAAGAGAGAGATATCCCAACTCCTCAGCGTTCTTTTCAGCCATCTTAGTCGGCTTCTTCCAGTCGCGGATGGCCTGTTCAAGCATCCTAACTGCCAAACGTACAGTCGGCGGGCCAACTTGGTCAGCAACTCTCCAGATCATGTCATCACCGGATCGGCTTGGGCGTCGTATGCGTCCTGATAGGTCGCGAGCAGCGCCAAAAACGTTATCACCGCACCGTCGTCATCCTCGGCTGGCCCGCTAGGACAAACTTGCTGCCAAGCCGTTTCTAGGTACTCCATGAGCTGCAAATAGCCTGTTGCCTCATCACCATCCTGCTGCAAGTAGGCCAAGGTAGTAACCCCTGCACATGGGTTACTACAGCCCTGCAGTAACCGTAGTAAGCTGTAGTAACCTTTTTGCGCTTTTCTCTCGCTCAGGATACTTGCCCATGCGATAGGGCCACAATGCACAGGACTTGCATGGGCAAAGCTCAATCTCTTTCCTTTGCCTGGCGCAACAGTCCAGACATCGCGCTCGAATAGCCCTCAACAGTACCGCCCGTGACATTTCATGACCTCCTGGATAGTCCGCTGGTTGCCCGTTAGACACGATAACCCCCCCTGTGGGAGGGGTGTTTTGAGAATAACTCACAAAAAAGGTATCCTAACCCGTATTTGTCCCTTATCCGTTTAGAGCGAACACTGGGGATCTTTTGTGTCCCGTCGTGCTTGACCGAGCTGACCGGACTTACCGGAGTTACCGGACTTTGCCTACTCTATCCCTTTTCTCTCTCTCAAATAAAACTCGGGAGAGTTATAAGGGTCCGGTAAGTCTGGTAACTTCGGTAATCAGAAGTCCAATTTACGTCGGTTGGTGTATCGCTCTTGTCTGTGTCGCTCTCTCTGCCGTCTACCCACGCCGGCTGTGTTCAGGTCTGCGGCTGCCTGGTCCAGCATTACCGTGTCAAATTCTGGCACCAGTCGCCACACCCCCCGACCCACCGGTTCCACAAGGCCCAGTTGATACAGGCCAATGACTCCCTTCTTCGGATCGCCTTTCAGCTTGCGGTATATTGTCGTCCTGTCGCGGCCTGTTGCCTCAGCCAGCTCTCTTACAGTCGCTATCTCTTCCTCCGCCTTTGCCAGCGCCATTAGCACCTCAGCGCCGCTTTTGTTCAGCCCGCCCCTCCTAAAAGCATCGTGAGAATGTAGCATAGTGACACAATCCCTCACAGGTTGTCTTGAGGGATTGTGTCGTAATGCAACATTCTGAATCTCCTCACTGGCAACGTCCAACAAGGTATAGCGTGCAGGGTATGACGGTGTACCCTTCTGAACCACCGCAAGCCGCTGCTTGTCAATAAGGCGATGATTGGCACGCGCCGCAGTGCTCCAACTCACACCGGCCAGCTCCGCCAGCTCCCGCGCAGATGCACCATAAGGCTGCTGAGCGCACCGTTCGAGAATTGTACAGTGGGCCAGGTAGATGGCACGGTCGTTTGCTCCAGTCCGCCCCGGCCAAGGTCGCGACAATGCCCAGGCTTTGAGATGTTCCGCCAGTTGTTTGTGGGGGCTGGGGTTGTCCCTGACAAATGCGGTTGCGCTGCGCCAGGTGAGCGCAAAATACCGCCGTGCACTCTCCTGCCTCTTCTCGGCCAGTTCCCGGAACTTGCCTGGCCCAGTCCAGCTTTCAAATAGGGCCAGCGCCTGGCCGAACGTGAAACCGGCGTTGGCCAGGGCGCAGCAGATAGCGGCCTCAGCTTCTGAGCGGGTGTCGTATCGCCCCACATAGTCAGGATCACCGGCCAGCAGTCGCAGGGCTAGGCGAGGCATACTGGGCCTCGGTAGCTCTGCCGAGTCCAGGCCCAACCAGGGCAGCGCGTCCAGGCTGGGGAGCGTGAAAATCACCGGCGGACGCTTCACGAACCGATAGAGCCCACCTTGTGGGTGCAGACTTGGTGGGGCCAGAACATATTTCCCCTGGGCCTTGATCTCCAGAGCCGATCCAATCCTGGCCGACTTGACCGCTCTTGGCGTTCTTAAGTAGAAGTGGCCGCCGCCGTCGTGGGCGGTGCCGTTGGGTGGTCGTTGGACAACCCAGGTCTCCACTCCGTCTGCTCGAAGCCTCGCCTCTATCTCGGCGAAAGTCCTTTCGTCTTCAGCGTCTAGTACTAACAGCCCGCCGCTTGCCCTGCCGCCGATGATGCCGATGTTTAGCAGGCTTGAGTGGAACATCGCCGCCAACTCACACTCGTCAGGCGGCACGTCCTGCCACCTTGTCCAGCGAAGGCCGGGCTGCTTCTGACCGTATGGCAGCGGTATGGGTGCCAGTCCCAGTTCCGCATACTCGCGGGCAATCTCCAGCGGCGTGGGCATGACTCACCCCTCCGCAGCTTGCGCCCGCGCCGGTTTTGGTGTAAACTGATACTGGCATCGGCTCGCGTCGCTGGTGCTGGCCGCCGACGGTGCTTCCTGGCCAGGATCGCCACCGTCGGCGGTTGCTTCTTCCCCTGCGCGCCGGGCTATATCGCACAGCAGCGCATAGACCCGTCCGATCCGGCGCCGCCGCTCGGCCGAGTTGGCCACCGTCTGGACACACTCAATCCGGTACTCGGTCAAGTTCTGCCTCCCCTGACCAAATCTCCCCTTCACCCACCCCCAGGGCTTCTGCTATCCGTCGCCGCGTGTCGGGGCGGGCGGGGTAGTAACTATACTTCTCGACGGCTACGAGAGTGGAGATACCAGCCTCGGCCTCTACGGCAAGGGCTTGCAGAGACAGTCCGTGCTCTTTTCTCAGTCGCCGCAACTCGTTACTCCGTTTCATCCCAAAAACCTCCTCGCCCTGATTTGACTTCTTTGCTGCTTTTGATTATACTATTTCCATACAGCATACCAATATGTGGATAAGAGGCGGTGTAGGTAGAATGTATAGCAATGAAGAAGAGGTTCGGGACGCTCTAGAGAGAAAGCTCGGAGGACCACCCGGACCGAATATTTGGGGCTTCCTCATAGAAGACAGGTATGTCGAGGACGTTCTTGCAGGAGAAGATAGCGACCTGCAAGGATTAGTGGATAGATATTGGCAGCTTGCGAGGTGGTTCAGCGAGAGACAACCTGTACCACAGCAGAAGGCTGAGAGGGGAGAGGTTCCACCAGACAGCCGCGCGAGGCTTATCACCAAAATACTTGCTAAAGAAGCGGCACAGCTTCCGCAAGTCGAACGATTCAGACAGAAGTACCTTCCCGATGGTTTGCTAGGGCGCGAGGAGGTAAAACCGTGGATTGAAAAATGGAGACAAGCTGAAGGGGAGCCTACTTGGCGGATTGATTTTCCACTGCCACCGGGCCACCGCCTCGACTATATTGAGCATGAAATCGTTCCGCCCGTTACCTTGAGCAAGCTCCCACAGGACAGTACGCTGAGGAAGCATGGTCTCCACTGGGTTGATGAATACCACATAGTCAGGGCTTTCCCTGTCAAGATTGGAGGAGTATTGGACAACCTGATGCGAGTAAGCCTGCATCTTAACCATAGATACGGATGGGGAGAAGCAGCAGCGACGCATTTCGTGCTAACGGGGGACATTCCGTTTGCTTCGCATTTGAGGTACAGTATCCAACGCGGTGACTTCGTAGAGCCCTCTGGACTTGTGCATCGTTATGCCCATATTATACTGGAGGTAGACCCGGCAGCGTCACCAAAGCTGGTGGAGAGTGTTTACCGCAGAATCCGTCAGAGCGTCTGGGCTGGTAAACGTTACAAGCCTTTGTCTGCGAAGATAACGGCTTTAGTGGAGTTTGTGCTAGACCACAAAGATATACCAGAGCAGGAAAACGGCACTTGGGAGACCCTCATGAAGCTTTGGAATAAGCTTTTCAAGGATGAACACGCGGATTGGGCCTATAGTGACAGTACCAACTTCGCCAAAGACTACCATAGAGCTGTGAAGAAGCTTTTCCGTCCCCCCGCGACATAGGCCGTAGAGACTGGCCTCGTCAGAACTCATGGTAGGGCTCTGCGTTGCATAATGTCGCACAAGTCGCTCCTGGACGTAAAAGCCGCCTGTCAAATCGACAGGCGGCTAAATCTATGCCACCATTATTCTTGCCAGGCCGCCGTCACCGGCTCGGCCGTGCCCCTGGCTCCTTGGCAGCTGAGGGGCGTTTTATGTTTCATGTCACCCTTATTGTAACAACTATAGTGAGTTTGCGCAAATCCCGTCTACCTGGACGCTAGCCTTCGCTCACCGATGCACTTAGTAGCAGTACTCCGAAACCATTGTCCTTGCTGCATCGTAGAGATAACCGCAATCTCCTTTGTTGTTCCAAATCGCTCTTGCACTTCCAAAGCTGAAGCCGCAGCTTTCTAGGTGATACTCATTGGTGTACACCCGGCACGATTGTCCTGGCCCAATTGCGAAGTCCGGGAACCAGAAATCCTGCCCGGGGTCCCCCGCATTCAAGCGCCACCCTTTCAAGTTCACAGACACAGCGCCGTTGTTTGTAATCTGAGCGTACTCATCACTCTCGACTCGCTTTACAACCCCATCATAGAATATATAACTAATGACGAGGTTGCCCATTCCAGGCGGTGGGGGTTGGGTTGCTGTAGGCTCTATGGGCGTTGGGGGCAAAGGGGTCGGCGTCGGTCCCCATAGTCCGCGCTCGGCCTCCCTCGCCTCCTGCTGCATCTCCAGAAACAGGTCTTGATAATGCACGTCTGGGGGATAGGTACTGACGGTGGCATAACCCAGCCTGACCAACTCGGCATTTACCATCAGGTCACCGATCCAAACATAGCGCAGGAGCCGGCCATATTTGTCGGTTTCGGAGACATCTTTCTCTAATCCCACGACCTTGCCGCTGACTAACTCCTCGTTCTTCGTAGCAGCCTCCTCACCCATCCACTCCACAGACTTCTCCGGGTGCTTGGTCTCTGGCGTATCAATGCCGATGTAACGCACCGTATAAGAATTGCCACCGATAGAGACCTCAATAGTGTCTCCGTCAATCACCCGGAGGACTTGAGCTTGCGTACGAATCGGCGTCGGCGGGATTGGTGTCGCGGTGGGCACCGATGTATCGGTGAGGATCGGCGTGTCAGTAGGTGGCAAAGGTGTATCGGTAGGCGGTATCGGTGTCTCAGTGGGTGGTACTGGCGTGTTAGTAGGCGGCGCTGGTGTTGGTGTGGGTTTGGGCGCCTTGGTGGCCACTGGCGCAGGGGTCGCCGGTGTGGGCACTTGTGCTGTAGGCGTCGTCAAGACCTTGTACGCTATCGCCGTTTCAGTTGCCTTGAGGTCAGGCGTCGGCTGCGGCGCGCAAGATGCGAGTACCAAAACGCTCAGCAGTAATCCGAGCTTCTTCATCTGTTGCGTGTTTTGTGGTAACTCATCCCTATGGGGCGTGGTGATCATGTCCCTGTCGTGGGAAGCCGTCCCAAAAAGTATCGTCCAGGGCGGACATCGGCAGTGATCACTTGTGGGGCTCCGTCCCAATCTCACCCCGTCGCGCGGGATCAATGAATGCTCACTAGCTCCCGTACCAGCTCAACAGTAGGTCCTAATCACCGAAATCTTCCTCTACCGCACTCCGCGCCCCGTCCGCTTACGGCTTCGGGGGAGCGAGTCTCGCGGAAATTCAAGCGTGTCGCGTCAAAATGCCGAAGTCGTGCCCAGTTATCTTGCGTGTAGCTTGGACAAACCAAGCCCAGGATCTGCTCGGATCTCGACCCTTGAAAGCATCCAAATGACTTCTCAAATCGGCATCAATGACAATAGGTTCATCCAAATAGAGGACACCGCTATCCAAACCAAAAACCCAGGGATATCTCTGGGAGTGGCGGACTTTGCGATGAGGCTTTTTCTCAGGTTCTGAAATCACCCTGGCGTGGGCAACGACTCCTTTCCCCGCTGCGTAAAAAGATATCCAATCCCCTGGTCTTACGCGTTTTCTCCCAGGTGTTCTTTCGCCAAAGGCATAAATCTGCTCCTTACCAACGAGGCTAAGGATGCATTCCTCTGCAGTTTCCTCTGGATACGATTTCACAGGGGTGAGCCAGTAAGCAACTTCACCTTCTATTGGCGTTCTTAAGGGTGGGACTTCTTGCTCCGCTAACTCCTCTGCTTTCGGCTGGGCAACCAAACGTGCCATAAGATCAACCACTGGATCAATTGTCGGACCTGATGGGTGCATCACGGCTAGGATATCTTCGTGGCCGATATCATATTCGTTCATCATTTCGACCAGCGTTAGCAGAGACTCTGCGGAGATGATCCGCAGCTGGGCTGTTCTCTTTTCCGCAACGATAGCATTCTCAAGTTGTCGAATCTCAGGGTCAGGGCGCCCCACGACATAAAGTCCTAACGCGTTGTCCCAACCGGGGATGTCCTTTTGTGAAATCAATCCGTCCACATAGCCCACAAGGGTAGCAGTCTTTATGGCATAAGCCTCAGTGGTCTTCACTTCAACGACTATCTGAAAGCCTGTGGGCGATTTCCAGTGGCCATCGAATCCAATTTCACCTGGAACACCGTGATATCGGCCAAAGGTCACTTCAAAGGCCAAGAAGTGTCCAAGGTGATTGACCAAGTCCTGTAGCGCACGATTGTATTGATCACCAGATGTTCTCAGACAGTCCTCAATATAGTCCCGCACCTGGCCGACCTCAATGATGTTTTCCCTCAGGAACCGGCGGAATCGTTCTCGTGGGGTCTGGTCTCCTGAGGAGTCGTCGAGCTTACCAACGAGGGCTAAGATTTGATTCAGGGATATGCTCATGTTTCGCCTCCTCAATCAGCAATTGCGTCTTCCATGAGTCAGAAGATCCTACCGCACTCCGCGGTCCGCTCGCTTGCGGCTTCGGGGTAACCAGTCCCCCTCGCCGCTGCGCGTCCGGGCCGCTCCGTTTGGTGTTGCAGACTATAATGGTCAATAGCTCGAGGCGGAAGGTGTCTCTTAAGCTATTTTATTGGCGATTTGCTTTTCTCAATGACAAGTCCCAACCCATGCCCTTCACCCGCTATTTCATTCAAAATTAGGTTGGGGAACTTGAGAGATGATACACGCAAGAACTTTTCTATTAGGGCCATAACATCGTCATCTCCTCTGTGGTTTAGGGCGGCCATCCAAAGCTCTGGTCTATACCTCACCAGCATCCCCAAAAAGTACATAGTCATGTAGTGAAGGCTAATCTCGCTGATATTATAGTCGCCGGCAACAATGAAGATTTCTTCAGATTTGAGAATAGCTGGGATCTCTTCTGGAGCCTTAACAATACTTGGCGGCAGTTCTCTTGGCTTGTGGTCCCAGTTGTCCCACTGAAAAGTAATACCAGAATCAGGATACAAACGCGAGTGTTCGGTCAGTTTTACATCTCTCAGGGTAGGGAAGAGCGATCTTAGCTCGGCTTCTGTTACAGGTATATCTGGTGGACATCGCGATTCAAAATAAAGCGCGAGGAACCCGCCGCTGTAATAACCAGGTATAGCTTTCAATACGTTAGGGCGTTCTCGATATGTCAATGCATACAGACTACGCAATTCGGGAATACGAGAAAACAGCCATTTGAGATCAAATGAATGTCCGACCAAGCTAGATGTGGGAGTTAGTGTAGAAACTATCTCGAGGTTGGGAGTCCTTACGTGCTGGGGATTCTTCAGGCAATCCATGAATTCGACAAAGGTTCCTCTGCTTGTTACTTGGCACTTTACTGAACTGATTGAGGTGGGATCTGACCAATCGGTGGATAGTCCATGTCCCTCCGCAAGCTGGCAAAGTCTCTTGTTCCCAGCCCTGATGAGGATCCTTGCTTCTGCGAAGTTGACCATACCATAAAAATAAAGCAGGGGCTTTACAATTACTGATGCATTGGAAGCTGAGGAATAGTATTCTCTTGCCTGCTGCAGACACCACACGATTTCAAAGGCTAGGCCAGAGCTAATGGTCACATTGCTTTGTTCCTTAGCTATCTTCTTAATATTTTTGACACTTTCACAATATCGCAAGAGCGACCAGACTTCCATGTTTTGTATGGCTTGCATAGCATCCATGAAGTTTTCTCCTTACTAAGCGCACGGCTTTCTAGGTAATAAATTGCTTGGCAAGGTTTGTTCAGAGGCTAATGGCTTTGACTCAGAGTGCGTGTTCTTGGAGCTCCTTGTTCATCACCTCTCGGGCCAGCTGGACGTAGATCGAGGTAGTCTTCAGATCAGCATGGCCCAGGGCCTCCTGGACGGTCCTAAGACTTGTCCCCTTGGCCACATGGTGGATGCCAATGGTGTGACGCAAAACGTGGCGTCAAGGACCCCAAGAAAGCCGCCTCCACTTGCCCAGGAAGCGGCTCTGCACTATGATTACTACGAGCCTACTTCCTGGGCCTTTCAGGAGTAGGTGTTGGGATTACCAGAGTCGTGGCTCTGTAATCCCTTTCCTATTTCCGTGGTGAACATAGTATATCATTTTTTGCCTTGTTTGGCAACAACCAAAAAGCCACCTGTGCCGGTGATGCAGGTGGCTTTAATCATGTACCTCTGGCCTGTCTTTTCTTTTTCCTCTGCTTCTTGGCACTTCTGGTGCCCACCCGGGTTGACGTCTCCCCGTCTGTCCTGGCTTGCACTCTCCGCTACTCCCAGGATAGGTCGGCATATGACGTTGTAAACGCCTTCCGGGACCGACGGCGCTGCCAAGAGCAATTGCTCGGTTTGCTACCTCTTGATGGAACAGCGCAGCTCCCTTTGCGATAAGTTCTGCTCTTCAGCAACGTCCAGCCAGAAGTCCTGGTCTTCGGGATCGAGCGCGGCAAATTCGCTATGATGACTCCAAGACAAATCTTCCCGCCGGCGGGAAAATCCAATTCGTGAAGCCACCCAAGCGTCGTTACCCAAAGCTTGATACACAAAACCCGTGTCCTCTATTGCTTGGGCGTGGATCTCTCCTTACTTTTGCTGCCCGTACAATAGCCAGTCGCCCATTCACCAATGGATAGCTTTCTCCACGTCCTGCAACACCTGGCCGAGCCATGCCCATTCCGCGTAGCCTATCTCGCCTTCAAACACCAAACCCGTAGGTGTGAACACCGCGCCGGGCCAATTCTTCAGACCGCCTTATCTCTAGCCCTTTCATCACAAACACCTCGCAAGACTCATAATCGCGCAGGCAACGTTCGTCAAACAAAAACTCGATGCAATGTGTAAGTCCATACTGCTCAGAGAACTCTCGATACCCAAACCGAGACACACTTCACCTGGACATCTCCCGAGAAACAGAAACACAGAGCGAAGTGGCTCTCGCTGTGCAGAGGCTGAGGCGGAAACAATACATATTCTCAAAATTAAGCTGCGAATCCCGAACGCACTTAGATAGGTAAGGGAAGAAAGGATCAAATATATCTAGAGATGCGCGCCTTCGGCGCGCAGGCTCCGCCACATAGCACCGTGGCCTCATCTCAGAGCAGTCATCTGTCCAGTCGCTCGCTCAGTTCCCTCGGCCGGCCTCACGCCCAGTTTGAATCGCTCGCTCCTCCTCGGACGCGCAGGATTCGCCGTCTATCAAGCACACGCTGTAAAGCTGGCTCTCCTAGAGATGCGCGCCTTCGGCGCGCAGGCTCCGCCACATAGACCCGTGGCTTCATCTCAGAGCGGCCATCTGTCTAGTCGCTCGCTCAGTTCCCTCGGCCGGCCTCACGCACAGCGCGGATCGCTCGCTCCACTCACGGACGCGACGGAGGAAACGCTCAATCTGAGACCCGCCAACATGGGCCAATTGGATCAACAAAGGATTGAGCGCATGCTGCCCCACTCGGCTCCGACGCAACTACTCATCGCTCCGCGATCAAGACTGCAATCCTATCCCGCTGAACACTTCTCGCTCTGTACTCCAGCATCAAGCGCAGAACGGCATCTCGGGCGTACCTTAAAGAATCCAAAGATGCTACGCAGGATTCTTTAAGGTACAAAGCTAGACGGCCGGCGCTCGCTGCTTCCATTGTCACGTACGTTTCACAACTGCGCCCAATTGTACCATGCGACCCAAAACGTCAAAAGTGGAAGTTAAACCTTAAATAATTGAAAATCCATTATAATTCTTTAAGGTTTAACTTCCCTGACATCGGCCAGCCGATAAATATTGGAAGCAAATTTCTCCTGCCTTAGGCCAAAAAGCAGGCGACCCCACAGCCACACATAAGATGTGAGATCGCCTGCCTGCGCCACGGCAGGATGAAATTTGCGAGATTCTGATGTCGGCTGGACCTTGCTTTTGACATTTCGGGGCCTCCGCATGATCTGTGGCTGCCAAACCTAAAAACACGTGTTCTTACAAAGGTTAAAAAAAGAAAGGAGGCGTAGTGATGATTAAGATTAGTAGTTTTTATGAGGCGGAAAGAGGAGTTGGGATCGTGTCAATCGCATTGAGCGAGCCAAGGAATGTAAGAATAGTTGGTAGGGTGTATTGTTTGTGCCCGACGTGGGATATGGTAAAAAGCTTAAAGGCGGGGTTAATGAGTGAAGAAGAGTATGTGGATAAATACAGAAAGTTAATCGTTAAGAGATGGGTTGAAGTGAAGAGTTGGTTAGATAGTTTAGACAATCATGTTGATGTTTGTTTATGTTGTTGGGAAAGAAGCGATCTCTTCTGTCATCGGTATCTTGTAGCAAGATTATTGGCGAAGTTCAGACCGGACTTAGAAGTAAGCGTAAACAGTGAGGACTCGCCGGGTGAGAGGCCGGCACAGCAAGGAGGCTCTACAATGAGCACCAAGCGCGTGAAACAGACCACTGTAACTCCATCGGGTTTCAGCAACGACCATTATTGTATGTACTGTCGCAAACATCCCGCTCTCTGTGATTGTGCCTGCGACGTTTGCGGCGGGCCGTACCTGCGTTGCCAATGTATACCTAAGCAGCAGCGCACAGAGTACGAGCTCATGGTAACAGAGTACCGTGAATCCCTCAACCACAGCGAAGACACGCCGGGTGAGAGGCCGGCACAAGAAGGAGGCTCTACAATGAGTACCAAGCACGTGAAGATCTATAGCGACGGGGCCTGTTCCGGTAATCCAGGTCCCGGTGGCTACGCCGCTATCCTACAGTGGAACGGTCACGAACAAGAGGTCGTAGGCCACGAGCGCCAGACGACTAACAATCGCATGGAGCTCACCGCCGTCATTGAAGGCCTGAAAGCGCTGAAGGAGTTCTGCTCGGTGATCGTCTATACCGACAGCCAGTACGTCATCGGTGTAATGACTGGCTGGAAGCGCAAGGCCAATTACGATCTCTTAGCCACCCTGGATGTCTTGTGCGCGGAGCACTGGGTCACCTTTCAGCACGTCCGCGGACATGCCGGCCATCCACTCAATGAGCGGGCTGACAAACTCGCAGTCATGCAGCGAGAGAAGGCCCGCTCAGTAAACGCAAGTGTTACTGGCACGCAGTGCATCGGGTGTGGAGACCTCTCCCACGAAAGCCAGCTCTGCCCACAATGTCGCACTGGCCAGCCCCCCCCGCACCCCCGACGCCCCATCCCCTCAGGCTTTGAGCAGATACCCGACGCGATCGCTGACAGCGCGCCTATCGGCGCAAGGTAAGGCTTATCTTCCACAGTCCAGCAGCGAGGACACCCTCAGGTGAGAGGCTGAGGAGAAAGAGAGGTAGCATGGACATCCAGGAGTTCGAGATGTTCAAGGCTTGGCTGCAGGCCCAGACGCGCCATGCTGATTCGTCTGCTCTAAAGGCCGCCGATGCCGACGGCCCAGCCGCCGATTACTGGTTCGGCAAGTCCAAGGCGTTCTCGCAAGTGCTTGACCAGCTTGAACAACCCTCTATCGCCTCGCCAGATTAAACAGTTCAACAGCGAGCCGGGCAAGTGAAAGACCGGCATCAAAGTAAGGAGGCTCCTTACCATGTTCAGCTTCGATCGACAACAGAGGTTGTTGCGCAAGGTACTGTACTTTCTCGAGCACTTGTGGGGCGAGACAGCTCGGGAGCACCGCTCATGGCAAGTCGTCAATAGCCGGTGGCAGAGAGCGATGTACCGCTCTGCGCCACCTTCCTAGCTATGCTGGATGCCTTCTATCCAAACAGCTTGTGCAATACAGACCAGACCGTTGTCACCAACCCCAGGCAGACAATAGCCCCCAGCAATACACAGTCGCCCATTTCAAGTACGCTCATCCAATCGCCTCCGTTCTTCGTGTGCATATTATATTCCCAACAGCGACTCAGGTCAAGTGAAAGACTGAGATCAAACCAAGGAGGAGTATCATGTTTAGCGTATCAAAGTTGCATCTGCGAGAGGGGCCGGTAGAGTACACAGTCCCGTATCGCAATTCAGTCTTGGAACTCGAGTACCCCGACCTCCGCCTCGGCATCCTCGCCACCTCGACCGACCCGGAAGATCGGTCGGCTATGGAGTGGATGTTGGGCCACGATTACAAGGGCCTGGCGCTGGACTTCGGCACCGGTGCCAAGAAGAAGGGCCAGTTCATCGTGTCCGACCAGCAAGTAGCCCACCGCTTCTGGAAGACACCGGAGCAGGCTATGGCCTACGGGTCCAACCTGCTCTCGACCTGCATCGAGCCCCCACACCGCGGCCCCATGACGGTCAAGGTCGTCGAAGACGGCGAGGCCGGCACCGGTGACTGTCACGCCAAGCTGTGCTCCCTGTGGGCAGGTATGGCCCTGGGGATCAGCCGGCAGGCCGCGCAGTTCAGGCTCGTAGCCGGTGATTACCTAGCTAAGGGAACAGCGCTCACATACGAGCAGCCTACCCTGTTGGAACGTGCTGACCTGATCATCCCGCTCAGCGCCTTCAAGTCGGTCAGGAAGCCCCAACTCGGCACCTTCCAGTGGCAAGACGTCACCTGGGGCACGGTGGCGAAGTCCAAGAAGCGCCAGGTTAAAGTTTCGTACCAGGTCCTGCAGTGGTTCAGCAAGGCCGCGATCCAGGCAGACGTCATGCCCCACGTGGAGGAGCAGATCGATCTCCTGCTGGAAGCCGGCCGGTCAGCCAAGGCAGCTGCGGCCCTCCTCAAGCTCGACCGTAAGGATGACCTCGACATTGAGTGGCAGGATGAGGTCTTGGCTGAAGAAACTACAGGGAGTGAAACAGAGTTTCGTCTGCTGCATCCGCCCGTGAAGTTGGATAGTTTGGTGGTATATGTGGACGGCGCACCCATCACAAGTTACAGCATTGATCTTGATGCTGGCATCATCAATCCCACAGCGGGTATACCGGCAGGCAAGAGAATTACCGCCAGCTATGTGCAGTTGAAAGCCGAGTTCAACATGCTCGAGATCATCAAGGCCGATAAGTTCGACCGGCTGCGTGGCCATCCCTGGATCGTACGCGGCCTTACGCAGATGTTGAGGCGCCGCTGGATGCACCTGGCCCTGGGCGCCGGCTTGTTCGCCACCGGTCTCCAGGGTGTCCCCGACGACGCTCTTCCCAACGGCGTCGTTGCTTCCCCTGACCTGTCGGAAGGTCCGGTGATCGCCTTCAGGTATCCAGTACGCTCGTGGGCCGACGTCAAGATCTGGGACGTGGACTTCAGCCAGCACCAGGAGCACACCGGGGTAGTGTGGATGAACCACGCTACCGCAGCCGAAGTAGCCGGCGACTTCGACGGTGATTACTATTGCTTCCTCTCAGCAGCCCAGTTCCCTGCGCTGGCTAACGAGGTCCGCCGCTGGCACACCGAGCGCACCCCGCCCGAGATGGTGAAATCCGAGGCACGGCGAGCCTCCGACTGGGACGAGCTCCCCAGGGTGGCCATGGAACAGACGAACAACCTGATCGGCCTGATCACCTGGCTGACCAGTGCGGCAGTTTCCTCGGACCGATTGGACATCGCCGATAGCCTCGCGCCTCAAGCCCAGGTGGCCGTGGATAGGTTCAAGTTCGCCGTAGCGCACGACTGGGACGTCATCCGCAAAGCCGGCCAGGAGGTCGAGCCGCCTGGCTGGCTGAAGGACCGTAATAGCCAGGTGGCATTCATCGAGCGGCCGATGAACGTGGATGAGTGTAACGATACCATCAGCGTTATCGCCCGCCGCGTCGCCTCCGCCTGGGAGTCGCCCAAGCTCAGGTGCCGCCCGCTGCAAGAGTTCGTGCCCCTCTTCCCTCGCCGCAAGGAGCACATAGCTGCTGCCAGGCGCAGCAATCAACGGTGGGGGAAGCGCATCGCGGAGGCTATCGAGACTGGCAATCTCGACGAAGTAATGCCCGAGCTGCTCGCCGTCCTCCGCGACTGGGTAGAGACCGTAGAGGACAAAGATGCCTGGGCCGCCGCCCTCTGGCGCGTAGCCCACAGCAGCAAGCACCCGGAGGCCACGGCGTCTCTCCCCTTCCACGCCTTTCCAGACATCGTGGCCGATCAACTCCAGGGACCTCCCCGCCCTCCCCAGGTGATCGCCATAGTCGGGCTGCAGCATCACGAGTGGGCCGATGCACTGCCGGCCCTGTCGGGCCAAAGTGAACTGATCACCGTCGTGGACACAGTCTTCGACGACGTAACACGCTCTCTCGTCAGGGTAGCCGGCCTCACCCTGGGCCTGGTCAGCAGCGAGACTCCCTGCTTACCTGGGTTCTATGCCAGGCGGCTCGTCTGGAACGAGAGTGGGTGCGTCTATGCCACCGCATAGCGCCTTTCGGCGCAGGGTAGGGCCTCAGGTCCTCCACACCAGGAGGGCTTGAGGCCCTTTTTTTGTTCAGCCCCCTGCTCACGTACTCATCACCGCGGGGGGTTACAAGGGGGGAATCTATGAGTACGAAAACGAGAATCCTACTCGTCTTTCTTGTCATCCTGTCTTTCCTGCTCACCTGCAACCGATCCACAGACCCACCGCCCGGCCTCACCACGTGTCTTGTCATCAGAGTCATCGATGGCGATACTATCCACGTAGACATTGAACGCAAGATCTACAAAGTCCGCTACATCGGGATTGACACCCCGGAGACCAGGCACCCCAGCAAGCCTGTGGAGTGGATGGGCAAGGAGGCTGCCGCAAAGAATCAGGAGCTGGTCGGCGGCCAGCTAGTAGGGCTAGAGAAAGATGTTTCCGAAACCGACAAGTATGGCCGGCTCCTACGCTACGTCTGGATCGGCGACCTGATGGTCAATGCCGAGCTTGTCCGGCTAGGCTTTGCGAAGGTCAGCACCTACCCACCAGACGTCAAATACCAACAGCGTTTCCTGGAACTGCAGCGAGAGGCCAGGGAAGCTGGACGGGGGCTATGGAAACCGCGACCCTAAACACGCGCTAGCCGGGCTTTGGCCGTAGATGTCGGGTTCGACTCCCGCTTGGCGCGCATAGGCTGGGCCGCCAACCCAGCCGAACCTCCTTTGTCGAGGGAGCTCGTCAGATTGCCCCAACTGGCGGGCTCTCTCTTCATCACACCACCACCGGGGGATACAAGGGGGGAATCACATAGAAAGGAGCCTGAGCAATGAGGTTTCAAAAACAGTACAAAGATTCAGGCGTTTGGCAAGAAGTCCATAGAGGGCTGCTACCATCCTTCCTTGCCAATCACTACGAAAATCCCCATGCTCTAATCAAAGAGCTGGAGGAATCAGCACACGCCAACGCGCCTTGGCCCAGTCATATTATCCAGACCCCTTGGGCCATCTATCGCGCCTTAGCCGCACCACCAAAACCATGCCCCAAGCCCCCCCCAGACTGGTCAACCACAGTCAAGATTGCTATGGAAGACGTTCTCAAATGGGAACTCTACAAGGAGAAAGTTTCCTCCGCTATCGTAGATGCCGCCGGCTTAGCAGCCAATGTCCCACAGAAGTACGAAGAATGCTGGATGGCAATCAATATCGACACCGCCGGCGACCACTTCATCGTCCACTTAGGTGCCTGGGACGCAGACATTGCCCCCTAAACTTGCGCCTAATCCAACTTCGTAGTACAATACATACAACCGTAGCAATCCACCGCCGGGCGACAACCCTCGCCCAGCCCCAACTTCTACTGAGAGGCATTTTACTATGCCACCACCAGACATAACCGACTTGGACATCCTTATAGACAATCTCCACCACGACCCTCAGCCCACCGACCCCACACCTATTTCCATCCCCGTCCCCACCTACGACAACGACGACGAAGCTCGCCATCTCTACTCCCTCAAGATACCCATGTCTCTCTGGCGCATCGTCAAGCACAATGTACCCAAGGGCGACAGGGCGGAATTCACCCGCCAGGCCATTTCCGAGAAGCTCACCAAAAACCATCCCAGCGTCCCCGACCTCGTCACTGCAGCGCGCAACATCCTTCACATCGTACACAAGCTACTGCTCGCCACGGTCTTTCTGGAAACCGATCTCCCACCCGACTACGGCCAGCCCGAGATCGACTCCCTCCAAGACATTCTCACCGACTTCGAGTAACCCGCCAAGCCATCTCCGAAAAGCTCTCCCGCCATCCCCCAGACGCCCCCCCTTAGAACCGGCGGAGGCATCACCTTGAAAGGAGCAACAATCATGCTTAGGTTTAAATTTCGTAGCAAGAACCGTGTGCTCATTTTAGACATCATTGACAGTGGTCCTCGCAGTGGTCTTTGCCGCGTCATCGCCTATGCACCAGGCACCGCCGTCAAAACCAGTAGGGAGTACTATAATATCTCTGATTCCTTCTTGGATCGCTTGACTCGACACACTGACCACCTAGCGGCCCGCGTTACGGCTTGAGGGGGGCATCAGTTTGAAAGGACAACGAACAATGAAGCACTGTCCCACCTGTGGGGCCTTTACCACAATCACCCACGCCCACAAGCTCGTGGCCCAACGCCCAAATGGTACACCCTGCTTTGCAATAGCCACAGCCCAAAGGTGCAACAAGTGTGGCTCGCGAACAAGCCCACGAATCCCTCCAAACATACTCGACTACTATGCCCGCGAAGCCATCAATGGTCGCGCAACGCTAATCATCTACACGCCCACATTAGACCCGCACGCCAACTTCAAATCTGCCCCCAAAGCCTACGATCTAGCCAATCCCATCTAACCTAACGCGACTGTTCAACCCATAGCCATCTCGCGCAACACGCGCCAGGTGGCTTTTTTTATTCATCCACACCCCATCCAAAGGAGGTATTCACAATGCCCACCTGTCCTATTTGCCATGCAGACATCGACTATCTTTCCTACAACGCCACCGTCTCAGAAAGCGGCACCGCCACCCTCTATGCTGAATGCGACCTTCACTTCCACGAGAAGCATTCTGAGACAGAAGACACCACCTTCAGCTGCCCCAAATGCTACACTCTGCTATTCGACAATCAAGATCATGCAGTCGCGTTCTTGTTAGGAAAAGACGACTTCGTTACTCTCTCTCCCGACAAAACCACGCAAGATCTTCTCCAGGCCATCCAAGAATTCACAGTAAGGAGCTAACTACCATGGACCTCTACATGACAGATCGCCAACTCACCCAACTAGCCATCTCCACCCACAACACCCCAGCTGCTCACTGGACACACGCTCACTCCGCTAAGTTATCCTTCTTACTGGACCAACTCGAACGCCGAGGCTGGGAGCCCCGCATCCATTCCGTGCTCAGCTTTGTGCGAACACGCATCACCAGAGGAGGTGAAAAGACATGAAAACCACCACCACCCAGGTCACCTGCTACCTCACCGACTGCCCCATCCCTGTAGAAGATGCCCGCCGGCTTATCCTCTCCAACGACGATGGCCACAAAAACGAAGCCCTCCAGGTCTTCGCTCATAAGGACGTCCTTGACTTCCTCACCCACAGAGGCACCATCAAGAAGATCGACGCTGGCTACATCGCCTTTGTCTAACAGCACCCGGGGGTGACAAGGGGGGCGAAATATCTACAGAAAGGAACTTCACCAACAATGAACCAAATCACGTGTTACAAACTAGTCGTCCGCACAGCCGACGACACCCTCGTAAGTCTATGCGCAGACGCCCTACCTCGCGGCTGGCCAGTCGTATACCGCATAGGCCAACCCGCCCACTCCCACACAGGCGAGCTTTTTGCCTTCGATACAGAAGAATCCGCCACAACAGCCCAGGCCTACTTTAACCGCTACCAAGTCGAACTCTACCAGGCACTTGCCCAAGCCCCAGTACGCCCCATTGACTCTGCGTGCTCCTTGTGGGGCTCCGATGATGACTTCTACGACTTCTGGAATCCTGGCCTACCCTACGACGCCACCATCCCAACCCCGCCCGGCACCATCACAACTCGCAGCCTTACACTCATCAAGAGGCTCCCATAGAAAGGACACCAATCATGAATCAGGTCAAGTGCTATAAGCTAGTCCGCCGCACAGGCGACGACAAGCTCGTAAGCCTACTCCCACCATTGTGCCTACCTCCAGATTGGCCAGTGGAATATCTCGTAGGCGAACCCGCCTATCCCCACACAGGCGAGCTCTTTGCCTTCGACACCGAACAATCCGCCAGAACCTTCAAGCAGCTTCTAGATTACCACCCCGAGACAACAGAACTCTACGAAGCATTCGCCCAACCCCCACTACGTCCCATTGACTCTGTATGCTGTGGCCCCTCCCATGACTTTTACGCCTTCTGGAACCACCTCCATCTACTCTCCACTTACATCTTCGCCGCCCCGCCTGGCACCATCTCCACCCGCTCCCTCACTCTCATCAAGCGGCTCTCATAGAAGTTCACACCGCCCGCAAGCATTCACACAAAGGAGGTATATCCTTCATGCCCCACATCTCAGAAGCAAAGATCCAAGAAGTCAGGCTAGAGATCGCCGAAATGTCCCGCTCGCAAGCCAGGATCGCACTGCGCCTCGTCTACGAAAACCTCGCTACCGACAACCCTAGTTTGTTCCACGACTACCACAAGTTTCTCGAGTGGGCCTTTCAGCTAGCCACCTGAACAATCAATCAAAACTCCAAAGAAAGGAGGCGCTTCATCCATGCCAAGACAAATCTACCTAAATTGGCCTGAGCTATGCTCCCTCGAGAACATGATTCACTCTCTCCGCCGCGCTCCCTTCAATAAAGGCTACGGCACCCTTCTCACCCTACACGGCACCATAACCTGGCTCCCCAAAGGCATTGTGCTATCATTCCCCGACCTACCTAGTGGCGTCTCCGATGACATAGCAGAACTCCTCGACGCCAGAATCACAGCCGCCGAGAATGGTGGGTGATACACCACAAAACTACACACAGGAGGCCCCCACCATGAGAGTAACCCTCCACTTCCCAAGCGCTAAATCGTTCCGCCTCTGGTGCCAGGCTTTCTCACTTCTACGCGATCGCCACTCTAACGGCACCTTACATCGTGACGACAAGCTGCTCGGCCACTATCGCCCCCCCAAGATAACCACGGCATCCTTGCCACGATCACTCTCAGAAAGGAGCTATAGAACATGTCTCAGAAATGCGTCCGCTGTCCAAAGTGCAACACAGAGATACGCCTCTTAGTATATCGCTACGAGGCAGAGATAGCAGAGGAGTTCTTCGTAACCGAGGCAGGCGAGCCAGAGCACGCAAAACTGGAAATTCTCCCACCACAGAACATGGAGGCCACGGATTCCTACTCTTGCCCCGAATGCGATACCGTCATTACCACCGATTCCCAAGAAGCGCTACGCCTGCTCACCCACCAGGCTCGTCTCGTGTGACAATCACTCCACCACCCCATCCTTGCCACATAATCCATAGGAGGCAAACCACCCATGAGAATCCAAGACCAGACCTGGGAGCCCGTCAGGAACGGCCAGATCATCCATCGCATCACCCCGTCCACCATCGGCTTCGTCGCCAAGATTTACCGCCTGGATAACGACACCCTCACCGATGACGACTGGGAGCGGATTAAGCTCATCGCCGCTGCGCCTGCTCTGCTCAAGGCGCTGGAACCATTTGCACAGGTGATAGAGCGATTTGAAAGCCAAAGTGCTTATAACTCTGAAGCTTCAGACCTGCTCTCAGTGTCTAACATCCTGAACAGGTACGGCAAGATAAACCTAGGACACTTGCGGCAAGCCCACGCCGCCATTGCTAGGCTACGAAACAAGGAGGCATGACCATGTACTCAATGGCAACAGAGTTTTACACGCTGCCCAATGCCCACCGTAAGGAGGCTACGCTATGAACATCACAGATGACCTCGTTGTCAGCCGCACCTTACGCTACAACATCTATCTCCAAGAGCGCAAGCTATTCGACGCCCAGCCCATAGGAGAAGGCTACTTCCGCAAGTTCAGCCACCAATTCAACGTCACCTGGAAATGCGACCCCGACGTAGAGATCAAGCAACTCCTCACCGTCACCGGCCGCGCTACCTGCAACTGTACCTTCGGCTTCAACACCTACATAGATACCATCAAAGCAGACGACATCAACCAGGAGAAACTCCCATGAGCATCATTCAACAAAGCTTTATCCGTTGCGATCCTGTCCAGCCGGCGCCCAAGCCCATAATGGTCCGAGAACTGCCGCCCCAGGACCGACCAGTAAATCGCCTGCTGCACTATGGTCACGGTTCCCTCTCCAACGCCGAGATCATAGCTGCCATATTACAGACCCCTGACGCACTGCACCACGCCAACACCCTTCTCGCCAAATTCGACGGGCTCATCGGCCTTACTCGCGCCAGCACACAGGAAATACAACAACTCCCCGGCATAGGCCCCGCTCAGACCGCCCGCCTCAAAGCAGCCCTCGAAATAGGACGCCGTGTTCTCATCGCCTCCCCACAAGAGCGTTTCCAGATCAAGTCTCCAGCCGATACAGCCAACCTCCTAATGTTGGAGATGAGCACCCTGGAGCAAGAGCACATGCGCCTCGTCCTCCTGGATAGCAAGAACCGCGTCATCGGCACACCCACTATGTACGTGGGCAGCCTGAACACCTCTGTTATCCGTGTCGGCGAGCTCTTTCGAGAGGCCATTCGTCAAAACGCGGCCGCCATCATCGTCGTCCACAACCATCCCAGCGGCGATCCCACACCAAGTCCCGAGGACGTCGCCGTCACTGAGCTCATCAAGAAAGCCGGCGACCTCATCGACATCGACGTACTCGATCACCTCATCATCGGCCAGCAGCGCTACGTCAGTCTCAAAGAGCGAGGCTTAGGCTTCGAGTAAGTCAAATCACAGAAAGGACTTCACCTAACATGAATACCATCTATTGCGCCAACGATCCGTGCAAAGCAGAGGCGGTCATGCTGGTCGAAGAGACCAACACCCCGCTATGCCGGACCTGCGCTAACGCCTACAAGTGGGGCCAAGCCTCGCCTCACAAGCACCTGTCCCATATCACCAACGACACACCTGCAACCAACCCTTACTACGCTCTTCGCACATCACTCGGTCTCTCCGTCTTCCGCCCCGACGGCAGCGAACTCCCTCTACGCCTCGATCTCTATAACCATTCGCCTACAGGTTTTGAGTGTGGCTACGGAGGCAGCGGCCCCGCTCAACTCGCCTTAGCCCTCCTCGCAGACGCCTTCGGCGATCAAGTCGCACTTGCCCACTACCAGAACCTCCACTCCAAGGTCATCGCTCCCTTACCGAGAGACAAGGGCTGGTCTCTCACCGTGGACCAGATACGCGCTGCTCTGCCACCCTCGCTATAGGAGATCCAGCCATGCAAGCCATTCCCAGGCCCTTCGACGAGCACAGCTATCCCAAGCTACACTTCACCCGCCAGCAACTGGACTGCATAGCCCTCGCCCGCTTCCTTCACCCCAAGCCCATACGCACCAGGCTGATAGCACAGACCCTCGGCTGTACTATCAGCCAGGCTTACCAGGTACTCCGCCGCCTCAGAGACAAAGGAGTATTCCACTCCCAACTCAAGTGGATCGTCCTCCCCAACGGCAACCACGCCGCCAAAGTAGAACCTGACGGCACCCGCCGGCTTTTCTCTTGGCTGGTGCTGTACTTGCAGCCGGTGCGGAAGTGGGGAAGAGATCCAGACGAGATACAGAAACAGTTCAGAACGAAAACATGAACACACCCATAGGAGGTATCCTCAATGAAGATAGGAGCACTTTCCACAATTCACGTCGAGTACAACGTGCCGGACACTTACACATTAGAGGAAGCCCGCAATGAAATCTTGCCTCTCCTCGAGTCCATCGCACACGACGCAGCCAGTGAGGGCCGGCTCTCCGGCTTCACCGAGTTCACCGTCAATAAATGGTGGAGTAAGACAGCTATTATAGTCGGGCCCGAAACCCCAAAGGCCACCTCCCTCGATCACCCCGACCCCGAATTCCAACTCCAAGTCTACGAGTGCCCATCATGCGGTGGCCACGTCGGCATCGACGCCACATTTCTCGGCCAGGTCCAGCCCGCCGTCACATTAACCTGCCCATACTGTCACCGATCCATGCTGTGGTGCCAAGGAGACAACGTGTGAGCCAACCAACCTCATCCCGCCTACTCCTACCTGTCGAGTTCCGTGGCTTCACCGTCTTCTGCACCGCCTGCGCCAGCGATCGCGACGGGTCTCTCTATTTCAGCCTCATCGGCAGGGTCACCGCAGTCCAGGCAGTCTGGGCCGCATTCCATTCTGGCTATACCCTCAGAGACAGCGGTTCTATTCGCAAGCGTCCCGAGCTCAAAGGAGCAAAGTACCGCACCATTAAGAGCAGATTGCCCGAGAGCGGCTGGGCCCACTATATCGTCATCCACACCCAGGTCACCGAGCAGAACCTGCACGATCAGCCCTTCTTTATCCTCGCCCCCGACGACCACCCACCCCTTGAGTCCTTCTGGTCCAGGTGGAACCGCGCTCTGCCCTTGCCGGCTCGTAAGAACTGGGCACTTCACCTTTGGGGTGAAGGCGTGAACCAGAACCTCATCTGCAAGACTTCTGCAGACGCCTGCATCTGCTGGCGCATCGAGGCAGACATAGAAAAATGGTCTGCTATTATCACAGAGCTAGCTCAAGGAGATTGAACCATGACCACCAGAAATGAGTACCTTGACAAAGCCACCGCGGCCTTCGCCGTCAGCGCCAACTCCCGTCATTCCTACAAAGACCGCTACCTCGGCGCTATGCAAGCCATAGCCGCAGCTACCATCGCCCTTGCAGAACAACTAGCCATCACCAACAACAAGCGCCTGGCCCACATCGATTCCTGTCTCGCCGATATAGCGGGTGAACTTGAGGGCCGCTAACCCACCACAGAACTGCCACAGGAGCTAACACCCATGCCAGATGAGCCCGAACACATCCGAACTGACACAGCCACAGCCCTCGGCTTCGCCCACGACAGCGAGCCCAAGCTAGATCGATACAGGCCCTTCTGCTTCGAGATGCACCTCATATTGGCCGACCAACTCGCACACATCCCTGACATCAATGAGCGGCTCCAACTACACCTTCAGGCCATCAACGAAGCATGGCACTCAATCAAACTCAGAAAGGTCTGCCCATTCGAGGCTGACTGCCCTAACGCCCCTGGCCCACGCTGCGTACAACTAACATTCTTCTAATACAACAAAGGAGCCACAACCATGAACAAGATCTACTACGTCGATATCCCCCACATGTACCGCGAACACGAGTTCTACAACGCCGCCACCCTGGATACCCGCGAAGAGGCAATCCAATTCTGTAAAGAAAACTATGGTGCAGACGACAACGGCTGCATCTGTCTCGTCAGCGAGGGGCAACCCGTAGAAGAAGACTAGCCTATCACCAACCACCAAAAGGAGGTGACACAAAAATGCCACTCGTCTGGCAAGAACCCCAGCTCTTTCTCGAACACAACAACGTCGCCGTCTATCACACCTACAAAAACAACAACATCGCTTTCTATCGGTACACCACTAACCCCTGTGACGACGACCTCAATGCTCCATACCAAGGCTACCAAGCTGGACAGTTCGACGTCCGCGATCTACCCCGAGCCCCCGACGAAAACCCCACACAAGCTCTCCGCGAAAGACACGTCACCAGAATCAAGGCTGCCATCGACAACAGCGACCTTTAGACCATGTTGCATCAACAAACACCAGCAAAGGAGGCATAACCATGAATACCATTAACCACAATGCCAATCCCAAGTATGTCATCATCAACATGTCTCACGACATCGTGTGGTGGACCCCTGGCGCCAAGTACGTCGTAGGCGAAGACCCCCACACCTACAACTCCCTCGAAGAAGCACAAGAATCCCGCGACATGTACGCAGAAGATTACGACAACGATCAACTCGTCGTAATGCGCTGCATACCTCCACGCCAACCAATCGTACCCGCCCCCAAGTTATTTAACGAGCTTGTCGGTATACTCCACTGCTTCGACCGTGACGACATCCCTGCCCACTTCGAACAACGCCCAAGCGGCAAGGGCGTCCGCGTCTTCATCACTTATCCACAGGCTCAACGCATCCGCAGCTTAACCAAGGAGGTACAGCCATGAACGCACAAGACAAGATACAACGCTGGGCAGCCTTTGCCAGAGCCTGCCCCTTCCTCACCCTCAATCCACGCGGCTTATCTAGCCTGGATTTCAACGGTACCAAGCTACTCGGCTACACCCCTAACCTCTTCTACCGCCGCGCCTTCTACGGCCCCTTCTACATCGGCGGATCCTCGCCCTTCTACAACATAACCATCCGACCCCACCCGCCCAAGTGGAACGAACCCGACATTGTCTTCGAAACCGACCTGGCCCGCCTCCACTGGCAGAAGTTAGAAGACCTCCACCACGATTCCCTCCGCTTTTTCCAATTCCTCAACTCCGACACAGCAACCCGCATCAAGGCCCTGGCCTGGCCACCCAAGTCAATTGTTGATCTCCGAATGTGGATCGGCGCAACCCTCTACCTGCGCAACAAGCCCTTGCCTGACTGGATCACCAAGATCGACAGCATCATAGCCCGCATAAACCCACCAAAGGAGGCGTAGCCATGAAACTACAACCAGGCAACAAAGTACACGAATTCCTAGATACCATCACCGGCGACCTCATATCAGGCACCATCACCAGACTCTCTCCTGATCACGTCTACATCACCAATGACGACGATCCCACCGTCGCTTGGGCCTACCCACGCTCTGAGTTCGAGAAAGGCGCCAACGCATACTGGCGCAAAGAGCCACAATCATGAATCCGTTTACCGCATTTCGGCACCGATTAACAAGAGACAGTTTATTCAAGTACGCTGTGCTCCACATGAACCGCGATCCCTGGTTTACGGTCGTCAGGCTTATGGCCACCCACGATGAATGGGAACGTCTCATGCAGGGATTAGAGCTCCTCGAACGGCTAAAAGGCGGAACTAGAACACCTAAAGGAGGTTAGTTCATGTCGCGTCTCGAATCCAAGATGAAGGCTGGCTACTACCCCACTCCTCCTGACATCGTCCGCACCATCATCAGACACCTCAAAGCCCCAAGAGACAACTTCCGCATCCTCGACCCCTGTGCAGGCGAGGGAGCAGCTCTCTTTACTCTACGCACCCGCCCCTACGCTCGCACCTTCGCCATCGAATTGGATGCCGACAGAGCACAGAGAGCTGCCCGCCACGTCGACAGATGCTTGACGGCAGACTACGCCGCCTGCCGTCTACCCAAGAAGAACCCCGGCATCAGCCTTCTGTTCTTGAATCCCCCGTATGATCACGACGACACGGCCGGCCGGCTAGAACTCAAGTTCCTCAGAGATACCCAGGGCTGGCTGATGCCAGAGGGCGTACTGGTCTACATCATCCCCCAGTACAGGATCAGCAAGCACATCGCCAACCGGCTCGCGACGCACTTCAAAGACGTCAAGGTCTACCGCTTCCCGGACCCCGAATTCGCAGCCTTCCGCCAAGTCGTCATCTTCGCCGTCAAGCGCCAGCAGCCGACCCAAGATGACCCCGCCCTTATGCAATTACTCGCCGCCCAGAAGGCCACCCTTCCCATCCTACCACAGAACCCCTTCAACATAGACGACACTTACCAGATACCACCTCAAACCGAGCACACTTTCTACTTCACCAAGGCCGAGTCCGACCCTGAGGACGTACTCACCGAGGCCCTGGAAGGAGGAGCCTGGAAGACAGCAGAGTGGCAAGACCTGATGGCCATTAGAGACACCCAGGCCGTTCAGCCCCTCATGCCCCTCCGCCGAGGCCACATCGCCATGGTGCTCGCAGCCGGCCTGATGGATAACCTGGAGGTAGAGCAAAACGATGAGGCTTATCTCGTCAAGGGCCGCCTGGTCAAGGTCACCAAGACCGTCACCAGTGCAGCAGATAGAGTCAAGGAGGTCTCCAGAACACGCGAACACTTCGAGGCCAGTATCACTACCTTAAACACCACCACCGGCGAAATCATCACTCTCGATAAGCAGGACAACCTACGCCAGTGGCTCAAAGAGTGGCAAGCCCCCCTCGCTGCCAAGATCGTCAGCACCTTCGACCCCCTACACAACATGCAGTACGACGACTTACCCCGCTTCGATGCAATCATCGCCACTCAATCTAAGCACCGCCCACTGCCCGGACGCCGTGGCACCGGCCTCTTCGAGGCTCAGAAGCAGCTCGTCGCCGCCCTCACCAGAAGGTACACAGCAGGGGAGAACTTCGCATTCATCCAGGGAAAGATGGGGACCGGGAAGACCACCATCGCCATCAGCCTGGCCGACGTGCTCAAGCAGTATCTTTCGCCCGACAAGCCCTTTCCAGTCATCGTGGTCTGCCCTCCCCACCTGGTCGAGAAATGGCCCAGGGAGATCGCCGCTGTCGTCCCCCTGGCCAGGGCCATCGTCGTCAGAAGGCCCAGGGATCTCGATCGCTACGTCAGAGAAGTCCGCATTTACGGACACCGTTCTCTCGTCGTCGCTGTCGTCTCGAGCGAGATGCTCAAGCGCGCCAGCGGCTGGCAGCCCAGCGTCGTTACTCGTCACATACGCACACGTTCCATCAACTCCTACTACGATTATCCTACTCGCACTCACAAGACAGAGGATATCGTCGAGGACGTCAACGCCTTCGCCTGCCCTGAGTGCGGCCAGACCATCCACCAGAAGGACAAGGAAGGCAAGCCATCCTTCATCGTCACCAACCCCAACTATTTCAACAAGAGGCGCAAGTGCATAGAGCAAGTGAAGAAATGGGTCGGCAACGAGGATGGAGTGACCGGCTATTGGAAAGAGGTAGAGTGCGGAACTCCACTGTACCAGGCATGGCGAGGGAAGTGGATCGAACCAGAACGGGACGGTTTCGGTACGCTCATCCCCCCGCCACAGGTTGCCTACCCAATAGCAGAGTATATCCTCCGCAACTATCCAGGCTTCTTCGAGTTGGCCATCATCGATGAGATGCACGAGTATAAGGGACAAAGTACCGATCGCGGTCACCGCATGGGAACCCTCGTTCAAGCCAGCAAGCGCACCCTCGCCATGACCGGCACCATGTTCGGAGGTTTCTCTACATCATTGTTCTTCCTGCTCTACAGGATAGATCCCAGGATCAAGCGCGACTTCACCTGGTCCGACAAGATGCGCTGGGCCAACCTCTACGGAGTCCTGGAGCGTACCACCAAGAGCGACGGAGACGACGACTATGGCCACTACTCCGGCCTTCGGCGCAGAAAAGCTCGCATCGTGGAAAAGCCCGGCATCTCCCCTGCACTGGTGACCCGGCTGCTCGACAGCACTGCCTTTCTCACCCTTGCAGACCTCGATCTTGATCTGCCAACCTATACCGAAACCCCCGTCATCCTGGACATGATCAGCGGCGACGGCCAGGGCCCTGACCAGGCCGAGATCTACGACACATTGGCCGATGATCTTCTCAAAGCCGCACTACAAGACTTCCGCCTCATGTCCGAATATCTCCAGACCACCCTCGCCTGGCCCAACGCCTGCTGGCGCGACGAGGAGACCACCCAGTACACCGTGCCCGCATTGCCAGCAGATAGGCTCTATCCCAAAGAGGACTGGCTGGTCAAAGAGTGCAAGCGCCAGAAGTACCGCGGCCGAAAAGTCCTGCTCTACGTCAGGCAGACAGCGACCCGCGACATTCAGCCACGGCTCAAGCAACTCCTCGCCCACCATCACCTCAACGCCACCATACTCAGGAGCAGCGTCTCTACCACCAGGCGCGAGGCCTGGATCCGCAAACACGCTACCAATAGCCTCGACGTCCTCATCTGCAATCCCCGACTCGTCCAGACCGGGCTCGACCTGTGCGAGTTCCCCAGCATCATCGTCTACGAGCCTGAGTATAGCATCTACCTTATGATGCAGGCCACCGCCAGGTCCTGGAGGCCGGGCCAGACCCTGCCCGTGGAGGTCTACTTCCCGGTCTATGCCAACACCATGGAGCACAGAGCGGTAGCCCACGTGGGTAAGAAGATTGCCGCTGCGCAGCTCCTCTACGGAGACGATGTGGCAGGCGCACTCGTAGACCAGGCCGGCATCGCAGGCAACTTCCTGGAGGAACTCGCGTCGGAAGTCATCGCCAACACCGAGATACCAGACCTCAACGACATCTTCGTCCGGAAGTCCAGAGAGGCCCAGGGAGGTTGGCTGACGGGGCACGACGTAGATCTGTCCGACATGTCGGACACCATCGCATCTCAAGCCGTAATCTGGATCCCAGACCTAAGTAGCGCATCACAGATTAGCATGTTTTAGATATCAAAGGACAATAACCCATGAACAAAGCAACGTGCTGTCTCGAGTGTTCATTCATGGACTGGGACCAAAAGTATGAACACTTCTTCTGTGCTCGCACCCTAGAGTGTCTACTCATTCGTCCTTCAACCCCATCCTGTCAACACGCTCTTAGAAAGATATACCGCAAACGCCAGCCCAGGCCACTAACATATCAACTCAATTTCACAGGAGGGCAATTATGAATATCCAAGCCCAAAACATTCCCCACGAGCTCATCACCGCATCACAGATCAGTATGTTTTAGAAAGGACTCAATTATGAAACGCACAGGGTTAAACTTCTATGTAGAAGGACAGTACGTCACCGAGTCAAACTGGCAAGACCTTGCAGATCCCCGAGATCAAGATTGGATTCCCTTCCAAAACTCAGACCTCCATCCATTCCGCAAGCGCTTCTTCACTGCCTGGTCCCAACATACAGAACTCACCAAGCACGACATTCATGACCTCTCCCTCCATATCATCAACCTCATAGACTGGTTACGCCAAGAACGAGATTGGACCGGCTTTTGCGCCACCCTCTGGCTCCACGAAGGCACTAGCAGGCCGCAACGAATGTCCCAATGGGAACTTTGCTAAGGAGACCTACATGAAACCCATCCAAGTCCAAAACATCCCTCACGAACTCAAAGCCCTGCCCAATTGGGTCACCTGGATCCCAAACAAGATCCACTCACCCCGGGCACCAACCGCACCGCCAGCGTCACCGATCCCAATACCTGGGGCACCTTCGAACAAGCCCTGAAAGACGTACTCAAGAGAAGGTGCAGAGGTATAGGCTTCGTCTTCACCGACACCCCCTACACCGGCATAGACATAGACCACTGCCTCGAGAACGGCCTCCCTAATATCACAGCCTCCCAGATCCTCGCCGCCATCTGGTCCTACACTGAAATCTCTCCATCAGGCCAAGGACTTCACATCATCGTCAAAGCCAGCCTTCCCCCAGGACCCAGGCGCAACGGCAGCGCCGAGATGTACGACACAGCCCGGTATTTCGCTTTCACCGGCAACCACTATCCCCACACGCCCCTGCGTATTCGTGATTGCCAGGCAGCCATCAACCACTTCCATAGCGTCCTCTTTCCTACACCTCCGTCTGCATCCCGCCCTCCCGATTTCCCACTCCGACCAATCCCCCCCGATCAACTCTTATACAAGGCAATGGCTGCCCGCAACGGCGCCAAATTCACCTACCTCTGGGACGGCGACACCACTGGCCATAAATCACATTCTGAAGCTGACCTGGCTCTCTGTAATCTACTCGCTTTCTGGACAAGAGGAGACACTCTTCTAATGGACCAACTCTTCAAGCAAAGCCATCTCTTTCGTCCCAAGTGGGACCACAAACACTATTCCGATGGCAAAACCTACGGCCAGGCCACTATCGCCAAGGCGCTTCACGGGCGCACCGATTTCTACGATCCTGATTTCCGCTCTTGAAAAGAGCCATATGCTTGTTACAATAGTACAGAATGGGAGTCACAAATGATTAAGCTGTTGCACTTCGCCGACCTCCACCTGGGGGTGGAAAACTATGGGCGGATTGACCCCGCTACCGGCCTTAGCACCCGCCTGATGGATTTCCTGCGCGCCTACGATCAGGTCGTAGACTATGCTCTGGCAAACGATGTCAGCCTGGTAGTCTTCGCTGGCGATGCCTACAGGACCCGCGATCCTAGTCCCACCTACCAACGAGAGTTCGCTAAGCGTATCCAGCGCCTCTCGGCTGCGGGCATCCCCACAGTGCTGGTAGCTGGCAATCACGACACCCCCGGCGCCGCAGGCCGAGCCATCACCGTGGAAATATTCGCCACCCTAGAGGTGGAAAACGTCTATGTAGCCAAACGACCAGCGGTCATCCTGATCGACACTAAGGATGGTCCCGTTCAGGTAGTAGCACTGCCCTGGGTCACCCGCAGCGGGCTCCTGGCCCGCGACGAGTATAAGAACAAGACCCAGGAGGAAATCGGCTACCTTATGCTCGCCAAGATAGCCAACATCATCGAAGGGCCTGGTGGCTTGGTCAGTCAATTGGATCCGGCTCTGCCCGCCATTTTCGCTGCTCACGCTACCGTCCAGGGAGCCGTCTACGGCTCCGAGCGCAGCGTTATGCTGGGCCGGAAGCTGATTCTGCCACTCAGCTTGGTGAAGAATCCAGCCTTTGACTACGTGGCCCTCGGCCATATCCACAAACACCAGGTTTTGAGCCAGGAGCCTCCCGTGATCTACGCCGGCAGCAGCGAGCGCAGCACTTTTGGCGAGGAGCGCGAAGCCAAGGGCTTCGTGCTAGCCGAGCTGGAGCGGGGCTATGCTACCTACCAATTTGTGAAAACAGATGCCCGTCCCTTCGTCACCATCAAGGTAGATGCCCAAGGCGACGATCCCACCGCCGAGGTACTGGAGGCCATTGCGGCCCGTGAGATTGAGGGTGCCGTTGTGCGGGTCATCATCCACGTGACCGCTGAGAAGGAAGCCCTCATCAATGAGAATGAAATCCGTCGTGCCTTAGCGGGGGCCTTCCACATAGCGGCCATCGCCAAGGACATACAGCGCCAGGTCCGCCTGCGCCTGGATTTGGGCGATCAGGCTGTTGAAGAGATCGCCCCCCCAAAGATGCTCGAGCGGTACTTCCAGGTGAAGCAGACACCCCCTGAGCGCACCAAACTGCTCTTGGAGCACGCCGAGGAGATATTTCGGGAGTCTCAAGGGGAACCCCTATAATCACTTGCGAGCTTTATGTTAGGTGACTTAAATATGGATGAACTTCTAAATTTAGCCAAGAGATTGGCTGACTATGTACGTATGACTATTGAGATAGGTGGACTTGAATCTGATTCCCTATTAGGGATAGCGCATAGGGATTTCATAGAAGAATGGGACAAGCGTCACCTAGTACCCACCGTACCTGACGAGGCTGGACTCGGCATGTGCCCCAAATGTGGAAGCGACGCACTCATGTGTGCCGCGTGCGATTATCCGTGTGATGAACACTTGGAGGTTTAGCTATGATCCCCCTTAAACTGCAATTGCGCAATTTCATGTGTTACCGCGAACCCGAGCCCTTGGATTTCTCCGGGTTCCGCTTGGCCTGCCTCGCCGGGGAGAATGGCGCTGGCAAGTCGGCCCTGCTCAACGCCTTCACCTGGGCCCTGTGGGGCAAGGCTCGCGTCAAACGCGACAGGAAGGCCGGGATCCCTGACGACGAGCTGATCTACCTCGGCCAGACGGAGATGGAGGTGGAGTTCGAGTTCGCCCTCGGCGCGAACCGCTACCGCGTCATCCGCAAGCGGGACAGCCGCGGCCGAGGGCAGAGTTCTCTGGAGCTACAAGAACACGACCCCGGCAGCGACCTCTTCCATCCCCTTACCGAAGACAGCATTCGCGAGACCCAGGCCCGCATCAACGGGATCCTGCGCTTGGATTATCACACCTTCACCAACTCAGCGTTCCTTCTCCAAGGGCGCGCCGATGAGTTCACCACTGCCGACCCTGCCGATCGCAAACGCGTTGTCGGCAAAATCTTGGGTCTCTCTATTTACGATCAGTATGAAAAGCAAGCCAAGAAGCGGGCTGAAGCTAGAGGAAGCGAAATTGACAAAATCGCGGCCCAGATTCAAGAGATGGAGCGAGAGCTGCAAAGAACGTCAGAGTACGAAGATGAGTTAAAACAGGCCCACATTGACGTCGACAATCTCACCGTCACCTTCCGAGGGGCCGACGAAGAGCTGCGCAAGCTGCGAGAGGAGCGGAAGGAACTCGACCTTAAACACGCCCAGATTGAGGAACTCTCGCCTCGCTTGGCCCAAGGGCAGCGAGAGTTTGCCGAAATCGCGGAGCAGATGGCTGCCTGCAGGGACCGGTTGGCCGAGTACGACGCGGTCATAAGTGAGCAAAAGAACATAGAGGCGGGATTCGCGGCGCTGAGCGCAGCTCGTCAACTTCACGAGGCACTGAATGAGAAGCTAGCGGAAGTAGTAACGCTAAACGAGCGCAAGGGCCAGTTGGAGGTCACCATCGCTGAAGCCAAGCACGCCTTGACCCTGGAGCAGCGCCTCTGCTACGAGAAGGTGGATGAGCTTTCCATTCTGGCTACAGAAATGCAATCGCTGGAGCTGTCATTAGCCAGGGTTCGGGCTGAACTGGAGCACTTAGCCCAAAGGGAGGCCGAACGGGAGACCAAGCAGCAGCAACTAGGGGAACTATCCAACGACTGGGCCACCCTCAACCCACGCTTTGAGCAGTTACAGAGTGAAATAGATTCTCTGAGCGAGAAGCGCAGGCTACTACAGGCTGTAGAATCCCTAGAGGGCCGTCCTTCGGGGGTTCAATGTCCCCTGGGCCTAGTGTGCACCCAAGAGCTTTCGGACCGCGATAGAGTCCGCCTTGTGGAAAAGTTCTCCTCCCAAATCGTAGAGGGGGAGACCCTATGCCAAGCCAATCGTGCCAAGCTCAAAGAGGTGGCCACTAAGAGTGTGGCTGTACAGCAAGAGATTGAGGCCATCAAGGGGGAGCTTTCAACCAAAGGGGCGGTACAGAAGCGTGAGGCGACGCTGGAGAAGAGCCTCGGCGAGGCCCAAACGGCGGCCAACGAGTTACCCAAACAGCGGGAAAAGCTGGCAGAATTGGACGAGCGCTTGACCTGTGAACAATACGCAAAAGCCGAACACCTCGAATTGGCGCGGCTCTTAGCGCAAATCGAGGGGCTAGATTACAAGCCTGAGGCTCACAAGGAGGTACGGCGAGACCTCGAAGTCCTCAGCCGCTTCAAGGAAGACAAAGCCAAGCTGCAAGCAGCTCTGGAACGCGTTGATGAAGAGCGGGCCAGTTTGGAGCGGCTGCGCAAGAATCAGGCTCGCTGGCAAGAGAACGTGGCCGCCGACTTGGCCAAGAAAGAAGCGTTAGCCCAGGAGTTGACCCGGCTACCTGAGTTAGCCACCCGGCTGGAGGCAAAGAGCTGGGAGGTAGATGGACTGCGGACTAAGGAAGCCCTTGCCCGCCAGATCTTGGGGGCAGCCAAACAGAAACTGGACCACTGTACGCACCTGGCCAAAGAGAAGCAGAAGAAGCTTAAAGAAAGGCGTCAAGCAGCCGAGGAGAAGGCCATCTACGACGAACTGAGACTGGCCTTCGGCAAGAACGGCCTGCAGGCTATGATCATCGAGAGCGCTATCCCCGAGATCGAGGACGAGGCTAACAGGCTTTTGGCACGGATGACCGACGGGCGCATGCACGTGCGCTTCGAGACCCAGCGCGAGACCCTCAAGGGGGACACCATTGAGACGCTGGCTATCAAGATCTCCGACGATCTGGGCACCCGCAGCTACGAGCTCTACAGTGGCGGCGAGAGCTTCCGCGTCAACTTCGCCATCCGCATCGCCCTTTCTAAACTACTGGCCCGCCGCGCTGGGGCAAGGCTGCAGACCCTGGTCATTGACGAGGGCTTCGGCACTCAAGATACCCAGGGCCGACAGCGACTGGTGGAGGCCATCAACTCCATCAAAGAGGATTTCGAGCGCATCCTGGTCATCACCCACATCGAGGAGCTGAAGGACGCCTTCCCCGTGCGCATTGACGTCTTCAAAACCCCCCAGGGTTCCCAGGTAGTGATCAACTGATGCAGGTGAGACAGTAGTCGTATTCCGCTCTGACAAATAGCTATCTATCCGGAATAATGATGGACGACGACGGCAGGTCACAGGGCCACGAGTTAGAGCAGCACGCGGCAAAGATGGCCATGGAGGCCGATTGCCCATTCTGACCAGAAACAAAAAAAAGAGAGACGGGTAAATGTGAGACCGCCCACCAACACAAAACAGAGAGGAGGCACTACCGTGAACAAGGAAGAAGTGATCCATCAGCTCTACCAGAACTATCGGGACGCAACCGAGAAGTACGACGCCAGCATAGAAAACCTGGGCATCGCCCTCCGCACCAGCAAAGCCAATCAGCTCATCCTTGAACGGGCAAGGGAGGAGTTGGCCGCCCTGGAAGCCAACGTCGTCCTCGGAGAGACGCACTCTGGGGGACGCATCAACGGCAAGAACGCAGAGACGCGACAGCGCCAGACCACTCTCCTGTTGGCAGAGTTCCGCCTGCAGGACCCCACCGCCAAGAGCCTGGTCAACGACATCGAGTTGGCCCGCCAGAGCCTGAACAGTTCCAGCATCGCCATCCAGACCATCAAGGCTCACTTCTACCGCCACCAGGTTGTCGCCAAGATGATAGCGGGGTTGGCGACTGCGTTGGGAGGGCAGCTATGAACCACAACGAACAGAGGCCCACCGCGCACACGGCAGGCCTCCAGGTAGCCCAGGTACAACCCAGGCCACGCACTGCTATTGTACCGCAAAGCCTGCTCTCAGGCAACTTGCTATTCACCTTCTACCACGCGCCCGAACTCTACGGCAAGCCGATCTCTAGCCTGAACTTCCGCTTCGATATGAATTTCTACACCACCAGGCCATGCCCGTCTTGCGGCAATCTGCACTACGACGGATTTGCAGGCGATTACAATGGCATTCGGCGTATGGGTGTGTTGGTGTGCCGGCCATGTGGACGCATCTACGACGGATACTAACCTTTGATGAGGGGGCGCATCTTACACGCGCAGAAAGGAGAATAGCAATGAGCGAAGAACGACAGCGTTTCAGAATCCACTCTCACATCACGAAGAGCAGCTTCCTCCACGCGGAGGACGCGCTTGAGATCGGCAAAATCAGGATTTTCGCAGGGCACTACAAAGACGGCCACGCGCACGCCATGACCGCCCACTGGGTAGATGTGACCGACGCCCGCGTTTTGTTCTCTGACCTGGCATGGGGCAAGAGCGTCGACTATATCGAGTTCAAAGGCTCTCGCAGGGACGGCGAGGCTGTATCCCGTGTGCTCAAGATCCGCACCAACGATAAGGTCTGGTTTAGGCTGGAACGGGGCCCAGGCTCCTTCATGGGCGCAGGAGCGGTGAAACCGAAGGGTGAGCCTGAGACGGTGGTCAATGTCCCGTTCACGACCCGGGAGGCCCGCAAGCTAGCGTTTGCAGTCCTCGGATTCATCCAGGCCTGGGAGACTACCAGGTTGGTGATGGGGCCAGCAATCCCTGCCAAGTGGGGACCAGACACGAATCACGTTCCGCCCGAGGAGGGGGAACGGGCTGTCATCTACGACGTGCAGCCAGATGAATTCTAGCAATGAGGTGTTTGGCTCACGCATCACGAGCAGAGGCCCGGCGGATCACACCCGCCGGGCCCCAAACATTTTCCCTAACCTGTCACTCCATCTCCCTGCTCGTCTCTGGCCTTACCCCGCTGAACACCTCGCCTGCACCGCTGAATGTGTAGTGCCACCGGCCGTCAACCTCTGCAACGTTCAAGAGCTGAAAGTTGCCAGCCTCGTGCATGGCGGTGGCTAGTAGGAACTGGAAAGCCTCTTGGACTTCCGGAGGTTGGGCGTCGAGAAGGGAAGCGAAGGCTTGGAGTTGGACGGAAGGTCGGTGATTGTGGTTTTCATGTCACTTTTGGCTAGTAGGCGACAGCTTTGCAGGACACACCAGCGAGTGGTTAGGTCTGCTCCGTCTCCTCTCCGAAGGTAGCAGATACGTCGAGAAAGAGGTAGCCGACAGCAACGGGGAACACCGCAACTCCTGCCACGCCGTCTATTCCGTGCTCTTTGGAGAAGTAGATCGTCGCGTAGAAGACCTCAGAGGGGGCGTCAACAACAGTGAAGTTCTTCCGGTATCGACTGGGCGCGTGGTCAACGATGCTCGGGAGGTCAACAAGCACAGAGCACAGAGGGATTTCGGGCGGGCCGCACAGACGCTGAAGCGGGTAGTGGGCGTGCTTGTTTGGGTCCCGATACTCCAGATTCTGCGCAATCGCCACCCGGTTCTCACTCCAGACAGACGAATAGCGTTTGTCCCAGATAGTGACCAAACGCTCATTGCCTTGTGCGTGGACCGTCACGTGAGCTCCCTCCATGTGTATGAACGCGAGGACGGCCTGATGCTCTCGGTTAATGAGCTTGATTACTGGCCTCTCAACGTCGTTCAGCCTGAAGAACACGACGAGGTCATTCGTCTTCATCTCGAGATCCAAGACCTAACTAGTGATTATATAGAATGTCCATTATTGAACATAGCCAACTTGTACGCTTGGTAGCATCCCGGGTCCCAGTACGCCTTTTCCACAATTATCTCAACCCTGCTGGAAAGCCTCTTGGACATCGGGAGATTGGGCGTCAAGCAGGGAAGCGAAGGGTTGGAGTTTGGGGGGAAGGTTGGCGGTCGTATTCTTCATGGCTGGGGTTATGAGTTTTGAATATGGAGTCCGTCAAGTTTGTGAAGGCAGAATACAGCTTGCGACAAGTCACGACTTATTCTTCTTGCCTGCGGATTGCCTCGTACAGTACCTGCTCTTTTTTCTCTTGCATTCTCGACAATTCCTCCTCAAGTGCTTGTATCTCTCTCTCAATGTCCAGGCATTTCTCTGCTACGTCGTGAGGGTTTTCGCACTGAGGGATTGGAATACTCTTGACAGACCAATTGCTGATTTCTTTCTGACCCTTACCAGTAGCGAACGCCCAGAAATACTTCCGGGCAAACTCGCTCTGCAAAACTAATCTCAGGTACTCTGGCGAGTGCTCTGCATCATCAGGGATCTCGACGATGGCGAGGTGATGGGAAGGTATATAGATTTTGTCGTCTGGCGGGTTAAAGATGTGAACCACGCCAACGGTCCCAGAACGAGTGATCACCAAATCCCCAATCCTGACTCTGATATGGGCGTACTGTTCACCGACCGATTCATCAAGGAAGGTTAGGTCTTCGAAAGAGACGTGCGGACCAGAGAACTGGCCAATAGTAAGATATACATAATCAGTCTCTGTGTCAGAATAAGAAGCTTTCGGGATGTACTCGCCACTCCGCAGACGGTTGAAGTAGGTTCGCAAACGAATAATTCTGGTTCCTGAAAGTGAATCCAGGAATTTAGGCAGGTCATGCTCCATGAAGTAATGCGTGTCATGTCTTGCTATCAGCGTGAATGTTCGGGCAAAATCCTCTGGTTTAGTGACGATTGTATTCATGTCAGACTCCAGTCGTGGTATGCCATTGGGTATTGGCAAGGAACTCATCGAGAATGGTTTGAGGGTCGTCAGTACTGATGACGATGGTGCCATCTACTAGATTGAACAGCTCATTGGGTCGGTTGTCTTCACCTCTCACACCGCGCTTGTACCCAACTTCCTTGGCCTGAGAAAGAACCGTATTGTAGCTGGGAAGTTCCATACAGACACGTCTGAAGACCCACCACACTTCATCGGCATATCCAATCTCCTCACGATATTCATCTGCCAGCTCTTCAATCGTAGGGCCCTTACGAGACTGGTCGAAGAAGTCCCCTAGTAGCTCCTCTAAGAGTTCCGTGAACTCTGTTTCCGACTGAACCAAGCGAATGTACTCTTCAAGTGCGGGGGGGAACGACCGCTTCCTGCCAATGATTGTCTGAAGACTTATCTGTTGCTCCGTGGTTGCATCTTCAAAGTAGTCAACAACAAACTGTGTAAGTTCCTCTACAAGTTGCTCCGAGTGCTGGTTAGCTCGGACGCAGTCTAAAACTGCTTGAGCAACCTCACATGTCACACGCTCATCGAACTTGATACCGATCTCCTTCTCATATCGGCTGATAATCTCTTGTGTTTTCTTGTACAATAATGGTCGTTCAAGATACTTGTCGATTTCCCCCTTAAGCTGTTTATAGTGTTCAGCATGCCGTCTCCAAGCTTCATTCCACTGTTTGACTTCTTCCTCAGTTTTCTTCTGAGCAAACAGGATATTGGTTTTTGTGGTAGTATAGGGTGCAAAAGCTTCTTCGGGCAGAGAGATTATTCCCAGAACCCTGAAGTACTTGAATAAGAAGAGGCGAATGTCGCGATTGGAAGTGGTGTCGAAGACACTCTCGGGGAGGACAACGGCGAGTCTACCGCCAGGACGAAGTAGCTGATAGTACCGCTCGATGAACAGCAGCTCAGTGGCAACCTCCAACTCCTCGTCCTTCTTCAATCTCCGCAAGATGCTTTCACCTTGAATATAGCTGGCTGGGAAAGTCTTAGCTGTGTCTCGGTCAACCGTGACACTAAAAGGTGGATTGGATAGGATAGCGTCAAACTGCTCATTTGCTGGTTTCGGGTATACATCGGTGTGCTTAGAGATTTGAAGCATTCCTAATGAGAAATCCTCAAATGGTATCAGGGCGTCTTTAGCCTCGATATTAGCTGAGCCGTCGCCATGACCAACCATGTTGACCTTCGTTGCTACAGCCAGATCACCATTGATCTCTATGCCGTATACGAATTCATTCGCCCAAGCATTTCGCCGAAACTCCGGGAAACTCATCTGAACCAATTCCATGACTGAGGAGCTACGGCGAATTATGTCCTGGTTGGACAATACATGGTCCGTTATCCGTTTCATACTCTCAATGAGGAAGGCGCCAGACCCACAGGCTGGGTCGATGATGTACGGAAGCCGTTTCTCGTTGTTGATTAGTTGAAGAGCAAGGTCGCCAATCTGAAGACCCTCTATCATAAAGCGGACAAGGTTAGTGTGGGTTAGGTACTGCCCTTTGGACTGTTTGAACTCCCCCCGAACGATTCCCTCAAAGAAGTCCCCAATCACATCGAATTTGTTCACGGTGAAAGAGATACCTTGTAGAACTTCTACTACGTAGCCCACCTTTTGGGCGTCGAATACAATATCCTTGGTCTTACGTAGCTGTTCGTCGGTATATCCCAAGTACTCTTTTAGGGCCAGGAAGTATCGCTTATTGATACGTTCATAGACAGATTCTGCTGGCTCAGGTTCTCCATCCTCAAAGAAAATCTGGAAGTCGTACGGATCTCCCTCTATAGTTTCCTTTTCGTCGTGGATTTTGACGAGAAACAACCCGACCAAATTGAAGAACAATTCATTTTGGTACTTGCCACCACCCCAAAGGATGTTGTGTAGATTCCTACGCACACGTTGAAGCTCGTCTCGCCGGACATCAATCCGTAGGTCATGATCTCTTTCATCCTTGATATACTGTGGGACGCGGACAATTCCATACTCCTTCGGAATGGCACGCAGGTTAGGACGGCCCACCGTGTCCCACTGGTCAAAGCTTGGATACTTGGGGTAATCAATACAGACAGTCTTGTCTTGTAGTCTTCCAGCCTCCCAAAAGCGGGTGTGATAGACCAAATACTGGATCGTATTCTTGCCCTGGTTCTCCACTGCCGCGACGTTAAAGAGTTGCGTTCTGATATGGTCGTCCATCTCGACTTCATAGGCATCCGGAGACTTAAGTTCCATAACCATAAAGGGCTTGCCGTCCGGGTATTTGACTAGAATGTCTATCTTTGTGTCCGACTTCTTGCGAGGATGTCCAATCTTGAGATACTTCTCCATCTCAATGGCATTGTCAGACGAGTACCCGTACTTCTCAACAAGATCAAGATAGAGATCCGCGCGGACTTGCTCTTCAGGATCAGCCAAATTGTCCGTGTAGGCCGCGCGTTCGTAGGTGATGGATGAATCCCTAATTGTTGCGAGGCCTCTCTGTTCGAGTTGTCCACGACGTGGCAACGGAAGTATCTCCACGGAACCACTATCAAGCGCTTGCTGGCTTTTATACAATGTGGTCATTGTCACTCCTAGCTTTCGAATTCCATACGTGGTTGGAAGCACCAACCGCGGCTCAAGGCAACAAGCCGCCCCCCACTTGCCCGGGAAGCTGCTTTGTGCTACACTTTCCCTTGCCTGTCTCCTGGGCCTATCAGGAGTAGGTGTTCGGATTACTAGAGCCACGGCTCGGTAATCCCTTTTTATTTGGCTGCTGGACATAGTATATCATGTTTCGGCTCGTTTGGCAACAAAGAAGCCACCTGTGCGGTTGTCGCAGGTGGCTTCTTTGCTGTCTCTTGCTTTGCTCCCTGTTCTTTGGGGGATACTCCGCCTCAGCACCTCCAGTCACCCGGAAGCACTGGCTGCCTGCTACGTGGCCCGCTGACGGTTACCACGACCGGACTTTCACCGGTTAACAGACGACAGCTTTCAGGACACGACCAGCGAGTTGTTAGGCGCCCGACGACTCCAACTCTTGCACATCGATGAAAACGTGAAGAACGCAATCGGAAACTTTGTGACGCCGAATGCCCAGAAACGACTCCATCAACCTGATAGCTCCTTCCCATTCCAGCCGACTGGTAGGCCCATCCATCTCCTTGTCATTTGTGAAGCACAGCAGAAGCAAGTACGCCCGAAGGTCATTGAGCTCACGAAGCAAGTAGAGATGTGCCAGCCGATTGGCATATTGATAGAAGCAAGTAGCCCAATCACCACCCGAACGCGAGCCATAGCATAGCTTGGCCTTGTTTAAACTCTCTTGAATTCTGGCAAGCGATTTCCCTTCTGCGCCAGTGGGATCACTAACCAGTTCTGGGATATGCGCCTTGGCTTCGACAAGTATCAAATCGCCCCGGTCAGTCTTTGCCAACCCATCCCACACAGGTCCAAACCTTGGCCAGAATGAATTCAAAGGCA
>Ga0209979_1000614_pt1 | contig 46057 bp, 41 predicted proteins | sample AnhtaG_FD_183114 | JGI IMG/M metagenome (GOLD analysis project Ga0209979, IMG submission 183114) | Deep subsurface microbial communities from Anholt, Denmark to uncover new lineages of life (NeLLi) - Anholt_01485 metaG (SPAdes) (version 2) | ecosystem: Environmental > Aquatic > Marine > Oceanic...
CTTTTTCGCTTACCACCTTATCCTCAACTGCCTCAGCCCGGGGCACGATTATCCAGGCGATGATATAAAGGAGTATCCCGATCCCCTGGGCGAAGATCAAAAGGATTGCCAAGAGACGGACGATGGTAGGGTCGATATTAAAATACTCACCCAAACCCCCGCAAACCCCGGCGATCATTGAGTTTTTGGTGGAACGATAAAGCTTTTTCTCCATATCTACCTCTTTTTTTCTTTGTTATACGAATCTATCTCTTTGTGGTTTCATTTCTTTTCCGCCTCGCCGGTCATGGGTACAAATCGAACCGGGATAATATTCTCTTTTTTTATACCTTTTTCTGTTTTGGTGACCAAGATCAGTTCCTGGAAGAGATCTCCTACAGGTATAATTAGTCTTCCATCGATTTTCAGCTGGTCAACCAAAGGCTGGGGAATATGGTCCGGGGCGGCGGTCACAATTATTCCATCAAAAGTGGAATACTCTTTCCAGCCCTGATAACCATCTGCACATCTTACGATGATATTTTTATACTCTAATTCTTTCAGGGTGCTTTCAGCCCTTTCAGCTAAGGTGCAGATAATCTCTATACTATAAACCTCTTTAGCTATTTCGGCTAGGATGGCTGCCTGATAACCTGAGCCGGTCCCTATCTCCAGGACCTTCTCCCCACCCTTCAAGCCTAAAAGCTCGGTCATCAAAGCAACTATATAAGGCTGGGAGATGGTTTGATTCTCGCCTATAGGTAGAGGTCCATCCGCATAAGCCTCATTTTGATAAGTCTTGGGCACAAACAGATGTCGGGGGACTTTTCTCATTGCTTCAAGGACCAGAGTATCTTTAACTCCCCGGCTCTCGATCTGGGTTTTAACCATCCATTCCCTTTTCTCAAGCATCCTCAGGGAATCTAACTCAGCCTTATTCTCCATAGAAGAGCCCTTCTCCTCAGAACTCATACAGGTTAAAAAAAGAAGTGTGATAATCAGGAGTAATCCTTTCCATCTCATCTTTCCACCTAAAAAAACGATTTAAATTTCCCTGACCCAAAATAAAAACCAAATTCTAACCTTTGTCAACAGATTTTAGAGGTTTTTTTAAAAGACAGTGACAGATTGAAGATACAAGATAAAATGAAAAGACGTAGGGATGTATTGCAATACATCCCTACGCCATTGCTGTAATTGGTAACCTCGCCTTGCCCTCTCCGAATTTGACCGAAATTGTCCAGGATGAATCCATTCGGAGATCCATAGGAAAGGCGGGGTTATCTACCCACGTTGAGGGCAACGTGGGTATACAAGTAAATGTAGCGGAGGTCTTCAGACCTCCAATTATTTGGAACTAAAGAACTCCGCTACAACAGTTCATTCAGGATCTTTATTTCTTCCTCTCCCTGGTCTGCGATCTCAATCATTTTATCCTTGAAGACAAAGATGACCTTATCGCCCAAGGAGAGATATTTCTCAAACTCAGGGAATCTCTTAGCTAATTCGAAATAGGCTGGGCTGAACCTCTGGATCTTTATAGTTTTGAGTTTATCCTCATACTGGCTATCCACCCAGAGGTCACCCTTTTTAAAAAAGGTTTTGTTTCCAAATTGTATAATTTCGGAAATTTGTATCTCTTTGCCAGTGGAATCTATATATCCTCTTGGAGCAACAAATCCAACTTGAGTTTTCAGCAGATTCTTAGATTGATAGACCGCACCTGAGCCGGTCTTCTTGGCCAGAGGTGCACTTAAGGCTTCCACAGCCCTTTCTCTTAGATCGTGGTCAGCCAATCGGTAATCTGCATCGATAAGAAAAGAGGTGTATTGGGTGATGATGCCATACCTTTTGGAGAGACGGACAATCTCATCGACTAATTCTTCAATTTTACCATAGAGCCTGATCTGATCCACTAAATATCCTATCCTTCTTGTAGCCCAGAGCCGGGGTATGAAACTATTCTTCTCTTCAGGTGAAAATTTAACCTTAAAGGAATAGTTTTCCTTTCCTTCGTTTGTATAACCGGCTAAGGTAGCAATCGAGCTACCTTTACCTTCATATCTTCCTAAAAGGACTATCTGGGAGCCGCTGAAAAGATCAGGCAGTTCCCCAGGATAGAACTCGAAGGTTTTGACCCTGGAGAATTTCAGGCTTAAATCGGATAATATAGGATGGGAGATCTTTTTGAAAAAATTGGACACTTTTAACTCGATATCCTCATCCGGAGTTACATAATCAGATGTGGCATGATTTTCTTTAGCCAACCTGTCCAAGAAATGGGTATTAACATCAAAACCCAGGCCGAAGACAAAAATCCTTATGGAGTTATTCTTTTCTTTTACGTTCTCTAAGATCTTTCTAATCTCTGTTATTCCTACTGTGGGCAGGCCATCAGTCAGAAAGACAAGATATGAGGTTTTATCTTCGGGGTTAAGTTCTCCTAAACCCTCTAAAAGTGCAGAATTAATATCTGTGCCCCCGTCTGCTTTGCAATTCTGAATGAACCTTATACCTGAATCTATATTATCTTCTGTGGCAGGTAAAAGTTTTTTATTGAAGGTTCTTACTCGGTCATCGAAATCGATGAGATTGAAGCTATCACCAGGGTTCAAACTGTTCAGGCAGAAGATCAAAGCATTTTTAGCCTGTTTGATTTTCTTACCCTGCATACTCCCGGAAGTATCCAGAATGAAGATTACCTTTTGGGGAATAGGCTTTTCAGTTCTCTTTATCTCTGGAGAAAAAAGGGCCATAAAGAAATTCCCCTCAATTTTGTCCTCATAGCTTAAAAGGTTAAAACCGATCTCTTCTTCAGATAAGGTATAATATAGAGCAAAATCTTTATTCGGTTTTGAGTATTCCTCAATATAGGAGACTTTTACCCTATGGTCATTTTCCCGCTTGACTTTGATCTCATGAGTAGAAGAATAAACATTTTTGATGGGGATTTCAGAGTTAATTCTCAGATCAATTTTCACATCTTCCAATGGGGTAGGGGAAAATTTCTCAGTGGAAAGTGAATAACGATATTCGCAGATGCCGTTTTCAGATTTCAAAACCTGAGAATAGCCTAATTTTATCCTGGTCTCACCATGAGCTGGTATGGGGTAAACCCGTGCTCTGAACATCCCCTGATTATAATATTCCAGAAGAGCTGGGTCTTGTCTTCTACGAACTATATCCTCATAAATTCTTCTGGCTTGTTCTCGGTCCAGAATTTCCCCCTTTATCTCCTCTCCACCGATATACATTGAGAATTTTGAGATGCTGGCATCTTCTGGTAGAGGGAATATATAGGTTCCTTCTAAATCATGTGGATAATCGTTTTTGAAAACCTGATCCACGGTGGTCTGGACTACCTGGTTATCAATTTTTACTTCCACATGGTGATATTTGATGGAAAGATAGGGTGGAAGTGGTCTGTCAGGATAACGAGGTACAGGTATAATAAAACCATCTGCCCAGATCGTTGAGGTAAGGATAAGTATGAGGCTTAAGGTTAAACTTATTTTTTTCATCTTTTCCTCTTGGCTAAAATTTTTTCTACTCTCTATACAAACCAGGAAGGGAAAATATTCCCCAATTTTTTTATTTTTTCTTTAAAGCATCTAAATCTTTAATTTTCTTATTCAGCTCGTCTTTTGTTTTCTGATCTATTATAAATTCTTTATATCTATTTAAAAGTTCTATTCCTTCTTGAAGTAAAGACTCTTCTTTGGTCTTAAGGAAAAGAAGCTGGAAAGAAATCGCCAACTGGTCAGTGCCTTTAGCCAGCCATTCGGATTCAGGATTTTTTTCAATATATTCTTTCCAGGAAGCTATCACTTTTTTCAGGGTATCTGCGGTAACTGAGGTATCTTTTTCAGTTAAAGCTCTGATATAAACCTCATCTACCTTGTAATATCTTGTGCCCGATATAAAATATAACCCTTTTCCAAATTTTTCTGGTTTAATCGGTTGATCTACAGCCATTTTAATAGCACTCTTTTCTACTGAAGATTTTTGAACCTGTAATGTGGTTTCTTGTAAGCTTGGAGGACCTCCAATCTCTTCTAAGTCAATCTTTCTTACTAAAGTAGGTGAGGTTACTTGTTCCGAAGGCTTGGTTTCGACCTTAGGAAATTCTTTAGTTGAATCAGGCGCTGAGATTTTACCACGTTTTAACTCTTCAGTTATTTTCTTTTCAACTTTTTCCTCAGGTATAATCGATACGGATTCTGCAAAGGTAGGCTCTTCAGGTTGGCTTTCGACAATGGTTGTATCTTTAACCATCGGAGCCTGGAATTCAACTTTCTGCGGAGCTTGCGAGCTCAAAGCTTTCTCCATCCTTTCAGATCTGATTCTCTCCAAATCTTTTCCCTGGTAATCCCAGTAGAGCTTGCCTATTATAAAGACTAAAAGGACCGAGGCAATCCCGGCGGCAATTTTTAATTTAGAAGGCGAGTAGATGAAAAAAGACTCCCAGCTGGATCTAAATTTAGCCCAGAAGGGCTTTTTCTTTCTCAGGATGATCTTATTCCTCACCTCTTGGGTGAAAGTTTTCCAGTAGATAGCGGAGGGCTCTGCTATTTTTATCCCCTTAGCCTTCTCTTCAAGACTTTTAAGCTCTTGTAGTTTTTCACTACACCTTTGACAGGCCAAAAGATGTTCTTCTATCTTTTTGGATTCTTTCTCTTTCAGCTCTCCATCCAGATAAAGATGAAGCAATTCGTCAAAATCCTTACACTTCAATTTTCTCACCTTCTTTCATAGATATTCTTTTAAACTCTTCTGTAATTTCTCTCTTGCCCGGAACAGCCGGGACATCACCGTTCCCTTAGAGATCTTCAATGCTTGAGCGATCTGTTCATAACTTAAATCCTCATAGGCTTTCAGTATAAAGACCGCCTTAAAATCCGGGGGCAGGTTATCTATCTCCTGTTCTATTTTTTTCCTTAGCTCCTCCTTGGCTAATTGATCTGAAAAATCGACTTTTCCTTTTTCCTCTAAAAGGGCTAAAGAGCTTTTCTTAAGCTGGCTTTCCGGGACGACAAATTTTTGTCTTTTAAGATAATTTATAGTCAGGTTCATACAGATCTTATAGACCCAGGCAGAGAAGCTATAACCTTCCTTAAAGGATTTAAGAGAATAAAATGCCTTGATAAAAGATTCCTGAGACATATCATCTGCGGCCTCATGTGATTTGGTCATACGCAGAGCTAAATAATAGATTTTCTTCTGATATTTCTCCACCAGCCTTTCAAAGGAATAGATATCCCCTCTTTTAGCTTTGGCGATAAGTTTTTCCTCAGGCTCTTCGCTCTTAGGGCTAAATCCTTTTTCGGCCATCAGAACTTCCATCAAATTTAATACAATTTAAGTTAAAAAAAATTCCCCATTTCCTTGGATTTAACTTTTTGTTGAGAGTAAGTTTTTTAAGGCTCATAGGCGACACAGCTGATAGATGAGAAGCTCCAGCAAAAGCTTCTGGGGCATTTTCCCTGATTTTAAGTCAGAGTCTGCCTGGTAAAGGAGAGAGAGCCCTTTTTCTAATTGCTTTGGGCTGAAATTTTTTGCCTGGCTCTGATACTCAGTTACCGAGCCAGGGTAAATCCCCAGAAGATGAGACAGATTGTATATATTTTTGTCTGGAGAGGCTGTTATTTGATAAAGCCGGAGCAGGTGTTCACCAAGCTTAAAGATAATGCTGGTTTCCTTTCCTCTGGAGAGAGAGAGGTCTTTTAAAATCTTTAATGCCTGGCTAAGGTTTTTTTCTCCGATTGCCTGATTCAACTGATAGATATTCTCAGTTTTGGTATAGCCGACCACTGTTTCGATATCCTTTAAATCTATCAACTCTTCCTCCCGGACATAGATGGCTAACTTCTCAAGCTCATTTGCCAGTTCATAAAGGTTATTGCCCACTCCTTCCTGGAGTAACTCAATCCCTTCAGGCTCTATCTTTTTTTTGTATTTTTTAACTCTTTCCTTTATCCAGTCTGAAACCTCCTTATCCGAAAGGGGTGAGAACTCAATTTCAGTTGCAACCTTTTTTAACCCCTGGTAGAATTTTAACCTGCGGTCAACTTTGTTTGAAAATAAAACCAAACAGCTCGATTCAGGGATATGAGGGAGATATTTTAAAAGCTCATCCTTCTCCTTAGAAGGAAGCCTCTGGACCTCGTAAACTATAACCATCCTTTTCTTAGAGCCAAAAGGGAGCGTAGCACATAGATTTATTATCTCCTCAGCCTTGGTCTCCCGGGCCTGAATAAAATCTAAATTGAAACTCCTCAGCTCTTTTTCTATCAAAAGATCTATCAGCCTACCTGTGGCTTCTCGTTTTAGAAAATCCTCTTCCCCGCTAAAATGATAAAGAGAAGCAATCTTCCCTTTTTCTATTTGGTTGATAAATTCGGCATATTTCATCTTTTGTCCGATTCTGAATCCATAGGAAAAGTTAGCAAAATCGGTTAGCTCTGTCAATACTTTACTCTTAAAAGACAATAACAGATAAAAGAACTCGTAGCGCCCGACCTTTGTGTCGGGCGTTTATTCGTCCGATCTCAAGATGCCTCAAGGTGCATCTGCACATTCGCACAGAAACATCGGAGGTTACATTTAAAAAACGTGCTCAACAAGGTAGGGCAAGGCCTCAAGGTCTTGAGACTTCAGCCTTGCATTGGCGAATAGGATAAAGCGTAGAGACAAAACAAGTAAAACAAGAGTTATTTGGGCAGTTTTAATTATTAGTTGAACTCATGTTTAGTACATAAATTAAAGCTTATAGGTCTCAATAAAGTCAGGAAAGGTTAAACTAAATTCATGAAACAACTCTTTATAATTTGAGTATCTAAGCGTGAGTAAGCCATGCAAGTCCGAAGGAACCCCTTCCTTTGTGTCTTTAAATTCAAAAAAATAATAAGGCTTTTTAAGTATAATGGCAGCTCCGATCTCTATGTAGACATTGGGCTTATGTTCTGTAAGACGATTGTCAAAAATGCGAAAGTTTGCAGCTTTAATTTTTGAGATTATGGTATTAAATACTTGTCCATTTTGATAACCAGTATCTGAATAGTCGGGAGTAATTCCAAAACAGTCAAAAACACTGGCGAGATTATGTCTGAGGTTATCAGTCACTATCTTTTTGAAACGGTGCCCTATGAAACATTTTAGTTTTTTCTTCGGATTTCGGGGGCGGATAAACTCTTGCGCTGTAATCAGTACAAATGGAAACTCAGTTCCATCAAATTCTCTTAATGTTAAAGGTATCATTTCAATATTTCCTGAAGGCATCTTATAGGATTGTCCTGTGCTTAAAAGTTCTGCCAATGGTTTTAAGATAGAATCGTTAGAAAACTTTTCATATTCTTTGCGAGTTATAGCATTGCGATGAAATAGCCAATTGATTTTATACTTTAAATCTTTAAGAAGGATTTTTGCCTTGTTTATATTTTTGTGAGTTTTTCGTCTAGGCATCTACTTTCTCTTCTTAGTTGATTAATCTTAGTGTCTCTCTACTAATGAAAATAGTCCTCTTCTGAGCACATTACCGAAGTTTTTCAAGCTCTTTTCCGTGTCAGACCTTATTGACTCGGGGCCAATAGTGAGGTACAAGCCAGACATAGTGCGGTAACAGGCTTTTTTCCCTTTTTTCGTAAAACCTTTCTTTTTCATCTTTATCATATATTTCCTTTGTCTTTTTGTAATCTCATGAAAATTGGCATAGGTATACTCATAACTTATAACTTATTTCAGTTCACTGGCAGTTTATCAAGGATTTTTGGCAAAAGGCATCCAGTCTATAAGGCGAACAGTACTTTAAAGATATCTTAGGTATTTGGTCTAAAAAAACCTCCTTTTAATCGTTTGGACCAAAAAATCCATTCCTCTATACTTTAACCTCTTTAAACTAAAAAAAATATTAGCCTTAAAAAAGTCAATTACTTTTTTAAAAAAAAATTGTATTTTATAGGTAGATCGTATCCGGCGAGTTTATTAATTATAGTTATCTAAGATGGTAAAATAACTCACAAAGGTGGACGCTTTCTCCCTATTTAGTAATATCTCCTCAGAAAGACAAATGCTCTTGATGATGGAAATAAGAAGTTCTAACAAGAGAAGAGGGTTTTTAAACCCTCTTCTCTTGTTTTCCACCCTAACCCCTATCTATTCCAATTTTAAATCATAGCCGGGTTATCGTTTTTAGGAATCCAGTTAAGAACATATGGAATTTTCCTTTTATAGCCCAGGGCCATATTGCGATAATGCTCTAACTCTTTAGCACAGTGCATCTGCATATTAACCTGATGAACCACCAGGAAACTATCACCAAAGATCTCTATCCTTCTACTCTTGAAGAGATTGGGGTTCTGTTCCACGAACTCTAAAAGGGCTAAAAGGCTTGCATATTCACATTCGGCCGGAAAGCCTTTGAACTGCGCCCGAAAGACAATCCCTAAATCTGGTATGGCGAAGGATACCACTCCGTTGAACCTTTCCTTCTCCTCCCCTTCTCTAATAGTTCCATAGAAGAAGCATTCCATATTCCCTCCTTTGCCATTTTCTAATATCATTTTATTGCAAAACCTATGCCTGAAAGAAGCCATAGAAACTGGGATTTGAACCTAAAGAGCAAAATGAGAGAACTCTCCATCAAATCAGATAGAGATTTATCTAATCCTCTGATTTTAAGCAAGATATGAAAAATAAGAAAAGGAATCAAAAGTATTGCAATTTGCAAGGGTTGATGAAGCTTTAATAATTTTGAAAAGAGAAAGTTATCCGAAGAAATTTTTTATGCAAACAGGTTCATACTTGGTGCAATCATTTACCTAAATTAAACAGTGGGTAGATTTATTATAATTTAGCATATTAGGTAGGAGGATAAGGAATTAACTGACTTCTAGACCACCCATAGTAACCCATAGAAACCCAAACCCGAATTGAAACAATATTGAAACAGGAGTAGGAGGTGTAGCATTCCTCCATACTCCTGTTTTTCTATCTTTGAATTCGGCGAGAGAACATGCAGTGGATTGTACCAAACCTTAACTTTTTGACTTTCAACAGAAAGTAGTGGTAGGTCGGGCTGTCAAAGACTGCCCGACAAACTCAATCGTCGGGTGGCTTGCGCAACCCGACCTACTCCTCTGAATTTTTCTAACACACTGGAAGCGGACCTCCTTTGAATAAATAATTTATTAAATAGATTACATCAGAAACTGAGATACTTCCATCCCCATTAGCGTCTGCACAAGAAAGATACGGGGCAGGTGGACATTGTGGTGGTGGACCACCCTTGAACAGATAGTTAATAAGGTAGATTACATCCGATACTGAAATTTCGGTATCAGCGTTCACATCACCGCAGACGTAAGGCCCCGGGCATGAATAGACATAGGCTCGACCAGCACTAGTACCTCCCGCATCATTACCTTCTGCTCCCACGATCAGGTCAGAATATCCATCACCATCTACATCACCCGCTCCGGAAACCGAAACTCCGAAGTTGTCTTCCTCAGCCTCTCCGGTGAAAGCGTAAAGAAAGGTTTCCGGTCTGACCGGAATAGACATAGGCTCGACCAGCATGAGTACCTCCTGCATCATTCCAGCCTGCTCCCACGATCAGGTCCTTATATCCATCACCATCTACATCACCCGCTCCGGAAACCGAAATGCCAAAGTAGTCGCCCGCAGCCTCTCCGGTGAAAGTGTAGAGAAGACCTCCGGTCTGACCAGAATAGACATAGGCTCGCCCAGCATCAGTACCTCCGGCATCATTCCAGCCTGCTCCCACGACCAGGTCCTTATATCCATCACCATCTACATCACCCGCTCCGGAAACCGAAATGCCAAAATAGTCGCCCGCAGCCTCACCGGTGAAGGTGTAGAGAAGACCTCCGGTCTGACCGGAATAGACATAGGCTCGACCAGCATTAGTACCTCCTGCATTATTATTGCGTGCTCCCACGATCAGGTCAGAGTATCCATCACCATCTACATCACCCGCTCTGGAAACCGTCAATCCGAACCTGTCTTCCGCAGCCTCTCCGGTGAAAGTGTAGATAAGGTTCCCAGTCTGACCGGAATAGACATAGGCTCGTCCAGCATCAGTGCCTCCCGCATCATTATAGTCTGCTCCCACGATCAGGTCATCATATCCATCATCATCTACATCACCGGCTCCGGAAACCGAAAATCCGAAGTGGTCGTCGACAGCCTCTCCGGTGAAAGTGTAGATAAGGTTCCCAGTATGACCGGAATAGACATAGGCTCGACCAGCATCAGTGCCTCCCGCATCATTATAGCGTGCTCCCACGATCAGGTCAGAATATCCATCACCCTCTACATCACCTGCTCTGGAAACCGAACGTCCGAACCAGTCGCCCGCAGCCTCTCCGGTGAAAGTGTAGAGAGTATCCCCGGTCAGACCAGAATAGACATAAGCCCGCCCAGCATTAATACCTCCCGCATCATTATATGGTGCTCCCACGATCAGGTCATCATATCCGTCAGCATCTACATCACCAGCTTCGGAAACCGAATATCCGAACACGTCGCCCGCCGCTTCTCCGGTGAAAGTGTAAAGCTCCTCACATTCTGCCCACACTGGGGGTGCTATGCAAAACCACAACGCAAAAGTCGCTAATACCAGCACCCAAACAGTTTTCAGACAAACAGCGCGAAAAAAGCTCTCATCTTTTAGGACCCTCATAATACCTCCTTTTGTTCTTTCTTTGTAATCAAAGCCCCATTCAGTAAGTAATCCCCCTTGCCTGAAAGGTATACACACCTCCCTGGATTTGAATAAATGTGGTTAACAGATGAAATTTGAATGTTTATTAGGATTTGTAATATAGTACTTCCTCCGGGCAGCAAGGTTGCTGAAAAACTCCCGCCAGATGGAAGCATCCCCCTCCATTAATAAATTGGATACAATACAGACTTCCTATTATATATAATAATTATTTCCTATATTGTCAATAGGAATCTGGTCTAATAAGTAGGTTTTAAAGCGCCTTATGCAACAATGTTAGAACTTTTTTTATTAACCAAATATCCTAAATATACCCCTAACCTGTTTACACTATTTCTTTTACCATAGATACACAGGAAAACCCAAGTGGAATTGAAACAAAAGTCGGTTCTAAGAGACTAAGTTGTTATAAGACGAAGGAGATTCCCAGGAGTTTATCTACCTAAATTATACCCTCTCAAAAGGGTCGAAAAGCTTTTTATATTCCTGGAGTGCAAATCTATCGGTCATCCCGGCTATATAGTCGCAGATCACCTGCATCTTGTCATACTCTTTTAATTTCTCCCGGGTATGAGTTGGTAGCTGGTCCGGGTTATCCTGATAAACTTCAAATAATCTGTTGATTATCCTTTTTGCCTTATCTGCCATACGAACCATCCGGTAATGATGATACATTTTATCGAATAGGAACATCTTCAACTGGGAATTGAGTTTTTTCAGCTTCGGGCTAAAGCTTAAAAGATTTTCCCCGAAAGCTTGAACCTCATCTACATTTTTGATCTGATATTTATTTAGTCGATCGGTGGTTACCTGAATAGCATCTGTAGCCTCCTGGTTTATAATCATTCTCACTGTCTGACTAATTTTTTGGTAAGGAGGTAGGTTATTATATTTTTTTTCTATTTCTTGTATGGTTGCCTTCCATAGTTCTACTTGGTTCAGTTCTTCTTCTGATAGGACCAGGGAACGTAATCCGTCATCAATATCATGAGACGTATAGGCGATCTCATCAGCTAAATTTACTACCTGGCATTCCAAGGTAGGGCAATGTTTGGGGTTAAATTCGGCTGGAACAGGTTTATCGTAAACGGTCTCGTGTTTTATAATCCCTTCCCTGACCTCATAGGTTAAATTCAAACCTGGAAAATCAGGGTACCTTTCCTCCAACAGATCTACCACCCTTAAGGATTGACGGTTATGCTCAAAACCACCCTGGGATTTCATAATCTCATTTAAAGTCTCCTCACCCGAATGCCCGAAGGGAGTATGACCTAAGTCGTGAGCTAAGGCAATAGCTTCGGTCAAATCCTCATTCAATCTTAAAGCCCGGGCTAAAGAACGGGAGATCTGAGCAACCTCGATGGTATGGGTTAAGCGGGTGCGGTAGTGGTCTCCCTCATGGTTAACAAAGACCTGGGTCTTATATTCCAATCTACGAAAAGCGGTGGAATGGATAATCCGATCCCTATCCCTCTGGAAGAAAGAACGGTAAGGATGATCTTCCTCTTTATATTTTCTCCCTTTGGTCTCCCTGCTTTTCATAGCATAGGGAGCCAAATACTTTTCCTCCTCTTCATCCATATTTGCCCGAATGTTAATGAAGTTATTCATAAAACCTCCAAAGTTCTTTGAGTATATTCACTGGAGTATATCCGCCAAAAGCGGAGCACTCAAAATCCTTCCAAAAACTACTTTTTAAAACTCTCTTCACAATTTTTTGGTTCTTACTAAACCAAAAAACTATCTTCGGAAGAAGTTTTTAGCCACAAAGAATAGATTGGCTGGTCTTTCTGCCATGCGACGCATAAAATAAGGGTACCACTGGTCGCCGTAAGGGGTATAGACCCTGACATTATAACCCTGTTTGATCAGTTCTTCCTGAAGCTCTCTCCTTATCCCGTAAAGGAGTTGAAATTCAAAACTCTCTTTATCAATATTTTCTTTTTTGGCAAAATCGATGGTTGCCTGTATCATCTTATCATCATGAGTGGCTATCCCGTGATAGACCCCGCTTTTAAGCATCATCTTCATCAATTTAACGAAGTTACCATCCACCTCTTTCTTTCTTTGAAAAGCCACCTCTTTGGGTTCTTTATAAGCCCCTTTGCACAATCTTATCCTGATATTCTGTGCTAAAAGTTTTCTAACATCCTCTTCACTCCGGTAAAGATATGACTGGATCACTGCACCTAAGTTTGAGTATTCTTTATGTAGAGTATAGCAGATCTGCAGGGTCTTCTCAGTGCGCGGCGAATCCTCCATATCGATACGCACGAAATTGTCATACAATTTTGCCCTTTCCACGATCCTTCTAACGTTTTGCAGGCAGAAGTCGAAATCCAAATCCAGTCCCATCTGGGTGAGTTTGCAGGAGACATTGGAGTTAACCTTAGCTTGATTAATCTTATCCAAAAGAAATAGATATTCCTCAGCTGAATTTGTTGCTTCATCTCTATTGGTTACATTCTCTCCCAAGTGGTCCAATGTAGCCAGGAACCCTTTTTGATTTAATTCTTTTACCACCTCAACTGTTTCCTCCTGGGTCTCGCCGGAGACAAACCTTCGAGAAATCCTCTGGGCAAACTCAAACCCTAAGACAAAATTTTTAAGCTTCTCCTGACGGGAGAGAAAAAGAAGGGTGCTTTTCATAACCATTTGAAGGTCCTTTATGCTTATATGCTAAAAAACTTTCACCTAAAAGTTAAAAGATAAAGTAACCTTATGGCTTCCGCCCAGGGTTGGATGGCTTAAATACCCATAGTCCAATCTCAATTTATCTAATTCAAATCCACTCCCTAAGGAATAGCAAGCTGGGGAGGTTTTCATCCCGAATCTTAAGGCTAAGCTGGGAAAAAGTTTTATCTCCTGCCCGAATCTCAACTCCTCCTCTTCAGCTTTAGTTTTATATAGATCTGCTGAAAGGAGAACCTGCTTATACGGATAGAAGGAGATGCCCACAGAATAGGAGAAGGGTATTTTCTCTGAATCCTTTATCAATTCAGGCTGATTTATATTTTTTAAGGCTAATCCGAGCTGCACTTTTTCTTTTATCTGAAAAAGAGAGCCAAAGTCAAATCCTAAGGTGCTAAAATCCCCATAGGGAGAAGGAAAGGAGAGTTGAAAATATTTTAAGCTGGTTCCCAAGGAAAGGTAGTTGGACACCTTTACCCCCAATCCAAATATTATAAGGTTCTCTTTATAGTAATCATTTTTACCAAAGATATTGTATCCTGTTCCCAAGGTCAATCTTTTATTTAGAGGAAAACTAAAGTAAAAATCGCCAGAGGAAAGCTCTTTCAAATCATACAATTGCGACCAGCTTAGCTGTATTTCCCTTTTAGATAAGAATCCGAGAGAGGCAGGATTAGAAAAAAGATGGGAAGACTCTGAGCTTAAGGAGGAGTTAGCTCCTCCTAAGCTTAAGCTTTTGGCACTGCTAGGCTTTTCTTCAAAAGCTCCGAAAGAAAGTTTAAGGAATATAAAACTTACTACCAGTATGAAAGTTAAACTTTTCACCAAGACCTATCTTTTAGCTACGACTATGGTTGCTTTTTTTGAGAGATTTCTTGAGCCGGAAGTCTCCAGATATAAAATATAGATGCCCATTTTGATCTTTCTCCCCTTATCGTCATCCCCTTCCCATAAGACCTCTCCGCAGAGTTGAGGCTCTTTGTCCATCAAGGTTTTGACCAGCCTTCCTTTTACATCATAAACTTTTAAAGTCAATTCAGATTTAAAGGGGATAGTATAGCTGATTTTGGTCTGGTCCTCAAATCCATCTCCGTCCGGGGAGAAAGGATCAGGGCTTATCTCTAATTTTATCTTTTCTCCGAGATAAGAGTCCTGCAGGCTATTTTTTTCACAGGGGGTAGAGCCTCTGGGATCAACTGATCTCCACCAGTTATTCCGATCTGAAGATATCCTTTCCGGGCTAACCCTTTCCTGTGAGACACCTTTTATATCTGCCTCTGCTGTATAGCTTACCTCATCAATTATGAAACCTAAGCTATCCTTAAGGATGATCCGATCTCCGCTGTTATTCAGAATATGCCAATTTGCAGGTTCCCTTATGATACAGTTTGCCTCTGGATAAGCGGATAAAAATTGGGAAAAATTTTCTGTGAGAATTAAATAATCTCCAGGAAACAAATTTAATTCCTCATTTGTAATAAGGCTTTGACCTAAGGAATCTCCAATATAGAAATTTCTGAGATTTAAAATATTAGAAGACCGATTATAAAGTTCTACCCATTCTGGCTGGTTCTCATCTGGTGAACACATGAACTCATTGATCACTATTTCAGGAAGACTATAGCCTACCTTGAGATTGATATAAGCCTGATTGTTATAATCCTTATCATCTTCTCCAATCTGGGCATACAGCCTGTAGTTTCCCTTAAGTAAAGAAAGCTCTTTTATAAGGGTTATTTCCTCATCTAAGGCTAAAGAGGGAATATAAATAGGCGAACCTAAACTTTCGTTCTCTTCCAGAGTTCCGTCAAAATCATAATCGCAGAAAAAATAAAGGAAATTCTCCTCTGAGATGGAAGTTCCAGTATTTGTTATCTTAACATTCAGCTTAAAAGTTTGGTTCTCTTCAGGAGATTGTGGCTCTATAAAAAGGTCATCAGAGGAGATGGTAAGGTCATTGGGGACCGGAGTCAGGGAGTTCACTTTTCCGGGGGTGCTTCCTTTAGAGTAAATACAGAAACCCCAGTTGGATAAGCTGTCCTCTCCTTGAGGCAAAATCCTTTCCCAGGAAATCCCGTCTCCGGGGTCTTTGTCCCAGTTGAAACTGGAGATATTATCCTGCGGGTCGATCAAACTAACACTTCCTGCACTATTAGTTAAGGAGAGCTTAACTTCAATTGCAGGGTAGTTTTCTTTAGGGTCATCTCCCCAGATCCCGCTCCCATTACCCCAGTGATATTCGAAGCTTTCTGAATCAGGAAGGATGGAGACCAACTTCCGGGCTAAGATAAGATAATCTTCCCCGGGAATTAAAATTCCTGCAGGGAATACAGTTGTATCCTGTTTGCTTATAAAGGTCCAGCCACCTAAATCAACTGCTGAAGTGTCTGAGTTGAAAAGCTCTACCCATTCTAATTTAGTTTGAGAAAAAGGCTCATTTGCCAAGACCTCGTTAATTACTACCTTGCTCAAAGAAGTTTGAGCCTGAATTGTATCTGTTTGAGACAAGATAAGTAAAACTGCAATAATAAATTTAAGACTAAGTTTTTTCAAACCTCTGCCTCCCACCTGAATCCGAAACCCTCAATTTGTCTTTATCCCCATTCTAAAATTATTTGAATTTCTTAATAGTAATATTTTTACTAAAGATATTATATTCTATATCTAAATCAATAGTTTATTTGTGGGAAAAAAGAAGGAGAGATTATTATATAAGAATATAAAATGAGCGATAAAAATCAGTCATAATTTCTGAATTTGTAAATTTTAGTGCCTAAGTCATTGTTACACAATAATAAATTTTTATTTTAAAAAAAATACTTGACAAAATTTGTATTATCAACGATATTAATAATGGAAGTGTTGTAAACCCTGCGTGAATGTGCCGAAAAATATTAGCATAAGCTGTATGTATTACAGTCATTCCGTAGGTTGCACTTCTGTTTCTTTATAGAACCATTCCTTAAAGTCACACACCTTACTTATTATAGAATCGTAAAATCTATTATCATTTGATTCGTATTTCCGAAAAATTGCCCAAGATACAAAATCAGCAGCTCTTACTCCAAAGACTTTCTGGGAATCACAATGTTCAATCTTTAGTTTAAAAGGGTGTTTAATATGTAAATAAGCCTCAGTTTCTATATAACCTTCAAACTTTAACATTGTGTGTTGCTCTTTATTGCGGGCATCTGCTTGTAGAAAAACATTATTAAATCGATCAAGCTTAGGGATTAAGATTTTTGAAGCAAAATAATTATATAATATTCCATATGGTGCTGCTTGTAGGTGTGGATAAATCTTTGATTTTTTAACGGTAATATAATCTATAGTAAGAGTAGATGCAGCTAACTTTTGAAGAATTTCTTGTATTAATTCCCTAGAATTATATTTGTATTTGAAAGATTCTGGAATAAGTCTATTGTGTTTTGCTCTGAATAATTCTGCCCCCTTAACCTCTATCTCAATTGGCCATCCTGCCCTAATGACCTTATTATTAAAAGCACGAATTATTCTTTCAACTTGTTTTGGATTTTCAGTGGTAAGGAGCGATATGTTAAAAGTCCTTGAGCTCTTGGATTCATCAAATCCCCTGGAAACACCACTTTCATCTAAGAAAATGTTTACCATATTAACTGTCGAAAATCCTTTCTACTATAAGAAGTAAAAAAGTGATATAGCAGAAGCAATCCTCATTGCTTTTTAAAAATCTTTTTTATAATAGCTTGGAGTTTTTCCTTGTTTTCAGTAATATAGCTGCGTTCTCTGCTGAGTGATCTAGATATGTCGCTGAGAAACTCCTCTAGCTTTTGTGGTAGATTATCCTCTGCTTTTAATTCTTTTAAAATACTTTCTAATTCTAATGCTATAGATATCTTGTAGTCTAGATTAAATTGTTCTCGTTCGATTTTTTGATATAAGGATCTTTCTTGGTTTATCAAATAATTAACAAAGTCCTTATTAAGACGGCGATTCTTCTTAAGGGCTTCTTTATAAGAATAGAAAAAAGCTAATGGTGCCGACTCCCAATCTCTACCCATCTTTAATTTCACCATTTCAAGAGCAATTTTGTCTATTTCTTTTTCCGACCTGTGAAATCTAAAAAACCATCTTATAATTCTTTCAATTATTAAGCTAATTACTCCAAAAATAAGAAACCAATCCTTAAAGTCCATACAACCTCCTTGAGTAAAAAAGTCAAACTTCTACTAAAGGGCTATCATCTTGATCGAGATATTTTTCAAGTTATAGACTAAACCAAAGTTTTGTCAAGATTAAAATCACTAATTTATGCTCCAACTTAATTTTCTCAAAACCCGACCTCCAGCCTGAGTTTGGCACCTTGTACTTTATCTTTTCCTTGTGAGTTTAGCTTGATAAAATACTCGCCCCAGAAAAGAGAACCTTTGAAAAAAGAGAGCCTCTCCTTAATTCGAAAATCCCAGTATCCATCCCTGTGTTCAGACAGGTCGTTATCTTTATATCTAACCCAGAAGATGAGAAAGACAGGTGAGATCGACTGCAAATCAGAGCGGAGCTGGAGTTCTAATGATTTTCTCTGGCCAGGGGGAAGGGAAAGCTTCCTTTTGCCATATCTGGCTATCAGACGAAAGAGTATATCCTTCCGAAGGTTAAATAGAAAAGTAGAAGAAAATAGATTTTGAGAACTTCCCTCTTTTTCTAAGTCAGAGTCAGAATAATAATACTCCAGTCTGGTTTTTATCTTCTCAGAGAGAGCTATTTTTAATCCTATCTTCTGTCTGAGCTTAAAAGGTTCGTTGGAGTTTTCTCTCCATTGGCTAAAGCTGAAATCTAAAATAAGATTTGAAAAGAGGTAATAATTTGATTTGAACAGAATCCCGCTTTCGCCTATCTCTCTGGAAGGGTATGCATATTCAACCCCATCTATTTCTATGCTGGTATAATCAGGATTGGAAATGCCTGATCCAAAAAGGTGAAGGAAATCCTGGGTATAGGTCCAGCCGGATAGTTCCAGAAGAAAGGGTTTTTCCTTAATAGTCAAAACAGAGGCCCAGCCCTTGCCTCCATTGGAGAGAAAGGAATATTCCCCGGTAAAGTGAAATTTTTCTTTTTTGACCCTGAGATATAAGCTTGAATTCCTGTCGTAAAAAGAGGAATGGTTTGAACTATTCTTTAATTTCCCTTCGGAGCGTAAGAGCCCAAGGTCTAAGTTTCGAAAAGAGAATAAAAGATTTAATGCCCAGAGCTCTTCTGATAGAGCTCCTCTTTTATTTTTTGAGAGGATTAGCTCTGGTGATAGAAAATCAAATTTTGACTCTAACAAAATACCATTATATCTTCCTGAAAACGGATAGAGAAAAGAGTTTTCATCTGTTTGCTCTTCTGCTTTTAAAAGCGGATGATAGCCGATATTTAAGCCCAGGCCGATTTTTTTCTCAAAGTTTCCTATGACTATCCTTTTCAGGAAGGGGAGGGCTAAAAGCTCCAACCCTCTTTTTTTTAGCCGGGGTGAGGAGGAATCCTCCTTTTGCAACTGGAGATGGAAAAGGAATTTGTCTTTTGCTTTGAATTCTGCCAGGACGAAATTATAAGAGTGGTCCTGATCAAATCTCTGTCTGGTTTGAAAAGAGATCCGACCCCGGGTTTGGTTTAATATTTCAGGCAGAAAAAAGCTACCCGCCATCGGTAAGACTTTATCTGAAAGAAGCTTGGCGCTTGAGCTATCTGGAGGTAGGTCTATTTCGGATTGACTTAAATCAGGCAGGAAGAGTAAGCGATCCTTCTGGGAGGAATTGGAAACTATCCCTTCCCTCATGAGGTCTAAAAGCTCTGAGTATTCTTGATAAGTCAACTCTCCAGATAAAAGTCCTTCCTCCAGGTCTTCTTCATTTTCATAAATCTGAGAGGAGATAGTCTGAGAAAAAGCTGAGTGAGAATGGATAAGAAGGAGTATTAAAAGAAGAATTATAAACTTGTGCATCAGAGACAGAATACTATTTTTTGTAGATTTCTATTACACTCACCCTGTATAGATTTGCGGATGTAGATGGCGTAGGTCATTTGACATTAAAATTTCTTTATTTTCCATTTTATCATTTTATTTGTAATTTTATCGAAGATTAATCTAAGTTCAAAACCGTGAACAACCTTCCTTACAATTATTTTTTTGTGGCGAGGTTCTATTATGTTTCGTATTTTTTCCTCACGCCAAGTTACTATAAAAATTTCTTTACCTTCAATTACAGAAATTGGTTCTCCTAATTTTATAAGTGCTTCATCATAAGTCATTATGTTTATTTTACTATCAAGGAGGGCTTTTAGTTCGGAGCGGGCTTTCAGGTTGCCATTTTGAGTGCTGGCACAAGCCACAAAGAGAAGGATTAAGATTATGGGTAGAATTTTTTTCATAAGTTACTCAAAATGTTTCCACGCCCAGACTACCTTGCCGATGATAATATCATCTTTGGCAGGTGTAATTAAGAGCAGATGTTCTCTTTCCCATTCAGGGTTCAGGGTGATCTCAGTCCATATTTGTTGATTTTTCGGTATAAAGTTCGCTCTCCAATTCCCAAAATCTTGGCAGCCTTTTTCCGATTACCACCCACCCCTTTCAGGGTTTTATGGATGAGCTCTTTTTCCATCTCCTCCAGGCTCATCTGAGGCTCAACCTCGAACTCTTTAACCTTTTTTTCATCCTTTGCTTTTAGCTCCGAACTTATCCCTTCCAAAAAAAGGTTTCTCAGGTCGGCAATCTCTTTCCTTAAGCCCAAAAGAGCTTGATAGATTAGCTCGTGTTCAGCTAGGGTAACTGTTTTGCCAGTCAGAACAGGGAGGTGCCGTTCGGTCTGCACCTGCTTGTCGATATACCTTAAAACATCCCGTGCTTCTATAAAACGGTCTGAGGAAAAAATCAGCATACTTTCTAAAAAATTCTTTAGCTCCCGCACATTTCCAGGCCAGTGATATTTCAACAAAAGCTCCATCGCCTCTTCGGTCACACCTGAGATTTTTTTTGTGCTTTCCTGGTTTAACTTCTGGATGAAATCATAGACCAGTATAGGTATATCCCTGGTTCTTTCCCTCAAAGGAGGGATATCGATTTTGACCACGCATAATCTGAAGTAAAGGTCACTGCGAAAATTCCCCTCCTGCACCTCTTCTTCCAGGTCCTTATTGGTAGCCGCAATAACCCGGATATTCACTTTGACATCCCTGACTCCTCCAACCCTCAAGAAACTTTTTTCCTCCAGAATCCTTAAAAACTTAACCTGGGTAGTTAGCTTTATCTCAGCGATCTCATCTAAAAAGATGGTTCCCTTATCTGCCCTTTCGAATAATCCCTCCCTTCGACTTATTGCGCCGGTGAATGCCCCTTTCTCATGCCCGAAGAGCTCGCTTTCTAAAACTCCTTCTGCCAGAGCCCCGCAGTTAGCTGCCACAAAGGGATTATCTTTTCTGGGACTGTTGGAGTGAATAGCCCGGGCAACCAGTTCTTTACCGGTGCCGCTTTCTCCGGTTATCAGAACGGTGATATTGGTGGGAGCAACCTGCAGGACTGCCTCGGCGATCTTCTTTAACTCTTCTGATTTTCCCACTAAGCCACAGGAATCTAAAAAATCTTTTTCCTTAAGTAGCTTTTTTACCTTTAAGCTGACCTCTTCTCCTACCAAGGGGAGCTGTAGAAGATCGTCAGCGCCACATCTCAAGAAAACCTCCCCCTGTTCCACTGGGTCTTCTAAGGCTACCAAAAGGTCGGACTTAGGATTTTTACTTAAGATCTTTTTTATCAGGCTTTCACAGGGGAAATCCTCTATGCGGGAGTCTAAGATGGTAATTTCAGACAGCTCCTCTTTAAGCTTTTTAAGCCCTTCAGTACTATCCTGAGCTAAATTAAGCTCAAACTCAGGCAGGATTTTTTTGAGCTCCTTATGGAACTCCTTAGATTTACTTATACTGAGTATCTTATGCTTTTCCATAATACAGTTCTGTTGAAATCAATTAGAAAATAACAGAAATGGAACTTTTTGGCAATCATTTTTAAATTGGTTTCTGAAAAAAGGGACAATTTTTTAGAAAGAGCCAGTGGAGTGTATCCGCCTTTGGCGGATTGGAAAACTAAAGTATTTATTTTGATAAACCTAAAGGTTTATATTCCAGAGTTTCTTAAAAAAAATTACTTTTTCAAAGCTCTCTTAATCTTTGTTCGATGGCGAAATTTACCTTTCTTCCTACTTTTTTTAAAATCTTTTTTCTCAGCTATCAGGTTAAAATCTATCTCCCTTTCCTCTTTATCCACTCTGATCAACTGAACTTTAACCCGGTCACCTAATTTGAATATTTTCTTAGTATGTCTTCCCACTAACCTTATATTCTTCTCCTCAAATTTATAATAATCATCCTCCAAAAGACTCAAACGGACTAACCCCTCAGCCAACAGCTCATCCAATCTGACGAAGAAGCCAAAGGGAAGAATTCCAGAAATAACGCCATTATAGATCTCACCTAATTTCCCTTTTAAATATTCTATCTGTTTAAGCTTGATAGATTCCTGCTCCACTTCATCAGCTAACCTTTCCCTTTCTGAGGTCAACCGGCCGATAAAAGGCAGCCTCTCCTGAAGATAAACATTTCTCTCTGATGAGTATTTGCCATTCTCTTTTAGCTCTTTTAAAAGACGGTGAACCAATAGGTCCGGGTACCTGCGGATAGGTGAGGTAAAATGAGTGTAATGGGAAAAGGCTAAACCGAAATGGCCAATATTTTCTGGCTGATAGCAGGCTTTTTTCAAAGCTCTTAAAAGTTGCTGGTTAATCAGTTCCTCCTGGGGAGTTTCCTCAACTGATTTTAAAAATCTCTGAATCTTTTTGGGGGTGATAGATTCATCCTTTTTTTGAAAAGGGAACCTGTAACCAAAGGTGGAGACAAATTCTGAAAAACTTTCTATCTTCTCCTTATCCGGCTGGTCATGGACCCTATAGAGAAAGGGTACTTTTAAATTGCTGCTATATTTAGCCACGCACTGGTTTGCCAAGAGCATAAACTCCTCAATCAATCTGTGGCTTTCCAATCTTTCCTGTTTAAAGATATCTAAAACTCTTCCCTCCTTATCCATAAGGACCTTTGCCTCCGGCAGGTCGAAGTCTAAACTCCCCTTAGCTATCCTTTTTTGGTGAAGGATCTGGCTTAATTTAAGCATCTCCTTTAAAATCTCTTCCAAGCCGGAAAGATTCTTATTGGACTTGCCGGTATCGAAAAAAGCTTGCACCTCATCGTAGTTTAATTTTGCCTGGCTCTGGATAATGCTCTCCACCAACTGGTATTTAACTACTTTCCCCTTTGGGTCTATCTCGATTAAGCAGGAATAGGTCAACTTCTCCTCTTTAGGTCTCAGGCTGCAGATAAGGTTAGATAGATTCTCTGGCAACATGGGAATAACTCTGTCTGCTAAATAGATGCTGTTACCTCTGGAGAGAGCCTCTTTATCTAATTTAGAGTTTTTCTTAACATAATAGGAGACATCCGCTATGTGTACATCTAAAAGGTAGTTCCCATTTTCTAGTTTTTCCAGGGAGACTGCATCATCATAGTCTTTGGCATCCCAGGGATCGATGGTGAAACAGATTTTATTCCTCAGATCAACTCTTCTGCTACATTCTATTAGCGATATTTTCTCTGAGAGCATCCCTGTTTCCTTTTCCACCTCTTCTGGAAATCCTAAAGGTAGCTGGTATTCTTTGATCAGGGTTAAGATATCCACTCCGGGATCGTCAGGATAACCCAATACCTCCACCACTTTTCCTTCAGGATTCAGATATTTATCCTGCCAATCCTCTAAGGTTACCACCACCTTCTGTCCTTCCTTAGCCTCTGCCGGGTCTGTGATATAGATATCCCGGGTAAATCTTTTGTTATCCGGCTGGACAAAATTAAAATGTTTTCCGCATTTGAAAGTACCTACAATAGTATGATGTGTTCTTTTAAGAATTTTTATGATTGTTCCCTCTCTGCTTTTTCCGGTTCTTTTGCCATAAATCCTGACCACTACCCTGTCACCATGCAGAGCGGTTCCTAAATCCTCAGAGCTTATATAGATCTCCTCTTTGCCCTCATCTGATTGCACAAAACCGAATCCAGATTTGCTGGCATTAAGCTTGCCAACCACTAAATTAAGCTTTTCTGGCAGACCTAAGCGATTCTTCCTGATCTTGACGATCAACCCCAGCTGAAGCATCAAACGGATAGTTCGGCGAAAAGAGCGATAATTCTCCTCAGGTATCTTCATCCCCTTAGCTAACTCCCTTATCTTCAGAGGGCGATAGGCTTTTTCTGCCATAAAATTTAGTATTTCAGATTTGTCTATGGACATAGAATCAAAAAGTTTAAAGAAAGTTTTTTAGATAATATTATAAGTCAATAGAATTGTCAAGCAAAGAAAAAAAGAGGTGTCGACGCAAATTTAAAATATCAGTAAGTTCTGCTCTTCGTTGGTGTCCTCACCAACGAAGATGTGGTCGTTGGTCAGGAGACCAACGACCAGCAGTAGGTAGAACAGACCTTCTGGTCTGTTTTGGACAGGTGCGTCCGAGAACGGATCCGTAGGACCTGACATTTTCTATTTGCCAACTACTGACATTATTATATTGGGAAGACCTCAAAAAAAGAGATCTCTAAGAGGCTACAGTTGGACAGGGAAAAGACCTCACCCTTAGTCCCTCTCCTTAAAAGGAGAAGGGACAAACCCATCCCTTACTTTCACTCGATTTGCAATATCCGGTATTCGACATTAGCCATCCGCGATACCCTACTTCACACTGGACAAATCTACCTATAGAGCACAAAAATTTACCATTTTATATTGACTTTAAGAATTTTTGATATATTTTAAATTTCGATGGCTACACCAGGCTTCGCTCTTATGATTTATAGGTTTTTAGATGAAGGTTTAAATTTAAGGAGTGTTTTAAAATGAAAAGATCACAGCTCTGGCTTACCTCGATCACCATTTTTCTGATCTTAGCCTCTGCGTGGTATCTTTATCCATCTTTAAAGCTCTGGTCTCTTTCTGAGACGGAGAAGATGATTTTAAAGGAGAAAGACCCTCAAGAGCTTCTGGACTTAGAGCAGAGGGGGATAAAGTTAGGTCTGGATTTACAGGGTGGGATGCATGTGGTCCTGCAGGTGGACAAAACTAAGCTTAAGCCTGAGGAAAGCAAAGATGCTGTGGATCGGGCTTTGGAGATTATTCGGAACAGAGTAGATCAGTTCGGAGTGGTTGAGCCACTTATTCAGAAACAGGGGGGGGACAGGATCATAGTAGAGCTACCCGGACTTCAGGATGTGGAGAGAGCTCAAAAATTAATCGGTCAGACTGCCCAGTTGGAATTCAGGCTCTTAGAGGCTCCGGAAAATACCAAAGAGATACTGACTAAGATCGATGAGATAATAGCTCAGAAGGAAAAAGGGGATAAGCCCTCTGAGAAAAAAGAGAAGGAAAAAGAGATAGTTAAAGACCTTTTCTCCCAGGAAGTGATTGATACCACTTTTGAGGAAGAAGAAGAAGAGTGGCTCTCGGATAAACCATTTACCTCTCTCTTAGAGCCTTCGGGCAGTGATTTTTCCCTGGTTCCCTTAGATTACAAACTTAAAATAGAGCAATATCTTAAGGATCCCAAAATTTGGGAGGTAATTCCAGAAGATGATACCTTTGCCTGGGCCACCCGGGTAGAGGATATCCGGGGGGTTGATTATCAGAAGCTGTACCTTGTGAAGAAAAGGGTGGAGCTTTCAGGTAAGTACTTAACTGATGCCCGAGGAGGTTTTGACCAGTTCCACCGGCCGGAGGTGAGATTCACCCTGACCAGACAAGGAGGGAGAAGGTTTGCTCAGCTGACCGGGGCAAATATCGATAAACCCTTAGCCATTATCCTGGATGGAAGAGTGCAATCGGCCCCCATCATCCGGTCTAAGATCAGAGAGAGCGGGGTAATAGAGATGGGAACTGGAAGTACCATAGAGGACGCTTATGATTTAGCTGTGGTCTTAAGGGCAGGGGCTCTACCCGCTCCGGTCAAGATAATCGAGAACCGGGTTATCGGACCATCTTTAGGACAGGATTCCATTAATAAAGGTATGAAGGCAGCCCTTGTGGGAATCGGTCTGGTCATTCTATTTATGGCTATATATTACAGGTTATCAGGAATAATAGCCGATTTTGCCCTGATTTTGAATTTGGTCTTTCTCTTAGCCGCCCTGGCAGGTCTGCATGCTACCCTTACCCTGCCTGGGATTGCAGGGATTATCTTGACTATGGGTATTTCAGTTGATTCCAATGTGTTGATTTTCGAGAGGATCAGGGAAGAATTGAGAACCGGTAAGACGGTAAGGGCTTCAATTGATGCTGGATATAAAAGAGCACTCCTTACCATTATCGATGCTCATGTTACCACCTTGATTACTGCGGCAGTCCTTTTCCAATTCGGAACTGGCCCGATTAAAGGGTTCGCCGTTACTTTGAGCTTAGGGGTGATAATCAGTTTATTCACCGCAGTGGTGGTCACTAGGCTAATCTTTAACATTCGAAAAAAATATCAGAGTTTAAGCATTTAACTTCTATCTTCTTAGAGGATAAGCTATGTTTGAGATAATTAAAAAGACCAATATCAATTTCATCGGTAAAAGGTATTATGCTTTTCTCATCTCCGGAGTCTTTGTTACTCTGGGGATAATTGCCATTATCTTTATTTCCTTAGGCAAAGCTAACTTAGGGATTGATTTTGCTGGCGGGACTATGATTCAGGGAAGTTTCGAGAAGCCGATCCGCATCGGAGAGGTAAGGGAAGTTCTGATCAGAAACGGTTATGGAGAGGCTGAAATAACCGAGCTTAAAAGAGGGATTCCTTACTTCTTTATGCTCCGGCTGAAAAGCACTCTGGAGACCGGGAGTAAGATCGCAGAGGAGGTCTTGAGTATTCTGAAAAAAGAATTCCCAGATAATCCTTTTAATAAAGATTCTGTGGATGAGGTAGGTCCAGCTGTGGGGAAGATCCTGCAGAGGCAGGCTCGGATAGCGGTGCTGCTTGCCCTGGTGGGTATTCTGCTTTATGTCTGGATAAGATTTGATTTCAGATTTGGGGTATCAGCCACAATAGCCACTTTTCATGATGTCTTAGTGGTCTTGGGTATAATGTTCCTCTTGGGTAAGGAGATAACCCTTCTGATCGTAACTGCTCTTTTGACCTTGGCCGGTTATTCCCTGACCGATACAGTGGTGGTCTATGACCGGATCAGGGAGAACCTCAAGCTCTTTCGTAAGAAGGGTGATTTTGCCGGGACTATAAATGCCAGTATCAATGAGGTCTTGAGCCGAACTGTTATCACCACCGGGAGTACCCTGTTAGCGGTTCTATCTCTTTATTTTTTAGCGGGTGAGGTGGTGCATGATTTTGCCCTAACCTTGCTTTTGGGGGTTTTAATAGGGACCTATTCATCCTGGTTTGTGGCTTCTCCGATTGTGGTGGAATGGGAGAAGTGGTCACCTAAGAGGTTTAAATAGTAGGCAGTAAACAGTAGATAGTAGACAGGAAATATAGATTTAAATAAAAGAGTCAAGGGTGTTTAATCGAACATCCCTTTTTATTTTTTGTAGGGACAGAACATTGTTCTGTCCTTATGATTTTTTGGGGTGGTTGTGGTGGTGTCAGAAGTCACCTCCTGACACCTCGCTGGTTGTTGGTCTCCTGTCCTATGGATCCAAATTCGGAACCAACAACCTTATCTTGCTCCTTCGTTGGTGAGGACACCAACGAAGAACAGATGTTTTGTTATTACATTTTTTTTATCTCCTCGATTGCTTTCTCCGTAAAAGTAGTTCCTGGTCTCGCCATGCAGGGCTTAAGTAACCTGACTAAAGTCAGTTAGAATAAGAAGAATAGTTCCTAGCCACTTTAGTGGCGTAAATGCTCGCCAACGCTACAGTTTCTTTATCTCCTCAATCGCTTTCTCAGTTAAATCCGCTCGATAAGCCAATCCTCCAGAGTCAGTTTTTAATAAAACAGGTTTTAAAGAAGAAAGCTCTTCTAAACTTAAGAGCTTGACCTCTTTTATCTCCCTTTTGTCGATGGGCTGGAGTTTGCCTGAGAGGTAACAAGCGGTGAAGATATGTGAGGTCCAGAGAATATCTTTATGCTTATAGGAAAAGGTAACCTCAATTCTCAAAATATATCTCTGTAATTTTATCTTTGTCCCGGTCTCCTCATAAGCCTCCCTTAAAGCTGCTTCCTCTAAACTCTCTTCAGGTTTCCAGCCTCCGCTGGGTGCTCTGTAAAGTCCTTCCTTATACCAGGGCTTGGAAATGACAATTACTTTTCCATTCTTAAAAATAAACAGGGTTATGTCCGAGTTTCTTCCATCCCGCATACTCTTTATAAGGTTCTCAAATTCCTTAAAGCTTAAGGCAAAGGACATCTTTAGAGATTTTGGCTTTCCATATTTTCTTTGGATTTGGCTAAAATCTATTGACATAGGTAGTTTCTTAAAAATTGCAGAGATGAATTCACTTCAAAAAATAGACCCACGTTGAGGGCAACATGGGTCTACCGATTAGCGAATAAAAAGACTCTAATCCGATAAATGGATCCGTAGGATCGGTAATCCCGCCTTGCCCTCAAGGCGGGACAATTGGCCCTCTTGAGCAAAATCCTACTTCACCGTGAAACTGATCGATCTTAAGAGTTTTCCCTCTGAATCTTCTATTTCCACTCTCCATTTACCTTTCATCTGCGGATAGATGGTCTTGATGCTCCAGCAGCGGTAGCTTGGATATTTCACCCGCATATCAACTTTGGCTACTTCCTTATCATTGAAATACCAGTGATGAGCAATTTGACTTTCTGTAGTTGCGCCGGTGATCTTGGTCCAGCAGTAGATCTTACCAACACCGGCTGAGAAAGTAGTATCCACGCCGGTTGCCTCTCTGTTCTCCACCCCGGTCCCTAAGAAGATCTCCTTTACCTCCAACTCAGGTTTTTCCTGGGCAAAAACGTTGGTTATGTGGAGAAAAATTAAGACTAAAAGTAAAAACGAAAGATACAATTTTTTAAACATTTTCTCGCTCCTTAAGTTTTTAAAGTTTTAAAATCGGGATTATCTTCTCCTGTAAAGGAAAGGTAGTTACCTCGATTTTAAATTGGAATCATACAGAGGAATTCTAAAATTCCTCTGGAGTTATTTCTGAATTGATGTTTTTCTCCTCCAGGGATGAAGATAACATCACCTTCCTTAAAAGGTAAACTTTTACCTTCCCAGAAAAGTTTCCCTTTGCCCTTTTTGATGAAGACCTCATGCTCCCATTTGTGGGAATGATAAGGAGTATATCCACCTGGTTTAAGCTCAAAGACCCTCAAAGCAAAATTGGGAGCACCATCCTCTTTACGGATCACCCATCTTATCTTAACATCCTTTGCTTCCGGGTCGTCTATTTTTTCAGGTTTGATCTTTTTGTAGTTAATTAGCTTCATACCTCTCCTTGGATTTAGTGTTTTTTAATATAAGATTTAAAGTTTGAGAAAACAAACCTAATTTATAAATGCTGGGATTTTTATTGATTTTAAATCCTTACCTGATTATACTTTTATTGTTTATTGAGAGAGTAAGAAACATTCGTTATTAGGAAGAGTATAGATATGCAGGTTTTACCTTTACAAAAGGGGATAATCTACGGTCCAGTGAAATCCAGGAGATTAGGCCTTTCCTTGGGGATAAATCTTTTGCCTACTGATTATAAGCTCTGCTCTTATGATTGTATCTACTGTCATTATGGGTTTACGGATATCCATACTTTAGACCTTCAGAAAGAAGCTGAAAATCTACCTGCTCCCGCAGAGGTAGAGAATGCATTAGAGGATTATCTAAAAAAAGATAAAAATGTAAATTATATTACCTTCTCTGGAAATGGGGAACCAACTCTTCATCCTGAATTCTCCGAGATGGTGGATCTAGTCAAAAAAGTAAGGGATGAATATGTACCTTCAGTCAAAGTTGCCATTTTATCGAACTCTACAACTGTCGACCAAGCTGAGGTGATAGAAGCTTTGGAAAAATTAGAGGTCAGGATAATGAAGCTGGATTGTGGTACAGATAAAATCTGGAAGCTTTTGAATCATCCTTATAAGAGCTTGAATTACGAAAAAATGGTGGAGAATTTGAAGGAGCTTAAAGATATCATAATCCAGACCCTCTTTCTTAAAGGGAAAGTGGACAATACAAAGGATGAGGAAGTAGATGCGTGGATTTCGAAATTAAAAGAGATAAAGCCTGAAGAAGTTCAAATCTACACCTGTGACCGCCCGGTTCCGGATAAAGGGATTGAAAAAGTTCCAAAAGCCGTATTGCAGAAAATTGCAGAGAAAGCTGAGAAGGAGACAAAAATACCGGTTAAGGTTTTTTGAAAATATCCCACCTTATGGACAAGGTGGGATTACCAATTGAATAATTCGTAGCGTCCGACGTTTCTGTCGGACGAAAAAAACTTAATTCGGACATAACAGGTAAGTCAAGACATTCCTGTCTGACAGCCACGAACAGACAAGAATGTCTGTTCTACCATTCACATAAGGATTGACTACAAACCCGCAAGAAGAGAAGGAGATTCTATGAAAGAATGTGATAACTTGAAGGAGAATTTAGCCTATTGTAATTGCACTTATGAACCCTGTGAGAGAAAAGGGAGATGTTGTGATTGTTTGAAGTATCACTGGAGGTCAAAAGAGCTTCCGGCTTGCTTTTTCCCTAAAGAGGTGGAAAAAACTTATGACCGCTCCTTAAGAAGATTTATGCAGTGTCATAAATAATTTATATTTTCGTAGCGCGGCCCTTTCAGGGTCTAACCAGATGTAGCGTCCGGGTTTATCCCGGACGTTTTATTCCCGTCGGGCATAAAACCCGACGCTACATAAAACCTCACCCTAACCCTCTCCTTAAAAAGGAGAGGGAAAAACGTAACGTCCGACGTTCCTGTCGGACGAAAAAAAACAAACGCCTGACATCTGCCTGAAGCGGATCGGGCACTATATGTTAAACAAAGAGATATCGCATAGGGGTGCAACTTGTTGAACCAAGCGATCCGCCTCTGGCGGACTGCGGGGTCTCCGCCTAAAATCCTCAAATCTTAAAAACTTATCCCACTAAAAAGAATTGAACTTCTGAGGAATTTCTTAAATCTCGCTTTAATACTTTCTGCCTCTTTTACTAATTAGCAATGCCACCAAAAGTATAATAAAAGCCAAAAAGGCTAAAGGAGCTTTCAGTCCCGGAGAAAGTTGGCTTTTCCCGATAAGCAGAGGTAAGATCAGGATGGAGACCAAGTTCATCACCTTGATCAAAGGATTAAGTGAGGGACCGGCTGTATCCTTGAAAGGGTCACCCACTGTATCCCCGATCACGCTAGCCTTATGAGCCTCTGACCCCTTCCCCCCATAAAGCCCAGCCTCGATGGTCTTCTTAGCATTATCCCAGGTTCCGCCCGCATTGGAAAGCATAACTGCCAAGAGCTGACCGGTTAAGATTGTCCCGGCTAAAAATCCACCCAACCCATCCACCCCTAAGAGAAATCCGACTATCAAAGGAGAAAGGATAGCTAAAAGTCCAGGAGTAATAAGCTCCTTTTGAGCCGCGGCAGTGGAGATATCTACGCATCTATAATATTCAGGTTTAGTTCTCCCCTCCATCAATCCGGGGATTTCTTTAAACTGTCTTCTTACCTCTTCCACCACTAAAAAGGCCGCTCTTCCTACTGCTCTTATGGCTAAGGAGCTGAAAAGAAAGGGCATCGCCCCTCCGATCAGAAGCCCTACAAAAACCTTAGGTAGATTGAGCTGGATACCTCTTTCGAAGAACTTATAGGCTGGATCAAGTAGATTTATATCAGAGCCATAAGACCTGAATAAAGCAACCGCGGCTATCACCGCCGAGGCTATAGCAAAACCTTTGGTTACCGCTTTAGTAGTATTTCCTACTGCATCTAATTTGTGCACTATAAGATGAGCCTCCGGATTCTTATCCTCCTCCAAGACTTTAGACATCTCGAAGATACCATTCGCATTATCTGATACCGGTCCATAAGAATCCATGGAAACTATAATACCGGTAGTAGTTAACATACCAATTCCGCATAAAGCTATTCCATAGGCGGCTAAGGCTACATCTCCACCGAAGATAAGATTGGGAACCATTATAGAAACAGATATAACTATAATAGCTAAAACCGTTGACTCCATCCCTTCAGAGAATCCAGCTAAGATAGTAGTAGCTGGACCGGTCTTAGTGGCACGTGCAGTTTCCTTTACCGGGCTATAGTTTACTGCAGTATAATATTCGGTCAGATAACTGATCAAAACTGCCAGGACTATTCCTGAGAAAGTCGCCCAGAAAAACCTCATATCCGGAGCACCGGAAGGGGTTTTTATATAGAAATAGTTTATTAAACCAAAACCGATGGTTGAAGATACCGCAGAGATCACAAATCCATTCTGGATAGGTCTCATGGGGTTGAAATCTTTTCTATCTTTACCCTTCACGCTCCAGGTTCCCAAAATAGAAGCGAACACTCCCACTGCTCGGACTAAAAGAGGGAAGACAATCAATTTCAAAGCCAGATCCCTGCCAAAGGGGGTGGGATCAAAAACCGCATAGGAAGCTCCTAAGATCATAGCGGCAACCAGGGTGACCTCATAAGATTCAAAAAGGTCTGCCGCCATTCCGGCGCAATCTCCCACATTATCCCCTACATTATCCGCAATCACTGCCGCATTACGGGGGTCATCCTCTGGAATGCCAGCTTCAACTTTACCCACCAAGTCTGCACCCACATCTGCTGCCTTGGTGTAGATTCCGCCACCTACCCTCATAAACAGAGCCACCAAGCTCCCTCCGAAGCCGAAGCCGAGCAAGACCATCATAGCCTGCTCTTTGAAAAGCATAAAGATGACTGTGGCTCCCACTAACCCCATTCCGACGGTAAACATCCCGGTAACTGTGCCGGTTTGAAAGGCAGTCTCTAATGCATTCTTAAAAGAAGTCCTGGCTGCATGAGCCACCCTCACATTACCCCGCACTGCTACTGACATTCCGATAAGCCCGGTCATTGCTGACAAGGTTGAACCAGCTAAAAAGGACAAGGCGATCCCCCAGACTAATTTCCAGTCCGGAGTTCCATCTGAAAGCAGATAGATATTTTTATAAACAAAAAATAATAAAATTGTCAGGAATATTATGAAAATAAACATAACCCTGAACTGACGGGTAAGGTAGGCCTTGGCTCCATCCTGGATAGCCTTAGCCACCTCTATCATCTTAGGGGTCCCCTGCTCTTTCCTTATCACCTTGAAAGCTACATAAAGCCCATAGGCTAACCCTAAGAAAGCTGAGAATAAAACAAAATATAAAGCTAAATTAATTGTTCGGTCAAAGGGAGGCAAAAGCACATTCTCCTCTCCGGCCAAAAGATTGCCTGGTAAAAAAGCTAAAAGGAAAAGGAGTAAAAGAGTGGCTGGCTTTAAACTAAAAAACTTTGGCATTCCCATCTCCCTTTCAGATTTCTCTAATTAAAAAAACAAAAGGCAGTTTAAAATAAACTGCCGTATGAATTTCCTATATTAAAAAGCATTCTACTGCTATTACCACTCCATTATTTCAGAGTAAACTCTACTTTATACTGCACCCAGACTGCTACCGGCTCTTTATTGCTGATGGCTGGCTTATATTCATTCAGCATAGCGGCTTCAACTGCTGTCTCGCAGAAGATATCCGGATTCACACTCCCTACTTTAATACATTTCGCATCCCTGACCTTTCCACGTTTATCCAGTAAGGCTTGCACCCAGACCATTCCCTCTACTCCTGCCTTTTTAGCTAACTCTGGATAGGACGGCTTAACCCATTTTATCGGCACTGGAGCCTCCTCATAAGGAACAAATTCATCTGCAGTGGGAAAATACTCTTCTTCCGGGATCTCGATAATTAACTGCTCACCGCCTGTTCCCTCAGTGGCAATGGTGGGATTCTGCAAAACCCCCAATTCTGCCTGAGTGGCTAAGGTTACGGTCTCCTTAAACTGCTCATCTGGAACCGCTTCAGGAATACCCACAGATGGTGGTGCAGCTGCAGCTGGTGCCGCTACTGCTACCTGACGAGCCTGAGCCTGGGATAAGGAAGGAGGTGCACCCAATTCCGCTATGCTCTTTATCCTGATCACCCTTTTAGCCACTGGCTTTTGTGCCTGAATATGAGAAAAAAGCAGAAAGGAGCCTATCAGTAGAATATGCACCAATCCAGCCAGAATTACAGCTAAGCCTAAGTTTTTCTGGTAAACCCTCTTAAGCTCGAATGCTCCATAAGGGGTTGCAACTTTCATCTTTTCTTCCCTCCTTTCGGCTTAAGCCTTCCTGTGATAAGTCCATCATCTTCATCTGTGAAAGGGGCGAAGCTGAAACGGTAACTGAACTTCTCATTTCTCTCTTTTAGCTGCCTTTCAATTAACTGAACCTCATCAATTATATCAATCATCCTGGAATACTTAGCATCTTTATGAATCTTGATCAGAGTCACCAACTTTGGTTTTTCAAGATTCCTCCGGTAAAGGAGAGGTCTTAAAGAATCCGCAGGTAAGGGCTCTGGTTTCTCCAATCCCATACTCCAGTACATATCCCCCTCCATATCCACTCTCAGGGTTAGAAGGTTAGATTCCGCCACCGGGACTGGAAGGTCCTGAGGGGGAAGGTTAATCTCCATCGCCTGAGGCATACTGAAAACCGTGGTTACCATATAGAAGATCAAAAGCAGAAAGGCGATATCCACCATAGGGGTCATATCGATGCGTATCCCTATCCTCCTTTTAGGCCTTCTGAGCCCGGTAACCTTCTTCCCTCGTGGACTGGGTCCTCCTACATCAACTCCTGCCATAAAAAATCACTCCTTAAGCAAAAATTTCTCTAACTTATACTATTAACTTCCTGCTTCCGTCAGGGTTACTAACTGAAAGCGAGGCATATAGTTGTCCCTCAGAGTGTTCATTAAGCTCTGTATTATTCCATAACGAGCCTCCTTATCTGCCTTAATCACCACAAAGATCCGAGGGTATTTTGCCCGAATAGAGTTTATAACTCCTACCACGGTATTAAGATTTACCTCTTCATAAATCCTCTCAGTAACCTTCACCTTTTTTCCCTCTACCACCACTTCCTTCCTGGTCAAATAATCTACGAAAACGCTGTCCTCTTTAGTAACCGTTATAGTCAAAATGTCTGTCTCCGGCAGCTGAATTTCGGAATGGGAATTGGGTAGAGTCACTGTTTTCTTCTCCGGAGGCTTGAACTGGGTTGTAGCCATATAGAAGATCAAAAGCAGAAAGGCGATATCCACCATCGGGGTCATATCGATTACGATTCCTATTCTCCTCTTCATCCTCTTTAACATTACTCTTCAGCCTCCTTACTCTTCAAAACCTGTAAAACCTCATAAGAGGCCTCATCCATAGTGTAATTGAAGGCATCGACTTTATTCACGAAGAAATTATATGCCACAATCCCAACGATGGCGTTGAAAAGCCCTCCAGCAGTATTCACCAGAGCTTCAGCAATTCCTCTTGCCAACATCAAAGCATCCACCACTCCTCCGACCCTTTGCGCAGTTGCCGCAAAGGCTCTGATCATCCCGATAGTAGTACCCAAGAGCCCTACCATAGTGGCAATCGAGGCAATTGTGGATAGAGCAATTAAGTTCCTCTCTAAAAGCGGGACTTCCAAAGCATTGGCCTCTTCTATGGCTCTCTGGGTTTCACTTAAACGTTTCTCCGAGGTTATTTTTGCATCTTTTAGCTGCTGATACCGCTCAACTCCAGCCCTTAAAACATTAGCCGTGGTGCCTCTCTGCTTATCACAGGCAGCAATGGCACCATCGTAATCTCCTTTATCCAGCATCATTATCATATTCTTAAAAAAGGACTGGACTGAAGCTCTGCCCCGGGCTTTTCTTAAAGTGAAAACCCGCTCTAAGATAAAAGCCAAGAGCATAACTGATAAAGAGATCAACACTCCCACCAGTGGCCCTCCCTCTTGCAGGTAGGGGGGTAACTGGCTCCAGATTAAAAATCCTACTGCTAAGGAAACCACCAGAACCAATGTTACGAATACAGATTGTTTCACGAAAAATACCTCCTTTAATGTTTAGAACTTCAGTTAAGTTTCTTTTTGTCAACTAAAATCTATACCATCCTGACCTCCTTAACGATCTTAAAGATCATTAGCTTTGACACTGTTCAATATCCAGCATCCTAAGCTGATCCACAGACCATACCCGGATATGCTCACTAAAGCCACCACATTAAAACTATCTTTGAGCTGATTTATACCCAAAGCACTGGCTAAAGGAGTTGCTATTCCGATTATAGACAAGGTAACAGCCACTAACCACAAAAGAAAAGGGGTGCAGTTAAGCCTAAATGACCTTTTGACTTTACGAAGATACCCCTCCTCCGAGTTGGTCTTACCATACAAGGTTAGTAGGTTGAAAATTCCCAGAAGTAAAGAACTTAAAATTATCAGCAAAAACATTACCGCCAAAATCCCCAAAAGAGCTCCTCCTAAGCCAGAATAGGTCATCAAGGTTCCAAAATTAAACAGGTACTGCAGGGCGTTGTAGCGTATGACAGTCCCTCCTCGGGTAAAAGTAAACCAGGGAAGAAAAAGGCTCAAAATCATCAGAAAAGAAGTCAGGCTCAGCACCCATTTCTCCACAGGAGAGAAGACCGGCACAAAGACCAGGCTATGGTCACGCTCCTCTCTTTCTCCCTTTTCCTTTCTTCTCTTTAGCTCTTCCAAATAGCTCTTTTCCTCTTCTGCATTTTTCCAGAACTTCTTAGACTTGAGGGAAAAAACATCAAAGCCGATATATTTGTAGCGCAGGTTCTCTTCTTCTTTTCCCTTTTTTTCCTCTACCATCTCTCTCCTCTATCTCTACAATTAGAATTTAATTTTATTCCTTTCGAATTTTAAGGCAACCTTTAAATCAATAGTTATAATCTATGAAAGCCAGTCGGTCTTTAGCAAGCTTGTTCTCTGGATCTAACCTTAAGACCTTTCGATAGGCCTCTTTTGCTTTTTCCCACTGGTTAGTGATATCATAAGCCTGAGCCAGCCACAAATTAAAGGAAACATCATTTGGCTTACACTTTAGCGCCTCCAAAAGTGGTCTTACTGCTTCAGAGGCTCTATTCAGAGTAAGAAGCACATAACCTAAATTACCTTTAGCTTGACAGTCCTGAGGGTCTAATTGAATGATCTTTTCATATTCTTCTTTAGCCTCGGCATAAGATTTAAGCTCATTCAAATAGATATAAGCCAGGTATTGATGCGCCTGAAGATAATCCGGCTTCAGCTCCACCACCTTTTTCAAGGGCTCTAAAGCCTCCTTAAACTGCTTTAGATTCACGTAACAGTAAGCCAAATTAAGATAGCTGTTAAAGCTGGTGGAGTCCAGTTCAATCTTCCTTTTAAGGGCCGGAATAGCCTCTGAAAATTTTTTGAGCTGGTAATAGGCTAAACCCAGATAGGAATAGGATTCGCTGTAATTTGAATCTATCTGGGCGGCTAAGCTGAGATACTTCACCGCCTGCTCTAAGTTAAGGGAATCGCCTATATAATAGTGTGCCTTCCCATAATCTACTAAGAAATCTCTGTCCTTAATTGTCCACTCCCACTCAAAATCATCTTTACTGGTATATCTTCTCTCATATTTATGGTAAGCTTCTGCTGTCTCTGAATACATCCCCTTCTCGGAATAGCTCTTGCCTAAATAATAGTATGCCTCAGTTAGATTAGTATCCAGCTCGATAGCTTTATTCAGATCCACTATGGCGCTGTCAAATTGATACATATAATAATATGATTTTCCCAGGCCCAAAAAAACTTCTGAATTATCCGGGTCCAATTTTACATATTCATTATAAGCCCATCCAGCCTCAGGGTATTTCTTGGCTAAGAAATAGATATTTCCTAAATCGACATAAACTGACTTTAATTTCGGTTCTAAAAGCACGGTTTTTTTAAAGGCATCTGCAGCCGCATTGAACTCCATCTGTAAAAGATAAGCCTTTCCCAGACTATAATAGACATCAGCCATAGTGGAATCCAGGCTCAAGGCTTTCTTATATTCATCAATGGCAATGGTGGGGACCTCTTTTTTTAAATTGACATCACCCAAGTTCTTATGATACTCAGGGTTTTTAGGATCTGCAGAAATAGCGGAACGAAAACTCAGGTCTGCCTCCACCAATTTACCCTGAGCCATCTGCACCAGCCCTTTTCCATTCAGGAAGTCAGCATAGTTCTTTTTTCTCTCCAGCCCCTGATTGAATGTTTGCATGGCTTGATCATAAGAACCTTTGTTCAGATAGGCTAACCCCAGTCCATATATAGCTTCTACGTATTTTGATTTTCGGTCTATGGTATTCTGATATTGAGTGATGGCCTCATCCCATTCCCCCTTTTCAAAATAACAGTTCCCTAAATAGTAATACCCCTCAGCATCGCTTGGTTTTTTCTCCAGGTAGGCTTTAAGCAGCCCGATTGCTCTATCGTAGTCCCCCTTCTGGTAAGCCTTTTTACCGCTATCCAGATCCTGGCATCCGGCTGTAGAATATAGGGTTAAAAAAAGTATTAAAGCTGAAAGCCATATCCGAAAAATTATTTCTTTTCTTCTCATAATACCTTTACTCAAAAAGTCTAAAATTACCATAAATACCTTTACTGTCAAGTGTTTTATTTCACCATTCATAAATTTTTTATTCTTTTTTTCTGCCCGGCTTTTTGTTCCTTTCGGTATCGATTACTCAAAAGCCAGAGCCTTAAAAGTCCATACGCCAGGATAATCCCACCAAATATATTACGAAAGTTTGGATCCATCTTGAACACACCTGAAATTATCAATAAACCTAAAAGAATAAAAAATCCAATCAGAGTATAATTAAAAGCTCTCTCAAATTTTGAGGAACTACTATTCAGAACCAAAATCTACACTCTCCACAAATCCTTGGTCAAAAGGATACTTCATCATTATTATTTTAACTTAAAAATCTATTTTGTCAAGCCTAAATTTTAGCCGAAGTTACAGTTAAATTGGAAGTCTCACTGGTTTTTTTAAAGACTCTTAGCCTAAAAACCGGTTTTATGTAATCAAATTTCATACCAAAAATAAAAAAAATGCTCTTTTCTTTAACCTTTAATATTCCTCCAACTTATATCAATTTCAGATTAGATTAAAAATCAAATTAGATAAAATTTACATCAAATATTAAATCGATTTTAGGGTAACCCTATCAAGTTATTGTCTGACTTAAAATTAAGCTTGCGTATATTTTTGCGACCCCTTACAAAAACTTACGCCTCTTCAACCTAATTTCTTTTGAAAACGAATAATACTGAGAATAAGAACTAAAATACCAATAGATCCCAGGAGTAAGATTTGATCCCAGAGGACCATAAGATTACTTCCTTTCAGAAAAATCCCCCGAACAATAGTTAAAAAATACCTTAGTGGATTGATGTAACTAAGATACTGAATCAGCTTAGGCATATTGGCAATCGGGAACATAAATCCGGAGAGGATAATCGCCGGCATCAAAAAGAAGAAGGTCAGCATCATAGCCTGTTGCTGGGTCTTGGATAAAGTGGAGATGAAAAGCCCTATCCCGAGAGTGACTAAAAGATAAGCCGAGACCGATAAGAGGAGCAGAAGGAAACTTCCCCGAAAAGGGATTTTGAACCATAAGATCGCCACCAGAGTTATCAAAACCACATCTATAAAGCCTATCAGGGCAAAGGGGGTAATTTTACCTAAAATCAGCTCAGAAGTCCTTATTGGAGTAACCATCAGCTGTTCAATAGTTCCGATCTCTTTTTCCCGGACAATTGCCATAGAGGTGAGCATCATCGTGGTGATCATCAAAATCAGAGCTAAAACCCCTGGAAGATTGTAATCTCTGCTTTTTAATTCCGGATTATACCAGGCTCTTATCCGATTTTCCAGTTTCAGGATTTTCCTCTCTGAAACTACTCCAGAGACAAGAGCTTGAGCAGATTTCTTCAGCATTTTATTCTGGTTAAGCTTTTTATTATAGGAAAAAAGAAGCTGACTTATATAACCTGAAACCACTCCCGCAGTGTTGGAATTAGTCCCATCAATTATAATCTGAATCGAGGCCGTTTTCCCCTTTTTTAACTTTTGAGCGAAATCGTTTTTTATCTCCACCCCCACCCAGACTTTCCCCTGATCTAAAAGCTCCACCATCTCTTTTGGGCTCTGGGGAAAATACTTAATATAAAAGTAGCCTGAGTTTTGAAAAAGGGAGATAAGTTCTCTGCTCTCCTGAGTATTGGAGAAATCTAAGACAGCTGTGGGAATCCGGTTAACATCTGTGGTGGCCGCATACCCTAACAGAATAAGCTGCATAATTGGAGCAACAAATATGATCATAAGCATCCTTCTATCCCTTCTGATCTGGATTGTCTCTTTAAGAAAGATATGTTTAATCCTCTCCCACATATCAGTCAGCTAACCTTTTTTTAAAGATTAAATTGGCTAAAATTAGCATAAGCAGAGCGAATAAAGATAAAAGGAAGATCTCCAATCCTAAGTAAAGGAAGCCATTCCCTTTCAGAAAAATCCCCTGGAGAATTTTTATATAATATCGGGCGGGCACAATATGGGTTAAAACCCTCAAAAAAACAGGCATGCTGAATATGGGAAAGATAAAACCTGAAAGGAGATACCCGGGCAAAAAAGAGGTAAGCATAGCCATCTGATAGGCTAACTGCTGTGATTTTGTTAAGATGGAAATGAACATCCCCATCCCTAAAGCTCCTAAAAGGAAAATACCTGAGACCAAAAACATAAAAAGGTAATCTCCTCGAAATGGAACCTTAAAGAGAAGCCTTGCCAAAAGAACTGCCAAAAGCAAATCGATCATCCCCATCAAAAAATAGGGACCCAACTTGCCAAAGATCAGCTCAGAAGACCTGATGGGGGTAGCTATCAGTTGCTCCATAGTTCCTCTTTCCCATTCCCGGGCAACTACCAGGGAGGTCAGTAAAGCTCCAATTATCATCATAACTACTGCTATCAACCCGGGAAGGATGAAGTTCCTACTTTTAAGCTCCTGGTTATACCAGACTCTGATCCTCCCTTCGACCGGAGGCTTATTATCTGATAAAGTCACCTTTTGAGAGAAAAGTTGTAAAGCCCCTGAAAGATAACCACTGCCTATAATGGCGGTGTTAGCATCGCTACCATCTAATATCGTTTGTATCTCTACGTTATCCCCTGACTTTATCTTTCCGGAAAAATCCTGAGGGATCACCAGGGCAATTTTAATCTTGCCTTTTTCAATTAGGCTCTGGAGCTCCTGATAGCTTTCGGCATAACTTTCCATTGAGAAATAGCCTGATTGGACCAAGCTATTAACCAACTCCCTGCTTTCTTGGGAATTATCCTGATCATAGACTCCTAAAGAAAGATTATTGATATCTAAGGTTACTGCATAGCCGAAAAGGATTAAAAGTATAAGGGGAATAGCAAAAGCCATAATCAATACCCGGATATCTCGAAAAATCTGAACAGATTCTTTACAGGCCACTGCCCAGAGCCTTCTAAGGTTCATCTTCTAAGTCTCCTTCCGGATTAAAGAAACAAAAGCATCCTCTAAAGAGGGGGCTATCTTTTGCAACCTTAAAACTTCAATCCCTTTTCCCCTTAGGTTCTCAGAGATAAAAATTGGGTCTTTTTCCTCTGCGGGAAGGAGGATATGGATATTCAGCCCAAAATGGGATGCCTCAATTACCCTCTTATCTTTTTGTAAAGACTCCAAAGCCTCCATCCGATTATTGCATTCCAGTTCCCAGACCGAGCCAGATATCGCCTTAACTTTAAGCTCTTCTGGAGTTCCCATCCACACTAATCTTCCCCTGAAGATAAGCCCTAACCTGTGACAATACTCAGCCTCATCCATATAATGAGTGGTGAGGAAAACCGTAGTTCCTTTATCCGAGAGAGAATAGATCAAATCCCAGAAATTGCGTCGGGAAAGAGGGTCAACTCCTGAGGTGGGCTCATCTAAAAAAAGGATAGGCGGGTTATGCAGAAGGGCACACCCTAAGGCTAACCTTTGCTTCCAGCCCAAGGCTAAATCTTCAGTCTTTCTTTTTCTTTTATCCTCTAAATCTGCCATTTTTAGAACCCATTCCTTTCTCTCCTTTTTGAGCTTTTTTTCCACTTTGTATATCCCGGAGTAGAAATCGATATTCTCCTCCACGGTTAGCTCCTCATATAAGGAGAACTTCTGGGACATATAACCTATATTCTCTTTGATCTTCTCTGACTGAGTAAAAATATCATACTCACCCACTCTTCCCTTGCCTGAGGTCGGAGTCAGAAGCCCGCAGAGCATCCTTATGCTGGTGGTCTTTCCAGCACCATTAGGTCCTAAAAAACCGAAAACCTCCCCTTTTTTTACCTGAAAACTGATATTATCCACTGCAGTGAAATCACCAAACCTTTTCACTAAGTTTTCCGCCTCTACGGCAAGCTCATCTTTATCCATCTAATCCTCTTTTTCAGCCTGTTTCAGTAAGATGAAGATATCTTCTAAGGAAGGTTGAATTTTTCTCAAGCTGAAAATCTCGATACCCATTTCTTTCAGCCTGATTTTTAGATTTTCTAAAATTTTTTCAACCTTCAGGTTAAAATGTATCTTTTCACCAAAAAAGGAAACACTAAAGACTCCTTCCTCTTTTTCTAAGAACGATTTTGCTTTCATTCTCCTATTACAGTTCAGTTCAAAAAGAGTCTCTTCCATCATCTTTTTAAGCCTGAGAGGAGTTTGATAGGCGATCAACTTCCCCTTATCTAAAAAAGCAACCTTCTGGCATCTTTCTGCCTCATCCATATAGGAGGTGGAAATAAAAATGGTCGTTCCTCTCTTTTGCTGTTCAAAAAGGATTCTCCATAAATCTCTGCGGGAAAGGGGATCCACGCCCCGGGTGGGCTCATCCAGAAGCAGGATTTCCGGGGTATGCAAAAGGACGCAGGATAATGCCAATTTCTGCTTCATTCCGCCGGAGAGAGTATAAGCTAAGAAATTTTTAAAAGGTTCAAGCTGACTGAACTTAAATAGCTCTTCGAACTTTTCCTTTCTTTTCTCCCTTTTAAGCTGATAGAGTTCAGCAAAGAAGTTAAGGTTTTCCAGGACAGTCAAATCCTCATACAAACCAAACCTCTGGGGCATATATCCGATCTTCTCTTTGAGTTTCTCTGGCTCTTTAACTATATCATATCCGGCTACTGTGGCAGTCCCAGAAGTGGGTAACATAATGGCAGACAGAATCCTCATCAAAGTGGTTTTTCCAGCACCATCCGGTCCAACTAATCCCACCATCTCTCCTTTTTCTATCTTTAAAGATAGATTATCAATTGCAATTATTGAATCGAATTTTCGAAAAAGATTAAAAGTTTCCAGCATAAAATTTAAAGGTTAAAAAAAGGAGGGAGCTATTCTTCTATCAAACTTACATCTGCCGGCATACCTGGCTTTAATATCTGTAAAGGATTGTCTAAGCTGACCTTTATCCCGAAAACCAGTTTCACCCTTTCCTCTTTGGTCTGAATATTCTTAGGGGTAAATTCTGCCCGGTTAGAGATATAAGTCACTTTTCCTTCAAAGACTTTATCTGGATAGGTATCGATTCTGACTTGCGCCTTTTGACCGAGTTTAACTTTACCTAAATCGGTTTCCTTTATATAGATTTTAACCCAGGGACGGGATAAATCACCCAAGGTTAAAAGAGATACCCCGGGCAAAATCACCTCACCTGCTTCAGTGTTTTTACTCAGCACCAGACCATTCAGAGGTGATTTGATTACAAAATTCTCTATCTGAGTTCTGATTAACTCTATAGTGGCTTTGTTTTGCTCAGTCAGATGGGTGGCTAAATTAAGCTGTTCTTTTGCCACTTGATATTCTGTTTCTATATCATCTAATTGCTGTTGAGTGGCACTTCCTGCCCTATAAAGCTCTTTTATCCTTTCTAAATTGGCTTTGAGGTTATCTAAATTGGACTTAGACTGAGCCAGTTGTGCTAAGGAGACACGATAGGCTGCCTCAGCCTGTCTTAGCTTGGCCTGAAGTTCTTTATCCTCCAATTCAATCAAGACCTGATCTTTTATCACACTATCTCCCTCCTCCACCCAGAGCCTCTCTATCCTCCCTGAGACCTTAGAACTTATCTCTATTTCAGTAATTTCAACTGTTCCTGAGGCAAAGAGCTGATCATTTCTTTTTTCACCCTTATCTTTAAGTAGAAAATATAAGACCAAACCCACAACTATTATTAAAATCAATATCCTTAATCTTTTCATCTTTCTTCTCCCTCATTCAAGGCTAAATCCCGAACTTAACCTTCATCAACTCCTTTATCTTAACCAAGTCCCCAACCAATATCCTGTCCTCGTCGATTTTTTTCACCCTTTGTTTTATTCTGTTAAATATCTTATTAGTCCCGATACCTGGCTTTAAAGGAGCTCTGAGGCAAACTCCCTGATAAGCACATAAAAACTCAATTGCCAGGACCTCCTCAGTATTATTGGCTATCTCCCTGGCTTTTCTTGAGGCAATAGTCCCCATACTGACATGGTCTTCCTGGTTCAAAGAGGTGGGAATAGAATCAACTGAGGCAGGATGAGCTAAAATTTTATTCTCCGAGACTAAAGCTGCGGCTGTGGTCTGAGCCATCATCAAGCCTGAGTTTATTCCCGGCTCAGGGGTAAGAAAGGCGGGCAGGCCTGTGATGTTAGGGTCCATCATCGCGGCTATCCTTCTCTCTGAGATACTGGCAAGCTCAGATAAAGCTATCCCTAAGAAATCTAAAGCTAATGCCACTGGCTCCCCGTGAAAGTTCCCACCAGAGATAACCTTGTTTTTCTGTGGAAAGATCAAGGGGTTATCTGTGGCTGAATTTATCTCCACCTCTAAGACCGAGCGAACATAACTTAATGCATCTCTTATTGCACCGTGAACTTGGGGCATACAGCGAAAAGAATATGGGTCCTGAACTTTGGGGCAGGCTTTATGGAACTCCCTGATCTGACTATTTTTCATAAGCTGAACCAAATTTTTAGCAGAAAGGGCTTGTCCTTTATGTTTTCTTGCTTTTTGCAAATCTTCATCAAATGCAACAGGAGTAGCCAGGGCGGCCTCACAGCTTAAAGCGCCAGCCATATCAGCTAACTGGGCTAATCTCTCTGCCTTAAGTAAGGTTAAAACTCCTAGGCCAGTCATCACCTGGGTGCCGTTTATTAAGGCTATCCCTTCTTTAGCTGAAAGCTTTAAAGGTTTTAAACCTGCTTTTTTTAATGCCTGTTTACCTGAAAGCAACCTTTTCTTATAAAAAGCCCAGCCCTCTCCCATTAAAACTAAGGCTATAAAAGCCAAAGGGGCTAAATCTCCAGATGCTCCTACAGAACCTTTTTCCGGAACCATTGGAGCTACTCCCAAGTTAAGGAGATTTATCAGACTCTCTATAACCTCTAATCTCACTCCAGAATATCCTTTAGCTAAGACATTCGCCTGCAGAAGCATGGTCGCTCTAACCTCCTCCTCACAGAAGACCGGACCAACCCCAACCGCATGGCTTAAAACCAGATTCTTTTGCAGTCTTTCGATCTCCGCAGGGCTGATTTTAACCCTGCAGAGTTTTCCAAAGCCGGTATTGATCCCGTAAACTGTCTCACCCTTTCTGATTATCTCTTCCACATATTTTCTGCAGCGGTTAATCTTAGGAATAGCTTTCCGAGACAGCCGGACTAAAGCTTTTCTAAAAGCTACCTCTTCGATCTGCTCCAAGGTCAAACTTTCCCCATCCATCAAGATATATTTCATAGGTTCACCCCTCAATTTTTAGTTAGTGTAATTTAGTTTCTATTCCAAACCAGGTGGAGACCTCCTCTAAAAGCTCCTTTTTGCTTTTAACTGCTTTACCCTTTATCGGGAGTGAATCCAGAAAAAATTTTCCATAGCTTTTGGTTAAAACCCGGCTGTCTAAGATTATCACCAGTCCATAATCATCCTTTTTCCGGATCAGCCTTCCAAACCCCTGCTTGAACTTTATAACTGCCTCCGGCAGGGAGTAGCTCAAAAATGGATTTTCTCCTTTGCTCTCTAACTTTTCCATGCGGGCACTTACCAAGGGCTCGGTCGGCACAGCAAAAGGAAGTTTTACTAAGATCAAAATCTCTAAGGCTTTCCCTGGTGCATCCACCCCTTCCCAGAAAGATGAGGTCCCCAAAAGGATGGCGCCTTTTTCTCCTTTGAACCTCTCAAATAAATTGGTGGCTTGCCCCTCTTTTCCCTGGGCTAAAAAGACAATTCCCTGACTGTCAAAACCTAACTTGAGACCAGAATAAACCTGATCTAACATCTCATAAGAGGTGAACAAAGCTAAGATATTTTTCCTGTTTTTTTTACCACACTCCTCTATCAGCTCTTTGACCACTTCCATATAACCTTCTTCTTTAGGTGAAGGTATGAACGCAGGAATCAAAACCTTAGCCTGCTTTTCAAAAGCA
>Ga0209979_1000615_pt1 | contig 46045 bp, 39 predicted proteins | sample AnhtaG_FD_183114 | JGI IMG/M metagenome (GOLD analysis project Ga0209979, IMG submission 183114) | Deep subsurface microbial communities from Anholt, Denmark to uncover new lineages of life (NeLLi) - Anholt_01485 metaG (SPAdes) (version 2) | ecosystem: Environmental > Aquatic > Marine > Oceanic...
GCCAGCGTCCCTTCACAGAGAAGCTTGAAGAGATACAGTATGCCCCAGAGGATATAGTGCGCAAGGTACAGGCGGGTGGAATTATCTCTTTCAAAGGAGGTGAGTATAAGATACCTAAAGCCTTTAGAGGAGAACGAGTGGCTCTCCGACCCAGACCACAGGAGGATGGAGTTATGGATGTCTTTTACTGCAAACAAAGGATTGCACATATTAGCTTGAAAAAGCATGATTATCGTGTATAATAGTGTTACCCATGTGTCCGAACACCTGTTACCCTTCTCTCCGGTCTATACAGGGGGAGAGGGGAAGGGTGAGGGGCAATTGCGTATGCATTCATAGAACAAGTTAAAAGTAACAAATCGAAGATGCATACGCATTTTCGTGCGTCTGTATTAGTGATAGCTTTCTAAGACCCTATAATGAAGGCTTTGTTGGCGAGGCAGAAAGAGAGATGTTCCAGTTCCATGGCCATATTGACCGAACGCAGGATTACATTGTTGGGGGCTTTTATCTGGGTGGGGGCGAAATTGAGGATACTTTTTACCCCGGCGGAAACTACCCGATCAACAACTTCTTGCGCGGCTTGGGCTGGCACGGCGATGATCACGATCTCAATTTTATTTTCCTTAAGTTTCTCCGCCAGATCCTTCACATCGGAGACCAAAATGCCTTTGTGATTTTTGTTGATCTTCCTCTGGTCATTATCAAAAAGCAATTTTATATGGAATCCCTGTTTCTGGAACTCCTTATATGAAACTAAAGCAGAGCCCACATTTCCCACTCCAACTAAGGCTACGTTCCAGCTTCGATTTAGTCCCAGAATTCGGGCGATTTTTTCTTTTAGCTCCCTCACCGGATAACCTAATCCTCTGGTTCCGAAGCTTCCAAAGAAGGACAGATCCTTTCTCACCTGCGCCGGAGTCAATTTCTCAGTTTTAGCCAGATGTTTAGAGGAAACAATCTTATGTCCCTTCTTCTCGAATTCCGAAAGGGAACGATAATACATGGAAAGACGCCTCACGGTAGAATCAGATACCCTTCTCATGAATTGAGCTCCTTCACTTGATCATCGTTACAATTAACTAATCCTAACCAGCTCAGTTTGTGAACAATTTCACAATTATAGATAAAAAACCCACCAAGCTTTGTCAAGAAAAAAGTAAGAGAGGTTTTAAAAAAACTCCCATTGCAGAGCTGGTCATACCATAGGCAGATCCCGCCAGAGGCGGGAGAACCCTGCCTGCGGAAACACAAGTTGTTGATTTTTTGCCCGCATAATCCATAGGATAAGTTGGGCACCCCTTCCCACCACTTTCTTTTGTTTTTTTAATAAATCTCAATTAAAACCTGCGAAAGAGCAAAAGGAACAATAGATGCTTGTAATGAACTTTTTCGAAGTGGTGTCATCGAATCGAGGTTTTCTTCAGAATGGTTACTTTAGTATAAGTTTATATAGCAAATGAATAATAAATACCCTGGGGCGATTCGAAGCCCGACCCTTTGCATACAAGGCTGATACTCTATCCTGCTGAGATACGGGGGCATGTAACGTCGGCAGTCCACCGTCCGCAGCAAGTCTGGTACCAGGTTTTGCTGTGGACTGTGAGCCGTAAGCAGTGAACTGGTCGGGGTGAGAGGATTTGAACCTCCGACGGCATGGTCCCAAACCATGTGCGCTACCAGACTGCGCCACACCCCGATTTTTTTCTCTTTAATTTAGTGGGTTAACCATTTAGAAAAAACACAAAGATGTGTTTCTCTTCAAACAGGTTAACCGCAGTAATTACGCAAAAAATATAAGTTATTTGGATTTGCTGTCAAGAAAATTATCTCTGCCCTCCCGAGAAGGTACTGTAAATTATGAGCCTATTCTTAGCTGATAGAATTTTAGAACTGAGGCTATTTGAAAGAGCGATATTGTTATTTGGAAATAAAATTGTTCTAAAACAAGAGATACTGAATTAGCTATGGGGGTATTGCAATGTTTGACTAATCCTTTGATATTCTGGGCAGAGCAAGTTAAAAGAGCTTGAATAGTTACTTTTTCTACTCCTCCTTTGTAGAACTGTAGGTGTAGATAAAAATTCAAAAAATGATTGACATGTCGGCGATTTTTCTTAAATTTAAATAAAATTAAGTATATTAACGGCCTAAAGGCTGGTTACATAATGTTAAACAAAAACGTCTTGGTATTAAATCAAAACTATGAGCCGCTGTCAGTCTGCTCTGTAAAAAGAGCAGTGATCTTAATCTATCTGGGCAAGGCAGAGATCATTGAGAAACATGATGGTTATATGATTCGTTCTGTTTCTGTGTCCATTCCCATGCCCAGCGTGGTAAGGCTTGGTTTTTATATCCACGTGCCCCATAAAAGAATTCTTCTCACCCGTAAAAACATCATCCAAAGAGACGGGCACAGGTGCCAATACTGTGGGGAAAATCATGGAGCCATGACCGTGGATCATGTGATACCCAAAATCTATGGCGGCAAGGATAACTGGGAAAATCTGGTCTGTGCCTGTATAAAATGTAACAATATAAAAGGAAACCGCACACCGGAGCAGGCAGGACTCAAGCTTTTGCGCCAGCCCAGACGACCAACCCACATCACTTTCATTCAACAATTTGTGGGAATCTCTGATCACAGATGGAGACAATATCTGTTTCTGGATTGATTAAGGTGGAAGGTGGAAGGTGAAAGGAGTAAGGTGAAAGGAGTAAGGTAAAAGGTGAAAAAACATTATGAAAGGAGAAATCAGAAATTTTGAAGACTTGGAAGTTTATCGGAAATTATGTGAATTACATTTAGAGATAAATGAACTCTCGTTAAAATTTCCTAAATTCGAACTATATGAATTGGGTTCTCAAATTAGACGGTCATCAAATTCTATCGCTGTAAATATTGCAGAAGGTTGGAATAATAAACATATAAATATTTATTTAGAAAGCATAAACAGAGCCCAAGGTGAGTTGCAGGAAACAAGGCTTCATTTATATATAGCTTATAGTAAAAAGTATCTTTCTGAGGAAATTTATCCGTATGGATGCATACGCATAGGGAGTATTTTGAAAAATGCAACGAATGTGGGAGAATGTTAAGAGGTTTGGAACAATCACTGTTGAGGTGGAAATCAAAAGTCTAATACCTTTCACCTTAAACCTTTGACCTTAAACCTTCCACCTTAAACCTACGAGGAGCAGATGGCAAAAGAGGTGATTTTAAGTGGTATGCAGCCCACCGGAAAATTGCATCTGGGCAATCTGGAAGGTGCGTTAAGGCACTGGGTTCAGCTTCAGAACGATTATGAGATGTATTGCTGTATTGTGGACTGGCATGCCTTGACCTCGGACTATGATCAGACCTCCGATCTGGTTGATAGAATAATCGAGGTTGCCATTGATTATCTTTCCGCCGGGCTTGATCCGGAAAAATGTGCCATCTTCGTTCAGTCTCAGGTCAAGGAGCATGCGGAACTGCATCTTCTTTTTTCCATGATAGTCCCCACACCCTGGCTGGAGAGGGTTCCCTCCTATAAGGAGAAAAGCGTGGAATTGGGGTTGGACAGCTACGGCTTTCTGGGCTATCCTGTGCTTCAGGCGGTTGATATTTTGATCTACAAGGCTAACTGGGTGCCGGTGGGAAAGGATCAGCTTCCCCATATCGAGCTCACCCGCGAGGTGGCAAGAAGATTTAACGGTTTGTACGGACAGGTATTCCCTGAGCCGCAGGGCAAGTTGAGCCAAGCCCCAGCAATCCTGGGGACAGATAACAGGAAGATGAGCAAGTCATACAACAACCACATATGTATGGGAGAGTCTGAGGAGTCCACCACCAAGAAGATTTCAATAATGTATACCGATCCCACCAAGATACATCTGGGTGATCCCGGACATCCGGACCAGTGCCCGGTATATCTTCTGCACAAGATTTACAACCCGCATCATGAAACTATTCATAAGAATTGCTCTTCTGGGAAATTAGGATGTGTAGAATGTAAGAAAATCTGTGCAGAGAACACCAACAAAGCTTTAAAACCAATTCGTCAAAAAAGAGCGGAGTTGGAAAAAAACTTGCCCTATGTGAAGAATGTATTAACATCCGGAGCGGAAAGAGCCAGAGCCAGGGCGCAAAAGACTATGCAAGATGTGAGAAAGGCAATGAAGCTGTGGTAAGATGTTTAAACTCGTGGACAAACGAAATGCGTATGCATCAATAGATAGATTCGGATCATTTCCCATTTTGGAGGGATAAACGAACTTCGGTTATCCATAGTTAAATGAAATTGTAGCCTTTTCAATTCTGTGAATGAATGGCACGAATTCCTAACTATGAAAGAGCAGTTATAGAGCCAAGGAAGCTAAAGGATTATATATTATCAGCTACTCACCCCAGTGGACGATTCAAAGCAGCTCTGTTTAGGCAAATGGGTTATACACAGGAAAATTGGGGACAATTAGTAGAAGATATTCGTAAACAACATCTTACCCTTGACGCTGAGCTGGCGGAAAAGACAAAATACGGCCAGAAGTATATTATAACTGGTGATATAGAGGGACCTAATGGAAAGACAATGAGATTAAAATCTGTTTGGATTATACTGGAGGGGGCGGATTTCCCTCGATTCATAACAATTTATCTTGGGGGTTAGAGATGAAGTATAAATTATTGGATTGTGTAGTGCTAACAAGGGATTTACCAGAGCTTGGTCTTTGCGCTGGGGATTTAGGGACAATAGTAGCGATATATAAACCAGATGGGCTGGAGGTCGAGTTTGTGAAAGCATCAGGTGGGACACAAGCAGTTATTACCCTTAAGGAGGAAGACGTGAGGACCATTAAATCTGAAGACATTATAAGTGTTAGATCCTTAGTGAAATGAAAGAGAGAGCGCAACTGCACCCCCCATGGCAAGCTGTCGAAATGAACAACAAGGCACTGAAACCAATATGCCAGAGGCGAGCAGAGCTGGAAAAAGACTTGCCTTACGTGAAGAATGTATTAACATCTGGAGCAGAAAGAGCCAGAGCCACAGCCCAGAAGACCATGCAAGATGTGAGAAAGGCAATGAAGCTGTGGTAAGACGTTTAAAGTCGTGGACAAACGAAATGCGTATGCATCAATAGATAGATTCGGATTATTTCCCCTTGTGGAGGGATAAACGAACTTCGTCTATCCATAGTTATACGCCATTAATTTATTTTTTATGTCCATTCTAGAAATTATAGCTGTTATAATCTTTCCAATAGCTTTGAGTAGTTATGGACTTATTTTAGAGCAAGAAAAAACACCACTAGCAGAGCGAATGACTATGTTCAGGTCAGAGCTTTTTGTAAGCATCGTATTCTTTCCCTCGTTCTTATTGATGATTGCCAGTGGTATTGTCTTATTTTTCTATTCTTGGAAAATATTAATAATAACTTTTATTATTACAGCTATTCTCTATCCTCTTCTAGGAAGATTCTTGATTTCACATCTTTGGTCGATTCCTTACTATTTTCTTAATAAATGGGCTGAACAAAAATTAAAAAATAAATAATAAATAACGGCTCTGTTGCATCGGGATTTTGTAGTCCATATACCAGGCTCTGGTAGCGTCGGGATAACGGAGACCCGTCTGGGACAATATCCCGACGCAGCGAAAGAAAGCCAAATGAAATTTAGTGAACTGGTGAGATTATTAGAGAAAAATGGATTTAGGATCGTAAAAGAAAAGGATTCTATAAGGTATTATGGAAAGCCTGGTTTGGGATAAGTTGGTTAGAGTGGATTATCATGGATCAAAAGAAGTCCCTACAGGTACCTGTCATGCAATACTAAAGGCGGCGGGTATTAAAAAATAAACATCGGAGACACAAGAATGATTGAATTAGACTACTCATTGATTATTGAAGCCACAAAAGAACCAGACTACTTTGGGTTTTATTCTCCAGATTTAGAAGGTTTTACAGGGATAGGACATTCTATTGAGGATTGTATTTATAAGGCTAAGTGGGGGATGATAGAGCATATAAATCTATTGAAAGAAAAAGGATTACCTGTTCCCCCCAAGAACCCAAATCCAAAAATTATTATTCAGAATGAGGAAAAATTAGTCTCTATTTGAAAATTGTTCCTGCGTCTACTCGCTGCATCGAGACTTTGTAGTCCCGATGGCGAGCACTGATAGTGTCAGGATAACGGAGACCCGTCTGGGACAATATCATGACGCAACGAGAGGGGGAGAATGAAATCTTTTAACACGCAAACGCAAGAGAGAGGTTCATCCTACTCAGTAAAATTGGATGTCTTCGAAGGTCCTTTGGATCTGCTTCTGTTTTTGATAAAAAGGGACAAAATAGAAATCTACGATATCCCCATCGCTCACATCACCAAACAATACTTGGAATACATCGGATTAATGAAGGAGTTGAACTTGGAGCTTGCGGGTGAGTTCATCGTGATGGCGGCTACCCTGATGCGAATCAAGGTGCGGATGCTTTTGCCTAAGACTCACGATGAGGAGGAAGAGGAAGACCCGCGCGAGCAGTTGGTTTCTGCGCTTTTGGAATATCGAAAATTCAAAGAAGCCGCCCAGATTCTAAAAGGAAAGGAAGCGGAACAGTCTCGTTGGTTTCCCCGAACCGACTTTTCTTTTCTTAATCGGCTTCCCGAAGACGAGATTTTGGTGGAAGCTTCTCTTTCCGATCTGATCTTTGCCTTCAAAAGGATTCTGGATACCCAGCCCAAGGAGACCTTCCACACCATAGATTATCCCAAAGTAGGCGTTGAGGAGAGAATCGAATATATCTTGAACTGTTTGGCACAGAAAGATGGAGTTGTTTTCACCGAGCTTTTCTCGGATACCCCTATCAAATTGGTGATGGTGGTCACCTTTGTGGCGGTTCTGGAGTTGATCCGACTGCAGAAAATCTATATCAGACAAACCAAGCATTTCTCGGATATCTGGGTGTTTAGAAACGAAAAAAAGTAGATAAGCTTTCCCGGATAACCCGATAACAAACAGACTAACCTAAATACCAGAACCTAACTCAAGTTAGGTTCTGGAAAAGTTTTTTCTTATCATCATTGGTTTCCAACCATTGGTTAGCGTTGCCCTTCAGAGTAAATCCCTTCGGGATAAATCCTCATCCCAAACCAGCATTTTTGCAACGCAGAAGCACCCCGCAACAACAAGATCTCAGGCTGGATGTCTTACCCGGTCAAATCTTCTTGACAAAGCCCGAAAATAGGATAAGTTTAGCCGGAAGTGAGACGATACTGAAAATGTGCAAAAGAAGGCGATTTACTTTTAGTTTAAACCGTCATTTGAAACAAAAAATATGTCGGTAAGAAGGAAATTAAACACAGTCCTACGGCGATATTTTTTGGGTGGAATCTTAGTTATTGTGCCGCTTATCATAACCATTCTGGTCTTGCGTTTCCTTTTCGAAGGTATAGACGGTCTCCTCTCACCGTTTATCGCCGAGCTCATAGGTTATAAAGTCCCCGGGTTAGGGATTGTCTCCACCATCATATTGATCTTTTTAGCCGGCTTTCTCACTGCTAACGTTATCGGATCCAGGCTTTTCAAAATCTGGGAGATTTTTTTGATTAAGACCCCACTGGTGCGAACTATCTACGGTTCCTCCAAGCAATTGATTGAGGCGATCACCACCACGGATAAGCACTCCTTCAAACAGGTGGTGCTGGTGGAGTTTCCCAGAAAGGGGATCTTCTATTTAGCCTTCCTTACCAACGAAATCAAGGTTAAGCTTGAAAACAAAACCGAGGAGTTCGTGGTCGTGTTCATTCCCTCCACCCCCACTCCTTTCACCGGCTGGACCCTGCTTCTCCGCAGGGAGGAGGTAACGCCTCTGGAATTGAGCGTGGAGGACGGAATCAAATTCTTCGTTTCGGGTGGTATCGCCTCGCCCGAGACATTCTCTCAGAAAAACGCTCCGACAACACAAAAGCTGGACCGACCTCTCACTTGAAGCTTGAATTCTTCATGCTTTCTGAACTCAAGTCCATAAGCGCCGCCACCACAAAAGCCAAAGCCCTCTCTGCTATCTGGACCTTCCCTTCAATAATTTTTTCAGCCTTGGTAATCGGCTGGGCTGCAGAGGTGGCACAAATTTTGGTCTCTCAAGATCAAATTGTGGCCCTAACAGACATTCGTGGTATAGCGGTGTAAAAGAAAGAGAGAGCCTTGATGTCGAATCAAGTCCTATTGTGGGTTGCCTTTAACATTTTCGTGCTTGCGATGCTGGCTTTGGACCTGGGGGTTTTTCATCGCAAAGCTCATGTGATTAAGATCAAAGAAGCGCTCGCGTGGAGTGCTTTCTGGATCGCGTTGGCCCTTCTTTTCAATCTGGGAATTTACTTCTGGCGCGAACCAGAGACGGCGCTTGAATTTCTGACCGGTTATCTGATCGAGAAGTCTCTCAGCCTAGACAATCTCTTCGTCTTTTTGCTGATCTTCTCCTACTTTCGTGTGCCCTCTCTTTACCAACATAAGGTCCTTTATTGGGGCATTCTCGGTGCGCTGATCATGCGGGCTATCTTCATCTTCACCGGCATAACGCTGATTCAAAAGTTTCATTGGATTATCTATGTTTTCGGAGCCTTTCTGATTCTGTCTGGCATCAAGATAGGCTTGCAGAAGGACAAAGAGATTCATCCGGAAAGGAATCCGGTGCTCAGGCTCTTTCGTCGATTTATGCCAGTTACGGATGGCTATGAGGATAGTAAGTTTTTCATAAAGAGAGCCGGCCGTTACCTCGCCACGCCGTTGTTCATTGTGCTGCTGGTGGTTGAAACTACAGACGTAATCTTTGCAGTAGACTCAATTCCTGCTATCTTCGGCATCACCTTGGATCCTTTTATCGTATACACCTCGAATGTGTTCGCTATTTTAGGATTACGGGCACTCTACTTTGCGTTGGCTGGACTTATGCGGCTGTTTCACTATCTTCATTATGGGCTTTCCGCCATCCTCGTCTTCGTGGGGGTTAAGATGCTACTTGCCGACATCTATAAAATACCGGTTGCTATTGCATTAGGTGTGGTAGCCAGCATCCTACTTATTTCCATAATAGTCTCCATTATTCGACCGCGCAAGGAAGTGGTCCTCCCAACTTCAACCGATGCTCAAGGAGGGAAAACGGAACCCAAACGTGCACATCAGTGCTAAGGATGGACCATGCTTTTTCATAAGGAAGATGTGGTTCCACTGGACATCAGCATTGAGCAAGGAACAAAATTCTTCGTCTCTGGCGGAATCGCTTCCCCAAATGTTCTTCCAGCAAAAAAGAGTTTGTGAATTAAAGCTACCAATGTTAACGCATATTATCATATTTTTTATTGGTTTGACTGCACTACACTTCGGCTCAAAGTGGGTGGTCAAAGGGTCATCCAGATTAGCCAGCACTTTACACGTCCGACCAATTATTATAGGTGTAACCATTGTAGCTTTTGGCGGTTCTGCGCCTGAGGGAGCAGTGAGTATAGTAGCCTCTTTTAAAGGAAATAGTGATATCGTCTTGGGTAACATTTTAGGTAGTGTCATAGCAAATATCGGACTGGTTTTAGGCATATCGGCCATGATCTCACCGCTCAAAGTCCGATTGTCCATCATAAAAAAGGAGCTGCCTCTTATGATCGGAGCCATAATAGTCTTTTATTTGATGGCTCTTGATCTACGGATAAGCCGTTTAGAAGGCGGAGTACTTCTTACTGGATTTATCTTGTTTTTAATATATGTTCTTTATCAGGCGTTAAGAGACCGCCAGAATAGCCTTCTGGCAGAGAAAGAGTATGGAAGATTTCTGAAAAGTGAACGGGGAGTGACGAGTAGATTTCTTCTGCTCGTTTTTATTGGTTTAATCTCTATTATAGGTGGTGCGCACCTGTTAATTAAATCAGCAATTTTCATAGCTGAAGAATTCGGGATAAGCCAACTGGTAATAGCTATAACTTTAGTGGCTATAGGAACCTCCCTTCCGGAATTAGCCGTGTCAACAGTTGCTGCTTACCGTAAGGAAGCAGATATTAGTGTAGGAAATGTAATCGGCAGTAACATCTTCAATATCTCTTTTATCATTGGGGCTGCAGCCATGATTAATCCCCTAAGCGTTGAGAAAGGCACCCGGTTGTTTGAGTTTCCTGTGTCGTTAGTCTTCGGCTTTTTGTTGTTCCTCATAATGAAAACAAGGTTAGAAATCAGCCGAATCGAGGGGGTTTTTCTCTTAACACTATATGTTTTGTTTTTGATTTCACTTTGCTTTTTTCGATAAATATATTTGCTCCCCGTTGGTGTTCCCCAGACGGAGGCGTCTGCCTGCCCGTCTGGGCTTCGCCAACCATGCGAAGCATTCGTACGAACAAACCATAAAGGTTGATCGAGCTGTCAGATGCGTGCTCCTGTTGGTCAGGGGTACCCTTCAGGGTAAACCCTTACCCCTAACCTTAATTCGCATCGGGGTAAGGTGCCCCGATGCAACGAGCAATAAGCTTAAAAAAACTACCCCACCCCGATTTTGCCGAGGTGGGGGCAAAAATGCGCTCTCAATCAGAAGCGCCAAAAAGGCTGGGGCAGGGGCTTGACCCCTGCCCCAGTAGAAGAAGCGATGTCGTCAAGACGCTTCGCGCTACGCATTCCTAAGATAACTCATTCCGCTTCAAACCTCCAGGAGCCTGAGGAATTCTGGGGAATCGGACTTTTCTGCGGGAGAATCCTTTCGATGTTTTGACCTGGGAATTTCTCCATCTTGGCTGGGTCGTCGCAACAGTCATTACATGGTGGTGCACCACCTTTGTACAGGTAGCTAATCAAGTGGAGCACATCCCCAAGGTCCACCGTACCATCACAGTTAACATCAGCTAGGCACAATGGATCTGGGGCAGTCCCTCCCTTATACAGATAGCTTATAATGAAAAGCACGTCCCCCAGGTCTATAATCCCATCGCCGGTGACATCGCCGCATATCACTGGTTTTTTACCGGTGATCACGAATGCCAGATCAAGGGTTTCGGGATAATACTCGTGCCCGGGTGGATAGAACATAGGCGCCCAGGGATTCATCCCGTCCCAGTAGACAGCATCGTCCCGATACTGAAGATCAATTCTGGTCGTCTTCCACCCAAAGGTGTAGACGTATTGCTCGCCATCGTAAATCACCAGCCAGTAGATCGTCCCACTATCCTGCTCGAAGTAATTCTCATCAATAAAGAAATCGAACTGATAAGCTTGCAGGTGATCGTTGTTGATAAATAAGCCTGTCCACGGGTCGAACCAGTCCTCCGGGTTATTATCAGCCACCTGATGCACGGTGTATTGACCGGGATAGAATGATCGGGCCCAGAGCTCGACTGCAGGCATACTCCAGGGCGGACCCGGGTTATCACTCCAGATGCCGACGTAAAACGTCTGGCTACCCAATCCAGCAGGCGGCAGAATATCTTCCGCATATGAACCCCAGAAATGGATGTCGTTGACCGGCCCTGTCTTCGTGCACATCCAGTCGTCTCCTAAGGGACCGTAAATAGCTTGGTCAACATCCATGCCGGTTTCGTCCAGATCAGGCCACTGCGGATGGTGCATCTTGATGTTCTCTATTGGATCAAGGATGAATACCCGGTAATCCTCCACCTCGCCATCGGGTGCAAGCCCTGTGACTGCCAGACCGCCGGCAGTGCTGAACCGGAAGCGGCTATAGGTGATACCGGCCGGAGCTGCTGCAGGAACACCAAAGCCCAGTAAATTAACGCCAGCGACCACAGGGGCACTGACAAATACCTGTTCACCAGCGTCAGCCCAGCTACCATTGGCATCGAAGTCGACCCAGCCGTCGAGGCGTCCGGCTACGGATGCAGTAACCTTCACGGTGACTGCACCACCCGGTCTCACCAGATTCAGGAATACCACGCCATCTTCGTCGTCATTGCCATCGTTGTCATCACCCAGGGCAGCCGCGTTTGGCTGACCATCAGCTTCAGGATCGATACTGGCGCCCAGGAAGACGCCTGGCACAATGACATGTCTGGCACCGTTATTGGCAAGCAGGGTTGGATAGGGTAGATCGGGTGCATCGCCGAAGTCGAGCTCCTCCTCCACAGGCTCCCCGGTGATCACAAACGCCATATCCATCGACGTCGGCACGCATTCGTGGTAGATGAAACCGTTGATGATGACGTCCGTTGCTACAAAATCGATGGAGACCCACTCCGGGTTGTAGGGAATAGTGAAATAATACTCTAAAAGAGTTTCCAGTGGCAACGGACCAACGATCTGCCGCCCTATATAGAGCTCCTCGTTTCCATCCTCTGGGAGAGGCGGCCTGCCCATCCCCAGCGTATCCCACTCTGGAGTTGACCAGTTAATGGCAAACTCGGCAAAGGGGTAAGATCCGGACACCGCGACCCAGAGCCTATCAATGAAGATCTCTTTTGGCCGATAGACGAACGGGTTATCGTAGAACCACATATTCCACCAGTACTCGTACTCGTACCATCCGTTGCTGTAGTAATTGGATGAACCCCAGTCCTCGGGCGTTCCAGTAGCGTCGAAGTAGACGTCAAACCAGTTGCACCTTGGCGGCTCGATCATTGGCTGCCAGCCCGGGAAAGGAGGGACCTCGTCCCTATACACCGCGTCATCCATAAAATGATCCCGCGAATTCTTCCAGCCCCATTGGAAATTTATGGGATCTACTAAGACCGCGGAGATGTTTAACCAGTAGATTGAATCCTTCATCTGGATGAATGGATCTGGTATATCTACGAAGTCGTACTGCCAGTAGGGGATATGGTCGTTACAGATAGCCGAGTCGGTGTTTGGATCATACCAGGCTTCCAACGTGGGCGGCTCGGACGGTGTGCCCGGGACCCATTCTTCCCTCATCCACAGCAGTTCGCCCGGCCTGCTATAGGGAGTATCAGCATCTTCAGGGATATTGGCGTGGATGCTGAAGATGAAGTAAAGAATATTGCCGACATCGTCATACTGAGGCATGCCGTCCTGGTCTTTCCAGGAGCCCCAGAAGTGAATGTCGGTGACCCATCCGGTCTGCGAACACTGCCAATCGTCTGCCAGGATTTTGGGATAGGTGGCATTTACGTCCCAACCGATCAAATCCGGGTACTGCGGGAAATGCATCTTTTGGTTGGGGAAAGGATCTTCATAGGTCAGCTGGAAGGCCATGTCGTAGATAGTGCCAAACACATCATACGAGTCCACCCAGTCCGGGAAACCGAAATACGCCGACTTAAACACAGCCTGGTGCTGAAGGATCGGAGCCGTGTGCATGCCCCAGCCGGACTGCGGCTGGTAGTCGCCAATGCCCTGAATGGAGATCCAGTACTTGGTGAATGGGCTGAAGGTCACCCCGGGGACTGGCAGGTTAACCGAGTAGTTGAAGAAACCAGGACTAATTTCCACCTTGCTGATTTCGGAGTCGGCAAAACGGTAAGTGGCGAAAGCCGCACCGGGCTTGGTGCCATCACCGAAGTCGTTGTAGAACTTGATCTCCCAGTCAAAGAATCCATCCTCGTAGGGGTCCCAGTAGCCGCCAACCCAGTGGACGTCATTTACCGGCTGGAGTACGCTGAACTCAAAATCATCCGCCATGATGGACTCAAAGGGGATGACATTATCGCGCTGCGATGAGCCCAAACTACTGTAATCCATCGTGTTGTCATAGACAATGTCTTTGGCAACAGGGCTGGCTCCACTGCGTACACCTACCTCTTTAACGTGTGTTTTAAGGTCCGCTGTATATGCCACTGTGGCTACAGCTGCTACCAGCGCTATTGCTACCGCCAATATCACCAGCCTTTCTGTTTTCTTTTTCATTCTTTTTTACCTCCCACTATAGTAAGGTTATCTCTTAGTCTATTGTGAGAAACAAAATCTCGCGTGCACTTCTACTTAAGTGACTTTTAAACTGTGTGGCTTCAAGACAAAACCTGTAAAGATTTCGCCTCAAAGTCCTGCCCTTCACCTCCTTCCGGTCTCAAAGCCCCCGCCGTCGGCAGGGGAGTTATAGAGCCTGTCGAAAGATGTCATTCTGAGTCCCGCCAACGGCGGGGGGAAGAATCTGAGATTCTTCCCCGTATGGGTCAGAATGACATAAAGGACGTTTTACGTTTTATCGACGCGCTCTATATATAGTTTAGAAAGTTGAAGTTATCTCAACAAATTCTCTGCTCCTTTGGAACAAACAGAGTCTGAGCTTCACAACCCTGAAAGGGATTCTGCCAAAGCAAAAGAAAGACTTAACTTCACGCTCAAAGATAAAGGAAGAGAAGGAAAACCTTTTCCTTTAATCTTTCCCCCTAAGACTACTAACCATGTAACCATTATAATAAAATAAATAAAATCCTTTTTGTCAAGTATTTTTTTCATTTTTTTATAAATTTTTCATACATGCCTTTATAAATTTTTTATACATGCTTCTTTTCTTTTACCTTATGGATATTCCCTGAGGCCCCAGGAAAAGGAGACCTAACATAATTATGTGAGAGCCTTTATGAAGGCTGCTCCATAATCTCTCATTGCTGATTTCGTGTTGTGTCAGGACCTCAGTTCCTATGGATCCTGCGGACCTGACACCTTCTAAAGCGTCAGTCACCAGGATTCCGCCAAAGGGGTGAACCGTATGGTTCACCCCAAAGGCGGAAGAGTAGAGCTCCTGACGCAACTATAAAAACAATCAGCTGTCCTATTAGGGAAGAATGTAGGGGTGGAGCTTCAGTTCCACCCCTTGTGAGGGCGAATCTAATGGTAATCAACTAAATATGCGGACATCCTTGCCTTTGGAGATGATTAAGCTATGGTTAAAGGAGTTAGGTGTTAGCTTTTTCAAAGACCGCACAGTAACTCCTCAATATGTTAACTTATTTAGTCGAAGACCATAAGTTAGGTTCTGGTTCGATTTTTACACATACTTCTATTCCTCACGGACGCCCTCGTCCGTGACGCCAACTGTGTGGTAACGGATTCACCGTGAACGGACGAGGCGTCCGTTACCAGCGAAAGAGCATAATATTCTGAAGACCTCACCCCCTTTTGTTCCCTTTAGGATGAATCCTTCAGGATGAATCCCCTCTCCACCCAGACGGGCGGGCTGAGACGAGCCCCGGCACCCGTACGGGGTGGGCGTCTGCCCATTTTATGTTGAAAATCCCGCCCTTCGACAGGCTCAGGGTGGTGAGCGAAGTCGAACCACCGAAGGCGGGGGAGAGGGGGATTGGGGGTGAGGTGGTTTTCCCAACAGCTTGTTTTCGTGCCTGTCGATGATGTGAACCGGTATGATTCTGTTTTTCGCAGAATCATCTCCATCCAAGAGCACACGAATGTAGTTATCCGAAAGCCCGGTTAGCTTGCCTGTTTTTCTGTCTCTTCGGTTTTCGATCAATACCGCTAACTTCTTACCGATGAAGCGGTCGATATAACTTCTCCATTTCTCCTTGCCTAAAGAGTGCAGAATCTCACTTCTTCTATGAATCACCTCAGGCGGAATTTTATCCGGCATGGAGGTTGCATCTGTTCCCTTTCTATCCGAGTAGCTGAAGACATGAAGATAACTTATGGGAGATGAGCTTATAAACCGGCAGGTGCTTTCAAAATGCTCATCTGTTTCGCCCGGAAATCCGACAATTACGTCAGCACCGATCATGATGTTAGGAATGCTATCGCTTATCTTGTCTACAAGTGCACGGTATTCTTCTACCGAATAATCCCTTTTCATTTTCGAAAGGATAAAATCATCCCCGCTCTGGAGAGGAATATGTAAGTGCCTGCATATTCGGTCTGATTTGGACAATAGATTTATCAATCGGTCTGAAAACTCTTTGGGATCTATGGAGCTATATCTTATCCGTTCTACTTCCGTTTCCTCTAGAATTCTTTTGGAAAGCTCGGCTAAGCCTAAACCGTTTCTGTCATATCTGCCAATGTGCACGCCGGTTAAGACCACCTCTTTATATCCGTTTTCCACCAGATCATTGATCTCCGAGATGATCTGCTCGATTTCTCTGCTTCTTTCTTTGCCCCGGGCAAACGGAACCACGCAATAGGCACAGTTCTTTTCGCAACCATCCTGAATTTTCACCAGCGCACGTGTATGCTTTGCCAGACCTGTGACACTGAAGCCAAAGAACTGATCTTCGATTTCCTTGACCCTTGACCCTTGACCCATGAGCCGGGTGACGAGGTGGGGAAGCTTTCCCTTCACCTCCTGCTTCACCACCACGCTCACTCCGGGCAAGCTTTGCAGGAATTCTTTTTCCAGTTGAGCGTAACAGCCGGTAACGATGATTTTGGCATCGGGGGATCTTCTCTTTGCCCGATAGATAGCCTGACGTGAGCTGCGGTCACTCTCCCCTGTCACAGTGCAAGTGTTGATCACGTAGACGTCTGCCTGATCCCTGAAATCCACCCGCTCAAAGCCTAAAGCCTTTAGCTTCTCAGCGATGGCTTCGGTCTCGTATTGATTAACCTTGCAGCCTATGGTGAAGAGTGCCACTTTCATGTGATTGACATTCCTGTATCTGGTCTTTGAAAAGTCAAATCAGGAAAGGTTTTTTCTGGAGTGTCCTGCCTTTGGCGGGGAAAAGACAACGAGATTTTACATGGTTCACCTAAAGGTGAACACTCCAAATTCTTTTTTCCTTGCAGCTTTTCAGAGACCTCTGTTTGTTTTTTAAAACTTGCAATAATGATACGATCAATTGATCAGATAAAATAGCCAGGCTGTGGCCGAGCAAAGAGTTAATCATAATGTGCCTTTTTGCAATTTTAAACCAATCCTGGCTTAAGTCAACAAATTCATATTCGAGATATTCTCCAAGATTGCTCTTGGGTGGATGTTATCATCCACCCTAATTCCGTGGGATGACGGAGACCCGTCAGGGATAACATCCCACGGTAGCAGGTAAGATATCCCTTTTACGTTGACATTCCCACTTTGTCAATTTATTATTCAATTGCGCTTGTTAGTCTGCCGCCTCATTCCTCGAACTCGTAGGGTGGGCACCCTTGCCCGCCCAGGTGACTCGGGCGAGAAGGCATAACGAAATGAGACCAAGATATATTCTTTGAACTACCGATCACCAGACATAAAAAACAAAGATATCACAAATCACGACTTGACTCTGGAGGATTTTTCTATACTTTTACATCTCATTGTGAGTCAGAGAGGTCAATCATGCTGAAAGCAATTCTTTTATATCTTTCCAGACAAAAAGGCATCCGGGATTTTATGATGAATTTCGGGGTTACTCGCAGAGTAGTAGATCGATTTGTATCTGGTGAGGAGCTGGAGGATGGCCTGAATACGGTAAAGAAAGTGAATTCCGAAGGCGCTATTGCCACCTTAGACCACCTGGGTGAAGAAGTGTCAGAACCAAGCGAGGCTATAGCTGCCACTGAGGTCTATCTTAATGCCCTAGATCAGATTAAGGATAACGGGGTCGATACCAACGTCTCAGTCAAGCCAACTCAAGTTGGCTTGAAAATAGACATGAAGCTGTGTGAGCAGAATTTTGCCAAAATCATCGAAAGGGCAAAGAAACATGATAACTTCGTTAGAATGGATATGGAAGGTTCCGATTGTACCCAGGATATCTTTGAGGTTTTCAAAACCTTAAGGAAAAAATACGACAATGTGGGCATTGTGGTCCAGAGTTACCTCTATCGAACAGAAAGAGACGTTGGCGAAGTTCTGAAATTGGGTGGCAGAATCAGGCTTTGCAAGGGCGCCTATAAGGAGCCAAAGGAGATCGCCTTCCCAAAGAGACAGCAGGTGGATGAGAATTTCGTGAAGCTGATGGAGAAGATGCTCAAAAGCGGGGTCTATCATGGAATTGCTACTCACGATGAGAAGTTAATCGAAAAAACAAAACAATTTGCCCAAAAGAACAATATCCCTAAAGATAGGTTTGAGTTTCAGCTCCTTTACGGAATTCGCTCAGAACTCGGACGGAAGTTGATCAACGAAGGTTACAACGTGCGCATCTATATTCCCTTTGGAAGGGAATGGTATCCTTATTTCATGAGGCGTTTAGCTGAAAGACCTGCCAATCTATTCTTCTTTTTAAAGAATTTCTTCCGGGCATAAAAGCCTTTATAGAAAGCCAATGAGATGCCCATGAATCAAATAGTTAAATCTGGCTTCGTTGTTTTCCGTAACGTTTTTGCAGTTGCTTGATTTAGTAAGCTATTAGCCCCTTGGTCATAGCAAAAGGTTATAGGAAAGCCGGAATATGCTAAGTGATGTGGGGCAGGTCATGCCATAGGCAGATCCCCCGCCTACGAAAAATAGGCGGGATCGCATGAATGCGGCCCCTACAAAAAACCGATCCCCCTTTTGCGTTGACAATCCCACTTTGTCAATTTATTATTCAATTGCGCTTGTTCGTCTGCCGATTAACCTTATGATAGAGGGAAAAAGGCTTTGGATATAGAAAGCAAAATCTCCTCCCGTTTGAGAAACCTGGAGGGATATGTATTCTTTGATCTGGCTGAAGCCAAAAAGAAGGCACAGGCTTCAGGAAAGGATATAATTGACCTGGGTGGTGGGAATCCGGATCTGGCTCCCCATCCCAAAATCGTGGAGGCGCTTAAAAAAGAAGCGGACAATCCGGAAAATCACAGGCATCCAATTTATGAGGGCTTGCCCGAACTGAGGCAGGCTGTTGCCTCATGGATGAAGAGAAGGTTTGAGGTTGACGTTGACCCGGAATCCGAGGTTTTGGTCCTGATAGGTTCCAAGGAGGGAATTGCTCATGTAAGCTGGGCGTTTATCGATCCCGGAGATGTGGCACTGGTTCCTGATCCGGCTTACCCGGTGTATAAAAGAGGGGTGATCCTGGCAGGCGGAAAAGCCACTTCAATGCCTCTTTTAAAGGAGAACTCATGGCTTCCAGATTTTGAGGATGTAAAGAAGGAGGATTTATCTAAAGCCAAACTTTTGTTTTTGAATTATCCCAACAATCCCACAGGGGCTGTGGCGGATAAGGAGTTTTTGCAAAGAGCGGTTGATTTTGCCGAAAGAAACGAGATCATCATCTGTCAGGACATGGCTTATTCGGAGATAACGTTTGATAATAACAGATCGGAAAGCATACTGAAGATCGACGGAGCAAAAGAGAACTGTCTGGAGTTCTTCTCGTTTTCCAAAACCTACGGCATGGCCGGATGGAGATTGGGCTTTGTGGTGGGGGACAGTAAGTTGATAGATGCGCTAAGACAGGTGGAAGTAAACGTCAACTCCGGCGCCTTCCATGTTTTGCAAAAAGCCGCCGTGGTGGCGCTCTCTCTTGAAGATAAGGACATAGATGCGGTTCGCCAGACGTATCAACAAAGGAGAGATGTTTTAGTTGCAGGACTGAAAGAGTTAGGATGGGAGGTGGAAAATCCTAAAGGAAGCATATTTGTCTGGGCAAAAATCCCTTACGGGTTGGATTCTAAGAATATGGCAAATTTGCTGATTGAAAAGACAGGCATAGTTACCACGCCAGGAGCAGGATTAGGTCCTTCCGGCGAAGGATACCTGCGATTTTCGTTAATTGTGGACAAGGAGAGATTGGAAGAAGCTATCGAAAGAATGGAGTTACTGGATTTATGAGAGACCTCTGAAATAATGTTTGGATGGGAGAATTTGGAGTGTTCACCTTCAGGTGAACCAAACAGAAGTTCGTTGTCTTTCCACAAATTTCAGGTCAAGCTGAAGCTTGACACTCCAGAGAATTTTTTCCCATTCATGGTGATTGAAGTAATCAGGGAGGGCTTAAGATGAGACATTTCTCCGGCAAGAAAAATGGGTTAGTTCTCGTTTTGTGTATGATATTGTCTCTTTCCTGTGGAGGAAAGGTTACCACCCGCACTACCCCAGAAGAATATAAATTTACCATCAACGGAGTGGTGGTAAAAGATATGGACATGGGCAAGGACATCGCATATTTTGCTGTTCTGCGGGACGGCAATCCATTTGAAGGTGCAGTGGTAACCGTAGACTCCGATACTTTGGTAAATCAGGGAAATGGCAATTACTACTTGGAAGGATTCCCGCTCTTCGGTTTTGGAGATAACGTCTCCATCCATATCTCATCTGCTGACGACGGCTTCACTCTGAGCACTTCGGTGTTAATGCCGGGCTCGTTCCAGATAACCGACATAAATCATCCCACTGTTACGAGTGCTCAGGCAAATGACGTTGTAATTTCCTTCAGCCTTTCAGAAAATGCTTCCGGCTATTTCAAAAGCATAGTGAGACCGGACGGGACTAATGGATACACAGCTTTGATTCCGGCGATCGAGTTCAGGGAGACGCCTATTGATCGTGTTGCGTTCGGCGAGGTGCCGGACTTCATAACCGGCACCTACCAAATCACTTTGGTTTCATATCGAACCAGTTTCGTGTACTATCCCGGCATGGAGTTTTACCTTCCGGATGGACTTCCTGCCGATAACATCACGGGCGCCAATGGAACCATCGGTGCTGGAGTGGTTGCACCCTCCGCTTCAATAGAAGCTGTTCCAGGATAATAGATCAAAAGCTCCTTCAATCCGCGACATCAGTTTAGATCGGAAATTAAGGAAACACATGTTACGTGCATCTTTTATTGGAGAACAAACGTATTAGCAACTGAGTGTATAGGGGGAAGATAAGGAGAAAAGAATATGCCCTACTGCCCCAATTGCCGGTTTGAATACAAAGAGAGTCTAAAGCAATGTCCGGATTGTGGCGCTCCTTTGGTGGAAAAATTACCTGTGGAGAAGCCTCCTGAAAGCCCGAATTTTGTCCCCTTGAGAAATCTGCCCTCCCGTATGTATGCCCAGATGCTGAAGGAGGCATTGAAAAACGAAGGGATAGCTTCCATGATAAAGGGGGATGAAGGTATCCCTTTTAGGACGACAACCATCCACATCCCCGTTTCGAAGATAACCATCTGGGTCCCGGAGAAGCATTTGGAAAGGGCCGAAGAGATAGCAGACCAGATGTTGGATCATATCTGACCCTAACATATACCCCCAGTCTGATAGCCGCAAGTCCGCAGGATCTTGAGATCAATCGACTTCGTAAGAATCCAGATGAACAAGTAAAGCTTTAGTCTGCCAGACTACCACAATAAAAACACGCCTTTCCCTCCAATCATCAAAAAATAGTAATTTTCATCTTTAAGATGTCGATAAATTGAAAGAACTCCGTCCATGGGGAACAGTATGCCCGAACTTGATTTTGAAACCGAATTTGAGGAACTCAATTTAGTTGAGCTCGAATCAGTCAAGAGACTTGTTCAACTTTTGAGCAATACTCTTAAGAGCCTGTTAATTTACCCCAGCAACAATCCCATTCCCAAGGAATTCAAAAGGAAGCTTTACCTGAGCTTAACTGAGTTTGTGAATTCCTACGATGAACTGAAGCTGGAGATCGAGCCCTCACAAATTCTCTTTCAGGGAAAAACCGTGTATGAAGATGGTGAGAGGGAAGAGGGAGTATCTTATGTTCTCCATAAGGATGGGATCAGAGAGCTTGCCTTTCTTAAAGGATTGGATCAGCAGGAGATTGAGGATTTCGTTGAGGTAATGGAGGCATGCTTGAAATCCACAGATTTAGAAGAAGATCTGGTGACCATGTTGTGGGAGAAAGATCTCAATCATATTAAATATCTGGTGGTGGATGATCTTTTAGATGTGGACGTTCCTTCAGCAGACGAAATCCCGGACGATTGGGATTTTAATCGACTTTTCTACTCAGAGATAGTTCTCTCTGAACAAGGCACCTCTTCTGATGCGGCAAATCGTCCGGATTTGACCTATAAATACAGACAGGAACAAACCAAAAAGCTTTTGGAGAAACTGAAGGAATTCTCGCCTGAAGAGATCGACAGTATCCAACAGCTTCTGGAAATGGATAATCGGCCCAGATCCTTGGATGAGTTTCTAGACATATTAACTGAGATCTTGATCGCGGAAAAAGATTTTTCTGAATTCAGCCAGACGATAGAGACCATGGAGAGGATTTTAGATACACTTATCAACATAGCTGATTTCCAATCTGCAACAAAAGTCGTGTGGAGGCTGAAGAGATTCGAGGAGATGTTTCAAAAACTCTCCGAACAAATAGACCCCCTTAAAAAGAAGAAGGCGGAGAGAACAAGACAGGTGGTGGATGGTGCAGGAGAAGAGGAGAAGATCAAAAAAATCTCTCAGATTTTGAATGAAAAGGAGATCACCGATTTCTCGTCTTTTAAAGAATACCTCTTCTCTCTGAACTGGAGTTCCATCCCTCCCATCATTCATTTGCTTAGAGACCTTAAACATTTTCCGGCTCGCAGGATGGTATGTGAAGTGTTGACGGAGAAAGGAAAGGATCATCTGGAGCTTCTGGAAGAGGGCATATTTGATCAACGCTGGTATGTGGTGCGAAATGTGGTCTCCGTGCTGGGGGCAATCGGCTCTGAGAAAGGGGTAAAATTCCTAAAGCAGATCATCCGTCACCCGGATCTGAGGGTGAGAAGGGAGGTTGTCAACTCGCTTTTTAAAATACCCGGACCAAAAGCGGGAGCCCTTTTAGTTTCATCTTTAGAAGATAAGGATATGAGGATTCGCATCTTAGCTTCTCGTGGGCTGGCACAAAGAAAGGAAAAAGAGGCGCTCCCAGCGTTAATGAATATCTTGAAAGATGATCAATTTAAAGACAAAACCCCGGAGGAAAAAAAGAATGTGCTGGAGTCCTTCGCTACTGTCGCCGAAGAGGAGGCTATTCCCTTTCTGGTGAAGATGGTCAACAAACGAAGCTGGCTGAAAAGAGATAAACACAATGAGACCCGCATCTTCGCCATAGGGGCACTGGGCACACTCGATAGTCCTGAGGCGAAGGAAACCTTACATCAACTCAGCAAAAAGAGAAACAAAGCTATCCGGCAAGCCTGCCAGCATGCCTTACATCGGATCGACTATCGCCGGATAAGGAGAGTGGAACCAACTAAAGTCACCCGATCTTAGAATTGTTTAACCAAGGAGACGATTTGATCTCAGAAAGCCCGGCCAAGACAAAAGAGAAAGATGTGACCAAACTTCAAAAACTCTATCTTCTGGAGCAGGGAAAGAATCTGGTTTATCAACTGTATGTCTCCATCCGAACCGCCCAGATATATGATAGATCAAATTCGGTATATGTGAGACAGGGTGAAAACCTATTCGGGCTGGTCAAAGCCCTGCTGGAAAAGGCGCAGGAGATCTTTGTCAAATCGAAAGAAGGTTATCTGTTTTTGAATGAGACCAGATTGAAATTCTCCTTTGATGGATACATCTCCAGCAAATTCCTCATGGAGACTTTCAGGAAGTTGCAATTTGAGAGCCTGATTATCAGCTCGCCATTGACCCCGGAGGAATTGGATGAATTCGTGTTCATTCTGGCGCATACGGATACCGAATGTGAGGACCCCTTCGAGAGCTTGCAGAGGAGGATCCTTTCCTCGAACATCCAGCACATCAGGATAGAAAAATTCGCCTCAGAGTGGGATGTGGGGGATGAGTCCTTGCCGGAGAATCAAAAAAAGCTGGCCAAGAAGAGATTCTTTAAAACCCTTTCGGTGGCTCAGGAGATGATGGAGTCGGCAAAAGCCGGACGAAGTATGAATACAGTAAAAAGCAAAAGGGCAATCCAGTTTTTAATAGATCAGCTCATCAAGGATGAGGCTAATTTGATGAGCTTGACCACCATCAAAAACTTCGATGAATACACCTTTGCTCACTCGGTTAATGTCTGTATTCTCTCGGTCTCATTGGGTGCCAGGTTGGGGCTTTCCAAAAGAAAATTAAGCGAGCTGGGCTTTGCCGCCTTATTTCATGACGTGGGCAAGGTGAAACTACCCCTAAGAATACTTAACAAAGCTGGCGAGCTAACTGAAAAAGAATGGGAGGAGATCAAAAAGCACCCCATGATGGGGGTGAAGACCCTTCTTTCCAAACGCAGTCTGGATAGATTTTCCACCCGAGCCATGGTGGTCTCTTTTGAACATCATCTTAAGCTGGATCTTTCCGGCTATCCCCAGGTGAGCTTCAAAAAAGATCTGAATCTGTTCACCCGTATAGTTACCATCGCCGACGTATATGACTCCATGACATCCGGTCGGGTATATGCCAGGACTCCATTGACTCCAGATGAGGCTTTAAGGAAGATGCTGGGGAAGCAAGGGAAGAGTTTCGATCCGGTGGTTTTAAAGGTCTTCATAAACATGCTGGGCATCTATCCGGCTGGCTCGGTGGTGCTCTTAGATACCGGAGAGGTGGGAGTAGTGATGAAAGCCAACCCCGCTGAGCTTTCCCGTCCGGAGGTGGCAATCATCGCGGACAAGACCGGCAAAAGGGACAAAATAGAAACTGTGGACCTAACCAAAATCGATGAAAAGACTGGGAAGCACAAAAGAACCATTCTGAAAACGATCGATCCCCGCCAGTTCAAGCTGGACATTGCCAGATACATTTATTGAGGGTTGAGATTTGAGATCTGAGATTTAAGAGAGTGAGTTCTTTTTAAAGCTGGATGGAAAACACGATCCTTATGTTGCTCCCACCATCGGTTTCAGGGATGAGACTAATTGACAGATCTCTTACTTTCTCTTTATCAAAATTGTATAGATGTGCATCCACGTAAGCATCGAACATGCTCAAAAAGACGATCCCGGCAGTGATCCACAAGAATAGATTTCGTCTGTCCTCGTAGAACTCGAACTGCTCAAATTCCCAGTATCGGTCCGGATAATCGGGATTCTGGAAATTCTTCTTATGAGTATTCATCCGGCTCCATTCGATGGCGGCTAAGGTGATAAAGGTCGTCTCCGCCCCAAACACCACTAAGCTCTTGAAGTATTTTCTGTTGTAGAACTGTCCCCATCCTGGAAAGGCGACTGATCTTAAAAGCGCACCCATGGGAGATTTGTTTTTTAACAAAGTATCCGGCTGGGAAATCTTTGTTATGATGGTCGAATCCTGCTCTGTCTGCCCAAGACTTTGAGTTTCAAAGACGAATGCAAACAGGCACAAGGTTAAAGACAAAAAAATAAAATGCTTCTTCATTCCTGGCAAATCCTCAAAAAATCAAAAGCTACATTGATCAAAACATCGTCCAAGATAAAAACCGACCTGAGAAAATACAAGAAATTTCTTGACCATTGAAATTCTGCAAACTTATTCGATGTTCCGCTCTCCGAGGGATGAGTCTGTCGAGAAATGTCATTCTGACCCATATGGGGAAGAATCTCAAACTCGTATGAGTGCATACGCATTTGTAACATGTTGAATTTATTAGATTCTTCGCTTCCCAGACGGGAGGGCAGACGCCCCCGTCTGGGCGTCCGCTCATTCAGAATGATATAAAGGACCTTTTTGTGGTTTTTCGACACGCTCGGATGTTATCCCAGACGGGTCTCCGTCATCGAGAGGAAAAAACGGGGATGATAATCCGCCCAGACGGGCGGGCGTCCGCCCGAAGGATCCGTAGGACAATTCCCTTTGAGCCAAATTATTGATCGAGTCACAATTTTTTGAAGCCAGAACCTAACTTAAGTTAGGTTCTGGTTTTTTTGCAATTCCGGTTTTATATAGACAAAAGGTTTTCCGAAATAATAAAGCTGATTGTTTTTAAAAAACCTTCAGATCAAGCTGAAGTCGTAGATCCCGCCGAGGCGGGGCTTGATACTCCAACAAAACCTTCCTTTATTTGACTTCTCCAGAGATCTCAACAAAATTTCTTGACTAATTGTAGACATTAGAGATATATATAGGTGAAGGATTCATCCCGAAGGAGGAAGAAAATGAATCAGGAAATTTCGGTTTCGGAAAAATTAAAATCGCTTCTGTCAAAGGGGACCAAGGTGGTGGTTTTGACCGGGGCGGGTATATCGGCGGAAAGTGGTGTTCCCACGTTTCGGGGTGAGGAGGGGCTGTGGAAGAAGTTTCGCCCGGAGGAGCTGGCAACCTTCGATGCCTTTATGGCTAATCCTGAGTTGGTTTGGGAGTGGTATGAATATCGGAGGAAGATAATTGAAGACATAAAGCCAAATCCTGGTCATTTAGCTTTGATCGATTTCCAGAACCATTTTGATAAATTTGATCTGATCACCCAGAATGTGGACGGACTTCATCACCAGGCAGGATCTGAGAATGTGATCGAGCTTCACGGGAACATAAGAAGGAACAAATGCATCCAGTGCGGGAAAAAGTATGAATCGCTGGAGGGAACCATTGAAGGAATTCCTCCTAAATGTCCTTGCGGAGGGAACATCCGTCCGGACGTGGTCTGGTTTGGAGAGATGTTACCTCAAGACGCGATAAACTATTCCTTTGCTGTGTCCCAAGATTGTGACCTCTTCTTCTCCGTCGGCACCTCCGCGGTGGTGCATCCGGCGGCTTCGTTGCCTTTGATCGCCAAAAGAGGTGGTGCTTACGTGGTGGAAATTAACATATCCCCCACAGAGATTACCCATATAGTGGATGAAAGCCTGTTTGGCAAGTCTGGCGAGATTTTGCCGTCCCTGGTGAAATTGTTCAAATGAACACAACTTAACTTGTTTGAAATAAAGGCGGCTTTTGTAGTTGCCCGATTCATCGGGCTTTTGAGCCCAACGAATTGAGCAACTACCTGGAATCGGCACAGAGACCTATAAATTCTCATGAAAGTAGAAGATATTAAAGAGCGAATAGAAAAAGCATACGCGCTTTTAGAAAAGTGCGTGGTGTGTCCCAGGGAATGCAAGGTGAACCGGTTGAAAGGAAAGAGAGGATTCTGTGGGGGGAGAAAGAATCCTAAAGTGGCAAGCTATAATGTCCATTATGGTGAGGAGCCGCCTATCTCCGGAACCAAAGGGTCGGGAACCATATTTTTTTCCGGCTGTAATTTAAGATGCCTCTATTGTCAGAACTTCCCCATCAGCCAGATGAGGCATGGAAAAGAGATAACCACACACAAGCTGGCAGATATGATGCTTCATCTGCAATCAAAGGGATGTCACAACATCAACCTGGTAACCCCCACACATTTTGTTCCCCAGATACTTAAAGCGCTATCTTTTGCCTGGGAGAGGGGTTTTGATCTTCCTTTGGTCTACAATACGTCCGGATATGAGGCATTAGAATCTCTGAAACTTTTGGAGGGAATAGTCGATGTATATCTTCCGGACATGCGGTATTCGGACAACCATATAGCCAAAAAGCTCTCCTTGGTGGAAAATTATGTGGAGGTGAACCGAAAGGCTATAAAACAGATGTATCAACAAGTGGGGAATTTAGTCACTAATGAGATGGGCATCGCCAGAAAAGGATTGATTATACGGCATCTGATTTTGCCGGATAACTTAGCCGGAAGCGAAGAAACGTTCCGATTTATAAAAGAGGAAATTTCCGATAAAGTATATGTAAGCCTGATGGGTCAATATTTCCCCAGCTTTAAGGCAGGGGAGTGCGTATCAATAAAGAGGAAAATCACCCCCGAGGAATATGAATCCGTGGTGGGAAGCTTTTTTAAGTCGGGTTTGAGCCAAGGATGGATGCAAGAGGGACCAAAGCATGAAGCACAGTATGTGGAAGAATAGACTTTTTGTTTTCTTTCTTTTGTTTTCTCTTTTGTGTGGCTGCACCTATTACAATACCTTCTACAATGCCAGAAAAAGCTTCAAGGAAGGAGAGAAGGCACAGAAACACGCCCTGGGGAGGACAGGGAGTACCGCCGGCAGAAGCCAATACGAAAATGCCATAAAGAAAGCCTCCAAGGTGTTAACCTTCCATCCCAAGAGCAGGTGGGCAGATGATGCCTTGTTCCTGATCGGGAGAGCCTACTTCAACATGGGAGAATATGTAAAGGCAAAAAGAAAATTTGAAGAGCTTCAAACCAGCTTTCCCAAAAGCAATCTGATAAAAGATTCACACTACTATATAAGCATGTGCCACTACTACTCTGGTGAGGAAATAGAAGCCATAAGCTCGCTGAACAGCGTACTTGAGTCGAAAAAGATTGAAAGGAAAAAAAAGGGAGAGGTTTCCTTCATGATAGGGGAGATTTATTTTCAAAGGGCAGAGTATACTGATGCCCAAACATACTATGAGAAAACCCTAAACGAGTTTGATCCCGATACCCTCTCCGCCATAACCCAGTTCCGCATAGGAGAGTGTTTCTGGCTAAGGAAAGATTATGCCGAAGCTAAGGAGGCATTTGCCGGGGTTGAAGAACGCCACCCGTCAGATAGCCTTTTGTTCAAGTCACAATTCAGAGAAGGTGAATGTTATTATGCTTTGGGAGATCATCAGAAGGGGATGGATATCTATGTTGAACTCTCCAAGGATGAGAGATTTTCCGCCAAACTCCCTTCGATTAAGTTGAAGATTGCTGAAGGGTACTATTTTGTAGACGAGCTCTGTCTGTCCTTGGAGGAATATTACCAGATAACCGAAAACCATCCCAAAACCGAGGAGTCGGCAAAAGCCTATTTTCAATGGGGGCAGATATACCAGGACAGATTTTGTGATCTGGAGAAAGCCAAAGAGATGTATGAAAGCTGTAAGAATGAAAATCCCCGGTCAGAGATAGCCAGGGAGGCGCTGACTCAAAGTGCGAATATTTCCAAAATCGAGGAGTATCAAAAGGAGCTGTCCGATGAGGAGACGGATAAATCCAGCAAAGCTCTATTCTTGCTGGGCGAATTATACCTCACCCAGATGAATCAGCCCGATTCAGCCTTAGCTGAGTATCTGGCTTTGGCGGATAAGTTTCCCCAATCCGAATATGCTGTCAAATCACTTTATGCCGCCGCCTGGATCTTAGAGAACATAAAAGGGGATTCTGCCGCAGCTGCAAGAATGCATAAAAGGATTCTGGAGGAACATCCTCAATCGGATTATCGGAAGCTGGCTTTGGAGTTTTTGAATGTGTCGTGGTACTCTTTTGATGAGCTGAATGTAGAGAAAGTTTATCAGGAGGCGGAAAGGCTCCTTTTTGAGGAGAACAAGGTTGATTCCGCCCTGGCTTTATATGATCTGATAATGGAAGAATTTCCTCAAAGCCTGTATGCCAGCAAATCCGCTTATGCCAAAGCTTGGGCAATCGAGTATTTTGCCAATCCAGGCGACAGTACCGTGGCTTTAGCTTACCTGAAGGTGATTGATGAGTATCCAGAGTCAGAATATGCAGAGGAAGCCCAAATAAAGCTGGGGCTTTCCCAAAGGTCTCAGCCGACTCTGCCCACACCAAGGGAGACCTCTCCGCCCGAGGAAGAGGAGAAGAAGGACACCACGATGGTGGAATTGCCCGACACCTCCGGACCCCAAATACCTAGAGCGCCCGACCCACTCGAAAGAGGACAGTTTGTATATCCGGAGACAGAGATCCTTTCCGGCATTAAAGGGGTGGTGGTGCTCAAGATCCGAATTGACTTTGATGGAACCGTAAGCGATGCGGAGGTGGTGAATTCATTGGAAAACATGTGGATAGACGAAGCGGCCAGAAAGGCGGCTTTGAACACCACCTTCGATCTGGAAAAAATCGATCCGATGCAATTGGGCGGGTGGTTCTTATACACGGTGGAAGTGATCCCACCTGACGAGGGTCAGGATATACATACCGACCCAACCCAAGAGCCAGATCTCTGGGAAGATTAGCATGGTCAATCAGCTCTTAACTCCTGTGTTGTCCAATGAAAAACTCCAAGAAAAGGTGTTCAAGCTTACCCTTTCTTCTTCCTTTATCCCCAGAAAAGCAAAGCCGGGAAATTTCGTCCATATAAAGGTCAGTTCAAATGATTATCCCCTGCTCCGGAGAGCATTCAGTATCCACAGCACGGAGAAGGACAAAGGGAGATTTGAGACTCTGTTCAAGGTGGTGGGGAAGGGAACTGAGATTTTGTCAAGGAAATCCCCAGACGACACACTTGATATTCTGGGACCAATCGGCAATAGCTTTTCCCTTCCTAAAAAGGGGAAGGAAATCATGCTGGTGGCAGGAGGAATGGGAATAGCTCCCCTGTGGTTTCTTTATACCCATCTGATTAAAAGATTTCACAAAAACAAATTAACCTTCTTTTTAGGCGCCAAAAACAAAAAAGAGCTTTTGTATGCTAAAAAGTTAAAAGGCACTGGAGCCAAGTTGATAATAGCCACAGATGATGGCAACGTGGGAAGAAAGGGTTTGGTCACCGAGGTGTTTCTTAAAGAGATAAAGAAAGGAAATTATGATCGCAAAAAGATTGCTGTCTACTCCTGTGGACCTCAGACGATGATGAAAAGGATGTCGGAGATAGCAAAAAGATTGGACCTTTTTTGTCAGATTTCTCTGGAGACACACATGGCATGCGGGGTGGGGGCTTGTTGGGGTTGCGTGGTCAAACAAAATGACCGAACTTACAAAAGAGTCTGTGTGGATGGGCCGGTGTTTGATGCCAGAGAGGTAAATCTCGAATAACATGAACGCACATTTACATGAATCCCCTCTCCCCCCTGGGGAGAGGGCAAGGGTGAGGGGGCTTACTCAGAAGGCTGTGCCTGACAGGCACATAAAGCCGCTAACCTTAAAAAATCTTCATGAGAACCAGTTTGAACCAAAAACCTGATCTTTCGGTCAAAGTGGCGGGGGTGAGATTTTCCAATCCGGTTCTAGTGGCATCCGGCACTTTCGGCTACGGTGAGGAATATGATGTTTTGATTGATCTTTCCAAGCTGGGCGGCATCATCACCAAGTCCATAACTCTGAGCCCCAGAGAAGGAAATCCACCCCCCCGAACAGTCGAGACCACGTGTGGAATGCTTAATGCCATTGGTCTGGCTAATGTGGGAGTGGATCGGTTTATCAAGGAGAAGCTTCCATTTTTGAGAAAGCTTGGAACCCGAATAATCGTCAATGTGGCAGGAAGCACCATCCAGGAGTACGTTGAGGTGGTCAGAAGACTTAACCGCTGTAAGGGAATTGATATGCTTGAGATAAATATCTCCTGCCCCAATGTGGAGGAAGGAGGATTGGCTTTTGGTTCAAAGCCCCAATCAGCGCATGCATGCATAAAGCAAATCAAAGATCATACTTCATATCCCTTAATCGCCAAGCTTTCCCCCAATGTGACAGACATAGCGGAGGTGGCTTGTGCGGTGGAGGAGGCTGGCGCAGATGCGGTCTCTCTGATCAATACTCTGATTGGGATGGCAATTGACACAGAGAAAAGAAAACCAATCTTGGGAAACATAACCGGCGGGCTTTCCGGTCCTGCTATAAAACCTGTAGCCTTAGCAATGGTGTGGAAGGTGGCAAAGGCGATAAACTTTCCCATAATCGGAATAGGGGGGATCATGAACACGCAGGATGCTTTGGAATTCTTTTTAGCCGGTGCGTGTATGATCCAGATAGGAACCGCAAATTTCGTGGACCCGCAGACATCTGTTAAAATTGTCAACGGATTGAACGGATATTTAAGAGAAAAGAAGATAAAGAGAATCACCGACTTGGTGGGCAAGATAGAGACAAGTTGAACTCCTCTTCCAAATGAATCAAGATTCGTCCCTACAAATTATCCCGTTTTACAGATTGTTTCTGACACAAAAATAGCTTCAGGCATAGAAAGTCTTCTGAAGAAGAACTATATCTGTTATTGATTCTCCCTTACACACGAAGTTCAACTTTTTTGCATCAGAAAGAGAATTTGAGAAACCTTTACCTCACCCCCCGTCCCCCTCTCCATAAAATGGAGAGGGAAAGACAATGGGGTAAGGTTTCATGTTTTGTGTTATGGTACTTGGGTCAAATCGAATGGGCGAGATAAGCCAGGCGGGACTTTCGGCCCGCCTGGTTTAAACTGGAAGCTTCTTACGTAGAGGGAGGATAATCTCTTTAGAGTCCGCAGGGAGGAGGACCACCTTTGTAAAGATAATTTATAGTATAAAGAACATCACCAAGGTCGATAATTCCATCACAATTGGCATCACCATTTCTATTCAAAGATAGCTTGGGGGTAAATATCCTTTCAGAAGGCGGGATACCGTCAGCGCAGTATGAACTTATAAGCATGAAGAAATGCGATGGTGGTATTTCTGTTGTAGATATAGCAAGGGGATCGCCGTCCACTACCTTGGTGAAATATAGCGTGGCTACCAAGCCGGTGGTTCCAGAATTGAGTGGCGGTTCTGTATGGTCGTCTGCATAAAGGAAAAGAAGCACTGTCTTATTGACATTATCAATCCCGGCGGATCTCGCCCATTCTGATGGAATTATACTCCCATCAAAACTCACGCTATCCAAAGTTACCTCCACCTCATTTGGTTGGTTGGCGTAGCTTATGGGAATTACCATACCCATTAAGTCAGGTCCGCCATTTTCAATTATCTTGATATAGGTGGTATCCAAGGTATTGCCGTCCATAGGAAGAATCAGGTCTGAAGAAAATCTGATATCACTGCCTACTCTTACAGAAGCTCCTGTATAAGGCAGTAAATCGCAGCCAGCATAAAAATAACCAATCAATTGAAGTAGATCCCCCATATTAATGCCCGGGGAGCCATCCATGTCGGCATCAATAGGATTTGGGGGTGCAGGGCCGCCCTTAAAGAGGAAATTAATAAGGTAGATCATATCCCAAGTATCAACGGATCCATCTCCGCTAACATCCCCAAGAATGGCTGCCGCTGGTGGGGCAAAAAAACCACCCAAAAGCATAGCCAAAACTCCACAAAAAACCGAAAAGATAGCAAGCTTTTTCATCTTCTCCTCTCCTTTCTCAAAAAAGTTCTTAAATCCAGCCAACTTTCAAAAACCCCCTCGTTGAAATAACAACTCACCATACAACCTCCTTGGTTAAGTGTTTATCCACACAGAGTCTGTTATATGTTATTTAGAATAGTGTATTAGCGAAATCACCATCGTTGATTCTTAGATTCCTCCACACCTGGTTACGTGGCTCGTCCTCTGAAAAAATAAAGAAGGATCGTCGCCAAACTTAGCGAGGAATCAAATCAATTGAATTACAAATATAGTATAAGTAATAATTTTCTCTTGTCAAGCAAAAAAACAACAAGTTCACGAGACTTAATCCAGCGATGTAGGTAGGGAAAAGCCTTATCGCTACAGGGATCGTCCGGCACAAGGCGGACGCTACTGTCGTAGACCCGAATTGTTTTGTCTTCTGGGGAAACTTTCGGACCAGATTCTTATTGGAAACCTGAAGGTTTCCGCTACAATTTTACAATAACAAAAAAATCGTAGGGACAGCCCTTGTGGCTGTCCTCATTAGGGTCAGGACAGGGACAAGCCCTGTCCCTACGGGATTCGTCCGGCACAAGGCGGACGCTACTTATGGTAGGGCCGAAATGTCCCCATTTGGGGACTTTCGGACAGAAATACTACTCTCCATACACCACTTTCCCATCCACTATGGTGCAGCAGATCTTTCCCTGAAGCTTTCTTCCACCAAACGGGGAATTTTTTGACTTGGACAGAAATTTAGCCGGATCGACAATCCAGGAGGCTTTAGGGTCTATGATGGTTATATCTGCCGGAGAATTTCTCTTTATTCTTCCACCTTTAAGATTCAAGGTTCTTGCAGGATTGGTGCTCAATTTAGCTATGGCTTGAGCCCAGGACAGGACCTTTTTGTTGACAAGCTCGGTGATGACCAATCCTAAAGCCGTCTCCAGCCCCACCATGCCAAACGGGGCAAAGTCAAACTCCACTTCCTTTTCTTCAATTGAATGGGGGGCATGGTCGGTGGCGATGCAATCGACGGTACCATCCTTAAGTCCCCTTTTTATAGCATCCACATCCCTTTTTGTCCTCAAGGGTGGGTTGACTTTGGCGTTGGTATCGAATGTCCTTATTATTTCATGGGTTAAGGTAAAATGGTGAGGAGTGGCTTCGCAAGTAACTTTTATTCCCCTCTTTTTGGCTTGACGAATTAGATCGACCGATCCTTCGGTGGAAACATGTGCTATATGAATTCTGGCGTTAGTGAACTCTGCCAATTCTATATCACGGGCGACCATTGTTTCCTCAGCGATGGAGGGAATTCCACACATACCCAGAGTGGTGGAGACAAAACCTTCGTGCATAACTCCTGCCACGGAAAGATTCAAATCCTCACAATGAGATATCACAGGAAGGTTAAACATACGACTGTATTCTAAGGCATTTCTGAGGACCTGGGAATTGGCAACCGGCAACCCATCATCAGAGATTGCCACCACGCCAGCCTGAACCAGATCGGAAATCTCGGTAAGCTCCTCCCCTTTTCGTCCTTTGGTTATACACCCCACACAATATATCTTACATTTGGCATTTTCTGCCTTTTGGTAAACGAATCTTACCGTCTCCTGGTTATCAATGGGGGGTTGGGTATTTGGCATACAGCAGATGGACGTAAATCCTCCTGCGACTGCCGCACATGAGCCTGTATATATGGTCTCCTCGTCCTCTCTTCCCGGCTCTCTTAAGTGAGTGTGTATATCTATCAAGCCGGGCACAACCATCTTCCCTTTGGCGTCGATTATCTCCCTTGCTCTGAGTTTACTTTTAGGCTTTTCTATTCTTTTGATCACTCCATCCCGGATGAAAATATCAGCGATCCGACCCATTTTAGTTTCTGGATCGATCACCCTGCCGCCGGTGATGGCAAGATCAAAATCCAAATCAAATTTCTTTCTTTCTTCTCCCGCATGTTTAGAAATCCCGTCGTAGGCGGGAGACGGGGTTTCCAATTTTGCATATTTATTCAACTTTTCCCTCCCCTCCGCTTAAGAGGTAAAGCACCGCCATTCGTATGGCTACGCCATTGGTCACCTGATCCAAGATTACCGAGTGAGGTCCATCTGCCACCTCCGGAGTGATCTCCACCCCTCTGTTTATGGGTCCCGGATGCATGATGGTGAAGTTTTCATTCAATCTTTTTAGTCTCTCTTTAGTGATTCCGAATTTGTTGGTATACTCCCGAAGGGAGGGCAAAAGTCCACCTCTTTGTCTTTCCAGTTGAATTCTCAACACGATGACCACATCCGCACCGTCCAGAGCTTTGTCCAGATCAGTGTATACTTTCACCCCCATCTTCTCGATCTCCACAGGTAACAAGGTGGTGGGGCCGCACACGGATACATCCGCTCCCATGATGGAAAATCCCCAGATGTCCGATCTTGCCACCCGACTGTATTTTATATCCCCCACTATGACCACTTTCAAACCTTTGATTTTCTTATATTTTTCCCGAATAGTAAAAAGATCTAAAAGTCCCTGCGTAGGATGTTCATGCGCGCCGTCTCCCGCGTTGATTATGGAAGAATCCAGGCATTGGGTCAGAAAATAGGGGACCCCGGAGGCTTGATGCCGCACCACCACCATGTCGGTCTTCATGGCTTCGATATTTCGCACCGTATCCTTCAAAGTTTCTCCTTTCCGGGCACTGGAGATGGTTGCAGAAAAGTTGACCACCTCCGCGGAAAGCCGTTTTTCCGCCAGCTCAAAGGAGATGCGGGTGCGGGTGGAGGGTTCATAAAATAAGTTTACCACGGTAACTCCTCTCAACGTGGGAACAATTCTTATCGGACGAGACAGAATCTCCTTAAACGTCTCCGCCGTATCCAGAATCAGATTTATCTCCTTTCTGCTCATCCCCTCCAAACCGAGCAGATGTCTGCTTTTCAGTTTCATCCATCCTCCGCCAATGTTAACCGTCAACTGTTTACTGCCAACTGCCTACTGCTAACTGCCAACTGCTAACTGGTTACTGCCTACTGCCTACTGCTTGATAATGGACACGCTATCCTCTCCATCCACCTCTTCTATCTTCACCTTTACCCGATCCTCCTGGGCTGTGGGGATGTTTTTGCCCACGTAATCAGCCCGGATGGGAAGCTCGCGGTGTCCTCTATCCACTAAGACTGCAAGCTGTATGCGTTTAGGTCGCCCGAAATCTATAATCTGATCCAGTGCCGCCCTTATGGTTCTGCCGGTGAACAATACATCATCTACTAAGATGATCACCTTATCCACTACATCAAACAGAATCTCGGTTTTTTGCACCAGAGGTTGTTCTAACTTGGTCTGGACGTCATCCCGATACAATGTTATGTCCATCAACCCCACCGGAATCTGGACCCCCTCGATCTTTTCAATGAGTTTGGCAACTCTTTCTGCCAGATACGCTCCCCTGTTTTTGATTCCGATGACAGCCATGTTCTCAGCGCCTTTGTTTTTCTCCACTATCTCATGGGCAATACGGACTAAGGCTCTACCGATGGTCTTGGCATCCATGACTAAAACACTTTTTGGTTTTCTGGGCAATTGATTCCTCCTTAAGGTGAAAAGGAAGGCAAAAAAATACCCTCCCTCTGTTTTTGTCAGGTAGGGTCATATTTCAAATCGTGTTATCTTCATCTCACCTTTTCTAGTTTCACCGAACTAGTTTAAAAGGTCTTTGTTTTAACCCCAATTTATTCATCGATTTTTCTTTGTCAAGTCTTTTTTTGAAAGAATTTCGGCGCATCCATTTCGCAAATTCCTATTCCCGAAGTTTCAATCAAAATATTCTCCCAATTCCAGGTTGACAATTATTTTAATCCATATTACAATATCAGTCGTAGGTCTGAAACCCCCGCCTCTGGCGGGGGTTTCAGACAACGCAGGAGTGTCGGATAGCTCCGCCGCTGGCAGTTCGACTTCGCCCTTCGGTCTGTCTTCGACTCCGAGGTCGCTCAGACTCGAGGAGAACTTGTTGAAGGGCGGGACATATCAGACCTACAGTCCTCAGAAGGAGAATAAGTTGTCAGCGAACAAACATACAAACGACGTAATCGTGGTGCCCGATTCACCAGATATCCCCGGATTGATCTTTCGCCGCTTCCGCGGCGAAGAGGATTATCCCGCCATTGTCGCAGTAATAGAGGGAAGCAATAAAGCTGACCAAATTGACCATACAGAAACGGTTGAGGATGTTGCCGCCACCTACCGGCATCTGGTCAACTGCGATCCGTACAAGGACATGATTTTCGCGGAGATGAAGGGCGATGTGATCGGCTTCGGTCGCGTGTGGTGGATTCTCAGGTCCGACGGCACCCGGACTTATTGCCACTTTACTCTTTTGCTGCCCCAATGGCGTGGTCAAGGCATTCGCCGTGCCATGCTGCGGCACAACGAATGTCGGTTGAGAGAGATTGCTGTCGCCCATCCCAAGGAAGGACTGCGATTCTTCGAGGTTTGGGCAGGTGATGCAGAGGTTGACTGGGTATCTTTGTTGATTGGCGAAGGTTACAAACCGGTACGTTACTCCTTTGAGACGGTACGGCCGAATCTGGAAAACATTCCTGACCTGCCTCTGCCCGAGGGCGTGGAGGTCCGTCCTTCAAAGCCGGAACACTTTCGAAAAATCTTTGACGCCGCCGCCGAAGCCTTTCAGGATCACTGGGGCGCCAGCCAGTGGCATGATGAGGAGTTTGAGCGTTGGCAGGAACAATCCTTCTTTAATCCTGCCCTATGGCAGGTGGCTTGGGATGGGGATGAGGTCGCCGGCATGATCTTAAACTTCATCCACGAAAAGGAAAACTCCGAATACAATCGCAAGCGGGGATACACAGAGGAAATCTCCGTGCGCCGGCCCTGGCGGAAGAAAGGCTTAGCCCGGGCACTGCTTGCCCGAAGCTTCAAGCTACTTAAGGATAAGGGCATGACCGAGGCGGCATTGGGTGTGGATGCGGAGAATATCAGCGGGGCGCTCAAGCTCTACGAAAGCATGGGATTCCGTACGGTGAAACGCTACACGACCTACCGTAAACCGCTGGATTAGTCATCACCGGCAAACGTGCACAAAATGTAGCGGAAGGCTTTAGCCTTCCATTCATCGGATGGAGACCTGAAGGTCTCCGCTATGCTACTCGGTTCTCCACGATTAACGGCCGGGATGGGGTGAAGGACGGTAGAAGAGGTTTCAAGCACCAATCGCCTCTTGTTGAGAAGCGGGTTCCTCCTCCTGCCTTGAGATTTCGCCTTTTGTTTGAATGCTTTCCTCTCTTGTAATGCGCTTTTTCCTGCGCCGGGCAGGTTTGAGCATTTTTAGACTGCTCATCGCCACCACAGCTGCTTCATTCAGCAGCTTGCTGATACCCGCATAGACCTCCTCGTCATTCACCAGGATTCCAGTATTCTTGCGCAGGTTACGTCGTATCGTTTTGAGGGTGTCTTCCGCGACTATCGCTGCTAACAATGAACCGGGCGCGAGAACTTTTGCCCGTCTCCAAATCTTATTCAGTCCATCACGCCTAATTGACCGATAACTGATCATTTCAAATTTCCCAGCCAATTCACCGATGTCGTCCTCCAGGAGGTTCCAAGTATCCAGAATTTCGACTTTAGGTGGCTGGCCGAATTCTACATGATAAACCTTCCATTCTCGGCCGTTGGTTAGCAGAATCCATTCGCATCCTGCATCAATGGCATACGATGTTACCTGTTTTAAGTGCTTTTTGGATAAGTCGATTCCGAATCTCTTGAGTTCAACGACTACCAAAGGTCGGGCATCGGGTCCCGGTTCAAGCTGTATAGCGAAATCCACATGTTCTGTTTCACCTGCCCCTTTTACAGCGCGTTCGCGCGAAAGATGCTTGAGGACATTGTAACCCATAACGCTCTCAAATATTCGCTCAACCCGCCTTCGAGTTTCGGCCTCATTGCCATCCATTTTCATTCCCCGATCCACCATTCTTCTCGCATTTCGAATGGCTTTTCGCAGTTCTTTTGAAACGCTCAGTTTGGGCATTATGCCTCCTTCCAAAATCCTCTGTGAATCTCTAAAGAACAACAATCTTGAAGCGCGTCCTTCCTATTCCATGCGCCAGGGTCAACGACTGCGTCCCTGCTAAGAGTGGTTTGTCATAATTCGTTTATTAGCATAAAGCTTCGCAAACACCTCATCATTAGTTTCCTGAATGGCCCGTTGTCAATCGCCTCGATCTCCGTGGTTTTTAGTCTAACAGATTTTTGAGCCGTTGTCAAGCTTTTTTAATTGGCAACCCCGAGAATTCTCATGGAGGGATAAGTAGACTGACCAGCTCTGGGTGAAGGAGTTTCTGCCGGAGAGATAGCCCTTCCATCTTCACTCAGTGTTAGATGGAGACCTGAAGGTCTCCGCTACCCTTACGCCTTGGCAGCGAGAATGTCGGATAGTCCCGCCGCTGGCGGAACATATCCGACCTACAGACTTCCATTCATTTATTTGATGGAGACCTGAAGGTCTCCTCTACACCTACGCTCTGGCGGCAGGAGTGTCGGGTAGGTCTTACGACCCATGGCTGGCAGGCACATCCGACCTACAAGCTTGATGTTCTAGCAATCGTCAGACGCAGGGTGGCCACAGGGAGACCAAAGAAGAACATCCTGATCGTATCGTGGATGGTGCCGCTTTCGTCAATCAAATTCTCATCTATACACCTCAGGCGCCACCTTCTGCCCCTATAATGAGACCAGATGTAATACGGTGTGAAACGAAACCCCTTTTGGTGGAGAATGATATCTGCTCCCAAGGGCATATCATCCGCAGTCACATGAAGTCGGTCTGGTCCGACGATCTCCACGAACATGGTTCGCGAAATCACATTCCCGGAGGAGAATTCAAAGCGCTCTTTCACCACCCAGATCGTGTCCGAAAGCCAGATGGGCTGGCTTGAAAAGCGGATCCGTTCCTTGGGCATCACCCACCTTAGTAGCGGATGTGGGCTCAGCTCGCCTTCTCCTTTCCATATGCCTTTGAAGAACTCCGTTGGTTGAAGAAGCGTCACCTTCTTATCTGCCATGAGTTCAGACCCCTCATTCGGGAATTCCTGCTTCCGAAGCATCAATGGACTTTAGCGGGCAGTATGCCCGCACTGCGAGACAATTTGTCCTTATCGTTTCAAAAACGGCCTGCAAAAAGCGCCAACAGCTCCTGTTCGGAGAAAACTTCCTTTTCGATTTCAATCCCTTTTTCTCTCAACTTCCAGACAAGCTCCACCACCTGCGGAAGGTCAAGCCCCACAGCTTTTATTCTGTTGATATCTTTGAAGAATTCCTCCTTGTCACAGAAGGTGAGCAATCTCCCTTGATCCAATAAGATAATCCTTTGTGCCAGTTGGGCGATCAAATCCATATTATGCGAGATTAAGATTATGGTCACCCCCGCTGAGTTCAATTCCTTCAGAAGCTTTTTTATCTCCCTGGTGCTTTTACCATCCAGACCACAGGTGGGCTCATCCAGAATTAAAATCTCAGGTTTTAAAGCCAGTATTCCGGCGATTGCCACTTTTCTTTGCTCCCCGCCGCTTAGAGAAAAAGGGGAGCGGAAGGCGAATTGGTCGAAATCCAACCCTACCTTCTCCATCGATTCTCTCACCCGGCTATCTATCTCTTCCTCCGAAAGCCCTAAATTCTTTGGACCAAAGGCGATGTCGTGATATACTGTTTCCTCAAACAACTGCAATTCCGGAAACTGGAACACCAGCCCCACATTCTGCCTAATCCTTTTTAAATCGACATTCTTATCTTTTAGATTGATCTTCTCAATCCACACCTCTCCAGAGGTAGGGAAAAGAAGCCCATTTAAATGTTGAACCAGCGTGCTCTTTCCTGATCCGGTTGGTCCGATCAGACCAATAAACTCCCCCTTTCCTATCCTTAGATTTATTCCATCTAACGCCTTCTTTGCAGTCGGTAATCCCTGGTCATAGAGATAACTTACCTCGTTCATTGAAATCTGGGGAGCTGTCTCGTCCGCCGTCCGCGGTCCGCCGACCGCCGCTATATGAGTGAAATTAGCTCTGACACTTTCAGCATTCTGTAAGATCTTATTCACCAATTCATCCAAAGTTAACGAATCATCTGAAGTGAGCCATTCTTTTTGTTTCAGTGCAGAGGCTATCTTTAGAGGAAAAGGTATCCCAAGACCGCTCTTTTTCAGTTTCTCTTTTTGTTTGAATATCTTTACGGGAGGACCGTCCAGCATTATCTTCCCCTGATGCATTACCAGAACTCTATTTGCAGTTACCGCCTCTTCCGGAAACTGGGTAATGTGAATTACCGTTACGTTCTTCTCTTCAGATAACTTTTGAATTAAGGAAAGCACCTCCCTTTTTCCCTGTGAGTCCAGAAGGGAGGTGGGCTCATCTAAAATCAGATATTGGGGTTGCATGGAAAGGACAGCGGCTAAAGCCACCTTTTGCTTTTCTCCACCGGACAACTTATGCGGTGGATGAGTTCTGTATCCTTCCAGATGGAAATATTTAAGCGCCCACTCCACCCTTATTTTCATCTGCTGGTAAGGCAAAGCTAAATTCTCCAGGCCGAAAGCAACCTCTCTTTCCACCGAGGTGGAGATTATTTGATTATCCGGGTTTTGAAAAACCATCCCCACTTTCTGGCGAATCAATTTTTGTGATTTCTTGTCTGCGGTATTTAGACCGTCCACCCACACCTCTCCTGTGTCAGGCAAAATAAGCGCATTCAAAAGCTTAACTAAGGTGGTCTTGCCCGACCCATTTGAGCCTATGATGGCAACGGACTCCCCCTCCTTTAGTTGCAGACTGACGTTGTCTAAGGCTAATACAGATCTTTTCTCGTCCCCGCCTTTGGGGCGAACCATATGGTTCACCCCTTTGGCGGGATTTTCAATCAGTTTATATTTGTATGAAATCTGGTTAAGTTCTATCACAGTCTGGAATATAGAGGCAGGAAAAACCTTTGTCAAATCCGAATTTAGATCCTGCGGATGAATATGTGGGCAGTGTGCGCTTTCAGATGAACCCGTGGGATAGATTATGGGGAGACCAGAACCTAACTTAAGTTTGGTTCTGGTTTTTTGATTTGTATTTGACATCCGCAATCTCTTCAAAGTAACAGTTGACATAACCGGAAGGATGCTTTATATAAAATACAATAATAGAGTTATATATGGATTTTATAAAATCGATGTTAGATTCTTCACAGAGAACAGAGAATTAGAGGAGACAATCCGCTTTAAAAATCAAGATATCAACATAATCGTGAAAATTCGCTTTTTTCTGTTTCCAAACAGACGTATATTGATATAAACTTGCTTTTGGAATGGTTCAGCTTAAAATCGATTTTCGCTTTTTATTTATGTAATCTTAGCTATGAGCCCGCAAAGAAGATTTGCCTTGCGCAATAAGATAGTGGTGATCCCCATGGGGGATATAGATTACTCCCTGGTGAATAAGTTAGCTTCTCAACTGGTGTCGTATTTCAGCGTGGGAGTGGATGTGCTTCAGGGGGCGAAGATCCCACAAGAAGCTTTCAACCAGCAAAGGGGACAGTACTATTCCACCGTAATTCTAACCAAGCTGGAGCTTATGAAATCAGCACCCGGGGAGAAGATGTTAGGGTTGGTGGATGAGGATCTATACAGACCCAGCCGGAACTTCGTCATCGGAGAGGCAGATCCTGCCGGTAAATCAGCTGTGGTTTCACTCTTCAGGTTAAAGCGCGAAAATTATGAGATGCCGGATGAAGAAAAGGTCCTGTTCTCTCGGATACTCAAAGAGGCCATTCATCAGTTGGGGCGTCTGTGGGGATTTGAAGATTGTCGCAATCCCAAATGCGTCATGTATCCTACAGACGATGTCACCGCGGTGGACAGGAAAGGGGCTAAATTCTGCGACAATTGCTTAAGAAGAGTGAGGGTCCGACATAGATAAATGAAATAATTCATTGCAAACCGCAAATTGCAAATTGTAAAATGCAAAATCAAAGTCAAATTCTATCTGCACGTCTATTGGACTTTGCGGCAAACAGCATTAGATTATCGGTTAAGCTTACAAAAACTGCCTCGAGTCGTTACATCGAAAATCAACTGATGCGGTCATGTGCATCGTCTGGCGCTAATTACGAAGAAGCCTGCGGAGCTGAAAGCAAAGCAGATTTCATACATAAGATGCAACTGGTGTTGAAGGAATTACGAGAATCATTGTACTGGCTAAGATTAATAGAGAAATCTGAATTAGTTCCAAATAAGGATTTGTTACCAGTCCAGAACGAAGCCGATCAATTAGTGAAAATTATCGCAAAGTCTGTAATAACTGCCAAGGGTAAAACAAAATAAATTTGGCTTTTGCAATTTGCAATCTTCAATTTGCAATCAAAGATGTAAAGTTTGCCCAAATTAATCTATACGATCGGAACGTCCACCCGCACCATCGAAGATTTCATATCCCTTTGCAGAAAATTCAAGCTTCAGGCAGTGGTGGACGTCAGAAGATTTCCCGTCTCAAAGTTCGATCATTTCAAAAAAGATAACTTAGCTTTAAAGCTTCGAAAGTGGGGAGTGAGATATTTTTATCTGGGAGATGTTTTAGGGGGATTCAGAGGAAAAGGATACGAGAAGCATACTCACACTTCTGAATTCATAAAGGGAATAGAGAAATTAAAAGAGATCGCCTCCGAATTTATCACCGCTTTTATGTGTGCGGAAAAAATTCCCTGGAGGTGTCATCGGAGATTTATCGCTCAAACGCTGGTGCAGGATGAATGGAGGGTGATTCACATTCTGGATGAGGAGAGAACTTGGGAGCCCCAAAACAGACCCATACATTTCAACCTGGATATTTAAAGCTTCATGACACAGGGGAGCTTTCCCAGAGAATTGAAGCTTTATGGGGTAAGCTGGAGAGTTGTGATATCTGTCCCCACAAATGCGGAGTTAATCGTCTCCAGGATCAAAAGGGTGAATGTCGGACCGGCAAGAAAGCAAAGGTCTCCAGCTTCGGTCCGCATTTCGGAGAGGAAAGCCCGCTGGTAGGAAGATATGGATCGGGAACCATATTCTTTACTCATTGCAACTTATTGTGCATCTTCTGCCAGAATTATGACATCAGCCATTTAGGAGAAGGCTATGAGGTGGATGAAGAAAAGATTGCGGAGATTATGCTCTCTTTGCAGAACTTAGGATGTCATAATATCAACTTTGTGACTCCCACCCATGTGGTGCCTCAGATTGTGAAGGCTCTCCCCTTTGCCATCGAGCAAGGATTGAATGTCCCCTTGGTTTATAACACGGGAGGATATGATTCCGTCGACACGCTAAAGCTTCTGGATGGCATTTTTGACATCTATATGCCAGATCTGAAATATTCAGATGATAAAATCGCTCAAAGATATTGCAGTGCGAAAGATTACTCTCAGACAGTTAGACAGGCTATAAGGATGATGCAAAAGCAGGTGGGGGATTTAGTGATCGATGATAGAGGGATAGCCCTCAAGGGGCTTTTGATCCGTCACCTGATCTTGCCCGAGGATTTGGCAGGAACTTACCAGACCATGAAATTCATTGCCGAGGAGATCTCCAAAAACACCTATGTCAATTTGATGGATCAGTATCGCCCCTGCTTTAAGGCGAACGATTATCCTCTGCTGGACAGAAGGATAACCCAAAAAGAGTTTATTCGAGCCATAAAGATAGCCAAAGATTTTGGAATAAAAAGATTGGATGGCTTAGGAGGCTTTAAGCTTTTTTAGCCTCCCACAATTGTCGAAGAGATCTCTGAAAAAACTACCTGGAGAGAAGAATGTGGAGTGTTCACCTTTAGGTGAACCGAGAGGTTTCAGGTCAAGCTAAAGCTTGACACTCCAGCAAAACCTTTCCTCACTTGACTTTTTCAGAGTTCTCTCAAAAGTTGTTTTCACTTTGCTGCGGAGCTTTATATCTCCATTTTTCTCTGAAAATGTATAATTCCAAATCCAGCATCTCCCATCCGTGGCGTGTCTCAATTGATGAGGCAAAACAGATTCAACAGAGGCTTTCTGCACGGGTTATCCTGAATGATGATTTTAAGAAGGTTGAAAAAATCTTAGGGGTGGGAGTAGTTTTCTCCAAGAGTCAGGATGAAGTTTTTGTTGAGTGTGTCAGCTTCCAGTTTCCGGAGCTGGGGATTCAAAGGACTGCCTTTCACAGGCAAAAAATTAGCTTTCCTTACACTCCAAGCTTTTTCGCATTTAGCGCGGGTCCAGCCATTCTTTCGGCTATAAAGAAAATAGAAAGACCCGATTTGATAATATTTCCGGGGAGAGGAATCGCTCATCCCAGAGGATTAGGTCTGGCAAGTCATCTGGGGGTATTGCTCAAGCTTCCCACCATCGCCTGCTCCAAAACACCTCTATGGAAAGATTGTCCAGAGCCGTCTTTAAAGAAAGGAGCGCATCTATTTATAAAGGGAGAGAACGGGAAGCTTATCGGAGCGGTGGTCAGGACCAAAGAGGGGACAAAGCCGATTTTCGTCACCCCCGGTCACAAAATTTCAATCCAAACCGCGGTGAGGGTTGTGCTTCAGTGCAGTCCAAGATACCGGATCCCTGAACCTTTGAGGCAGGCTCATATCTTAGCAAGAAAGATGGTGGAAACCAGATAAGACGTTAGCTACTTTATTTGCTTCTCGTTGGTCTTCCTTGACCAACAAAAAATGAAGGCGGGTGAACCTCACCCTAACCCTGCGAAGCATTCATACGAATCTCCTTGGAAAGGAGAGAGGATGTTAAACTCCCCTCCTTCTTAAGGAGGGGACTCAGGGGAGGTTAAACGAATGAAATATGAAAGAAAAAATGTTAGGATTCCCTTGTTTTCCGTTGGTCTTCCTTCACCAATCGTATGGATCCTGCGGACAGGAGATGAAAGCGGGTGAAGCCTGCCAGCCATGCACGGACGCCCGGACGGGGGCGTATGCCGGGGCGTCTGCCTGCCCGTCTGGGGAACACGCGCCAGGAGCGGGGTGAAACAGGGTGAGTGGGTAGCCGTCCCGCCTGAGGCGGGACGAGGTGAGATTGAAAAAATGGGGAAAACTTTATCCGATTTTAATCTTGACAAAAAGTAACTTCTTCGTATCTTAGTTAAGACAATAAACGGTTTTAAGAATTTTTTCTTATGACTTTTGACTATTGACTATTGACTAATTGTCATGTATACATACATCGTAGACTCAAAAATATACATACATCGTAGACCTTAATGGCAATCTATATACATACATCGTAGACTCACTTTTATAACTTCCTATACTGATCTCCCAAAAGAAGGAGGT
>Ga0209979_1000616_pt1 | contig 46033 bp, 24 predicted proteins | sample AnhtaG_FD_183114 | JGI IMG/M metagenome (GOLD analysis project Ga0209979, IMG submission 183114) | Deep subsurface microbial communities from Anholt, Denmark to uncover new lineages of life (NeLLi) - Anholt_01485 metaG (SPAdes) (version 2) | ecosystem: Environmental > Aquatic > Marine > Oceanic...
CGGTGAGCGTCGGGGGTTGATCGTCGTTGGTGATGGTGCAGGTCTTGTTATCGCCCGGCGCCAGGGTGATGGAGCCGTCGGCGGGGTCGCAGTCGCCGCCGATGGTGTAGGTATAGGCGGGCGCGGGGTCGGTCTCGCTCACCGTGTAGGATCCCGGCGCGAGCGTTTCGGGGACGCCGCTGGTGACGACCGTGGTGTCGATGTACAGAGTGAAGTCGGCGACCGCCGCCGTGCCGCCGTCGTTGTTGGTGACGGTCTTGGTGACGGTGAGCGTGGGGGCCACATCGTCGTTGGTGATGGTGCAGGTCTTATGGTCCATCGGCGCCAGGGTGATGGAGCCGTCGGCGGGGTCGCATTCGCCGCCGATGGTGAAGGTATAGGCGGGCGCGGGGTCGACCTCGTCCACCGTGTAGGTTCCCGGCGCGAGCGTTTCGGGGACGCCGCTGGTGACGGGCGTGCCGTCGATGCGCAGGGTGAAGTCGGCGACCGCCGCCGTGCCGCCGTCGTTGTTGATGACGGTCTTGGTGACGGTGAGCGTCGGCGGTAGATCGTCGTTGATGATGGTGCAGGTCATGTCATCGCCCGGCGCCAGGGTGATGGAGCCGTCGGCTGCGCAGTCGCCGTCAATGGTGTAGGAATAGAGGGGCGCGGGGTCGTCCTCGCTCACCGTGTGCGGCCCCGCTAAGAGAGTGTTGGGGACGCCGCTGGTGACGGGCGTGCCGTCGATGCGCAGCGTGAAGTCGGCGACCGCCGCCGTGCCGCCGTCGTTGTTGATGACGGTCTTGGTGACGGTGAGCGTGGGGGCCACATCGTCGTTGGTGATGGTGCAGGTCTTGTTATCGCCCGACGCCAGGGTGACGGAGCCGGTGGCGGGGTCGCACTCGCCGCCGATGGTGTAGGTATAGGCGGGCAAGGGGTCGACCTCGTCCACCGTGTAGGTTCCCGCTGAGACAGGGTTGGCGACGCCGCTGGTGACGGGCGTGCCGTCGATGCGCAGAGTGAAGTCGGCGACCGCCGCCGTGCCGCCGTCGAGGTTGATGACCGTCTTGGTGACGGTGAGCGTAGCTATGCCTTCGCAGGTGATCGAGGCGTCGGTCAGCAGCGTGGTGATCTGCACCCCCGGCCCGGACGCAGTGACCGTGCCGAAGGCGGGGTCTTCCGTCATGTTCTGGAGGTGCAGCGGGCTGGTGCCGTTGGCGATACAGTGGAAGGTTATCGTCTCCACCGGGCCCTCGTAGTTGGTGGCCGCCATAGCGCCGCAGCCGGCCGATACCGTCCCTCCAGCCTCGTTAACTACCAGGCTCCCGCAGAGCACCAGGCCGCCGAGGCTCTTGAACGCGTGTGCGTCGTAGTCCAGCACGGCGGGATTGTACTGGGTCTTCTCCTGGTAGGCGACGTAGCCCACGGTGCCGTCGGTGACGACGATGTCGATGTCAAATTGGTTGGTGTCCAGCACCGTTCGGGTGGCCTGCACGCCGGCGGCGCCCCCTGCGCCCCCGTCGGCGTCCACCGCTATCGCGTTGGTGTCTGGTTGAAGAACCCCGGCACCGCCAGGCTCACGGGAGGCCGTGAAGCCCGGGATGCCAAGGAAGGGGATAGTAGCCCCTCCTACAACCACCAGCAGGAGCAGCGCACCTATAACTAACACCCGTGGAGATCTCATCGTCTGCCTCCTCCTCGGCCTGGCATCCAGCCATCAGGAATAACGCACAGGCAAACCATAGGGTTAACCCCTCATCTCCCCCACCAATCAAGTCCGCGCCACTTTACTACTCTTCGCCCTCTTCGCGCAAGGGGTCTCTAAGGGTTTTTCCTCTCTTCACTTGGTGAATCACTCTGCGCGGGTACGGGAAAGCCCGCGCCTTCACCTACGGCGGGGCCTGACAGGAATGCCCGCCCTGGGCCAGCACCAGGAGGATGTCCTCTATGACGACGATAGACCCATTGGGCGCGTCCGACCACATTGCTCCCGGTCGGCGGTCATAGAAGAGCCCGTCGTCCTCGCCGTCGGAGTTGTTGTCCTGGTTGTAGCACCTGTCGTCAGGGGTGTCAGGGACGCGGTCGGGCCCGCTGTTGCACAGACCACCATCGGAGGTACCCGCGTACTCCAGCACGGCTAGGAGGTCATTGGCGATAGTGATGGCCTTGTCCCTGTCCACCAGGGTGCCGCCGTTGAAGGCGGTGGGGACGGGCACATCATAGAAGTCCCAGAAATTGTACGGGTCCCGAGTTCCACCGAGGGTGGGGTCACCCCCTAGCTCCTCCACATCGGTGCAGCCGTCGCCGTCGCTGTCCATCGGTGGGACGGTCGGCGTGGGCGAGGGAGTGGGCGACGGTAACGGGACAGGCGTAGGGCAGACGAGACCGTCGCGCCCGTATACAAACTGCAGATCCTTGATGTCGATGTCACCGTCGGTCCATTGGGGCTGCAGATCGAAGAACGGGTCGTACAGTAGAGACCCGAGCCTCGCTGGATACCGCACCGACTCCAACTGCTCGTCGATGACGTTCACCATGCAATCCTGGTTCAGGTCCGCCTCCAGCGCCTGCACGATGACGACCGCATCGAGGACCTGCTCAGGGACGATGGGGGCACCCGACGTGTCAACGAGCCTGGCCCTGGCCGCTCGGTCATCCAGCAGCGCGACCACGCCGTTATTGGTGGTGGGCCGCAACACCAGACCTGAACTGGGAGTCACGGTAATCCAAGCTAGGATGCCAGAGCCAGTTGGTCCCGGCTGTGTCCCGCTGGACTGGCAGCCGAAAACGATCTCGGTCCCGCTGATACGCGTTTCCTGGCAAGACGTGGTTCGGCCCATGCTCCCGAGGAAAGGACCCTCGGCGATGCTGATCTCCACAAAGTCTGGGTTAAACACGATGAGGAACTCGAACTCCCCGAGGCCCCTGTCACCCGGAATACCGGCGACCTCCTCATTAACGACGATTGGTTCGCCTCCGATGAAGAGATTGACGCTCGAGGGATTCTTGTACAGCACCGTGGACTGGGCAGTAGCTATGTGCGCCGCCATCAGTCCCCCTGCCGCGCCGAGGCACAGCAGGCCAATGAGGAGCACGCCAAAGCGGCGCAGCACCTGATCCTTTCCCTTCTCGCCCGCTGGACTGTTCCGCTCTCCTGCGCGACCAGTCGCGTCTGGCGGCAAGCTGTCCATTACGACCCCCAACGTCCTTTCCAAGAGCGGTTGTCCCCATCACCGGAGCGAGAGCACGGTCCAGTGCCTCGCAGCAACGGCAAGGCGAGGCCGCGCGTCAGCGTCAGCAGAAGACCTAGGCCCCCGACCAGCCCGGCACCCCACGGATACCCGCATCCAAGGCCTTCGCTTTGCGAAAGGTTCACATGCCTGATGGCGGCAGCCACCCGAGGCTCCCCACCGTTCATGTGGCCGGTGGGCGCGGCCACGCTCGCCGAGACGGTGACGCTCCCGTCCTGCGCCTCCGCGGGGATGTCGTCGCCGAGAGGGTCCGACAGCGACGCGAAGATGAGATCGAGGGGGCTCGTCCCCTCTGCGATGGTCGAGAATGTTACGGTGGAGAGCACCGCCGTGCCGTCGGGGCCGGGGGTCGCGCCGTCCGAGCTGGCGCAGCCGAATCGCACACTGTCGGCCGAGATGATCGGGCCAGGGCAGAAGATTGTGCGCCCGGTGCTACCCATGAAGGAACTATTGACGACATCGACGTAGCCAACGATGGTCGGGTCGAATGCCAGCTGCCACTCATACGATCCCAGGTTGGTGACATCGTCCACCACGATGTTCACGGTGAAGTTCGGCCCCAAGGGCACTGTCTGGCTCACAGGGTGGACGCAGACGGCTGTCAGCGCAGAAAGGGCACAGCCCAGCTCTGGGGTGGATGTCGGCGTGGGGCTGGGACCGGGCGTGGGGGTGTTGGTGGGAGTCGGGGTAATGGTCGGCGTCGGGGTCGGCCCGAGCACCACCGTCACTGAGCCGTCCTGTTCGGTCAGCGGCAAGGGCGTCGCCGAGACATCGGCCTTGAGCAGGATGACGTCTTGCAGGTCCAAGGCGCTCGTCCCGGCCGCCGCCGCGTTGAGCGTGACCCTGGCCAGCGTACCCGACCCGCTCGGGCCGCTGGGTTTGGCTCCGAGGGTCACGCAGGTGAGCCGCACGCTGCTCCCCGTGAGGATGGGGGCCAAGCAGTGCACCTGTCGCCCTGTACTGCCCAGGAATGATGCGTCTGCGACGCTCACAAAGCTGACCACTGCCGGGTCAAAGGCGAGGGTGAACTCATAGGCCCCCAGGTTGGTCACCTTGTCCGCCACAACGCTCACAGTGAAGTCGGTGCTGGAGAAAACGGTCTGATCCGGTGGCTGTACGCAGACAGCTGTGCCGGAGACCGGAGCGCAGGATACTGGCACGGGGGTGGGAGTCGGCGGAGGCACTTGAGTCGCCGTCGGCGTGGGGGTTGCGGTGGGACAGATCCCGCCTGGACAGGGTGTCGGCGTGGGGGTGGGCGCCCACGAGACGAAGACATTCCCACCCTGGACTGTGACGGGAATGGCCCTGCCCATCGGGTCCGCGAGCGCAACGTTGACCAGCTCAAGGGGGGAGACCCCGGCACCCACGGCCCGGAAAGTGACCACGGATAGCACGCCCGAGCCGCTCGGTCCTGGCGGCTCCGGCCCGGAGGTGGCGCAGCCGAAGTGGAAGCGGTTGTCGGCCACCGAGGGCTCGGGGCAGAACACACCGCGGCCCGTGCTCCCCAGGAAGGACGCATCGGCGACGCTGACGAAGGTGATGACGTTGGGGTCGAAGTTCAGCTGAAATTCATAAGCACCGAGATTGCTGACCGCATCCACAGCCACGTCAACTGTGAAGATAGCGCCTGTTAGCACATTCGATGAGGGAGGATCGATGCGCACGATGGTGGAGGCGGGAAGCTTCGTAGGGGTGCTCGTGATGGTCGGCGTCGTCGTAGCCGTCGGACAAATGCCGTCCGGGCAGGGGGTGGCTGTCGGCCCCAAGAGCACGGTGACCGAACCGTCCTGCTCCGCGGCCGGTATGACCGTACCCCATGGAACCGTGAGAATGACCCCACTCAGATCCAGGGGACTGGTTCCTGGACCGACCGCCAGGAGAATGACCCTCGCCAGCACGCCCGAACCGCTGGGCCCTTCGGGCTCCGCGCCCAGCGTAATGCAGCCGAAGCGGACGCTACTCGCTGTCACCGTCGGCGTCAGGCAGCTGACCTGACGGCCGCTGCTCCCCAGAAAGCCGCCGTTGACGACGTTCTGGTACGCGACAATCGTCGGATCAAAGCTGAGGGTGAATTCGTACGCACCCAGGTTCGTCACCTGGTCCACGACCACGTCCACCACGAAGGTGTTTTCCGTCTCCACCGTTTGGGTCGGCGGCTGGACGCACACGGTGGTGCCTGACACGCTATCGCAACTGGGAGCCTCCTCAGCGAGACCGGACCCAAGCCCAGACGTGGCCCCGGCGCTGAGACCAAGGACTACCAGCACAAGCCCTGACACGCCAAGCACGAGACCTACGGAGATCCCGCCGGGGCTCCTACCGCGAAGTCTCTTCAGCATGACGGTCTTCAGTCCACTCGGCGCACATATCTACCAACAGGAGCAACCCTGCTCGGAGTTGCTCCCCCCTCGCTATGCTCTCTTAAATCCACGACCCCACGCGTTATCTAACAACGGGATCGGTCTATTCTCCAGCCCTCACCTAGGGCGGGGTCTGGCAGCTATGGCCCGACTGCGCCAGCACCAGCAGCACGTCCACGATGATGGTGATAGCCCCCTCCGGCGCACCGGACCACACTACACCCACTGACCGGTCGTACAGAATCCCGTCGTCCTCGCCGTCCCCGTTGTTGTCTTGATCGTAGTCCCTGCCGGCAGCGTTGGGCGGGCCGTCATCCGACGTGCCTGAGTACTCCAGGACGGCCAGGACATCGTTGATGATGCTGATGGCCTTGTCTCTGTTGGCCAGGGTGCCGCCGTTGAAGGCGGTGGGAACGGGCACATCATAGAAGTCGTGGGGATCGAACCAGTTGCGGTCACCGCCCAGGGCAGGGTCGTCCCCCGCCTCATCCACATTGGCACAGCCGTCCCCGTCGCTGTCGCCTTCGCCCAGCTCCTGGACCGTCACGCTGCCGTCCTGGGTAGTGTGTGGGATGTCTGTGCCGAAGGGACTGGCTTCCACCAGCTGGGTGTTCTGAAGGTGGAGATCAGTGGTGCCGATGCTGACGGGCTCGAACGTCACCGTAGCGAGGTGGCCGCTGCCCTCTGGGCCCAAGGGTGTACTCCCCGTGGTGGCGCAGTAATACGAAAGCACCCCGTACGCCGGGTCGTGTCTGATGGTCTGAGTGGCGCACATGTAGAGCGTCCGCCCCGTGCTGGACAGGAAGGGCCCGTTGGCGAATGACTGAAACGCTATTACGGTGGGGTCAAAGGCGATCTCTACCTCATAGCCGCCGAGGCCGCAGGGCCCACCGCCGACAAGGGGACACGGGTCCGTAGTGACGACGTCGTCCACCCACACCTGCACCGAGAAGGGCCCGCTGCCGAGCGCAGCCCACTTCCAGGCCGGGTCAATCCTCATCACGGTGGTCTGTGCCCGGGCCGGCTCAGCCGAGCCGGCAAGCAGGGCTATCGCAAGAGTAGCTAGAATAAGGATGCCGCGCCGCATACCTGCCTATCTCCGATCGCTGCTCCCGCCTTAGAAATCCCTTACATTCCTACAACGCGCCCTCTTGGCATTCCATTTCGAGGGCTGCTGGAGCGCTGCTTTGCGCCCGTTCGCAGGCGTCTTGGGGAACGTGCGCAGTGTACCGCAACCCTGATGGCGAATACAACCGTGGAGACCGAAATCTGTTGATGGCGCTGAGACGACCTCCTTAACTAACGAGTGGGGGAGCCCCCTGTTTCCAGGATAGCTCCCCCACTCTGTGCTACCTTCCCAGATCCAGCAGCGCCCTTGCGCTGCCGGCGGGACCTACCGCTGTCCTCCTACCACGGAGGAGCAGACAGTGGGCCCTGAGCCGGGATCGGCTCGGCACACGTGCTGCCCAGGCGACCGAAGACCTTCTGGAGGTCCTTGATGTCGATGTCAAAGTCCTTCAGAGCGGGCTCCAGGTCATACCACGGGTCGTACAGCAGGTTGCCGAAGCTCGATCCGTAGCGGAAGGCGATGGCCGCTGCGTCGGCCACGTCCACTTCGCAGTCGAGGTCCAGGTCGGCCTCGAGGATGCGCACGGTGATCGTCATGTCGGTGCAGACCTCCAACAGGCCGCCAGGGAGGATACCCGGGGCGGGTACGAGTTCCCCACCGACCTCGATCTGCAACGGGTCACCGAGCGGGCTGGCGAGCTCGCAGTTCTCGTCGAGCAGCGTGCGCACCACGCCGTTCTCCTGGCCCGGGGTCAGCCGGTTGACCAGGTCAGGCTCGGGGCAAACCGTGATGATAGCCGCGACTTCCGCGCCAGGGCCGAAGCCAGCGGTCGCGCCCACGCCCGGAGCCGGAGGGTCACCAGGCAAGTCAGACGAGGCGCAAGCCCAGCGGATGTCGTTCTCCAGGAAGATGCTCATGGAGCAGTCCACCGCACGAGTCCCGCCGACGCTCAACCAGCTCGAGTCCTCGATCGAGATATCGAAGATCTTGTGGTCGAACTTGATCTGGAACTCGTAGGCACCGACACCCTCAACGGGCGCCAGGTTGACTGCGTTGGACACCAACTCGTAGACCTCCAGGCACACGAGGCCGTCAGGGCTCATCTCGAGGAAGAGGTTGGTGGCGCCCACGATCGTCGTGGCGTCCGTGTCGATGTCCTTCTGCATCGCTATGGTCGGCGGCAGGCAGACAGCGGAAGCCGAAGCGTCCGCTCCCAGGGCGCCCAGCGCCCCGTCGGCCCACGTCACGTTGACGTCGTTCACGCAGATGTTACCCGCGGAGCCGACGACGTCCGCATCGACAGCCATGCCGATCACTCCGCCGGGATCAATTCCCATCCCGGAGCAGTCGCACGTGCAGTCGTCCAGGCTGTCCGTGTCTACGTCACCGATCACGCAGGTGCACGGCCACGTCATGTCGGGTGGCGGCGGCGTGACGAGGGCGAAGCAGTAGGTCATCTCCTGGTTGGCGCCCACCTCGTCGAACAGCACCACGTCGGAGGCGGGGGACGCACCGTCGCTGGTAGCCTCGATATCGTACAGGATCTCGGCACCCTCGCTGTAGACGGCCGCGTCAGCGGCCTTCGTGATGCTGATGTTCGCCGGCAGGACCTGCGTGAAGGCACAACCCAGGTTCGCTGGGTCAAGACCCGGGATCATGGCGCAGTCCGCCTCGTTCGACGGGTCGGGGTCGTCCGTGCCGTAGGGCGGAGGCGCGACCGAGCCCGCCTGGCCGACGTTCACGTTCATCTTCCCGGCGTCGTACAGCGGCACCTCGACCGTGACGGTCAGCTCGAGCACGTCGCCCGGGTTAAAGACCGGCACGATCGGGACGGTCGTTATAAGACCGCCCACATCGCAGATCACGAGGTTCAGGATGACTTCGCTGCTGACCGGGTGCACCCAGCTGGCGAGGAAGCCCGGGTTGCAGTCGATGACAACCGCACCGGTGCCATCGTCGTACGTCAGCACCTCGCTCACGTAGAGCTTCTGCGGCACGCTGGCCGGGTCGTCCGGGATGGGCATCTCGGGCAGGTTGTCCCCGATGCTCATGCCCTTCGCGCCGTTGGGCCCGGCGTTGGTCGCGGTGACGACGTAGTCGAAGACCTCTTCCGCCAGCGCCGTCGCGGGGCCGTCCTTGGTCACCACGATGTCGGCCAGCTCAGCGCACTCCACGGTGCTGTTCTGCAGGACCATAGGCTGGGGGGTTCCCGGAAACTCAGCGGTCGTCGTGCCGAACTCCGGCAGAGCCTCGCCGATGGGCACAAAGCGCACGTACGTCGTCCCCGCTGTCGCGCACTGAAGCTCGACCTCGAAGTAATCTCCGGTGTACGTACCGACCGCTGCGTAGAAGCCACCGTCCCACACCGACTCTTCCCCGGCCGCGGGGCCAAGGCCTGTCGTGGGCCCGCCAGGCGTATAGGCTAGCGGCCCTATGTACGTCTCGCCCACGTAGTCAACCGTGGCGTCGTCCCAGGCCAGCCTGAACTGCATGGCCTTCCAGGCCAGGTCGACCTCGGGGACCGCCACCGTGACCGTGAAGTTCTCGCCGATGCCCACTTTGCCGACGTCGGACGGGGTCACCGCCATGGTGTTCTTCCCGTCGCCGTCTCCGGCACGCACCGTCGAGCTGCTCAGGCCGAACGCCAGCAGCGCTACTGCTACTATAATGCCTCCTATGGCAAACTTATTCATTTAACTAAACCTCCCTACCCGTAAGGGTCCAAACCTCAAAGACGGTTCTTTGTTCGATACGCTACCCTCCTTGGCGGGGTCTGGAGCATATTGGCTCTCGACATCTCTGTCTCCGGTTTGCGGGCCGGGGACCGCCGGTCGGAAACCCCGGCCCGCGTCTTCCCTTCGGTCAGCAGAGCGTCAGCTCTGCGGTTGCCTGTATCAGTACATGCCCTCCTTACGGCGAGCAGAACTGGCCGGCCTGGGCCAGCACCAGCAGCACGTCAACGATGATGCTGACGGCGCCGTCGGGCGCACCCGAGCGCGCGGCGGGCACCGAGCGGTCGTAGGCGATGCCGTCGTTCACGGTGTCACTGTTGACGTCCTGGTTGTACTGCCTGCCCGCAGCGTTGGCCGGGCCGCCGTCAGAGGTACCGGCGTACTCCAGGACCGCCAGCACGTCGTTGATGATGCTGATGGCGTGGTCCCTGCTGTCGGTGCCGCTGGGGTCGCCGCTGATGTGGCCGCCGCTACCCAGGGTCGGCACGGGCACGTCGTAGAAGTCCCACGCGTCAGCGGGGTTGGCCGGCGGGGTGAGCCCCGGCTCGGCGGTGTCGTAGCAGGCGTCGCAGTCGACGTCACCCGCGAACACGCAGGCCGTGGTCTCGGTCACGTTGATCGTCAGGTTTACCGTCTGCGGGTCGAAGGTCAGGTCGGCCGGGTTCGGCGGGCTCTTGATCTCCTTCAGCACGGTGTACTGAATAGTGCAGCCGGCGTCGTCGGCCATGTTGATGGTCCAGCTCAGCTTGCTGGGCTCGAGCGACCAGCCCGCCGCCTCCTCTTCGTTGAGCTTTCCCGTCGTAGCCGAGGCGCCACCGTTGACCGTGCAGTTGCCAGCGGTGACCGTCATGGTGGCGGTCTTGTCGATCCAGATGTGCGCCGAGCTCCAGTCGAGGTCATCGGTTAGGACCACGGTCGGCGTGGACACATCCAGCTGGATGGCAGCCGGAGGAGCGTTGTGCGGCAGTGCCGGCACACCCGCCGGAAGCGGGTCAAGCTCGGACCCCGCCGGAGCCGCATTCACCGTGTACCACTTGCCCTTAACCTCGAGGGACTTGATGACCTTGGTGATCTCGTCCGGGATGCTCATGGCGGCGAAGGGGTTCGACCCTGCGGTCTCCTCGTCCGCGTCGCTGACGCGGTCCTGGTCGCAGTCCATGAATCCGAGGCTGCTGCCGGTCGCACCCTTGGAGGACGGGTCGAGCGGGTCGGTCCCGTTCACCGCCTCACAGGCGTCCGACTCGTAGTCGGTAGTGGGGGCCGCGGCCGGGTTATCGGTGTTGGAGTCGGTGTCGATTGGCTCACCGATCTGGTACCCCGCGGTGGGGTTCGTGTTCGCCCAGTCGGGGTCACCGTCGTCGTTGGAGTCGTCGTACGCTATGTTCAGGCTCAACATCAGCGGGTTGACGTACGGCTGCGTGGTGGCGAAGGTCGCCTCATTCACGTAGCAGTACTTGCCGGGCACAGCGCCATCCTCTCCGCGGGGCTCCGGCGCCCCGATGGAGAACTGGTCTATACAGCGGTTGTCGTGGTCCAGGTACGTGCCGGGGGCGGGAGCGGCGTAGCCGCTGCCGTCGCCGGGGATGAAGGGCGCGGGGTCACAGGCGTCGCCAACGTTGTCGTTGTCGGTGTCCATGCCGGGGGCGGGGTCGCCCGTGTAGTTGGCGACGTTGGGGCAGTTATCGGCGAAGTTGACCTGGGTATCGCCGTCCACGTCCTGGCCGCTATCCCAGGGCGGTGCCGTGTTCCAGCCGGCCGGGAGTGCGTCCTGAGGGTTCCCCGGGCAGCCCAAGGTCTGAGCAATACCGGCACACGTGCCGGCGGGGTCCTCGCCGTTGAAGAAGTCGCCCGTAGTCTCACAGGTCCCGGTCAGGGTGTCGCCGTCGATGTCCTGAGCGGCGGTACCGGAGTCCGGGTCCATGTCGCAGCGGTCATAGACGTTGGCGATGGTGTCGCCGTCGTAGTCCTCAGAGGTCGACTTGTTGATGTAGTAGTCGAAGGGGCCGCCCGTTCCCATGATCTGGCGGCTGATCTGGCCGCCCAAGCCCGTTCCCGCGGGGTCAACCGTGGTGTCCCCGTTGAAGTCGGAGTCCATAGTGACCCCGTAGAGGTGCACGGGCGAAGAGTAGTACTCCGGGCAGGTCGTCACCGTCTGCCCGGTGACCGCGCCGACCATGGGGTCGGCACCGGGCGCGTCGGGGTACTGGACCACGGTCAGGCTGAGGTAGCCCTGCACCTCGGGCACGGTCAGCAGGTTGAAGACCATGAAGTTGACGTCTGCCAGGGTGCTGATAGAGGGGGTGATCTGGAGCGTAGCCCAGCCGAAGGCGCGCCCCTGGTAGAAGGGGAGAAAGCCCGAGGCGTTGATAGTGGTGATCAGCGCGTCCGGGGTGCAGTCGATGCCGTCGGGCATGCCGTTGGAGGTGCCAGTGGCGGGCCACGGTGCGCAAGCCTCGCCTGCGGTCCAATAGTCGTCAACCGTCTGCGCCTTGCCGTTAGCATTCATGTCGTGGGTGTCCACCAGCTTGGTCATATCCAACGTGGCGTCCCAGATGTCGAAGGCGCTGTTGAACTGCTTCGTGTTTTGGTCGCAGGTCGCCATCTGGCCGCGGACCGTGACATCACCGTTGGTTGCCACGTCGTCTATGTTGTTGGCGAAGACGACGCTGGCGGCTACCACGTTCCCGCTGATCATGAAGGAGATGTTACCAACGGTGGCTCCCAGGTTCAGGAGAGTCCCGGGGGTGGCCCTGAGGCCGTTGACAGGGATGACGTAGCCCGGGTCAGGGTTGGTGTCACCGTCGAGATCGAGGGGGTCGGCGATCGGGCAGCCATCGTTGACGGCCCCACCGTCGCCGTCTTCGATCGGCTCGTCGTGCACCGCGTCGCCGTCGTCATCCTCGTGGCCCACGTCTGGGGTGTCGAGGGAGTTCTCGTCGATCGCGTTGTCGCACTCCGCACCCGATTCTGGGGTGCCGACCGCTGGGCAGCCGTCGTTGACCTTGCCGTCGCCGTCATCGTCGGTGTCGTTGTCGCAGTCCGTACCCGATTCTGCGCCGTTCGTTCTGTAGCCGTCCACCTCCCAGACGGTATTGGCCAGGTCGAAGTACTCCTCGTTCGAGACTCCGTTGTTGTCGGTTTCGATCCAGAGGTTGCTCTCGACGTCGGGGCACTCGCCCGTCTCGATGTTGCCGTCAACATCGAAGTTGTTCGTACAGTGCGGGGGGAGTTCCCCCTCCTCATACATGACCACGTCCCAGCTCATGGACGAGTCATCGGCTTGAGCGGCAGGCGTCTGGCTGCCCAGAGCGAGCACCAATAGCGCTACGACAGCCGCTCCCGCGCTCAGAAGAAAGACTTTTCGTCTCATCCTAGTAGTCTCCTTTAGTCTCTTTCCTCCTCGAGACTGTCGGTACGAATCCCTGCCAGGGTTACCCGCCTGCTGACACCTCCTCTCCTTTTAGAACACATAACTACCCCGGGCTTCGATCTATTACGAAACCCAGGGTCTCACGTACGATTCCGCTTCGGGATACTGCGTCATCAGGACTGATACTCATTGCCGGCCGAACCGTCTCGTGCCGTGGAGAAGCCGACTAGCTACATGTCACGTCGGCGCGGCCTCGCTACCGAGACCGTATTCCGGCAATTCTGTATATTGTGGCGGGGAAGCTTATAAGGGACGTACCACCAGTGACCTTGGTTTACCACGTTCGGGAGATCTTGTCAAGTACCTGGAAATGGATTTCTGCTATTCTTGCTTGCTGCATCTGTGGGCCGCTTTCTGGGGGTCAGGCCCCGGATTAACATTTGTGGTAGGGTGAGTTCAGTGAAGAGAGGATAACCAATGGGTCTTCGCTTGCGGCATGCGCTGTTGCTCGCCGGGGCGTTGCTGATATCGGGAGCCTGCGGCGGAGGCGCCACCCAGCCTGTGCCCAGCCCGCCGTCGGGCGGCGCGGCCGTGCCCGAGAACCTCTTCCTCAACCCCGACTTCGAGGAAGGCGAGCAACCCTGGTTCTCCATGACCACCGAGGCGTGGGGCCCACCCTTTCAGATCAATGGGTCCGCAGCAGATAGCGAGAATCAAAGCGCTGTGCTGCAGATGCGCGCAGAGCCTAAGGCAAGTGGCGCCAAGGTGTTCGGCGTCGTCCAGGAGATAACGCCCGAGCAGTTCCCGGAGCTGGTCTCCGGCTACTATCGTGTCGAGAGCTGGGCCAGAGGCACCGAGAAGCAGTACGTGCAGTTCGTGGTCATCGTCTTTGAGGCCAGCAACACGCCGGTCACAGCGCCCAACCACCAGATTCGCTATCTGCTGGCGGGGATTGACCAGCCGCCTTTCTCTATCACGAACGCGCGCTTCGTGTTCGTCGACACGGATGAGCCGGTGACGGGCGAGTGGGTCTACTTCGAGCGCAATATTCGCGAGGACTTCGAGGAGCTGTGGGGGGCTGTGCCCGAGGGCTTCTCCAAGATACGCATTCTCTTCGAGGTGCGCTACGACGGCAAGACGGCCGGCTCGGGCGAGGTAAAGGCCGATGTCTTCTATGACGACCTTTATGTGGGACCGGCTGCGGCCAATCCTAACCGGCCCAGAGAATAGTATTCTACGTTCAGGCACCTGTGGGGGCGACCCCCACGTCAGGAGCACCTCCATGCCAGGGAAACGATACCTACTGCTCAGGTGGTTGTGGCTCGCCCCGCTGGCGGCTGCTATGGGCATTGCGCTCAACGGAACGACGGGCGCGGCTCAGGAGACCACCGTGCGCCTGGAGGCGCCCGCGGAGAAGGTCAGGCTCGAGGGGCCTCCGTTCACGGTGAGCGTGCTCGTGGACGACGTCGTCAACCTGGCAGCCTTCCAGTTCTCGCTGGAATTCGACCCCACTGTGCTCAAGGCCACAGCGGTGGAGGAGGGCCCCTTCCTGGGGAGCAGCGGTCGAGATGTGGTTTGCGGCGGTGGGGAGGTCGTCGCGGGCAGTGCGAGCTTGGCCTGCGTGACCCTCGGGGCGCCGGTCTCGCTTGGGGGGGTGCCGGGCGCGGACGATGCGGGCGTTCTCGCCGTCGTGGAGTTCACCGCAGCGGGCGAGGGGGAGACGTCTCTGGGCTTGCAGAAGGTGAAGCTGGTGGAGGCTGAGATAGACGAGGCAGGGGCGCCCATCGTCATACCGATCGCCACCGAGGACGGAAAGGTGACGGTGGCGGCCGGCGATGGGTTCGCCTGGCTCCTGTGGGGACCGGTCATCGCAGGCGTGGTCCTGTTTGTCATCGCCGCCGCGGCGTCCCTCTGGTGGTTCCGCCTGAAGCCTCGCGCCGCAGGCTCGGCTGCCGCGCCCGAATCACCAGCTTGACAAAAACCCCCCTCATGGTGTAAGTAAAGAGCGCTGGTGGTAACCTGCTAGTTGTTCCCCGCCAAGAAGCTTGCCTAGTAACTAAATACAGAGCATCGCTGAAGACGGTGCTATCTAGCGGACAGGAGGAGGGCTGGCCCTTCTGCTTGTTGTTATCCACGGGAGGCCCGTGGCGCTGGATGTTAGGAGGCGAGACGCGGGGACGTGAGAGCTAGCAGCTCAATTCGTCGGTTAACAGTCGCGCTTGGAATAGCGGCGCTGATAGCTATTATCGGCTTTCGCTTTTGCGACGTTGTTGGCCTGCGCGTGGCGCTGGCTGCCCCCACCGTCTCCACCGACCAGCCAATGTACGGGAGCGTTGATACCGTCGTCATCACGGGCGATGGCTTCGCGCCCTACCAGGCGCTCGACGTTGTCGTCTTCGCCCCCGACGGCAGTTACTACACAGGCGACGGCACGGGCACGCCCGGCTGGGATACGGTCACGGCCAACGATGTGGGCCATTTCGTCTACTACTATCTCCTCAACGACTACGGTTGTGGTACGTACACGATAGAGGTCTATGACAACGGCGATACGGAGCATCTGACGCTCCTGGCTAGTACCACATTCCTCGACGGGAAGGTCCACAGCCTGACCCTGAAGTACAACGACTTCAGCTTCGGGACGCCGGTAGATATTACGCTGAAGAAGGACACGAAAAAGGCGCACTTCTCTCCGGGGCTTAACGACAACCACGGACCCATCTCTGTCGCGGCCGACGGTACGTTCACTATCGACGAGGACAACGCGGGGAAAGGCCTCGGTTCGAGCACTGAGCTGGAGCTGGTCCGTGATTCCCAGACGCTGAACATCAAGATCCACACGTCCTGTTCGCAACCGATCGGTGTCGGTTACATTTACGGGCCAGACGACGACGAGACTGCGGAGAACTGGTCCGAATTCGCGCCCAGCGGACCCTTCACGGCGGGACTGGAAATCACGGCGCTCAGCTCCACAGAATGTGACTATCCGTCTACGCCCACACCTACTCCTACGGGCACCGTCACGCCCACGCCTGAGCCGACGGCGACACCCACGGACACACCGACGCCTACGGAGACGCCTCAGCCGACGGCGACAGCTACGGACACACCGACGCCTACGGAGACGCCTGAGCCGACGGCGACACCTACGGACACGCCGACGCCTACGGAGACGCCTGAGCCGACGGCGACACCTACGGACACGCCGACGCCTACGGAGACGCCTGAGCCGACTGCGACTCCTACGGAGACGCTGACGCCTACGGAGACGCCTGAGCCGACGGCGACACCCACGGACACACCGACGCCTACGGAGACGCCTCAGCCGACGGCGACACCTACGGACACACCGACGCCTACGGAGACGCCTGAGCCGACGGCGACACCTACGGACACACCGACGCCTACGGAGACGCCTGAGCCGACGGCGACAGCTACGGACACGCCGACGCCGACTGAGACGCCTCAGCCGACTGCGACACCTACGGAGACGCCGACGCCTACGGAGACGCCGGAGCCGACCCCGACTCCCACAGACACGCCGACGCCGACTGAGACGCCGGAGCCGACTGCGACACCCACGGACACACCGACGCCTACGGAGACGCCTGAGCCGACGGCGACACCTACGGCCACGTCCACGCCTACGGAGACGCCTGAGCCGACGGCGACACCTACGGCCACGTCCACGCCTACGGAGACGCCTGTGCCGACGGCGACACCCACGGACACACCGACGCCTACGGAGACGCCTCAGCCGACGGCGACACCTACGGACACACCGACGCCTACGGAGACGCCTGAGCCGACGGCGACACCCACGGACACGCCGACGCCTACGGAGACGCCTGAGCCGACGGCGACACCTACGGACACACCGACGCCTACGGAGACGCCTGAGCCGACGGCGACACCTACGGACACGCCGACACCGACTGAGACGCCTGAGCCGACTCCTACTCACACACCGACGCCAACAGCGACCGCAACCGCTACCGCCACCAGCACGGCGACGCCCACGGTCACAGCGACAGAGGTGCCACCGACCGATACGCCGACGCCGACGGCTACGGTAAGCGGCACGCCCACCATTACGCCCACCCCGGGCGTGCGGATGGAGAAGGACCTCGACGAGGACGCCACGGAGATCGTGAGCGCCACCAACCTCTTCCTCGATAGGGATCTGGTGACGGGCGACCTCGCGTGCCTGACGATCTACGAGTTGGTCTCCAACGCGGCGAACGACCCTGACGGTGTGGGCTCCTACGAGTTCCAGCTGAAGTACGACCACAAGATCTTCGATATCGACATCGAGGACTCGAGCTGGTTGAGCAACGGCGGCACTCGGACGGTCGACTGCAGCATGAGCATCTTCACGGAGAACGACATCCGCTGGGGCTGTGTCTCGTCGGGTGCGACCCCCGGCCAGACCGCCAACGGTGTGGCGGCGATCATCACGGTTTGCCCCGAGGCTGACCTGGTGAACCGGCTGACGCCGGGTCAGGAGAATGGTGCGGTGCGGACGCTGCTGGACGAGAACTGCGAGCTTGCCGACGTCTACGGTGACCCGCTGCCCGGTACGCTGCCTGGCGGCCTGTTGGAGGTCTGCTCCGACATGACCATCACCGTGCGCATCCTTGAGGCTGACCTGAACGTGGACTGCCGGGTGGATGTGCTAGACGCCCAGGCTATCGCCTTCCGCTACGGCGCCAGCTTCGGCAACCTGCTGTACGACCCGTGGTACGACCTGGAGCCCGCTCTGAAGGACTTTGATATCGACATCAAGGACCTCCAGAAGGTCTTCGGTCGCCAGGGCAGCGACTGTGACGCCCCGATCCCGGCGCAGGACCCGGTGCCGCCTCCTCCCTAGTAGGTAGGTAGGCGTTAGGTCCGGCCGCCCGCTTGCCGGGCGCGCATACCTCCGCAGCCACTCCAGACCAGCTCACAGCTACCCGTCCGCCAGCATCTGTGCGGGCAAGTCGACGTGAGAGAAAGAGGGTGCCGTCCTAGGCACCCATCCGAGGGTGGTGGCTCAAATCGATGCTATCGCACGCCCGAAGTGGCTATAGGATGGGCCTGGAGAGGTTGAGCCGCGTTCTTGCTGCGGGGACCACGTCTGTTGCGCCTGAAGGAAGTTAGGTGAAGTGGGGAGGAGAAGAGAGCCCTAGTCCGGCTGAAAAGACTCGACCATTTGCTGGAAGAGAGGAAGATAGTCGTCGAGCGTGGCCTGGCCGTACGTGCTCAGCCCAAGGCGCCACCCGCATTCTCCCTGCACTGCGTAGGCCGCCACGTGCTCAATAACGAACCCCGCTATGGTCGTGGTGTAGGTGACTTGCTTTCCGGCAATGCCGGCTACTTCAATCGGCACGGCTTGTGCTGGGTCGATCTGGCCACTTCCAATGCCCGAAATCGCGGCCGCGTCTTGAAGAAGTAGCCCATCCGCCGTCTGGTTCTCTCCCTTGTAGCATGACACGATCAGCTCGGCCAAAGGCGCCCTGTCGGGCGAAAACCAGGTGAACCTATCGCCAAGAGAGCCTTGTGGTGTCACCTCCCATCCTTCGGGATAGCTGATCGAGTAGCCGGCGCCGGGCGACTGATACTCGAGGAAGGGCACGTTGGGATCGGGGGTGGGCCGCGCCTGGGGTGTCTCTTCGGCAGGTGTCTCTTCGGCCGGGGGCTGCTTTTCGTCGCCACCGCAAGCCGCAACGATAACCAACGCGCCCAAGACTATCGCGCAGAGCGCCACAAGATAAGATAACCGTTTCACAAGTTTTTGCCTCAACCAACCTTCGCAGAGACTTACCTTACTCCAGAACAGCGTATACGGTGGCAGGTCGTTGTGCAATGCTCATCCGGGGCAGCAGGGGTACGCACCGCTTTGGGTTTGCAATCGCCCCACTTTCTTGCCGCGGCAATTTCCTGGCTGGTCGGCCTGGGGGCCGTCTACGCTTCTGATTGCTCGTCCCCTACGGCGGCGCCTGGCACGAGTGGCCGGTCTGGGCTATCACCAGCAGTAGGTCCTCGGTGACCTTTATGGCGCCATTGGGCGCGTCGGACCACGTTGCACCCGCCGAGCGGTCGTACAGGAGCCCGTCGTTGCGACCGTCGCAGTTGTTGTCCTGGTTGTAGCACCTGCCGTCAGGGGAGCCGGGGATCTGGTCGGGCCCGCTGTTGCAGAGCCCACCATTCCAGGTCCCTGAGTACTCCAGGACAGACAGAACGTCGTTGAGCATGCTAACAGCCTGGTCCCTGTCGCCCAGGGTGCCGCCGTCGAACGCGCTGGGCACGGGCACGTCGTAGAAGTCCCAGGGGTTGTTGGGATCGCGGGTGCCGCCGAGAGCGGGGTTTGACCCCAGCTCCTCCGCGTCCGAGCACCCGTCACAATCCGTGTCGTTGGGGTACGGGCAGAGACTGAAGGTCTGCGTGGCGCAGACGTTCGGGTACCCGTCGGCGCAGCAGCGCAGTGTGGTCTCCTCCGTGCCGTCCGTGCCCGTGGGTGCCAGCGTGAACTCTGCGATGCCATTCGCGCCTGTGGTGTCGCAGTCGCTGGGTAGCGTGAAGGGGCTCAGATCCGGCTCAACCGAGCAACACACGGTCAACCCGGTCACTGGGTTTTGCTGCTGGTTCAGCGCTAGCGCGGCCACTCCTGTCTCCAGCGGGGAGACTAACGGGGGCAGGGGCTCCAGGTCCGATGTGAAGAGTTCAATGGTGAGTGTGGGCGTCCCGTTGCAGTTGACCGCCCCCAGGGCGTCCACCCGGGGTGTGGTCACGCTATTCGCAGAGTCGGTTACCGGAACACCAGAGCTCTTCATGCACGATTCGATTTCGTCGGGTGTCGCCGAGGGGTTGGCATCCAGCATGAGGGCCGCAACGGCCGCGGCGTGAGGGGCCGCCATAGATGTGCCGCCCCAGTTGTTTGCCGTTCCCCCGCCGTTGACGGAGGAGGTGATCAGCGCTCCTGGGGCCAGGAGGTCCAGCGTGTCGTGGGAGTTGGAGTGGCACACTACCATGTCCGCCCAGGTGCTCCAATCGGTGCAGGCGCTCCAGATCATTGCACCGAGATTATTCGCGTCGTACACGTCGCCCACAGACACAGCCGAGGATATGCACGAGGGAAACCCCAAGTGGCTCTTGTCGGCGTCGTTGCCGGTTGCGACGAAGGTGCTCACCCCGGCCGAGCGCAAGGTGTCGAGGGCGGTGGTCATCTCCGGCCAGGCGTCATCACAGGGCGTCGTCCACGGCCCGCCGGTCAGGCTCATGTTGATGAAGTCGGCCCCGTCCCCCGGGTGCCCGATGATGTAGTCGAGCGCGGCCAGCACATCGGAGAACCAGCCACTTCCGGAGTCATTGAGCACCTTGAAGGCGATGATGCCGGTGTCCGGCGCTACGCCCTCCGGTGCCACCACGCCGCCGCTGGTGACGATGCCGGAGACGTGGCTGCCGTGGCCGTTGCCGTCCTCGGCGCAGCCAGGGCCGTGCGAGGAGGTCCCTCCGCATGGACAGACATCGGGGGCGCTAAGATAACAGTGCTCGTCCAGCAGATCGTCTTGCAGGTCGGGATGGTCAGTGTCAATACCGGTGTCCAGCACCGCCACGGTCACGCCCTCGCCCGTGTGCCCCATGGCATGGACGTCATCGGCGTTGATCATGGGCACGCTCTGGGACAGGGTGGCGTGAAGTCTCAGATTGGGGTGGACGCTGGTGACATCGGGGTGAGCCACCAGCTTCTCCAGGCCGGCCGCCGACACCCTGCCGAAGAGCGCCGGGATGGAGTCGTAGCGGCGGAGGACCTGAAAGTCAGCGGCGGTCAGCCCTGAGAGGACATCCTCCTGTTCCGCTGCCACCTGCCCCTGCAGGTCAGACAGGTGCAGGGGGGCGCGTCTAGCGGCCGGCGGTTCACGCAGAGCCACGATGACATCGACCCACGGCTGGGTCTGAAGGGCCTCAAGGACCTGCTGATGGACCTTCTCATCGGGCGCTTGTGCGCGAGAGACGTCTACGGTCGGACCGGCCCAGTCAGCGAGCCCTAATATGCCCGCTCCCGCGGCCACGAAGGCAGTGATCAGTACAACCAGAATGACAGATCGGCCTCCCATGTTGCCCCCTCCACAGAAAGCCACCAGCCCAAACTAGGCCCTGTCCTCCGACTGCCTTGAAGTCGGTGCACCCTGATCAACCCGAGAACCGCTCGAACGCACCGCACCACCTCCCTTCCCAGGGACCATGGGTGCACGTCATATCTACATACCTATCGACCCCTCTCTTGCCGACCCATCCCTATGGTGGTGCTTGGCAGATCTGGCCGGCCTGGGCCAGCACCAGCAGCACATCTTCGATTATGGTGATGGCGCCGTTAGGCTCACCCGAGCGCGTGGCGCCCGCACGGCGGTCGTAAGCGATGCCGTCGTCCACGGTGTCGCCGTTGACGTCCTGGTTGTACTGCCTGCCCGCAGCGTTGGGCAGGCCGCCGTCGGAGGTACCTGAGTACTCCAGGACGGCGAGGACGTCCTTGATCATGCTGATGGCGTGGTCCCTGCTGTCGGTGCCGCTGGAGTCGCCGCTGATGTGGCCGCCGCTGAAGAGGGTGGGCACGGGGACGTCGTACCAGTCCCAAGGGTTGCTGGAGTCGGCGGGCGGGCTGAGCCCCGGCTCCGCGCTGTCCCAGCAGGCGTCGCAGTCGGCGTCGTTGGAGAACACACACAGAGCAGGGTCATCCGCCGGGTCCAGGGGGTCGGTGCCACGAGCCACCTCTTCGCCGTCAGGCACGCCGCCGCCGTCGGTGTCCCTGGCATCGGCCACGCCGACGCACTGGGGAAGCGCGACTAGATTTGCGTTGTCGGCAGGACATGTGAGGTGGATGAGCACCTCGTCCCCGTCGGAGAGGTCATCGCCGTCCGTGTCGGGATTCGCGGCGTCAGTGCTGTAGGTGAACACCTCATCGTCGTCGCTGAGGTCGTCCCCGTCGTAGTCCCCGCCGGGGCTGTCGTTGCAGCCGTCGGTGTCGAGGACGCCGTCGAAGTCCTCGCAGGTGTTGATCTCGTTGGCGTCATCGGTGCACGGAATGCCGTCGTCGCCGACGGTGCCATCGGTGCCGGGGCACTGGTCGGTGGAGTCGGGGAAGGGGTCGCCGTCGTTGTTGGGGTCCGGGCAGCCGTCGCCGTCCTGATAGTCGTCGATGTCCTCCGCCAGGGTGGGGCAGGCGTCCAGGTAGTTGGGGACGCCATCCATGTCGTCGTCGCCCGTGTCGATGACCTCGATGGGCACTGTGAACTCGGAGGTGTTGCCGAGGGTGTCGGTCGTCGTGGCGGTCAGCCAGGGGCCGAAGAGGGTACCCGAGAAGGTGAAGTTGCCGCCGATGCCCGCGACGGCCGAGCCCTCGTAGTACCTGCCCTCGTCCTCGTAGTCGGTGTAGATGTCCACCGTGCAGTTGGGGCAGGTCGTCCCGGTGATGGGGTTCTGGCTGAGGATATTGGGTCCTGGGATCTCCCAGTTTCCGCCGTCAAAGTTCTCGATGCCCATGACCCCGTTCGAGTGGATGGAGTTCCCTCGAATGGTGTTCCAGAAGGTGCCGCCCCAGCCGTTGACACCGACGCCATGGCCGCCGTTGTAGGCGATGACGTTAGCCTCGCCAGGTCGGCCGATGGTGTTGTACTGGGCGCCGTTGCTCATGTGCACACCCCATCCTCCGTTGGGCAGCGCGCCCATACCGCCGATGTCCGTGCCGATGAGGTTGCCCAGGACCTCCAGGCCGCTGGCCCCCTCGATGTAGACGCCGCCGCCGGAGTTCCCGGAGATAAGGTTGCCTTGCCCAGCGCCGCCGATCGTATTCTCGCTATTACCCCACCACGCGGCTACTCCCGTGCCGTTGGGGATGGAGCCGTGGCCGCCCCAGTCAGTGCCGATGAGGTTCGAGATGACGCGGTTGCCGCTGGTGCCGCCCTGGAAACCGACGCCAGTGTAGTTGTTTCCGGAGATGAGGTTAGAGGGGCCGATGGTGTTGTCCTGCGCCCCCCATTGGACCAGGACGCCGTTCTGGTTCGGGAGGGGCCCGCCCCCACCCCAGGTGGTCCCTATCTGGTTCCAGGTAACCTGGTTGCCGGTGGTACCACCGTCGGAAATCACGATGCCCCAGCCGTTGTTGCCCGATATGACGTTGCCCTCCCACTGCCCCGCGCCGCCGATGGTGTTGTCGTGGGCCCCCTCTTGGACCGAGATGCCCTGGTCGTTGGGCAGGGGGTCATTCCCCGAGGGGTCAGTGCCGATGAGGTTCTGCGTAACGACGTTGTGGTTGCTGCCGTTGTGGATCACGATGCCGTTGTCGTGACCGGAGATGACGTTATAGCCGCCGATGGTGTTGTCGTGCGCGCCCTGGTCTATGTTCACGCCCGTCCAGCCGTTGGGCAGGACGTCGCTGCCAGCGGCGTTCAGACCGATGTAGTTGTTGTACACCTGGTTGCCGAAGCTCTCCGAGTTGGAAATGTAAAGCCCCGGGCCGCCGTTCCCCGATATCACGTTGCTGCCGCCGATGGTGTTGTTCTCGGCATTCCAGATCTGCACACCGCCCCCCTGGTTGCCCAGGGCCGCGTCGCCGTCAGCGTTGGTGCCGATGAGGTTGTCTTTGACCGTGTTACCGCTGGTGCCGGAATTGCTAATGTTCACCCCCTGCCCGTTGTTTCCGGATATGAGGTTGCCGGCTACGGTGGTGTTCTGGGCCTGGTTCCCGATGCCCACGCCGTTCTGTGCGTTGGGCAGCCCAGCGCTGCCGGCCTCGTTCGTGCCGATGAAGTTGTTGATGACCCGGTTGCCGAAGGTGCCCGAGTTCCAGACGTTGACCCCGCTGTTGCTGTTGCCCGAGATGAGGTTGCCCTCGCCGGGGCCCCAGCCGCCGACGGTATTGGCCCAGGCCCCAAACCATATGCTCACGCCATGCTGTTCGTTGGGGATGGCGGCGGTGCCGGCCTCGTTCGTGCCGATACGGTTGCCGATGATGCGGTTGTAGCTGGTGCCGGGATACTCGATCCGTACGCCGTCCTGGCCGTTGCCGGAGATGACGTTGGCCTCGCCGCTGGCGGAGCCGCCGATGACGTTGTCCTGAGGGCCCCAGCCTATCTGCACGCCCATCTGCCCGCCCAGGCCGTCGGTACCGGCCTCGTTGGTGCCGATGTAGTTGCCTATGACCCGGTTGCTCCTGGCGGAGGAGCCCCAGATGTACACCCCCGTACCGTTGTTCCCCGATATCACGTTCCTCTCGCCGGGCGCGGAGCCGCCGATGGTGTTGTCCTGGGCGCCGCCCCCCAGGGTGACTCCAGTGCTATTGCCCATGGCGCCCGCCCCGCCCGGGCCGGTGCCGATGTAGTTCCCAATGATGGTGTTGTCGCGCGAGTAGATCTCGACCCCCGAGCTCGAGTTCCCTGCTATGACGTTCCGCTCGGCGCTGGTAGTCCCGCCGATGGTGTTGCCATCGGCGCCGTTGCCGATATAGATGCCGCTGTAGCTGTTGGGGTCGGGGCTGGGCAGCGCGCCGTCAATGAAGCCGATGTGGTTTCCGACGACCTGGTTGCCGCTGGTGCCGGGGTCGTAGATGTATAGGCCGAAGAAGTTGGCCACGATGACGTTGCCCTGGCCGGCACCGGCGCCACCTATGGTGTTGCCCTGGGCGCCGTCCTGGATCAAGATCCCCATCCAGCAGTCCCGGACCTGGAGACCCTGGATGACGTTGCCGTTGGAGTTCACCGTGAAGCACGGGAACCCCTGCGAGACGCCGCTGACGATGACCCCGGCCGCGGAGCCGTCCACCGTGTCGTTGCCTGTGTTCAGCTCCGGCAGCGTGGAGCCCAGGTCGATGGTGGCCGGGAAGACGCCGCCGTCGAAGACGATGGTGTCGGCGGAGCCAGGGCCGATGGTGTCGGTGGTGCTGCAGGGCGGGCTATAGGTGCTGTTGGAGATTTGGGCGCACTCGCCGCTGTCCAGGCTGTCCACCGTCAGATCGCCGGTAGCTAGCCTGATAGCCTCCCGCAAGGTTAGTTCACCGGCGGGCTCACCGGTGTCGGCCGTGCTGTTCACCACGATGGTGGACGTGGTCTGCGCCAGAGCGGACCGGAGGGACCACGACCCTGCGGCCAGCCCTACAAGGCAGACCAGACCAACGAGCCAGAGAAGTGCCAACCTTCGCCTCAAGGATGTCATCGTGTCCTCCCACAACTGCTGCGGCGTAACAAGAAAAGGCCCGGCGGGGCCTTGCTTCTTCTCCTAGCTCCCGAGACCACATCTAACCTGGCGACGACCGCCACCCCGCCTCGGCTCGTCGCCTGCTAGGATTTGGCTTGTTTACAGAGTAAACTACTACCTGATAGCGCGCTTGTCAACAGTGTCGGCGAGAGCAGCGTAACGTGGTCAAGTATCTTTGGTGAGAGGCGTAGCGGTGGGCCGCTCTCGTGTCTATGCTAGTTTCTCCTACCTACTCGCAGCTTACCTCAGCATCAGTCAGGGTGGTGGGGAATGGTTGGCCAGGCGCGAAGGTCGTGGCCGTTCCGAAGCTAGGATTCTCGCTGAGGGGCTGTAGGTGTAGGGCGCTGGTGCCAGCCTCGATGCACTCGAGGGTTATGGTGCTGACACTACCCACAAAATCGGTGGAATCAAACCCGGCGCAGCCTCCATAGACATTGCTGGTAGCGATGGTGGGTGGCGGGCAGACGTCGAGACCACCAGCCTTCGGGTACGTCAGGTCACGGTATGCCAGCACCGCTGGGTCCCACTCAAGCGTGTACTGGAAGGCTTTGTAAGCGTTAGGAGCCGCCGTGACAACGATGTCGACCTCGAAAGGCGTACCCTTCGAGACCGTCCTAGCGGCATCAACAGGCTCTCCCGGGAGGGCATCCACAGCCATGCCGTTGCTTTCCGTAGGCGTCGTTGGAGCGGCCGGGGGCGTCACTTCAGGGGAGGTCGTCCTGGGAGACGCTGTCTCCCCAGCCGCCGGAGCAGTAGCTGTCTCCCCAGCCGCCGAAACAGTTGCTGCGGGGCTAGCCTCTTCCTCTTCTCCCTCTTCTCCGTTGCAGCCCACCAGGGCGACCGTTGCCAGAATGACCGCTACCAAGAGACAGACACAAGTTTTCATGCTTCTTCACCAACCTCGTAAGGGCACGCGAGGCCAAACCCAATGCTAAAACTGGCCTACGTCACGCAGTTTCGCCTTGCGCTGACTATAGCACCTAAAGTCGCTGCGGGGAAGAACACAGGGCAGACAGACCATCGCCGGCACCGCTGACACCCTAGGGGAGCAGGCGAAAGGAAGCGATAAACTCGTTCAGAGTCGCTTCATAAGTGGAGCGCTGGCCCCGAGGGACTAGCAGGCGAATGGTCCAGGCGCACTTCTCGTTGACGAATATCACGTCCGTGTAATCCGCCAGCGGCTCGTTCATGGTACGGCTGTACTCCATGGCAAAGGCCTGTTGACCGCTCACCTCGATCTCGGCCACCTCGGGTTCCGCTCCCGTGATCCTTCTCATCAAGTCCCGCTTGCCTTCGAAGTAGGCGTCAAGGCTTGTCTCTTCCATAATCGCTTCGCACATCACCGAGATGTTCGGTTGGACACCCGCTTCCTCTTCCTCCGACGGACTGAAGAAGGCGTCTACAGTCAACGCGGCAGTGCCAGTGATGTTGGGCTTGGGACTCCAGCCCTCGGGAATGCGGACGCTATACCCTTTGGCTGGGAAGTCGAACTGGCTGTCGGTGATGGTAGGGTCACCCGCGGCTGTCGGCAGCGCTAGGGAAGTAGCCAGCGGCGTGGCCGCGACCTCGTTCGTGGGCTGGTCGCCCTCTCCCTGGCAGGCCACGGTGAGCAAACAAAGACCGAGAACGGAAGCTAGCCAGCACCGCATCATTTCGAACCCTGCCAATCTTGCGAGAACATGATGAGCAAGCTCCTACGGGGGCGCGTGGCAACTGTCGCCGGTTTGCGCCAGCACCAGTAGCGCGTCCCCGAGGATGTTTATGGCTCCGTCAGGAGCGTCCGACCACACCGGGCCAGGCGAGCGGTCGTAGGCCAGTCCATCCTTCACCGTGTCGCCATCTATGTCGAAATCGTAGTCCCGTCCGATCGCGTTGGGAGGCCCATTCTCGGACGTGCCCGAGTACTCCAGGACAGCCAGAACATCATTGAGGACGCTGACAGCCTTATCCCTATTAGCCAGGGTGCCGCCCATGTGCAGCGTGGGCACGGGCACATCGTAGAAGTCATGGGGGTTGACGGGGTTGCGCGTACCGCCCAGGTCGGAGTTCGGCCCCAGCTCTTCCCCGTCGGCGCAGCCATCGCCATCCGTGTCCACCTTAAGGGGGTTGGTGCCATAAATCTTGACTTCATCCCCGTCGGAGACTCCATCGCCGTCCGTATCGGGGATCCGGGGGTTGGTGTCGTAGACGATGACCTCAGTGCCGTCACCGAGGCCGTCCCCATCGGTATCGGGGTTGAAGGGGTCGGTGTCCAAGACATCGGTCTCCACGCAGTCGGTGAGGCCATCATCATCGCTGTCCCCGCAGGGCGTGGGCGGTGGTGCCACGCAACTGCTACCTGACTGGGCCAACACCAGCAGTAGGTCCTCGATGATCTTTATGGCCCCGTTGGGTGCATCTGAGAGGTCCGCCACCGTATCGCCGTTGAGGTCCACACCTAGTGAGCGATCGTACGCCCGCCCATCGTCGACCGTGTCCCCATCCACGTCCTCGTCGTAGTCGATGCCCAGGTCATTGGGAGGGCCGTCGTCGTAGGTGCCCAAGTAATCCCCGACGGCCAGCACGTCGTTGAGGACGCTGATAGCCTGGTCCCTGTTGGCCAGGGTGCCGCCATCGTGCAGGGTAGGTACCGGGACGTCGTAGAAGTCATAGGGGTTCACGGGGTTCCGGCGGCCGCCCAGGGCAACGTTGGGTCCTACCTCCTCGCCGTCAGCGCAGCCGTCGCCGTCGGTATCAGGCACGAGGGGCTCGCTGCCGTAAATGTTGACCTCATCCCCGTCGGAGAGGGCATCGCTGTCGCTGTCGGGGTTCAAGGGGTGGGTATAGTGCACGCGAACCTCATCGCCGTCGCTAAGCCCGTCTCCGTCGCTGTCGGGGTTGTAGGGATCGGTACCGTAGACATCCACCTCCTCACAGTCGGTCAGGGTATCGCCGTCGCTGTCTGGACAGGCCCCCGGGGTCGGTGTAGCGGTGGGCGTGCCTGGCGTCGGTGTCGGCGTGCGGGTGGCAGTGGGCGTAGGGGTGGCCGTAGGCGTCCGAGTCGGCGTGGCCGTTCGTGTCGGTGTGGGCGTAGGCGAGACCACGGGGGTAGAGGTAGGCGTAGCTGTCGCCGGAGGCCCTATCCCCTGGCAGGTCATCGAGGCGTCTATGAGGGTGGTATCGATGATGCTGCCCGGCGACCGCACGGTGGTCGTGCCGAACTGGAAGTTTTCCACCAGCGTTACCAGATGGAGCGTGGTCGTACCGTCGGCCACACAATGAAACGTGAAAGTCTCCACTGGGCCCGTGTAGGTGGTGGTGCCCATGCCGGCACAGCCACCCTGAACGGTGCTTTCAGTAGTGACCCTCTGCCCGCAAAGCACCAGACCGTCGGGCGAGAGGAACACGGCGTTATCGAGAGCCAGCACCGCCGGGTTCCACTGCGTGTACTGCTGGTAGGCCTGGTAGGCCTCACCGACCGTCGTGATGACAACGTCAACGTCAAAGGGGTCGGTACCTGTGACCGTTCTGCTGGCGTCAACGGATCCCCCGGAGACGGCGTCAACCGCTATCGCGTTGGTGCCAGCAGCGGTGGTCGTCGGGACGCGAGGGGATAGCAACATCGTTGCCACCACGGCCAGGATGGCAAGCACCCCACCTGACACTACCACTACCAAGATCGCTGCTCGAAAGGACGGACGCGTACGCATTAGCTTACCCCTCGCTCAGCTGGACACAGTCCGCTAACCCCCCCCATTATACACCGCGAGTTCATACGGGGCAGCCCGCGCTGCCGCCTCAAGTCTGGGCCGGTAACCTTGCCCTTTCCCTGACCATGCTCAGCGGCGGGGCGGGAGCAGCCCGCTAGCCTGCCTTCTGTGACAGGGGCTCCCCGGCTCATCGGCAGGGGAGCCCCCCTTGCTTCCGACATGCGTCGCCGCTACGGCGACTAGCAGCTCTGGCCGGACTGGGCCAGCACTGCCAGCACGTCCACGATGATGGTCACCGCACCGTCGGGCACACCCGTCCGCAGGGCGCCCACCGAGCGGTCGTAGGCCACGCCGTCCGGCACGCCGTCGCCGTTGACGTCATCATCGTAGTCCCTGGGAACGCTGTTAGGCGGGCCGTTCAGGGACGTACCGGCGTACTCCAGGACGGCCAGCACATCGTTGATGATGCTGATGGCGTGGTCCCTGTTGTCCAAGCCGCTGGGGTCGCCGCTGATGTGGCCGCCGCTGCCCAGGGTGGGCACGGGCACATCGTACCAATCCCACGGGTCGCTGGGGTCGGCCGGCGGAGCCAGCCCCGGCTCGCTGACGTCCCAGCAGGCGTCGCAGTCATCGTCTCCAGGCGTGAACACGCACGGCGACTGCTGATAGCACTTCAGGGCGTTCAGCTCGTCGTTTGCCGTCAGGCCCAGCAGCATGGCGGGCAGCACGACCACAGGCGGACCACCCGCCGGGTCTGGCGCCAGTACGTCGGCCGCGGTTGCCCCAGCTAGCCCGATGAGGGGCAGCGTGGCCGAGCCCCTGGTCAGGGAGAACCACACTCTGTCACCCGGCGTGTACGCGGCGTCACCATCGGCATCGTCGATGCAGAGGGCATCGACGTCGTCGGTGTTCGGGCCCATCATGTCGAGGCCGAGCATGCCGGCGGGCGCGTACAAGCCCGCAATGCCCATACCGAAGTCGACGAAGATGTCGGCCGCCGACGTGGGCAGATGCGGGAGGAAACCAAGCGACGGCGAAGCCTGCTCCAGGGAGGCGAAGATGGGCGGCCCCGAAGCGGAGAGGTTCAGGGGGTCCAGGGCGTCCAGGTCGTCGCTAGGGCCCCCCACAGGAGGCGGCTCGACCAGGCCAAGGGATGGCGCGCCCGGGTTGGCGCAGGAGGCGATGCCGTCGCCGTCGAAGTACTGGTAGTTGGTGGCGCCTCCGCCAGTCCCGAACTCGTCCGCCTCCGGCTCCGGCACGCAGCCCAGGGTCTCGTTGTTCACGCCGCTGCCGGCCAGGCCGACCGACGCCGGGTCCACCGAGAAGAAGAGGGAGGCGTTGGGGTTGGCCGGGTCGGGCGGCGCCAGCGTGAAGTCGCGACCCAGGGACAGCGCGTTCACGTCGTCCGGACCGCCACAGAAGCCCAGTGTGAAGGCCGGGCAGGGGTACGCGACCGTCGGCGGCCATACGCCACCCGGCAGGGTCCGGATCACCAGGTCGGCCGGGTCAACCGGAGCCGGCGTTGAGGGACCGCCGCGCGCTATCGAGAACGTCGGGTCCTCTATAACGACCTCCTTCTCCGCGGGCACGCAGAGAAGCTCGCCCGGGCCGACCTCTGTCATCTCGGTGCCGAACTGCGTCTCCAGACCGACGAGGTACGGCAAGTCAGGCGGTACGTCCGCAGTGTAGCACTCAAGGTGCGGCGCAACAGGGATCTCCCTGCCGTTCTTGCCGGCAGGCAGACACAGCAGCCTGGGGTCCATGACGACCGTACCCGCTGCCCCGAACTGCGTCTCTACGAGCACGTCCACGCCTATCGGGTCTCCGGTGATCTCGTAGCACTTGTAGTGCGGCTCCTCCGCGCCCGGGAAGGACGGGCCCGGCGGCTCGATCAGTTCCTTGGAGGTGGGAGCACACAGAAGCCGGGCCGGGCCGACCTCTACGTTTTCCTCGATCCCGAACTGGGTCTCCAGGTTGACAAACCGGCCTGGGGGAGGTCCGTCGATGTCGAAACACCTGAGGTGCGGCGCGTCCAGGGTCCCCTCCGGGTCGTGGCCGGGCATCGTCTTGATGGCGGGCGGGCACAGGTAGTGGCCGGGGCCGATCTCCACGCCCTCCTCAATGCCGAACTGCGTCTCCAGCATTACAGGCGGGAATAGCGGCGGGATTCCCGGCGCCAGGAAGCAGCCGTAGTGCGCCTCCGCCACCGCGCAGTCGTCCGAGAACGACACGATGGTACTCGCTCCCGCCGTGACGACAGCGACCTGCGGGGGGCCGGTGATCGTGCAGCCCGGTGGCGCCACCGTCTCCGTGACAGTGTAGGTCGTGGGGACCGCCGCCAGCACGATGATCCCGTCGGCCATGCCGTCCGGGTCACCCGCGCCACCGTCGGTCACCGTGATCGCCGCGCCGAGGCCATCGGCCGGGTCGGGGTTGATGGTGAAAGTCGCTCCGCCCACCAGGACGCTCGCCTGGTCGTACTTCTCGATCCGGAGGTCCCCCGTGGGCATGGCCGGCTCGCCCAGCCAGCACTTCATAGCGTTGAGGTTATCGGTGTTGACGCCAGGAATGCTGGGGTGCTCGAGGCCGAGCTGGTCTGCCTGGTACTCGATGCTCACCGTGCTGGCTCTGCTCGCCAGCACGTCGGCGGCGGTAGCGCCGAGGGCGCCAAGGGTGGGCGAGCCCGGTGCCAGCGACAGCCAGACGATGTCGGTGAGCGGGTTGTAGGCGCCGTCGCCATCCTCGTAGATGCAGAGGGCGTCGATCTCGTCGCCGTCCGGCGGGCCGCTCGTCGAGTGGACGAGGCCGAGATCCGCGGCCCCCGCGGCCCAGATAGTCGGCTGGAGGCCGTTCTGGGTCATCAGGACATCGTCCGGGCCAGCGCCGACGATGAGCGGCAGGTCGGCGGAGCCGGCGTCGAGGGTGAAGTAGACGGGGTTCTCGGGGATGGTGTCGCCGTCGGTGTCCACGTAGTCCGGGCCCTGGTCCACCAGGCCGTTGATGTCGTCCCCCGGAAGCGGCGTGCCCACGGGGTAGCCCGGCGGCGCCGCACAGCCTGCGGCATCCTGGATGCCGTTCTCGTCCAGGACCAGGGTGTTGGTGCCGCCGACTCCCGGCGCGGGCAGAGGGAAGTTCACGTCGAACTCGTCTCCGTGAGCCTGACCGGGGGCCGCCGCGCAGGTGGACTCCTTGTTCACGTCGGTGCCCGGCAGGCCGTCGGGCCAGACCTCCTCGGTGATCGAGAACTTGAGGTCCGGGGTAAACTCCAGGGGTACTGGCGGCTCGGCGCCGTAGGAGAGGGCGTTGAGGTCGTTTAGCTGAGCGGCGCAGTTGGCCGGGTTCAGGCCGAGGTTCGCGCAGGGGATGCCTACCACCGGCGGCGCACCCTTCTGCCCGTTCAGCCTGAGGATATCGCCGGGGTTGTTCCCGCTGGGGGTGGGGATGATCGATTCGCCTACGGTGAAGCTGGGGTTCTCCGGGGCGTCCTCACAGACGATGTTGAGGTCAATATAGGATTCGTTGTCGAACGGGGTGAGCTCGTTGGCCCCCTCGGGGACGATGGGCGTTTCTATGTTCGTGAATGTGACCGTGAAGGGCTCCTCTGTCGGCAGCTTACAGTGCACCTCCACCTCTCTGGTGACGGTCACCGGGTCGCACTGGAATAGGTCGATCTGCCAGTGAAGGTCGTTGATGTCGGGGTCGCTGCAGGGGACGTCAGTCCCGTCCAGCGTGCAGATGTCGCCCGCCTGCGGGACCCAGCGCACGTTGAGCTGGCTGAGGGGTACGCCCGTTAGCGCCCACCAGACGTCGGAGGTGACAAAGGGCGGGCTGAGCTCCTCGCCTGCCCAGATGTAGTGCTTCTGCTCCTCGACGGTGAGGGTGGCCCACTCGTCCACCTTCATGTCCATGGTGACGTCGTCACCGGGGCGCACCTCCGTGCCGTCGGGCAGAGTGACCACGAACTCCTCGATGCTGATGTCCACGAGCGCCTTGACGCACTTGATGGCGTCGAGGTCGTCGGAGGGCAGCAGGCCGAGGGCGGCGGGCAGATCGACGGGAATGGCCACACCGGGCGCCACCACGTACATGATGGTCGCCGCGTCGGGCACGCCCGCCGGTATGCTGGGCGAGGTCGGGGTGACCGTGTAGAAGAGGTAGTCCCTCAGAGCGGGGTCGGGGTTGGCCGGGTCGAAGTAGTCGTCCATGCCCATGTCGGCAAGGCAGAGGCCGTTGACGTCATCCTCGGGCACCCCGAACGGCGGCGGCCCCTGGAGGCCGAGCATCCATGCGGGCGCGTAGATCCACGGTTGCAGACCACCGATGGTCACCAGGATGTCGGCCCCGCCCCAGGTGTTGGCCAGCAGAGTAGCTGCGCCGGAATGGAGCGAGAAGTAGACGTAGCGGTTGGGGATGCCGTCCATGTCGGGGTCTATCTCCCAGCAGTCCTGGTTGTCCAGGGCGTCCAGGACGTCGGAGGCCGGAGGCTGCGGCACCTCCCAGAGGCCAAAGCCGGGGACGGGCAAGCCGGTAGTGCAGTCGATGGCGTCTCCGTCGAAGACCTGGGTGTTGTTGCCGTCCAGCGAGCTGTAGAACTCGTCGGCCTCCGGCTCGTCCGGCACGCAGCTTGCCTCCGCGTTCACGGCGGTGCCGGGCTGGCCCGCCGAGTTCTTGGCCACGGAGAAGCCGATGTAGCCGGGGTCGATGTTGAGGAAGTCGGCGCCGTAGCTCAGCGCGTCAAGGTCATCGAAGGAAGGTGAGGGGAAAACAGCGCATCCCCCGGTCCCGCCCAGGCCGAGGCCCGCACAGGGTATGCAGACCATCGGCGCGCCCGGATTGGACAGGATGTCCGCCGGGTGGAAGACGCCTCCAGGTTGGATCGTCGATGAGGGGCCGGTGAAATCGATGGAGAACGTGGGATACTGGTCGACCACCACGTCGGCGGTCACAGACCTGCCCTGGCCGAGTAGCCCCATACCAACAAACAGGGACGCTACGACGAGGAGACTGGGAAGAAAGAACCTCTTCACAGCCGCCACCCCCTTTCCGCTGCCTAATACAGCTACGTTCAGGCTGTCACAGCCCGAGTTCCACTACCGGCCGCTAAGCGGTCGAATGGCGGGGATATCATTGGGAGAAGCAGACAGCAACAGCTCATCCGCTTCTCCGAGGTGCAGACCGTGCCACCAGTGAAAGTATTATACACCACGTTGTCAAGGGGGTGGCTAGTGAGTTTCTTGAGTCGGCGTCAAAATCGGTGGCCGGGCAGCGGGGCAGCCGGCAACCTGTTCCGGGTTGGCCACACTCTGGTATGATAGCCGCAGGTTCGGTCGTCGGTAGCGAATCGGAGGCAGTGCTTGGCCATGGGAAAGCGTGCTAGGTTTGTGTTCCTGCTGGCTGTCATGCTATCGCTTGTGGGCGCCGCCGCTGTGCTCTCGGCTTGTGGCGACGGGGAGGGCGAGAGGGAGGTGCCGCCGCGGGTTCGGGAGGCGACGGCTCTCCTCGCCAGACCAAGTCTGAGCGCGCTCACGGAGGTCGAGGAGGAGATTGTGGAGTCGGCTCTGCGCGAGGCCTTGGGCTGGGCGGAAACGGTGCGCGTGAAGAGCACCCTCGACCAGCAGGACCTCGTTTTTGAATCGGATGGCCGCGTGGCCATGATGCGTACCTTCGGTACGGCCGAGCATCAACTTCCGGAGTATGCGACACCCGAGATCAGCGCCTCGGAGACTATCCGCGTCTACGGGGAGTCTCCCGCGCGCTTCTGTGACGGCACAGAGGACCCTGAGCTGATCTTGGTCCGGGAGTATGTGTTCGCTTTCGACGAGTGGCAGGTTTCAGCGAAGGCGGTCCCGCCTGAGCGAGTGCCTCTCGCGCTGTTGCTCTCAGGCGTGGACCTGGGCATCGCGGAAGACGCCGGCTTCTTGGAGGAGCGCGGGCGGGAGCTTCGCGGCTTGACCGTGCCTTTCGCCCAGCCAGATGACCCGGAGAGCACCGCCACTGTGTGGGTAGATCTGGAGGATGGGCTGATCCGCAAACTGGAGACGACACTCCCCGGGGTCCCCGGCTCCGCGTATCCCTTCACGTTCGACTACGACGTACCCATTGAGCTCGAGATCCCTTCCGAGCCCGCCGCGCCGGACTGTGTTCCTGTGGAATCGGGCGGCTAGCGCGCCGGAAGATCGGCGGGACTGCCATCCCAGGAGTTGGCGGAGCCGGCTCTGCTCTATCTGAGGGGCCGGAGGCAACAGGGTGAGGCGTCCGGCCTCGGTCGCGGGCGAACCCGCCACAGGAGGCGGTCTGTGCGGGCCTTTCTTCCTTTGCTGATGCTGGCGCTCGTCGGGACGCTGGCTGCCGGCGTCTCGGCCGAGGGGTGGTCTTCGCCAACGAACATCTCCAGCAGCAGCGGCGACTCGAAGCGGCCCGCAGTCGCCGTGGGAGTAGATGGCTCCGTCCACGTAGTCTGGGAGGATCAGTCCCCCGGGAACTGGGAGATCTTCTACGCGTCCAGGGCTCCGGGCGGTCTCTGGTCCCCGCCAGCCAACGTCTCCAATAATGCTGGCGGTTCCTTCCGCCCCGCCGTGGCCGTGGGACCGGACGCATCCGTTCATGTGGTCTGGCACGACGATACTCCTGGCGACTACGAGATTTTCCATGCTGTGAAGGCGCCGGGCGGAGAATGGTCAACCCCTGTCAACATCTCCAACTCGTCGAAATGGTCGTACTGGCCCTCCCTTGTTGTGAGGGCTGAGGGCTTCGTGCATGCGGCGTGGCACGACAGTACCCCCGGCAACTGGGAGGCCCTGTCGGCAAGCAAACCCCCGGACGCTGCGTGGTCGCCAGCCACCAACATCTCCAGGAGCGCGGGGACGTCGTTCACACCAAGGCTCCTCGTAGCGGGAGATGGCTCTGTCCACGCCGTGTGGCAGGACGATAGCTCGGGCACGTGGGAGATCTTCTCTGCGAGCAGGCCTCCCGAGGGACCATGGTCTGCACCGCTCAACGTTTCCAACACCGATGAAGACTCAGCGCCGTTTGCGGCGGCGCAGTCTCCAGACGGTTCTATCCTCGTTGTCTGGCGTGAGGCAACGTCTAGCGGCCCACGGCTGCTCTCGGCCACTAAGTCGCCGGGCAGGCCATGGTCTGCGCCCGAAGACATCGGTGGTGAGGTCGGCGGGTCAGAGAGGTTCGTTATCGGGTTGACGAACGATGGCTCGCTGCACCTGCTGTGGGACGGTTTGAGGGCGGGCGACCGAGAGATCCTCGTCAGCAGCAGGGCTCCCGGCGGTCCCTGGTCCTCGTCCCTCAACATTTCCAAGAGTCCTGTCGACTCGAGGCTGGGTGGACTGGCGACGGGCAGAGATGGATCTCTGCACGTCGTGTGGCGCGACGGGGTGCCTGGCAAAGGGGACACCTTCTACTCGGAGCGATCCGCTGAGCGTGCCCCAGAGGGGGCCGTCCCGTCAGAAGGGGCGAAGGTCGTGCGCCTCACGCGCGGTTGTACCCTCCTCACGAGCAGCTACCCCAACTCCACCCCGGCAGAGGCGTTGGCCAGCGCCGTCTCACCGGCGCACATCCTCGTCTCCTTGTGGAAACCAAAGGCGGTGGGGTGGGCCGGCTACTCCCCGTCCTATCCTCAAGTCAGCGATCTGTTCCGACAAGACTACGGCGAGGACCTGTTCATCTGCGCAAGCGGCGAAGGGGAGTTCGCCAGGGCGGCGCCGTAGTGGTTGAGGGCCAGCCAAACTCGAGGCTAGGGCACGGGCGACCAGGCGGGGAAGGCGTCAAGCGCGGGGTTGTTGGTCAGGTTAGTCTGGCCAGAGCCGTCGGCGTTCATGACATAGATCTCGGCGTTGCCGTCGCGGTCAGAGACGAAGGCGATATGGGAGCCACGGGGCGACCAGGTGGGCACGCCGTCACGGGCTGGGTTGTTGGTGAGCTTTGTGACGCCGGAGCCGTCGGTGCTCATGACGTGGACCTCGATGTTTTGCTGGGGCCCGGGCGTGGATTCGAAGGCGATGCAGGCACCGTCGGGTGACCAGGCCGGCACCGAGTCGCGCCCCTCGGTACTCGTTAGCGGGGTCTGGTGGGAGCCGTCAGCATCCATGACGTAAACTTCGAGGTTGCCCCGACGGTCCGAAACGAAGGCGATGCGCTCGCCGTCAGGGGACCAGGCGGGCTGGTTGTCCACGGCGGGGTCATCCGTGAGGCGCGTTACGTCTGAGCCGTCGGCGTTCATGACGTAGATGTCCGATTCGCCATCGCGATCGGAGGCGAAGGCGATCCTGGTGCCGTCGGGGGACCAGGCGGGGAAGCCGTCAGCGGCCGGGTCGTTGGTGAGCCTGGACACGTCCGAGCCGTCGGCATTCATGACATAGATCTCGCTGTTTCCGTCCCGGTCGGAGGCGAAAGCGATCCTGGCGCCGTCGGGGGACCAGGCGGCGAAGGTGTCGCGCTCCGGGTTGTTGGTCAGCCTGGTTTGGCCGGAGCCGTCGGCGTTCATGACGTAGATCTCGAGGTTGCCGTCGCGGTTGGAGTGGAAGGCGATCCTGCCCGCGGGAGGTCCGGGGACAACCTGCGGGCTGCAAGCAGCGGCGGGCGTAGGGGGTGCTGGTGGCTCGCCCCCTCCGCAGTCGATAAGAAAGATGGCCAAGAGGCTAAGGAACAGGAGGGGCTTTCGCATGTGCACCTCTTGGGGCCGCCCCGAGAGCAGGACAGGAGACCGTCCTGCGCCTGCTGACACGGCCTCCCTCGCCCGCCCGGAAAGGGATGTCTGGCCGGAATTCCCCATAATCAAGCTGGCTACGCCCAAATCGGCTGTCCATGCTTGACGGGAGCGACAGTAGCAGCGTCTCCCAACGCTGTCAACCAGCCTGCTGCTCCCACTACGTTTGTTCTCGCTCTCACATTCTCGACAGGGCACTCGCTCACCTAGCGGGAGGTTCTCAAGAATGCGATTGCGGCTGTGATCGGGTCGGCTATAGGGGTTTGTCTCTCTAGAGGGCCATGTATGGTTTCAGTAGTATCGAGCAAGCAGGCGGGGAAAGGAAGACCGGGCGACGGCGCGTGTGACGTCGGGGACAAGCGCTGGTCAGGCGCATCATTCTTCGCGCAGCGGTGGGCGGGAAGGTGGACAGGTGCCACAGACGCACGATATGGCCATATTTGGCTGATGCAAGTGCTTGACAGATGCGTTATGATATAGATGATAGAGCCCCGCCCTTGCAGTGTCTTACTGGAGCTATGGCTTCTGGATGAGGCGTGGGGTCGTGGGGCCTGAAGAGCGTAGCGAGGGGGAGCCTGACCCATCTGGGTCGGCTCCCGTGTTGTCTGTGGTCCGCTGGTGGCAACCTGCACACGCTTCATGAGGCAAGAGCTGAACGGGATTGTACCTTATGGACGACTCCAGCTTGCGGGGGTTGCTCTCCTTCTGCTGGCGACGCTGTCCGCCCCTGACGCCTCGCCCACGGCCGGAGGCTCGGCGAGAAGGAGTTTCGGGAAAGGGCTGAGTTCCACAGGTGAGTAGAGGTATGAGGGTGCCGTTTATTGGCCTCTTGGTGGTCGTTCTAGCGGTGGTGACAGCTGTGATGCCGCCGGCTCGAGAGATCGCGATGGCCGAGGTCCCGATCATGCGGGTGGACCCTCCGAGCCTTTCGGTGCCCGCGGGCGCGCCCTATTTCACTGTCGACATCTTCGTCGAGGATGCCGAGGGCGTGGGTGCTTTCGAGTTCATGTTGCTTTTCGACGACCTCGATTTGCGCTTCGTCAGCGTAGATGTCGGTCCGTTCTTGGGTAGCTCTGGGCGGGAAGTGTACTGTTGGCCCATCGTGGGGGACTTGTCGATCCAATTCGGCTGCAACACGGAGGGTGAAGACCCAGGCGCCAGTGGTTCCGACGTGGTGGCGATGCTGGGTTTCGCGGTCCAGCCTGGGGCGGTCGGCACCACCGACTTGCTCATGTTGGACTGCGGACTGGCCACCGTCCTGGGCGATGCGATCCCGGTGACGTGCGAAGGGGGTTCGGTGGACGTTGTGCCAGGCGAGATTCCTACACCCACGCCGACCGTCCCACCGATGGACAGCGACGGCGATGGCTGCACCGATGTGGAGGAGCTAGGGGATGACCCCAACCTCGGTGGAACTCGGGACCCGTACAATTTCTGGGACTTCTATGATGTGCCCGTCCCCACCGCCTTCAACGGCGGCACCCTGGTGGACAGGGACAAGGCCATCACTATCGCCAACGACCTCCTAGCCGTGCTGGAGTACGCGGGCACCTCCGATGGCGGTCTCTGCAACAGCGGGCCTGACCACATCCCGAGCACTGCAGACGACAGGTGTTACGACCAGGACAACAACGGAGATGGCCAGGACGACGGGATCCTGTACGACCGTTCAGTGGGAGTGACGTGGTCGGATGCGCCGGATGGAGCGATCACCATTTTTGTGGACATGATGCTGGTGCTGGCCCAGGGCGGCCATTCCTGCCAGGCGCCGCCGTAGGTGAGGGCTTCAAGGGTCTGCACTCCAAGCACGAGGGGCCGGTCGACGGCCGCTTTTGGAAAGGACGTTCAGGGCTGTAATGGACAGCTTGCCGCCAGACACGACTGGTCGCGCAGGGGGGAGGAGAAGTCCGGCGCGTGAGAAGGGAAAGGATCAGGTGCTGCGCCGCTTTGGCGTGCTCCTCATCGGCCTGCTATGTCTCGGCGTGGCAGGGGGAGTGATGGCGGCGCACATAGCTACTGCCCAGTCCACGGTGTTGTACAAGAACCCCTCGAGCGCCAACCTCTTCATTGGAGGCGAGCCGGTCGTCATCAATGAGGAGGTCGCCGGTATTCCGGGTGACCGGGGCCTCGGGGAGTTCGAGTTCGTCATCATCTTCGACCCAGACCTTGTGGAGATCAGCATCGCCGAGGGTCCTTTCCTCGGGAGCATGGGCCGAACCACGTCTTGCCAGGAAACGCGCCTTAGCGCGACCGAGATCGCCTTCGCCTGCCAGTCCAGCGGGACACAGCGGGGACCAACTGGCTCTGGCATCCTGGCCTCGATTACTGTGACTCCCAGTTCAGGTCTGGTGTTGCGGCCCACCATCGATAACGGCGTGGTCGCGCTGCTGGATGACCGAGCGGCGGGGGCGAGGCTCGTTGATACGTCGGGTGCCCCCATCGTCCCTGAGCAGGTCCTCGATGCGGTCGTCATCGTGCAGGCGCTGGAGGCGGACCTGAACCAGGATTGCACAGTGAACGTTATCGATGAGCAGCTAGAGTCGGTGCGGTATCCAGCGACGCTCGGGTCTCCATTGTACGACCCGTTCTTCGATCTGGCGCCCCAGTGGACGGACGCTGACATCGACATCAAGGACTTGCAGTTTGTATACGGCCGCGACGGTCTCGTCTGCCCCACGCCTGTCCCGTTACCGTCGCCCACTCCCTCGCCCACGCCGACCGTCACACCGCTCGACAGCGACGGCGACGGCTGCACCGACGAGGGGGAGCTGGGGGCCAACCCTGTAATGGGCGGCTCTCGCGACTCCCTCAACCCCTACGACTTCTATGATGTGCCCGTGCCCACCGCCTTCGACGGCGGCACCCGGGACGACAGGGACAGGGCCATCAGCGTCATCAACGATGTCCTGGCCGTCCTCGAGTACTCCGGTTGCTCTGACGGCGGCCCGCCTAACGCCGCGGGCAGGCAGTACAACCAAGACAACAACGGGGACGACGAAGACGACGGGATTCTGTACGACCGGTCAGTGGGTGTAGTGTGGTCCGATGCGCCGGACGGGGCCATCACCATCATCGTGGACGTGCTGCTGGTGCTGGCGCAGTCTGGCCATAGCTGCCAGGCCCCGCCCTAGGTGAGGGCTGGAGAATAGGCCGATCCCGCTCAGAGGCCGGACTGGTGGCGGAGCCCATGTTCGAATGGCCATTCATTTAGTATCTGTTTTGCTCCCTGCACAGTAAGCATGCGGCTTACAAGAGGGCGATAATCCCCAGGCGACACTGTACTTTGACGGCCTGCCAGGGGATGTGCAGGACGCAGTAGTGGCGGCGTGGTGCCGATGGCGCGCGCAAGGCCCCTGCGAGCGGCGCCTGTGCTCGGCGAAGTGAACGCAGATGAAGAAGCAGACGGGCCCGAGGCGACTATTGCCTAACCTCTGCCCCTGGGTTACTCTTGCATCTGGGGCGGGCAAAGCTACCTCCTGAGCAAGCGGTAGCGGGGCAGCGAGGCTTGGGCTGACGTGTGGCGAAGGCAGGCTGGCGGACTTATCGAGGCCTATAGATGGCCTCTGGTGGGGTCGGTAGCGGCCCTCATCGCAGTGGTGATTGTCGTTGCCCTCGTCCTTGCCTTCTGTGGAGACGAGGACGAGACGCCCGCGGCGGCGACTACTCCCGGGGCAACCAGGACAGCGACGCCCCGCGCTGGGACAGCGGCCGCCCGCACGGCGACTGCGGCCGCCCGCACGGCGACCGCTGTGGCCAGTAGGACACCCGGCACCCCCGGTCCAACCGTGACAACGGCTCCAGGCGAACCATCGACCGTTGTCCCCGTGCTGCCCACGGAGACGCCTTCCCTGCCCGGCCCGTCAGAGACGGTCGGTCCCGGTCCCCCGCCGGAGGCGAGTCCGACGCCAGGGGCACCCGGGCCCACCGTTCCGCCGGGTACCGGGACCCCGGCTCCTCCCTCGCCGACGCCTATTCCGGTGAAACTGCCTGACCTCGTGATCAGGGATCTGGGCGTGCATTACGACCGCATATGGGTGCGCATCGGCAACGACGGGGAGGGAAAGGTTCCCGCCGGCACCGAGGTGGACATACGGGTCCGCGGAATCGTCGCCCAGCCAGTAGAACTGGGAACGGACCTGCCTCCTGACGGGAGCTATTCCGTGCTTCTGGAAGAGGAGGTCATCTACCGGGGCGAACGGGTTCTCGCCACGGTCGATCCGGACAACAGGATCGCCGAAGAGGACGATAACAATAACGCTCTGTCCCGCTGGCTCGACCCAGACGTCGCCCTGGACGTGGCGGTGCAGGGCATCTCCGTCGTGAGCCGCAGGCTGGGCGTCATCGTCCTCAACAACTGCGAGGCGCCCCTGAAGGCCGTCCATATCCGGATCAGGGTATTCCGCGCCGGAGCGCAACAGGAGACCATGGTAAGCGAGTACGACCTCAATCTAGAGCCATTCGAGGCGACGACCCTGATCGTCTATGGCGTGGCGGCCGTCCCCGGCTTCGCCTTCCGCGTGGTCATGGAAGTCCTCAACGTCACCGACGCCGACCCGGCCAACAACGTCTTCGAGGGGGTTCTACCCTAGCCGCGTCTGTGCCCGAGAGCCGGAAGGGTCTGCGCGCTAAGGGGCGGGCCGTCTTTATTCGCTAACAACATAGACGCGCAGGCGGGCCAGTGGCTCAGTCGGCCGCGCTCTGGAGCAGCGTGAACTCCACCCGGTCTCCCACCCGGATGTCGAGGTCCTCGACCGCGCCCGCGTTCACCTCGAGGACGTAAAGGACGGGCGCGTTCGGACGGTACAGGCGCAGCTCCGCGTCGGGCACGCCGGGCTGGGGCGGCACCTCCGTGGTCACCTCGACCACCCGCCGGTCCGCCGAGATCCACACGAAGTCCAGGGGAAAGCGCATGCCCCGCATCCAGAAGGCGTGGGGGTGCTCGAAATCGAACACGAAGAGCATGCCCCGGTCGCGCGGGAGGAAGTCTCGCTCGCCAAGCCCTCTGGCCCGGTCCTGGGGTGTCTGTGGCACCTCCGCCAGGATGGCGGCGTCGCCGATGCGCACCGTCGTCACGGGCAACGCCGGCGTGGGAGTCGGACCCTGTTCTATCCCCTCTTCGCCGCCGCAGGCCAGGAGCAGAGCCCCAGCCAGAGCCACCATCAGCAGCAGCCGGGGGAGGGGAGGACCGGCTCGGAGGGCGGGCCGCGTCCGGAACGTCCCAATGTACATGGGTGGCCCCATCTTAGGGCTGGGTGGCCCGTGATACAATAGCCGCCGTCGAAACCGGGCCGATGACTACCTTCCTGCCTTTCCGTCCCGAAAACTCGAGGCGTAGCCAGTGCTGGACCGGCTGAAGGTCAGCGCCGAGGGCATGCTTGCCCCGGCGGCCTGGCGTGGGCCTGCTCGCGAGGCAGCCCGCCTGGCCGCCCTGGCCCTGGTGGCATCCTGGCTGGGCTACTACGTCATCACCGGCATGCCCCAGATGCGGCTCGAGCCCTTCGTTCCTACGGTTACCCTGCACATCGTCGCTGCCGGAGCGGGGGCCCTCTACCTGAGCTACCTGCTGATGGCCCGCCGCTTCCCCGGCGGCACTCCCCTCGACTGGCCGCTGCTGCTCTTGCTCGGCGCCTACGGCCTAGCCACGGCGACCTCCATCGACTGGCGGGTGAGCTTCGAGGCCACCCTTCAGGTGCTCATGGTGGCCGCCGCCTTCTACCTTCTGAGCGATGTTCGATTCTTCCGGGAGCGGGACCTCCGTCGTGGCCTCATGGCCGTGGGAGCGGCCGCCTCCCTGTACGCCCTCTGGGTCGTGGGGAACGACTACGCCGACTGGCTCAGCCTGACCCGCTCCGTGGAGGGCGGGCTCGGCCTGGGCAACCTCTTCCCGCCCACCGTCCCCCGCGTCCACGACGTAAGCGACCATCCCAACATGCTGGCCATGACCCTCGTGCTTATTCTGCCCTTCTACGCGGTCGCCGCCTATCGCGGCGAGGCATTGTGGGAGCGCCTGGCCGCGGGCCTGGGCCTGGTCGTAGCGGCCCTCGCCATCTTCCTCACGGAGTCGCGGGGCGCCTGGGTGGGCGCCGTGGCTGCCCTGGGGCTGACCGTGGCGGCCATCGTCGGAACCAGCGGCGTCCTGGCCCGCCTGCGCTGGAGGTCTCTGCTCCCTGCCCGCCGCTGGACCATCGCTGGCGGCGCGGGCCTGGTTGTCCTGGCTGCCTTGGTAGCGGTGGTAATCGTGCTCGGGGCGACGCGATGGGAGGCGCGGCCCAACTGGCTCTTCCGCGGCTCCTTCTCCGCCCGGGAGGACGCCCTGGGGGCCGGCGCCGAGATGTTTAGCGATCACCCCCTGCTGGGCGCCGGGCCCGCTACCTACGCTCTCCTCTATCCCGACTACAGCGGCAAGTTCCCCATCCACGCTATCCACGCCCACAACGGCTTCCTCCAGGCGGCGGTGGACCTGGGACTGGTCGGCGTGGGTGCGGCTGCGCTGCTGGCCGGGGCAATGGGCTGGCTGCTGTGGCGGACCTATCGCAGGGGCTCCGGGCCTCAGCAGTTGGTGGCGATCGCCTGCGGCGCGGCCCTGGGGGGCTTCTTGGTCCACAACCTGGCCGACGCCGCCAATATCTGGAAGGCGCCCCTCATCGCCCTGGCGGCGGTGGCCGCAATCTCGGTGCACGCCTACCGCGAGACCGAGGAGGGGCAGGGGGACCCGCCGGAAACGGACCGTCCGCCGCCCCGGCGAGAGGTCGGGGCCGGCCTCCTCTCGGAGTCCCGCCTCGTTCGCCCGCAGGCCCTCCTGCGGTTCCTTCCCCGCGCCCTGGCGGTCTTCATCGTGCCTGTGCTGTTCGTGGGCTGGGCCAGGCTCGACTCAGCCCACTACTACTTCGACCGCTCCCTGACCCGGCTAGGCGAGGGCAGCCTGCTCCAGGCCGTCTCCGACATCGACCGGGCCGTGGACATCGACCCCGACCTGGCCCTCTACTGGCTCCAGCTTGGCCTCACCGAGGCTATGGCCTTCCAGGCCGAGGGGCCCCGCGTCCTTCTGGACCAGGCCGTCCAAGACCTGCGCCGGAGCATCGAACTGGACTCTCGCAGCGCCTTGGGCTACGCCAACCTGGCGCGGGCCCTGGCCCTTGACGGCGACTATGAGGCGGCGCGGCGTGCCGCCCTTGAGGCGCGGCGGCTGGCCGTCTCTGACGACACCGTTCTCCTGGCAGCCGGCGAGGTGCTCGAGGACATCGGCGCCCACGAGGAGGCCATCGCTACCTACGGCGCCGCCCTCTCCCGCAACGGCGACCTGGCCGACTCCCCCTTCTGGCTCGAAAGCGATTTCCGCAGTACCCACTACCGCCAGATCCTGGAGAGCTCAACCCTGGTCTTCAGCGACTGTGCTCTGGGAAGCCTGGCGGCGCGCAGCGAAGGCCAGGTGCCGGACCTCGGGGCGGACCTGCGAGAGCTGGCCGATGGCTGCGCCCAGCGCGTTCTCGCCGCCCCAGACGACCTGGGTCGGCGGGTCGCTCTGGGCACCATGCTCATGGCCCTGGGGGACTTGGAAGGTGCGTTCCCCCACCTCGACTACGCCGTGCGCAGGCAGCCCGACCACGGCCCCGCCCGCACGGCTTTGGGCCGCTGGTACGCAGCCCGAGGCGACCTGGAACGCGCCCGCCAGGAGTGGGTCCGTGGCGGCCACCTCGAGGACCCGGAGGCGCTGGTGCTGCTCGGGGACTCCTACCCGCCCGGCGAGGTGCCGTCGGAGGTGGTCACGCGCCTGGAGGAACTTCTCGCCCTCGGCGCGGGCGGGGCGCGCCAGCACCCCGAGGGCATCGTCTACTACCGCTCTAAGTTCGCCCGGCAATCACCCGTTACCACCCTCATACCGGGAGCCTGGCAGCGGGCCGTGCCCGGCCGCCTCCTTCGCATGCAGGAGGCCCTGGCCCGCTGGGAGAGCGAGGGGGCCGCCCGGCAGTAGCCGCTCGGGGCCGCCGCCGGCCGTTCATACGAGGCCGTGCTCGCTGTGCTTGCTGGCGATGGAAGCTGCCAGGTTGTCGAGAGCCTCGAAGTCGCCTTGCCTGGGGAGGCCCTTGCAGAGAACGGGGTCCAGAACCTCCACCTCGAGATTGGTCATCATTGCGGCTAGTTGTTCGACACTCTTGCCGCCCCAGCCGTATGAGCCGATGACGGAGACGAAACGGGCTTTAGGGTTCAGCGCGTTGGCGAGATAGGCGGCATAGACGACGTTGGGATGGGGGCCGACCAGCACGGTTGGGGTGCCCAAGACAATGGTTGCCGCGTCCACCAGGGCCACGGCGAGCTTGCCGATATCCGCCGCGGTCAGCTCGAACTGCTCAACGGCGACCCCCCTTTCGCCCAGAGCGCCAACCAGGCGGTCGACCATCCTTGCGGTGCTGCCGTGCATCGACACGTAAGCCACGACGGCGATGTTCCTCGGAGGGGACGAGACCCAGTCGCGATAGGCGTCGATGATGAAGGCCGGCCGGTCGTACAGAGGGCCGTGGCTCGGGGCTATGATGTCCAGTTCATACGGGGCGATCTTCTCAAGGTTCTTCCGGATCACTTTGCGGAAGGGCATCATGATCTCGGCGTAGTAGCGCTTTGCAGGTTCGAGGACGCGA
>Ga0209979_1000617_pt1 | contig 46030 bp, 55 predicted proteins | sample AnhtaG_FD_183114 | JGI IMG/M metagenome (GOLD analysis project Ga0209979, IMG submission 183114) | Deep subsurface microbial communities from Anholt, Denmark to uncover new lineages of life (NeLLi) - Anholt_01485 metaG (SPAdes) (version 2) | ecosystem: Environmental > Aquatic > Marine > Oceanic...
TTGAGAAGACCGTTGACTGCAACAATGACACCATCTTCTTAGATGAGGATATGGGCTACGTTAATGACACGGGACACTGGAAGGTCAATGTGACCAACTGCGGTGACAGCAACCTGACCAATGTCACGGTTACCGACAGCAATGGCAATGACTTTGGCGCTCCGTTCGCTTTAGCTTCTGGTGCATCCGTAGAGTTTAACTACGACACCACGGTTAATGTGACCACCAACAACACCGCTAATGTTACAGCTACCGATGCGCTGAACGGCACTGTAAGCGCCACCGACTGGGCTACCAACATCATCATCCACCCCAGTACCTTTTTGACTGTAACTTCTTTCGTGGAGGAGACGGAGCCGGGATGGAATGTGGAACTGACTATCATAGATAAGAATGATGGTGACGTACCACTGACCAACCCATACGTTGAGCTTACCTATGACAACACTACCATCACCCTGAACAGGACCTCAACAGAGTACGTTAGCGGGGACAACAATCCCGATGATGGCATAATGGATGTAGATGAGGAATGGAAGTGGGTTGTCAATATAACAATCAATACCACGACAACATTTGTGGCTACCGGCCACGGCATTGATCCACTGGGCACCGACATCACGTACCCTTATGACCGGGAGGAGCAAGTGTCAGTCACCGTAGAAGTTGGCGAGGCCACCCGCACCTGGGGCTTCTGGAAGACGCACCTGTGGTTGGTCCAATGGATGTTCAACCCCGCCAACGGTGTCATGAACCTGACAACCACACCCATAGACCTGGGTACTTGGTATGGAACACCCATGCTCATTAACAGCACGTGCGATTACATGGGTCTGATGTGGGCTAACCAGGCCAGCAACTCTAACGGCGGGAAAAGGGAAGCCATAGATAAGGCGAGGATTCATACGGCCCACCAGGCACTTGCCGCTATCATGAATTCCTACATGCCTGGCGGTGCGCCTCTTAACATAACGCTTGAGTCCATCGCGGAAACACTTACCAATGGTACTGCTAAAGAGATCCGCGATCTGGGTTCCTTACTGGCGGACTACAACGAATCGGGTGACGATGAAGCCCTTGATCCCAGCCTGCCTCCGACCGGCAAGACCAACAATGCGGATCCTCAGGGCGCCAGGGAGGTTGGAGCTTCTTGTGAATCGTTCTGGGACACTCCAGAGGTAATCAAGGTAACTGGGAAAGGGAAAAATAAATAGCACTCCCAGCTTGATTGCGTCACACGCGTCAAAAGGAGAGGGGGCTCTCAAGCCCCCTCTCCTTTTTCCCTTACGGTAACCGTTATGAAGCCCAGCACCACAGTGTTCATCTCGGCAGATAAGGCTATGGTCTATTGCAATGACCCGGTTGTGGTCACAGCTAAAGAGAAGAATGACGGTGACGTGTCGCTGACCAGCCCCTACGTTATGCTGGATTCAGCGAAGCTGGAAAAGACCTCTCCAGAGTATTTCGGTGGTGACACCAATGATGACGTCATCCTTGATCCTGGTTAGGAATGGGCGTGGCATGTGACTGACAACCCGACTGCCACCACCACCTGCACTGTCACCGGCCACGGAACTGACCCGCTGGGCTTGGACATCACTCCTGCCAACGGGTATGATACCGAGGAGGGATCCGTAGACATTGAAGATAGCTGCTTAGAGGTTCGCTCAGCTTTTGAGAGACTTTCTATCTTGGCACCCAAATCAGCATGTTCTTCCAAGCTCTTCTCTAGAGCAGACGATTCAGGTTTGTATCCTTGTCTCTCAAGATGCCATGCCACAGAACAATAAGCGAACCGCTCTACCTCAGATGCCTTTAGTACCGGTTTGTTAGTTGGTGTTTCCATAAATGGTATGTAACAGAAAGTATACCACGCAGAAGGTGACACTCAGAAGGAAAGTATTTTGCTAGGTACCCTATCCAAATTAACATTTCATCGCATTGTTACCTGACCGTTGTGCTCAGTTGCGGGCTGGGGGCTTTGTTGCTACAATTACCTTTGATGAAAGCTGTGGGGCAAGGTAGTTAAGCTGAAAGCCAGTTCGAAGGTTCTGTCTGTTGTAACCCCAGCTCCAGTAAGGCAAACATAAATTAAAAGAGGAGGAGCAATATGAAGAGAATAATCTCAGACAAACTTGTCAAGCTCGTTGAGGACAATGCTGAGCGGATTGGCCAAAAATGGTGCAGTGCGGTGAGATCGCATGCTGCTACTCCTGCCTATCATTCTCTTTCTGAAAAGGTGTGCATTTATCAGGCAAAATCTATTTATCGCCAATTGGGACATTTGCTCGATTATGATACACCCAGGGAAGAGCTCGACCAAAGCTTAATAGGATTTGCAGAAAGCAGACTCGATGAGGGTTTCCCCTTGTCTGATGTCATCTACGCATTAATTCTAATGAGAAGGCATTTATGGCTTTTTGCTGAGCAAGAGGCTATGGGGGAATATGATGCCATTGGGCTGCATCGAGCGTTGGAATTCAATAATCGCGTGATACTCATTTTTGATCGAGCTATGCATATCGCAACTCAGAGGTATGAAAAGCGGGTTAAGCCTGGCATTAGTGCAAAAATGTAGTTGCCCAATTTATTGGGCAATTGTGCCTGAAGGGATTCCTGGACATATTTGAGGAGGAGGGACAAAGATGGCCGACGAGACGGAAGAACGGAAAAAGAGAAAGGGAATCGGCGGTTGGCTTTCTAGCTATGGCGCTCCTACGGCTTAAGCTTGGTGAGTGGTGAATGTGCCCCTGTAGCTCAGAGGATAGAGCAGCGGTTTCCTAAACCGCGTGTCGGGCGTTCGAGTCGCCCCAGGGGTATTTTTGATATAATTTATAATTAGATTAAGGGGTGTAGCTCAGTTGGTCAGAGCAGCGGTCTCCAAAACCGCGGGTCGTGGGTTCGAATCCTGCCGCCCCTGCCATGCCGGGGTGGTGGAATAGGTAGACACGCCATCTTGAGGGGGTGGTGGGCGTAAGCCCGTGGGAGTTCAACTCTCCCCCTCGGCACAAATTTGTACTTGCCTTGGTGGAATTAAGGTAGTAAAATTTATTTCAAAGCGGAAGTAGTTCAGCGGTAGAACGCCTCCTTGCCAAGGAGGAGATCGCGAGTTCGAATCTCGTCTTCCGCTCCATGAAGTTTTCTAGCGAAGTTCTTAATTTCACTAGGTAAATTTATGGCGGCGTAGCCAAGAGGTAAGGCAGGGGTCTGCAAAACCCCGATACAGCGGTTCAAATCCGCTCGCCGCCTTTTTGACTTTCGCCGAGGTGGCGGAATGGTAGACGCGGCGGACTTAAAATCCGTTTCCCGCAAGGGAGTGTGGGTTCGAGTCCCTCCCTCGGCACTGAATTAGCCAAGGACTTACTCCAATTAGGAATACTAACCTTCGTTTGCGCGCTCTAGCGGTTGGGAATTTAGCAAGCTAAAAATAGTCCTGGCTAACCCTTGCCTGTACTCATGATACTCTGTGAAGAGTTCAACGGCTTTGAATGGCCAGGTGTGTGGTGATATACAGGCGTTTTACATTCGGCTATAATACACGGATAGCTGAACCGCGGGAGGAAATAGAAAGACATGACAGTAGGAACTACGATTCTGGATAAAGCGAAGACGGAGAGAAGGACAGTGTTAACGGAATTTGAATCTAAGAAATTGCTTGAGCGAGCAGGCATACCAGTTGTTGAAACAAGGCTGGTTAGAACTAAGCGAGAAACTATCTCTGTGAGTAAAGAGATGGGCTTCCCGGTAGTGCTTAAAATTACCTCGCCTGATATTGTTCATAAGAGTGACTCGGGCGGAGTTAAATTGGGTATTGCTAATGCCACTCAGGCGGGCAAGGCGTATAGCGAAATCATGTTATCCATAAAGCAGAGATATCCTGGCGCTATTATTCACGGGTTGACGGTTCAGAAAATGGCTCCTCCGGGCATTCAGGTAATTGTCGGCATGAACAAGGACCCTCAATTTGGACCGGTACTCATGTTTGGCCTCGGTGGTATTCTGGTAGAGTTGCTGAAAGATGTTTCTTTCAGGATAGTCCCGGTTACCAAAAGGGATGCTGCTGAGATGATCAGGGAAATAAAGGGCTACCCTTTGCTGGAGGGTTATAGGGGGCAAGAGCCAGCTAACATCGATGCCCTGCAAGATATAATAGTGATGGTTTCACAGTTTGTAGAGCGAACTCCTGAAATTAAGGAGCTCGATCTTAATCCTATATTCGCTTATAGAGATAAGGCTGTGTCAGTGGATGCCAGGATTGTCTTGGAGGGCTAGCGGTTTCATGCTATCAGTCAATATCCTTCTTAGCCAGGTATCTCCAGGAAGGAAACTTCACTGCTTTTGAACAAGTTGCTTTGCTGCTTTCTCGATACCTTCCGCGGTCAGCCCAAATCTTCGAAGTAACTCCTCGCCTTTGCCCGACGAAGCATAATGGTCTTCGAGGTTAACGAAGGCCATAGGCACTGGCTTTTGTTTAGCTACTATTTGAGCAACACGACTGCCCAGGCCACCGTGTGCTAGATGCTCCTCAGCAACGACAATAGCGCCTGTTTCTGAAGCTGCTTTAATTATAGCTTCCTCATCCAGGGGGTTGAGAGTGTGCATATCGATTACACGGCTATCTATTCCCTGAGTTGCCAGTTTCTGTGCTGCTTGTAAAGCTTTAGCTACCATAATGCCCATGGCTATGATGGTAACGTCTTTGCCTCGTCTCAAGGTTACCGACTTACCCACTATGAAATGATGGTCTTCATGGTAGATGAGCGGTGTTTTAGGACGGCTTAATCTGATGTAAAAAGGTCCGTAGGTAGCTGCAGCCGCTTTTACTGCCTTGGTAGTTTCTATGGCATCAGCGGGGACAATGACAGTAAAACTGGGAAGTGCGCAATATAATGATAAATCCTCGATGGCGTGGTGAGAAGTGCCATCTTCACCAACGCTGATGCCACTGTGGGTAGCCACGATCTTAACATTTAACTTTGGTTGGGAAACACACAACCTGACCTGGTCAAAACAGCGGCATGAAGCGAAAACAGCGAAAGAGCTGGCAAAAACGATTTTTCCTGAAGCAGCCAAACCAGCAGCTATGCCTATCATGTTTTGTTCCGCTAAACCGCAGTCGAAGAAGTGCTCCGGGAATTCTTGTGCAAACAGGTGAGTCATTGTGGACAGCGATAGATCGGCATCTAAAACAACAATGTCTTTATTTTGTTTGCCCAGTTCAATCAGGGTTCTGCCATAAGCCTCGCGAGTGGATGCTTCCGCAGTCATGCTTATTCTAGCTCCTTTAACGCTCTTTTTGCTTCTTCCGGGGTAGGTGCCTTTCCATGAAATTCAATGTTGTTTTCCATGAAGCTAACTCCCTTCCCTTTAATGGTGTTTGCGATGATAATGCTTGGCTTGCCTTTGATTGTCTTGGCCTCCTTGAAAGCAGCTAGAATTTGGTTAAACCTATGGCCATCTATTTCAATAGTATGCCAACCGAAAGCTTGCCATTTTTCATTTAGCGGCTCAATGTTCATGATATTTCGAGTCCAGCCGCTGAGTTGCTGTCGATTACGGTCAATAGCGACAGTCAAGTTGTCTAATTTGAAGTGGGCGGCTGATAAAGCTGCCTCCCAAATTTGCCCTTCTTCACATTCACCATCGCTAAGGAGAACATAAGTTTGATAATCGCGCTCATCAAGTCTAGCAGCTAGCGCGATACCGATGCCAAAGGATAAGCCTTGACCTAACGAGCCTGCTGACATTTCCACTCCAGGGGTAAAGTTTCTGTCGGCATGCCCCTGGAGGCGGCTGTCTAGTTTTCTCAATGTGGTCAATTCCTCTACCGGGAAGTAATCACTTTCAGCCAGGACAGCATATAAAGCTGGAGCGCAATGTCCTTTGCTTAATATAAAACGGTCCCGGTCTTGCCATCCAGGATTATGCGGGTCATGGTGCATAATTTTGAAGTAGAGGGCTGCGATGATATCGATGGCTGATAAAGAGCCTCCAGGATGTCCGCTGCCTGCTGTAGCGATCATTGTGATTATATGGCGTCGTAGCTTTCTTGATATCTCTTCAAGCTCAGGCACAGATAGATCGAACGTATTGCTATGTGTACTATCCTGGGAGACTACTTTGGTGCGATTTGGCATTTGCTTACGAGTACTAAATGTTGTTAATCTAACTATTGTAAATAAAGATGATTCATAATGTCTATATGGTAAACGGAATATTTTCAAAAAATTATGATTGAAGCTAAAATTAAGACTATAAGTGCAGTGGTGGCTAAATTGGCCTATGCTAAAAAGGGAGAAGCTTGACATCTGAGCACGAGAGGATTCGTTCTTTTATCGCTATCGAGTTGCCTGGTGAAATTAAGTCTGACCTGACGCAGTTAGGTGATAGACTGATGGATGCCAGGCATCCGTTCGTTAAGTGGGTGGACTTTGAGAATATTCATTTGACCTTAAAGTTCTTGGGTAATGTCGCTGTCAATCAGGTAACTGAGATAACTGAAGCTATGGGGGAAGCTATTCGTGGAGTCTCTCCGTTTCGTTTGGAGATTTCGGGTTTAGGAGCCTTCCCAAAAATGGAGCAGCCGCGTGTTATCTGGGTGGGTATCAGCGGCGAGACAGACAAGCTTTTAGAGTTACAGCAGACGGTGGATTCCAAACTTGTTCGTTTAGGCTTTGCTGGAGAGAATCAATCATTTGTACCACACTTGACACTGGCACGGGTCAGGGATAATGCCTCATCGGGTGATAGAAAGGACCTTGGGCGCTTATTGACCTCTACCAAATTTGAGAGCAAAGGCCATATTACTGTAAATTCTATTAATTTGATGAAGAGTCAGCTAACACCTGACGGGCCTATTTATTCTCGGCTATTTACCGTGAGTTTGCAGAGTAAATGAATGCATTTGCTATGGAAAGTTGCTTGTATTAATATTGTTGTGTGAGGTGATTAAAGGTGCCGTATCAGTTGGGGGAAGAGGAAGCTTTACAAAGACAACGATTAAGTAGTGAAGCGATAAATTTGGCTGTCCAGGGACGCTGGGAAGAAGCTGTCAAATTAAACAGGGATATGCTTGAAAGATTTCCTGACGATATTAAAGCTTATAATCGTCTTGGCAGAGCTTTGACAAAATTGGGAGAATTTGCTCAGGCAAAGGAAGCTTATCTCAGGACATTGGAACTTGCACCGGATAATCCTATTGCTAAGAAAAATGTTGCTCGTTTGGATAGTCTACCGGAATCTAACGTAAGTTCTGCTAATAGACTCAGCAAAATTATCCCTGAGCTTTTTGTTACTGAATCAACCAAGTCTGGAATAGTAAACCTTCATAATTTAGCCTCAAGCGAGGTATTAATTATAGTAGCTCAGGGTGACCAGGTACAGTTGGACGTAGAAGGACAGCGGTTGGTAGTTAAGAGCGGTGATGGAGTGTATCTCGGCGAGGTAGAACCTAAACATAACTCACGCCTCACGAAGCTGATAAAGGGTGGCAATAAGTATGTGGCTGCCATTTTTGGTATGGAAGTAGACAAAATGCAGGTGATAATTAAGGAGGTATATCAGCCTCCTGAGCAGAGTGGTATTCCTTCTTTCCCAGGGGAAAGCGCAAAGTCTTCCCATTCTTATGCTACAGGAAGATTGCTGAGACGGAATGTTGCTGGCGAGGAACAAGGGGCAATGGAAGGAGTCGAGCATTTTGGCGAGGATGTCGAGGATTCCTCTGAAGAAATCTTGCCGAATGGTTTCTCGGTGGTCGAGGGTATCGAGTGAAGAACAGAGGAGAGTAAGACGCAATGGCAGTAGGGACAGTAAAGCCTATTAATATCGAAGAGGAGATGAAGAGCTCTTATCTTGCCTATGCTATGAGCGTTATTGTGTCGCGAGCATTGCCTGATGTACGGGATGGCTTGAAGCCAGTGCAACGACGTATTCTCTACGCCGTGAATGAGTTAGGGCTAGCCCATAATAGTCCACATAAGAAAAGTGCTCGAATTGTCGGGGAGGTTATGGGGAAATATCACCCTCATGGTGATGCTCCCGTTTATGAAGCTATGGTGCGGATGGCACAGGATTTTTCCTTGAGATACGTTTTAATTGATGGACAAGGTAATTTTGGCAGTGTCGATAATGACCCACCAGCAGCGATGCGATACACGGAGGCTAGGCTCACTGAGATTGCACAGGAGATGCTGGCTGATATTGACAGAGATACTGTTAACTTCGTTCCTAACTTTGATGCTTCCCTTAAGGAACCCTCTGTCTTGCCAGCAAGATTACCTAATCTGTTGGTTAATGGTTCTTCCGGTATAGCTGTGGGCATAGCAACTAATATACCGCCACATAATCTTGCTGAAGTGTGTGATGCCATCACTTATTTGATTGACAACCCTGATGCTGCTATTGAGGAACTTTTGGAGTTTGTTAAGGGGCCTGACTTCCCTACCGGTGGGGTTATTTTAGGCGTTGAGGGAATAAGGAATGCTTGTACCACTGGGCAGGGAAAAGTTGTGGTTCGGGCTAAAGTTAACGAGGTGACCACCAAAGGAGGTAGAGGGCAGATAATTATCACTGAGCTTCCTTATCAGGTGAATAAATCAGCTTTAGTGGAGAAGATAGCTGAGCTGGTTAGGCAAAGGAAGATTGATGGTATTAGCGAAGTACGGGATGAATCAGATAGAGAAGGTATGCGAATTGTTATTGAAATTAAGAAAGAGGCGCCTATCCAGCAAGTGATTAATAATCTTTACCTGAACACTGCAATGCAGACTGCCTTTTTCATTAATATGGTAGCTTTGGTTAACGGGCAACCTAAGCTTATTAAGCTTAAAGAGGCTCTGATTTGTTACATTGATTTTCGTCGGGAGATTATCACCAGGCGTTCTCAGTTTGAACTTCAAAAAGCCAGGGAGAGGGCACATATACTTGAGGGACTTAAAATCGCCTTGGATAATCTTGAGCAAGTAGTCAACACAATTCGGGAGTGTGAGACGGTTGAGGCTGCCCGTATCAAGCTAGCATCAGTTTTCAGCTTATCGCAGATTCAGGCACAAGCTATTCTTGACATGCCACTTCGCCGGTTGGCTCACCTGGAGCGGGAGAAGGTGGATGAGGAATACAGGAACATAATAAGCAATATTTCCTACTTAGAAGATCTATTGGCTAATCCCAAGAAGGTATCATTCCTTATTCAGCAAGACATTGCTGAATTGAAATCGAGATATGGTGATCGCCGGCGGACTATGATTAGTGAGGAAGAAGCAGTTGAATTCCGTAAAGAAGAGCTTATTCCTCACCAAAAAGTGGTGATTATCTTGACTAATCAAGGATTTGTTAAGAGGGTTCCGGTTAACATATATCGGCTGCAGCATCGTGGTGGAAAAGGAGTCATGGGGATGGCAACTCGTGAAGCTGACTCTATCAAGCACATCTTGGTAGCTGATACTCATGATAACTTGCTTTTCTTTACTGCTTCTGGAAAAGTCTATTCGCTCAAGTGCTATGAAATCCCTGAAGGTTTGTCCCGGGGTACCAAGGGGACTGCGCTAGTCAACCTATTGCTTATTGACTTAAAGGACAAGGTAACCACAATGGTAGCTACAGCGGATTTTGCATCAGACAAGTTCCTGGTGGTGACTACCAAAGCTGGCATGACTAAGAAAACTTCCTTACAGAAGTTTGCTAAGGTTAGAAAGAAAGGCATTATAGGTATGAGACTTGATAATCGAGATGAGCTCATATCAGCGGGAATAGCTACTAACGCAGATGATGTCATTCTAGTAAGCGAGAACGGGCAGGCTACCAGGTTCAAGGTGGACAGCTTAAGGTGTGCTTCTAGGACCAGTGGTGGCGTTCGAGGTATTCGCGTGGATGGTGCTCAGGTTGTCGGCGGGGATATTGTCTCTCCTGGTGCATATTTGCTTACAGTGAGCGAGAAAGGATTTGGCAAATTAACTCTGCTGGAACATTATTCTGTTCATAAGAGGGGCGGCAAAGGGCTTAGAGCTCATAGAGCTAGTGACAAGATAGGCAAAATAGTAGCAGCTAGGCTTGTAAATAAAGATGAAGGCTATCTGGTGATGTTAGCAGCTAGTGACAATATAGTGCGTATTCCCATGAAACAAGTCTCAGTTCAAAGCAGGAATGGTCGGGGTGTACGTCTGATGGTGCTGAGCGACGATGATGAAGTAGTTTCCATCGCTGCCTTGTAGTGTTCTATGCATAATCAGTGCAAAGATCGATCTTCGTGGAACGGCATGCCACCCAAGTGGCGTTACGTTGGCTGCTGCCTCATCACCAAAAAGGGGCTACCAATCCACCTACATTGATCAACACAGTTGACATACCAGCGGTTGTTGTTCTTCCACGGGTGGCAGCTTTTTGTGGTACCCCAAAATTCTCGTAATATTGTATTACACCCGCCTTTCATCGGGTTTATTGGGCCCACAGGGTGGCAAAGGGACCATCGGCTTTGTAGATTCTGTGATAATGAATCAGTCTGTTAACAAGAGCGGGTTTGTAATACCTGTCTTGTATTTTTCACGACAAGCAATTGACCATCGTTGTAACCCACAAGCATTACATTTTCCGTGGCTACAATTTGGTGTTTCCTTTGCTTGCCAAAGGTTGTGATATTCCGTTTCAAGGAACTTTCTGGTTACTCCGGTATCAATATGGTCCCAGGGTAATGTTTCATCAACTGTGCGTCTCCGATTAGCATAGAACGAGATATCAAGTCCATGCTCTTCAAAGGCGCTAACCCATTTTTGGTGATTGAAATATTCGCTCCAGGCATCAAATTTGCATCCTAGTTGCCAGGCACGATAGATAACCTTGCTTAAACGGCGGTCGCCCATGGATAAAGCTGCTTCTATTTGGCTGGCTTTGAGGTTGAGCCAAGGAGATCTTATCCCTAGTTGGTTTAATCCTCGTTTCAATATTTCATATTTAGGCAATAGTTTCTCTTCTGTTTCCTGTTCTATCCATTGGCAAGGAGTATGAGGCTTGGGAACCAGAACAGATATACTGATATGTAGTCTGCTTTTTTGGCATAGACGACCTATTTTGGCAATGAGCTCAATAATGCTTTTTACATCATCAAGGGTCTCACTGGGCAATCCGATCATGAAGTATAACTTTAGATTTATCCAATCTTTATTTAGAGCGGCTAACGTTTCTAACGTAACCTGTTCAGGAATATTCTTGTTGATTACACGGCGTAATCTTTCACTTCCTGCTTCGGGAGCAAAGGTCAAGGTTATTTTGTGTTGTGGCCTTATTAGTAATTCAGTTAACTCTGGCGTGACCGAATCCAGGCGTAAGCTGGGTAGAGATAAGCTAAGGTGCTCCGTATAATACTGATTCGCTAATTTATTAACGAGGGCTTCAATGTCAATATAGCTTCCGGTGTCTAAAGAAAGCAGAGATATTTCATTATATCCGCAATATTTTGACAATTCAGCTACAGTTTCCTCTATTTGTTGTTGTGGGCGTTTTCGGACAGGACGGTAGATCATCCCGGCTTGGCAAAATCGGCAACCGCCAGTACAACCGCGCTGAATCTCTATAATTCCATGCTCATGTATTACCTCAATGTAAGGAAGCACCGGCTTTCTAACTGGAGGGGGTAATTTAGCTACTAATCTGCGTTCGATTTTTGGCTTAGCTTCAGGGAGCGTAGGGATAATGCTACTTACAATGCCATCCTTGTTGTAATGTATTTGATAAAAACGAGGTACATAAACGCCTGGCAATTTGGCGGCTTGTCGCAGCATTTCTTCTTTGTTCTCTCTACATCCTCGGAAGACCTTTAGCAGCTCGACAATTATTTCCTCACCTTCACCGATGACAAACAAATCGATGAAATCAGCCATGGGCTCAGGATTAAGAGCACAGCCACCACCAGCTATTATCAGGGGATGGGAGTTATCCCTGTGATAATTGAATAGCGGAATTTTGGCTAGGTCTAGGATGTTCAGTACGTTAGTGTAAGTAAGCTCATAGCCTAGTGAAAAGCCGATAACGTCAAATTCGCTTAGCCTGTGTTTTGATTCTAAACTGAAAAGAGGGATGTGGCCTTCTCGCAGCACTACTTCCATATCTGTCCATGGAGCAAAAACCCTCTCCGCCAAAACATCTGGTTGTTTATTGAGTATGTCATACAAGATAGCTATTGCCAGGTTGGACATGCCAATTTCATAAATTTCGGGATAGCACAAGGCAATTTTAATCGGCGTGGTCTTCCAATTCTTGACTATGCTATTCCACTCGCCTCCAGTATATCGGGCAGGTTTTGAAACTCGCGTAAAAATGGCGTTGAATTCGTGCATGTTGTTGCTTTTGTTTCGGGCATTATAGCCTCTCGGCATGTTAAACTTCAAAGTATTTAGTTACATAAGTTGACATACTTAGCCTTGTTTGCTAAATTGTACGTTTGTTGTGCTATACTTGAGGAGTAAGTTAAATAGTTAACAAAGGCTACCCAGTTGAACTCATGCCATAATTAGAACAAGTTAAGTAGTGTAGAACATAGGAAGGTCATAGAAATGCCAACTGTTAATCAGCTTGTCCGCAAGGGACGCAGGAAACCTGGTAAACGAACCAGAGTTCCAGCGTTGCATTTCAGCTATAATGCTATAAAAGGCAGGACTAGATGGACTCAAGGTTCACCTCAAAAGCGAGGAGTCTGCATTCAGGTTAAGACTGTTACTCCTAAGAAACCAAATTCGGCGCTACGTAAAGTTGCTTATGTGAGGCTAACTAATGGCATGGAAGTGACTGCCTATATTCCTGGTGAAGGGCACAATTTACAAGAACATTCGGTGGTCTTGATCCGTGGTGGTAGAGTCAAGGATGTTCCTGGAATCGGCTACCACATTATTCGTGGTACCTTGGATACTGAAGGGGTGGCTGATCGGAAACAGAGTCGTAGCAGATATGGTACTAAGCGGGCTAAGAGTGAATAAGGTGTCATATGCCGAGAAAAAGTAGTAAGGTAGTAAAAAGAGAAATTTCTCCTGACGCCAAATACGGAAGTGTTATTGTGTCTAAATTCATCAATAAACTCATGCTGCGTGGGCAGAAAGCCACTGCGGAGCGCATTGTTTATTATGCTCTGTCGCTTGCTAGTGAACGAGCAAATAGTAGCCCTGTGGAAGTTTTAGAGCAAGCGCTTAGGAGTGTCACACCAGCTGTTATGGTTAAGCCGCGGCGTGTCGGTGGGGCTACATATCAGGTTCCTGTAGAAGTAGAAGAAAATAAAGGGCGTTCACTTGCAATGAGATGGTTAGTTACTGCAGCTAGAGCACGTCATGATAAGTCAATGGGGCAAAAGCTAGCTGCCGAGTTGATTGATGCCATTCAAGATCAAGGTGTGGCGGTTAAGAAGCGCAGTGAGGTTCATAAGATGGCGGAAGCTAACAAGGCCTTCGTACATTATCGTTGGTGAGGAGTGGGTGTGTCACGAACTTTCCCTTTAGAAAAGATACGCAATATGGGGATTATCGCCCATATAGACGCTGGCAAAACCACTACCACAGAGAGGATACTCTACCACACAGGGCGTACTTACAAGATTGGTGAGGTGGATGAAGGTACTGCGGCCATGGATTGGATGCAACAAGAGCGTGAGCGGGGCATTACCATTACTTCGGCAGCCACTACTTGCTATTGGGGCGGTTGCCGCATCAATATTATTGATACTCCTGGGCATGTAGATTTCACCGCTGAAGTAGAACGTGCTCTCCGTGTCTTGGATGGTGGCATCGTGATACTTGATGCTTTAGCGGGTGTTGAGGCTCAATCGGAGACAGTGTGGCGTCAGGCGGATAAATATAATGTAGCCAGGCTTTGTTTTCTGAATAAGATGGACAAGGTTGGTGCTGACTTTTATCATGTCGTAAGGATGGTAGAAGAGCGGCTTCAAGCTAAACCATTGCCCATAGGGCTTCCTCTAGGAGTTGAAAATCTCTTCAGGGGAGTTATTGACCTTGTGGAGAATAAAGCTATCACCTTTCCTGACGATCCTGATTTAATGCCTGTAGTGGAAAGTATTCCGGAGAGTGATAGAGCCATAGCGACTGAGTACCGTGAAAAATTAATTGAGAAATTAGCTGAAAGTGATAATCAGATTATGCAAATGTATCTCGAAGGTCAAGATATTCCAGTCTCATTACTAAAGGCTGCTATAAGAAGGGCAACCATAGCTAATCAAGTAGTTCCTGTTCTTTGTGGTAGTGCTGTGCGAGGTAAAGGAATACGTCCTCTGCTTGATGCTGTTGTTGATTATCTCCCTTCGCCTCTGGATATTCCTCCCGTCCCCGCAACGAGACTTAGTGACGGGGCGGGAATTGCTTGTCGGCCTAATGATAAGGATCCTTTTGCAGCGCTGGTTTTTAAAACAGTCTCTGACCCGTTTATGGGCAGATTGAGTTATCTCCGTGTGTACTCAGGAGAAGTAAAAGCCGGGGCACAGGTTCTTAACTCTACTAGAGATGAGAGGGAACGGGTGGGAAAGCTGTATCTTATGCATGCTAATCGGCGGGAGGAAATCGATGAAGCTGACACTGGCGCCATTATAGCTGCTGTTGGACTTAGGAAGACGTTCACTGGTGATACTATTTGTGATATTGCCTCTCCCTTGCTCCTTGAGTCTATACTTTTTCCTGAGCCGGTGCTTTCCATGGCAATTGAACCTAAGAGCAAAGCTGATCAGGATAAATTATACGATACTTTGAACAAACTCACAGATGAAGATCCAACGTTTAAGTTTTACCAGGATTCAGAGACCGGTCAAACTATTATCTCGGGCATGGGCGAGCTTCATCTTGAGGTTCTCACGGAGCGTGCCTCTCGTGAATTTGGAGTAAAGGTAAACGTTGGTAGGCCACAAGTAGCTTACAAAGAAACAATAACCATCTCGGTAGAATCGGAAGGGAAATTTGTTCGTCAATCTGGTGGTAAAGGGCAATATGGACACGTTTGGCTTGGGCTAGAGCCAGGTGAAAGAGGTAGTGGTTTCGCCTTTTTCGATCAAATCCGAAGTGGGGTTATACCTAGGGAATTCACTCATGCTATAGAGGCCGGTGTCCGAGCAGCTTTACAAAGCGGAGTATCTGGGTATCCTGTGGTGGATATCAAAGTGATCCTATGTGATGGTAGTTTCCATGAGGTTGATTCTTCTGATTTAGCTTTTAACGTAGCAGCGTCTATTGCAGTGAAGAACGGCGTAGCTAAAGCTAGGCCCATTCTGCTCGAACCAATCATGAAGGTAGGAATAGTTACCCCAGATCAATTTCTAGGGGAGATTTTGGGTGATGTGAATTCGAGAAGAGCTCATATTGAGAGTATTGAGACCCACGAGACACTTTGCATCATTCGCTGCTATGTTCCTTTGGCAGAAACCTTCGGGCTTGCTGGAGCTTTAAGGTCACTTAGCCAGGGAAGAGCCAATTACACTATGGAGTTTTGCCGTTACCAGGAATTACCTGGCGATTTAGCCAGACAGCATATGGCTGAAATGGTGGTGAAATAGATGAGCAACCAGAAAGTTCGGGTTAAAATAAAAGGTTTTGACCATAGACTGGTTGATCAGTCGGTAAAACAGATAGTGGATACTGTGGAACGCACTGGAGCTATAGTTGTTGGTCCTATACCCTTGCCTACAAAAATAGAGAAGTTTTGTGTTATTCGCTCTCCAAATATTGACAAAGATTCCAGGGAGCAATTTGAAATTCGCACACATAAGCGATTAATAGATATCCTACAACCTAGCTCTAAAACTATAGACGCTTTAAGTCAACTTAACTTACCTTCTGGAGTGCAAGTAGATATTAAATTGTGATAAAGTGATGGCTCAAGGTATTATTGGCAAAAAAGTAGGTATGACGCAGGTTTTTCTAGACAGTGGCGAAGCCGTAGCAGTAACTGCTATCGAAGCTGGTCCGTGTTTTGTCATTCAGGTGAAAGATGAGAGCAAAGATGGATATAATGCTATCCAGCTTGGTTTTGGAAAAGCAAACCATCTTAATTCACCTCAATCTGGACACCTCAAAGGTATAGAGAAAGTTCATTATCTTCATGAGTTCAAGCCCAATGATATTAGCTCATATCAGCCTGGTCAGCGGATAGACGTCGGATTTCTGAAGAAAGGTGATTTAGTAAGCGTAAGCGGTTTCTCTAAAGGCAAGGGCTTTGCTGGCGTAGTAAAACGTCATCATTTTGCTGGAGGACCGAAAACGCATGGCCAATCTGACCGTCACCGGGCTCCAGGGTCAATCGGTGCTACCACGTTTCCAGGCAGGGTGTTCAAAGGGAAGCGTATGGCTGGGCATATGGGAGCGAAGAAAGTGACTCTGCCTAATGTCAAGGTCATCGAAGTTGATTCCACCCACAACCTGCTTCTGTTAAAGGGTGCTGTACCCGGGGCTAATAAGGGATTACTGTTTATTGAGAAGGTAGGGAGGTTGTAAATGCAAGTCCCGGTTTGCAGTTTATCTGGTGAGGTTGTTACGCAGCTGGAGATTAGCGATGATATTTTTGCCATTCCTTTCAATGATGCGGTAGTTCATCAAGCGTTAGTGCGGCAATTAGCCAATAAGCGTCAAGGCACTGCATCTACGAAAACAAGGAGGGCAGTTCGTGGAAGCACGAAGAAAGCTTATTTTCAAAAACATACAGGACGGGCAAGGAGAGGAACTTTGAGGTCACCGCTTCTCGTGGGGGGAGGAATAGTTTTTGGGCCCCACCCTCGCTCATATTACCAGGCTATGCCTAAGAAAATGAGGCGCCTAGCTTTAAAGTGTGTTCTTTCTGCCAAAGTTAGAGAGGGCAACATGAAGGTGGTGGAAAAGTTTACTTTTGACAGGCCGGGAACGAAGGAAATGACTAACATCTTGTCGGCGTTTGAGATCGATTCTTCAGTATTAATTGTCACTGCTGATTCTACTCCAAATGTAGTTAGGTCAGCTAGTAATTTGGCTAGTGTAGATGTTTTGCCTTCGGCTTTGATTAATATAGCTGATTTGCTTGCCCATCAAAAGTTATTGGTTACCATTCCTGCAATACATAAAATTGAGCAAACTTGGGGAAGAAAGGTGATTAAGCATGCATCCCTATGAAGTTTTACGACGTCCCATAATCTCGGAGAAAGCTACATTGCTTCAAGAGGGAAACAAGTATGCCTTTGAAGTGGCTAAAGAAACCAATAAGGTTCAAATTAAACAGGCAGTGGAGCTGGCGTTTAAAGTAAAGGTGTCTAAAGTAAACGTGATAACCATTCCTGGGAAGACGAAGAGAATGGGCAGGAGAGAAGTGACAAGTTCACCATGGAAAAAGGCAGTAATTACTCTGGGACCAGGTGATAAGATCAGTTTCTTTGAAGGTGTTTAAGCGGAGTTAATTGTGGGATCGGTAGTAAAGTGGAGAAAAAAGAAGATGTCCAAGCATCATCATCGGAAGCTCCTTAAGAAAACTCGGTGGATGAGGAAACATCCCTAGATATAAATTGGAGGTAATTTGTGGCATTAAAAAGTTACAAGCCAACTTCTCCTGGTCGGAGAAGTATGGTCAAAGCTAGTTTTGAGGAAATAACTAAGACAGTTCCTGAAAAATCATTGCTGTTACCATTGAGGAAGAAAGGGGGACGGAATAGTCGCGGTGTAATAACAGTACGTCACCGTGGTGGTGGGGCTAAACGAAAGCTTAGAATCATGGATTTCAAGAGGGATAAAGCTGGCGTTCCTGGCAAAGTGGCTGCCATTGAATATGATCCTAATCGTTCGGCTAGGATCGCATTGATTTATTATGCTGATGGAGAAAAACGTTATATGCTTGCTCCCTTAGGTCTTCAGGTAGGGGACGTTGTGGAGGCGGGAGAAGAAGTTGACATAAGGCTAGGAAACGCCTTGCCTATTGGTTTGATTCCTATAGGCACATCAATCCACAATATTGAAATTGAGCCCGGCAGAGGTGGTCAGCTTGTTCACAGTGCTGGGACGGCTGCTCAGATATTGAGCAAGGAAGATAAGTATGTCTCGCTTCGGTTGCCCTCAGGTGAATTACGGAAATTTCATCACAGGTGTTGGGCTACTGTTGGACAAGTAGGTAACATTGAGCATGAGAATTTGATACTGGGTAAGGCAGGGTGTCGAAGGTGGTTGGGGTTCCGACCCTCAGTTCGTGGTTCTGCTATGACTCCGAGAGATCATCCTCATGGAGGAGGTGAGGGTAGATGCCCTCGAGGGATGCCTCCTAAAACACCTTGGGGAAAGCCAGCGCTGGGGCGAAAAACACGGCGCAACAAGAGATCGGACAAAATGATTATTAAACGAAGGAAGTGAAATGTCGAGGTCACGTAAAAAAGGTCCTTATTGCGATGCTAAATTGCTTAAGAAAATAGAGTTGCTCAATAATTCGGGGGAGAAGACGGTAATAAAAACCTGGTCTCGGGCTTCCACCGTCCTTCCTCAAATGATAGGGCACACTATTGCTGTTCATAATGGGCGACGACACGTACCTATTTTTATCACTGAAGGCATGGTTGGACATAAGTTGGCAGCATTTGCTCCTACCAGAACATTTAGGGGACATATTACGAGGGCTAAAGTAACCGTACAGGCGAGGAAGTAACTGAATGAAGGTAAAAGCTGTAGCTAGAGACGTTGGTATCTCACCCCAAAAGGTTCGTTTGGTAACGGATATGGTTAGAGGTAGAAAAATTGATGAGGCATTAACAATTCTTAGTTTTTTACCTACCCCGGCAGCTAAGGTCGTAGCTAAGGTGATTAAATCGGCGGCAGCTAATGCTGAAAATAATTTTGAAATGTCTCCTGCTGGCTTCAGGATTAGTGAAATTTTTTGTGATAAAGGGCATACTTTGAAGAGGTTTCGCCCACAGGCGAGAGGGCGAGTAAACCCCATTTTAAAACAGGCCAGCCATATTACAGTGTTTATTGCAGAGGAGGAAAGTTAACCTTGGGACAAAAAGTTGACCCGCGTGGTTTCAGGCTGGGCATTAGTCGAGGCTGGGAGGCTAAGTGGTTTGCTACAAAGGACTATGGCCGTTTCTTGCAGGAGGATTTAAAATTGCGCAAGGTTATAGCACAAAGATGCCGTGATAGTGGTGTTTCTTCGGTGGAAGTCGAGCGACTTGGGGACGAGATATATCTAACCATTTATGCCGTTCACCCAGGTATCTTGATTGGTAGAGGGGGACAAAATATAGAAAGATTAAAGAAAGAATTGCGGGGAATTAGCAGTGGGGAAGTTAAATTGACCATTCGAGAAGTTGAGCGTCCGGAGCTTGAAGCTTATCCTGTAGCTCAAAATATAGCTGAGCGTATTGAAAACAGAATTCCATTCCGCCGGGTAATGAAGCAGGCAGCTTTTAGAACTTTAGAGGCAGGTGCAAAAGGGATAAAGATAAAATGTAGTGGTAGGATTGGTGGAAGAGAGATCGCTAGATCTGAGACTTTGCATCAAGGGCAGATGCCGTTGCATAAGTTATCTGCTGATATAAGCTATGGTTTTGTTGAAGCTCGTACAGCGATGGGGCGTATCGGAGTCAAGACATGGATCTATAGAGGCGACATTTCTGAGGAGGTGATGAAGGAGAGTGTTACAACCGAAACGGGTTAAATATCGTAAAGTCCACAGAGGCCACTTGAGAGGGAAAGCCACTAGTGGTAATACTGTGGTCTTTGGCGATTTTGGGTTGAGGGCTGAGGAGTCTGTCTGGCTAACAGCAAGGCAGATAGAGGCTGCGAGGCGTGTTTTGGTGCGCTATATACGACGCGGTGGCAAATTATGGCTACGCATTTTCCCAGATAAGGTGGTAACCAAGAAGCCGGCAGAGACAAGGATGGGAGGAGGCAAAGGTTCTCCTGACCACTGGGTAGCTGTGACTAAGAGAGGTAAGGTTATTTTTGAGCTGGGGGGCATAAGCGAAAGCTTAGCTCGCGAAGCAATGCATTTTGCTTCTTACAAGCTACCCATTGATACCAGCTTTATTACAAAGGGGGAGGCGAAAGTTGAAGGCTAGTGAAATTCGTGCTCTTAGCAATGAAGAAGTGTTAAAGCAATTGGAAGAGGCTCATGAAGAGCTCTTTAATCTTCGTTTCCGTCTAGCCACTCGGCAGCTTGGCAATCACCGTGAGATCCCTCGAGTTAGGAAGCAGATTAGCAGATTTAAGACCATTCTTCGAGAAAGAGAACTTGGCATATGACGAGTCGGTTAGGAAAAAGAAAAATTAGAAGTGGAGTGGTGGTGGGTGACAAAATGAATAAAACCGTTGTGGTAGCTGTACAGACGGCGAGACCACATCGACTATATAAGAAACTGGTAAGACGTATGAAAAACTACAAAGTTCATGACGAAAATAATGCTTTTAAGATTGGAGACAAGGTAAAGATTATGGAGACACGCCCGCTGTCTAAGGGAAAAAGATGGCGAGTGACAGAGCTCGTATCGAGACCAAGAGGGGTACAAGTAGATGATTCAAACCAACACCAGAGTTAAAGTAGCTGATAATACAGGAGCTAGGCAGATCATGTGTATCAATGTGCCTGGTGGCACTAGAAGAAGGTATGCTCACATTGGTGATGTTATTGTAGCTTCGGTGAAACGAGCTATACCGCATGGTATGGTGAAAAAAGGCGAAATAGTACAAGCTGTGATTGTTCGTGTGGCTAAACCTTACCGTCGTATAGATGGCTCTTATATTAAGTTTGATGAGAATGCTGCAGTAATTCTTGGCGATAAGAATAACCCTAAAGGAAGCCGTATCTTCGGTCCGGTGGCCAGAGAGCTTCGAGATAAGAACTTCACTAAAATAATTTCGTTAGCTCCAGAGGTTGTATAAGATGAAGATAAGGAAAAACGATACTATTGTTGTTATTGCTGGCAAAGGGAAAGGTGCAAAAGGGAAAGTTCGCAAAGTTCTTCCTGAGGAGAATAAAATTGTAGTGGAAGGAATCAATCTGATTAAACGTCATTCTAGAACCCAACGTTCAGCTCGACAGGGGGGCATAATAGAGCTTGAAGCTCCGTTCCATTGTTCCAATGTAATGTTACTTTGCGATAAATGTGGTAAACCGGTGCGGGTTGGTTTTCGCTTTCTAGATGATGGTAAGAAAGTGCGAATTTGCCGTTCTTGTAATGAGGTGATTGATTAATATACTAAACATGGCTCGACTAAGGGAAAAATACCTGAAGGAAGTAGTTCCGCAGCTTAAGGAAAAATTTGGTTACAGCAATATGATGCAAGTGCCTAAGTTAGAGAAGATTGTCTTGAGCATCGGTTTGGGAGAGGCGGTACAGGACCCCAAGGCACTTGAATCAGCTGAAAAGGATTTAACGGCAATTTCGGGGCAAAAGCCTGTGGTTACACAGGCAAAGAAATCCATCGCCTCATTCAAGTTGAGAGCTGGTATGCCCATTGGTCTGATGGTCACGTTGCGTGGTACTCGAATGTACGATTTTCTGGATAAATTAGTCAATATAACCTTGCCACGGTTTCGTGACTTTCAAGGGGTATCGAGGACTTCTTTTGATAATCGTGGAAATTACAATTTAGGTATGAGGGAGCAAATAGTTTTCCCCGAAATTGAATACGATAAAGTGGATAAGATCCGTGGACTCCAGGTGACTATAGTGACTACTGCCAATGCGGATGAAGAAGCAATGAGCCTACTGGAATTCTTAGGCATGCCTTTTGGGAGTAGGAGTGATGGCTAAAGTATCTAGGATCGTGAAGTCAAAACGTTCGCCGAAATACAGGGTTCAGCAACGTAATCGCTGCGAATTATGTGGACGCCCACGTGCTTATATGCGCAAATTTGGCTTGTGCCGCATTTGTTTTCGAAAACTAGCAGTAACTGGACAAATCCCCGGAGTGAGAAAGTCGAGTTGGTGAGGACTGCATTATGATGGTAGGCACTGACCCAATCGCTGATATGTTGACTCGAATCCGCAACGCCATCATGGTGAGGCATGATAGCGTCGTCGTACCCTCCTCTAAAATAAAATTATCCATAGCTAAGGTTTTTAAGGATGAGGGGTTTGTTCAGGATTACAAGGTAATTAAGGGTAAGCCACAGTCAACGATAGAAATATATCTCAAGTATATAGAGGGTCAACCAGTGTTGTTGGGATTAGAAAGGGTCAGCAAACCTGGCTTGAGGATTTATGTTGGCAAGGGAGAAATTCCCCGTGTTTATGGAGGACTGGGCATGCCTGTTTTATCTACCTCTAAGGGTATTATGACTGGTCAGAAAGCATGGCAGCTTGGTCTGGGAGGTGAGCTTTTACTTTATGTGTGGTAGTTTGGAGGTTATGTAATATGTCTCGCATCGGATTGCTTCCTATTCCAGTGCCTGAAGATGTGCAAATAAATATTGAAGGAAACAAAGTAACCGTAAAAGGGAGTAAGGGAGAAATCTATCGTTGCTTTCACCCAGATATCTCTATCAGATTAGAGGAAAGGAATATAGTAGTGTGCCGTCAGAGTAATGATAGAGCGCATCGCGCTTTGCACGGGCTCACGCGTAGTTTAATCGCTAATATGGTCAAGGGGGTTAGTGAAGGTTTTGAAAAAGCTCTAGAGCTGCAGGGAGTGGGTTATAGGGTGCAAGAAAAGGATGATAAATTGTTGTTTCAGGTGGGATACAGTCATCCTGTAGAGTTCCAAATTCCCTCTAGTATTTCTGCTTCCGTTGAGGGAACGAACCGTATTCACATTAAGGGTATTGATAAGGGGGTTGTGGGGGAGGTAGCCGCTGCAATTAGAGCTATACGTCCCGCAGATTGCTATAAAGGGAAGGGAATTAGATATAGTCGAGAGGAAATTCGACTGAAACCTGGTAAGGCTGGTAAGGCAATAAGTGGAGGCTAGCGGCTACAATGCTTAAAGTAAATTCAAAAGTACTTCGACGAGAACGGCATAAGCGGGTAAGGAAGAAAATATCTGGTACAGTCTCTCGCCCTAGATTGTGTGTTTTCCGAAGTTCAGATCACATATATGCACAGATCATAGATGATTGTTCGAGGAGAACACTGGTTTCAGCAAGTACTGTTGAGCCCATTGCAAAGGAAAAGCTTGGGAAAGAGGTGAAAACAAAGAAAGCTGAATTTGTAGGTTCGCTGGTTGCTCAAAAAGCAATACACAAAGGTATTACACAAGTAGTTCTTGATAGAGGTGGATATAAATATCATGGACGCGTCAAAGCTTTAGCCGAAGCTGCCAGGCAAGCTGGATTGGAATTGTAGGGTTATTAGAGTGAAAGCAGTTACTAAGGTAATTGGTGAAAAAGCTAAAATTGACCCCTCGGGGTTAGAGATTAACGAGAAGCTGTTAGCTATTGACCGTATAACTAAGGTGGTTAAAGGTGGTCGTCGTCTTCGCTACAGGGCTTTGGTTGTGGTTGGTGATGGCAATGGACATGTTGGAGTAGGGTCGAGTAAAGCTATCGGTGTTCCCGAGGCAATTCGCAAAGCTAACACAGCGGCACAAAACGAGTTGATTGAGGTTCCACTTGCGGATAGTACCATTCCTCACGAAGTTTTGGCCAAATTTGGTGCGTCTAAGATTTTACTGAGGCCGGCAGCGCCGGGTGCCGGCTTGATTGCTAATAGTACGGTTAAAGCAGTGCTTGAATTGGCAGGTATAGAGGACATTCTTAGCAAATCCCTGGGAAGTTCTAATCGAATTAATACAGCCAAGGCAACAATAATTGCTTTGGCAAATCTGAGGAAGCCAGAAAAGGTTGTGAAGGACGAGCAAAATGAGACAGGATGAGTTAAGACCGTCAATAGGTGCTAGACACAAAAGGAAGCGTGTTGGGAGGGGGAACAGCAGTGGGCATGGCACCTATTCAGGGAGGGGATGCAAGGGGCAAAAGTCTCGCTCTGGGGGTAAGGTACGTCTTGGCTTTGAAGGTGGGCAATTGCCTCTTATAAAACGATTGCCGGGGAAAAGAGGTTTTATTAATATCTTCAAAAAGGAATACATCATTGTGAATGTAGGTAAGCTGAACGTATTCCCTCCTAGCTCTGAGGTCACCAAGGAAAAGCTTTTTGAGGCAGGCTTAATTAGGTCATTAAAGCATCCTGTTAAGATCTTGGGCACCGGGGATGTGCATCATGCGTTGTTTGTAAAAACTGACAGGCTGTCTGCTCCTGCACGAAAGAAAATACTATCCGCTGGTGGTGAAGTAAAGGAAATTTAGGTGCAGCGCAGGGAACCTCAGTCACGTCTCATCCAGGCAATGAAAGACATGTTCATGTTGCCAGACTTGAGGCGAAAGCTCCTTTTTACCTTCGCCATTTTAGTGGTTTTTCGATTTGTAGCTCACGTTCCCTTGCCCGGCATTGACGTTGAGGCCCTGAGTCAGCTTTTCGAGCAAAACCAACTTTTTGGTATGCTCGACCTATTTAGTGGCGGTGCTATGAGAAGGTTCAGCGTTGCTGCTATGGGAGTTTATCCTTACATTACTTCTTCGATAATTATGCAGCTACTAGTCCCGGTCATTCCTAGTCTTCAAGCTCTATCTCGAGAAGGGGAAGCTGGACAACGGAAGATTAACCGCATTACCCATCTCCTGACAATACCTATGGCGGCTTTGCAAGGTTATGGTATGCTGGCCATACTGCGGGGACAAGGTATTGTGCTGGAGCTTGACCCGCTAACCACTGCCACTATAGTAATATCAATGACTGCTGGCACTGTGTTTCTCGTCTGGTTGGGGGAATTGATTACTGAAAGAGGCATTGGGAATGGGATATCACTGATAATTTTCGGTGGTATCGTAGCTGGATTACCTAGCATGCTTGGGAAAGGTTTCCTATCACTTGAAAACCCTCTGGGGTTAGTTACCTTCCTTATACTTGGTTTGGCTACTCTAGTATTTATAGTGGCGTTCATTGAAGCTCATCGCCGCATCCCTGTGCAGTATGCCCGCACTACTTTTCGCAGCGGGCGCATGTATCGACAATCAGGTTCAACTTATATTCCCATCAGGGTAAATACAGCGGGGATGATTCCTCTTATTTTTGCCATTGCAGTAGTAACACTTCCGGCAACGATTGCTAGCTATTTTGCTAGTGCGACATCACCGAATTTTGCTAACACGATAGCGTATGTTTTTAATCCCGGCGCCCCCCTTCCATTGGGGTTAGTCTATTGGGGAGTATATTTTCTGCTAGTACTGGGCTTCACTTTCTTTTACACCATGATAATATTTGAGCAACTGGGTTTGGCTAAGAGATTGCAAGAACAAGGAGGTTTCATTCCGGGAATTCGTCCTGGGAAAGCAACTGCAGATTATTTAAACCGTGTTATCCGTCTTATTACGTTCGGTGGTGCTATTTTCTTGGCTTCAGTAGCAATGATGCCTCTCATTGCTACTGAAATTAGTGGCATCGCTGTAATGACAATTTCCAGCACTGCCCTGCTTATAGTTGTTGGTGTTGCTTTGGATACTATGAAACAGGTGGAAGCTCAATTAGTTATGCGGCGATATGAGGGGTTTTTGAAATAAGGATGGGTTAGCTATGTATATTATTCTCTTGGGAGCTCCAGGTGCTGGTAAGGGGACACAAGCAGATATTTTATCCAGTGAATTAAATTTGCCGCATGTAGCCTCGGGTGATTTGTTTCGAGAAGCATTGAAGAAGGAGACTGACTTGGGCCTGTTAGCTAAATCTTATATGGAGCGAGGCGAATTAGTGCCTGACGAAATAACTATCAGGATGATTTTGCAGAGTATTGAGATGCCCGATTGCGTTTCTGGCTGTCTTCTTGATGGTTTTCCACGAACGTTAGCGCAAGCTGAAGCATTAGATAAGGGTCTTGCTGATAAAGGTGAACACGTTGACAAGGTGATATATGTTAAGGTCTCCGATGAGGAACTTATGAAACGTCTCGGAGGTCGATGGCTTTGCCGGGACTGTCAGACTCCATATCATTTACTAACCGCGCCACCAAAAGTACCTGGGAAGTGTGATAAATGTGGTGGTGAGCTATATCAGCGAGATGATGATAAAGAGGACACGATAAAAGAACGACTGAGGGTTTTCTTTGCTCAGACTATCCCAGTAGTGGATTATTATAGAAATCAAAGTAAGCTTATTGAAGTCAATGGTGACAGGGGGATACAAGAGGTAGCGAAGGAAATAATACCATCCTTAGGGGTAAAGTAAAGCAAATTTCAAATGATAATCGTAAAATCTCCTGAAGAAATAGCTATTATGCGCCGAAGTGGTAAAATCCTGGCAGCTATTTTGAATAGGTTAAGGGAAGAGATAAGGTCAGGAATCAAAACATGCTATTTGGATGAGATTGCGGCTGAAGAGTTAAGGAATAGGAAAGTTGAATCCTCCTTCAAAAATTATCAAGGTTTCCCGGCTAATCTATGTATTTCGGTGAACAGTGAAGTAGTTCATGGTATTCCTGGTGAGCGAGTACTAAAAGAGGGCGATATTGTTTCTCTGGATGCAGGGATTATTCTTGAGGGTTTTCATTCCGATTCAGCTATAACCGTCGGTGTCGGGGAAATAACTCAGCAAGCTAAAGAGCTCATAAGGGTTACCGAAGAAAGCTTGAAAGCGGGCATTGCCCAAGCTACACCTGGTGCACATGTTGGTGATATTTCAGCTGTAATACAAAATTACGTTGAGTCGAGGGGATTTTCTGTAATTAGGGAGTATACAGGGCATGGGATAGGTCGCGAGCTACATGAGGAGCCTCAAATACCTAATTTTGCGTTCGGGAAAGGTCCCCAGCTTCGCAAAGGCATGACCTTGGCTATTGAGCCTATGGTTAATGCCGGGGACTGGCATACTAAGCTAGCACCTAATCGGTGGACTGTGCTAACTGCTGATGGAAGTCTCTCGGCACATTTCGAACATACTATTGCTATCAGTAATAACGGAGGTGAAGTACTCACCGAGTATGACTAAAAAGGAAAGAATAGAGGTCGAAGGTAAAGTAGTCATATGTTTGCCTAACACCATGTTTCGTGTTGAACTAACTAACGGTCATATGGTGTTAGCCCATATTTCAGGCAGGATGAGAAAGCATTATATTAAAATATTACCAGGGGATAGGGTACTGGTAGAGCTTTCCCCTTACGATTTGACTAGGGGCAGAGTTATTTATCGGATTTGAATAGAATTTCCGTGTGTTTTGACAAGCATTCAACGTTCTCTTATAATGAGTTTTTGTTTTGACATCAATTTGAGATGAAAGTGAGTTCTTCGGTCAAGCCGCGTTGTAGCAAATGTAAAATTGTTCGGCGAAAAGGCGTAGTTAGGGTTATTTGTGTTAATCCAAGACATAAGCAAAGGCAAGGTTAATAGATAGATAATGGCGCGCGTTGCTGGAGTGGACCTTCCCAAAGAAAAGCCGGTTAGTGTAGGGTTACAATATATCTATGGTATTGGATCTGCATTAAGCGGGCATATCTTGACTGCTGCCGAGATTGACCCTACTATTAAAATCAAAGATCTTACTGAAGAGCAGGTTGTTCGAATCCGCGATATTGTGGATAAGCAATACAAAGTAGAAGGTGGACTCCGAAGGGAAATACAGTCTAACATAAAGCAATTAATTGAAATCGGTTCCTATGGCGGTATCAGACATCGTATGAATTTGCCAGTTCATGGACAAAGGACACGCACTAATGCTCGTACTAAGAGAGGTGCACGAAAGACAGTAGCAGGTAGGGGGCAAAAACGCGGTTTAGGTAAGAAGTAATATGCCGAAGAAAAAAAAGACCAAAGCAAGAAGAAGAATACGCCGTGGAATCAGTGAAGGAAGAGTTTATATTCAGTCTACGTTCAATAATACTATAATCACTGTGACTGATTCCAGGGGCGACGTTATTGCTTGGGGAAGTGCTGGTAGTGCTGGATTTAAGGGTTCTAGAAAAGGTACTCCTTACGCTGCTCAGTTAGCCGCACAGAGAGCAGCGCGCCAAGCAGCAAGTAGTGGTTTGCGCCAGGTTGATGTTTATGTCAAAGGACCTGGTAGTGGACGAGAAGCCGCTATTCGCACATTACAAGCTTCGGGGCTTATTGTTACCAGCATTAGAGATGTAACCCCGATTCCACACAATGGTTGCCGTCCGCCTAAAAAGAGAAAGGTGTAGAATGGCGCGCTATACAGGACCCACATGTCGTTTGTGCCGTTATCTTGGTGAAAAGTTAATGCTTAAAGGAGAAAGATGTTTGACTCCAAAATGTCCTTTGGAGAGAAAGTACAGCTCTCCAGGGGAGCATTCGTTGAGCAGGCGACGTCGTAGAATTACAGAACGTGGGCTTCAACTGCGTGAAAAACAAAAACTTCGGTTTAGTTATGGAATTCTTGAACGGCAATTTCGCAAGTTCTTCGAGGAAGCAAAAAGAGCTCAAGGTATTACTAGTGAAAATTTGCTAATATTGCTGGAGAGACGGTTAGATAATGTAGTGTATCGCTTAGGTTTTGCTAGTTCACGCTCCCAGGCTAGACAGGTAGTTCGGCATGGTCATATGCTTGTTAATGGGACTAAGGTGGACATACCTTCCTATCTAGTACATGTAGGTGACGTCATTAAATGGCGAGAAGGAAGCACTAAAACCGGATATTATGAAAGACTACTTGAGGAGATTAAGGGAAAGAGTATGCCTGGTTGGCTGAGCTTAGATGAAGAAAATGTGGTAGGTGAAGTTTTGGCATTGCCTGCCAAGGATGATCTTGATGCTAAATTCGATGGAAAAGTCGTCGTTGAATACTACTCAAAATAATTCAGTTAAGTTGCCTATTCCTGACGCTAAGTCTATTGAGACGGTAGACAACTATGGCAAATTTCTTGCTGAGCCACTAGAGCCGGGATATGGCATCACTTTAGGCAATGCTCTTCGCCGTGTACTACTTAGCTCCCTGCCTGGGGCTGCGGTAACCTGGGTTAAAATTGATGGGGTTCAGCATGAGTTTTCTCCACTCCCTTATATCAAGGAAGATGTTGTTGAATTTCTGTTAAACGTCAGGCAAATAAGATTTCGTCCTCTGTCCTATCAACCTGGTAATCTGTTTTTAAATGTAGCGGGAGAAGGGAAAATTTATGCTGGTAATATTGAACCGTCAGCGGATCTTGAGATTGCCAATCCTGAACTGTATCTGGCTACCTTGGATTCTCCCGAAGCTGAGCTTCGGGTAGAATTTAACGTAGAATTAGGTAGAGGATATTTACCAGCGAGTTCTGCCAAAAGCTTACCTTTAGGAGCATTGCCAATAGATTCTATATTCACACCAGTGCGTAAGGTCAATTTTTCAGATGAGACTATTAATCCTGGTAGGGAGAGAAGTCCTGAGAGACTTATGTTAGAGGTTTGGACTGACGGTACCATGTCTCCAAGCGAGGCAGTCAGCCAGGCTGCTGATATCTTGATCGGCCAAATTTCCCCATTTAAGGAGCTGATTCCAGTAATAGAGAGAGAACTCGAGCCTGTTGCTAGTTTGACAGCTGGTGTTGATGTTGATGCCCCCATAGGGAAATTAGGGTTATCTACTCGCAGTTGCAATAGTTTGGCCAGGGCCGGAATTTTGACTCTAGGGCAACTTATAGCGAAAAATAGACAAGGATTACCACCACTACCTGGATTAGGAGCGAAATCTCAAAAAGAGCTGAATACACTGCTGGAGGGCTTAGGCTTTCCTGTAGAGGAAAAGGAAAAGAAGAAGAAGAAAAGAGGGAAAGAAGAGGATGAGGCATAAAATAGCTGGACGCAGGTTAAGCAGACCGACAGGTCATCGATGGGCACTGTACCGAAATCAAGTAGCCGCTCTGTTAACTCATGGAAGGATTATCACTACGGAGGCTAAAGCCAAAGAGACCCGTAGTTTGGCTGAAAAAATGATTACCTTAGGGAAAGATGGTAGTCTTGCTTCGAGACGTCGTGTGTTGGCATTTGTTACGGACAAAAAGGTAGTCGAAAAGCTCTTTAATGAGGTTGCTCCAACGTATTCTAGCCGGGTTGGAGGCTATACTCGGTTGATTAAATTGAGACGCCGTGTCGGAGACAATGCTCGCCTGGTACAGATTCAATTAATTGAATAGTGGCTCTTGCAAAATATGTTCTGGTTGTAGAATACGATGGTACAAAGTATTATGGTTTTCAATGGCAACTTGGATTGCCCACTATTCAAGATGAGGTGGAAAAGGCTATCAACAAGTTTTGTGGTCGGAGCAGTCGAGCTATGGCAGCCAGCAGAACCGATGCCGGTGTGCATGCTAAGGGGCAAGTAGTAAGCTTTTGGGCGAGAGAAGGATTATCCACTATGGCGATGATAAAGGCGTTAAATTATTACCTTCCTGCAAATATAGCGGTCAAGGCGGCTTGTCGAACTAGCGATGATTTTAATGTCAGGCGAGATGCTTTGAGCAGGGAATATTGCTACTATATCCTGAATACTGAATCGCGGTCTCCACTCAGTGAAGGCTTTGCTTTGCATGTTTCCAGTACCTTGGATACAAACCTGATGAATAAAGCGTGCCAGCTTATTGTTGGTCGCCATGACTTTACATCCTTTGTTACCTCTTTAAATAGTTCAAAGAACGCGATGCGTAATGTTTACAAAGCGGGGGTTGATAAAAAGCAGTGTTTAATCGTTTTTCGGATAGTAGCTGATTCATTCTTGCCTCACCAAGTACGCAATACCATTGGCCTCCTGATTAAACTGGGATCAGGTAGAATGGGAATCGAGGATCTTAGGAATATTATGGAGGCGAGGATTTTTGGCCTGGCTGGTCCCAGAGCTCCTGCTTATGGTTTATTCCTGAATAAGGTTAATTATTGTAAACCTCTGGGAGTTCAGCAATGAAGACTCCTAGTTGTAGCGCTGCAGAAATTAAGCGAGAGTGGCAGGTTGTTGATGCCAGTGGACAGGTTCTGGGTAGATTAGCATCCCAGGTAGCTAAACTGTTAATGGGAAAGCATAAATCAATTTATACACCTCATCTTGATACTGGTGATTATGTTATAGTGCTTAATGCTGCCAAGGTGAAGGTTACTGGTAAGAAAAGTAAACAAAAGATTTACTATCGGCATTCTGGTTATCCTGGAGGGTTGAAAGAACTTAGTTTCCAGGAATTGTTCTCCAAGCGTCCTGCACAGGTAATGGAAATAGCTGTTAAGGGAATGTTACCCAAAAACCGTTTGGGCAAAGCTATGTTTAAGAAACTGAAGGTTTATTCCGGGAGTGAGCATCCACATCATGGTCAAGTTACAAAGGAGATGAAATTCAATGGATGAGCAAGCTTATGTCTGGGGCACGGGAAGGCGTAAATGCGCTATAGCGAGAGTCAGACTTTTCCCTGGTGACGGAAAGATTATTGTCAATGGTAAGCCTTATCAAGAGGTTTTTCCCCGTCTTTTACATCGTCAATTAATAGAAGCCCCTGGTCGAGTTACTGAAACCATGGGCAGCTATGACACTACTATAAAGACAAGAGGTGGTGGTTTGAGTGGGCAGGCTACGGCTATTCAGCACGGCATTGCCCGAGCTCTAGTCAAACAGAACGAGTTATTTAAATCTCTGTTGCGACAGGAAGGGTTGCTCACTCGAGATGCCAGAGTCAAAGAACGCAAGAAATACGGTCTTAAGCGGGCTCGTAAAGCGCCACAATACACTAAGCGCTAACGCGGATAATCCAAACTGTTTCCCTCCACCGAAGTAGAAATAGCTATGTTGACAGCATAATACGAATTTAGCTAAAATAACTTGAATGAAGCTAATAGTTATGGGTCTGGGACAGTGTGGTGGCAGAATTGCTGATAGGTTTGCCTGGCTTAACAAGAGAGCCCAAGTTGTACGCAAACTTGACGTAATTGCTGATATCTTCGCTATTAATACAGACATTGCTGATTTAAGTGGACTATCCAACATCAAAGCTGATTACAAACACAGGATTGTTGTGGGAGGGCAGAAGACTGGGGGGCATGGAGTAGGTAAGATAAGTGAACTTGGCGCTGAAATAGCGAGGGAAGATGGCGACAAGATCATAGATGCTGTAAGGTCATCGGAACGATTTCCTGAGACTGATGCTTTTCTATTGATTGCCGGTGCTGCCGGTGGCACTGGCTCCGGAGCAATAGGGGTATTAACGCGGTTCCTAAAAGAGCGCTACGTAGGAAAACCAATTTATAATATAATTGTTCTCCCTTTTCGACAGGAAGAAACATCCGAAGCAAGAACGATTTACAATACTGCTATTTGCCTTAAATCGGTATATTTAATAGCTGACGCCATAATTCTTGTTGATAACCAGAGGTATATCAGGAAGGATTCCTCAATTGCAGAAAACCTGGCGAGGATTAATGCCCGGATAGTTGAGCCATTTTACAACCTACTTTGTGCTGGTGAGGAGACGAAGCCAAAGTATATTGGATCAAAGATGCTCGACGCTGGAGATATAATACAGACTCTAGCAGGATGGACATCAATTGGGGTAGGTAAATCGCTAATTCGGCGGAGGAAATTGCCGCTCAAAGACAAAGCTCACTTCAAGGACAAGATGGCGGAAACCAACAAGGGAGTCCATGCAATGGATAGGGCTCTAAGTGAATTGTCACTTACGTGTGACCCTAAAAATGCGAGGAGAGCTCTTTACCTCATCTCCGCACCAGCTGGAGAGATGAATATGGACGTAATGAAAGAGCTTGGAGACAATTTGAAAGCAATAGCCCCGAATGCTCTAATACGAAGTGGGGATTATCCTAGGCAAAAAAGGGCAGTAGATGTTTCTGTAGTTCTGTCTGATTTTGTCGCTTTAGGAAAGGTGACAAACTACTTCACTAAAGCAATTGACTTGATCGCGGCTATGAAAGCGAGACAGGGATTGCAGTATGCTAACAGAGAAGTTGAAGAAATCTTCAATGATATTCCTGTGTTGCTATAATTACGAAACAGTCGATATATTAGCTTCCTCGTAGTAGCTGAAGACATGGCAAAAAGGCAGGTTTTTCCCTAGCCTTTGCTCTTAGTAAAGATTTGCCATGTGCGCTCTATACCTTCATTCCGAGCCTTCCAGGCTTGTTGTTCTGCCTCTTCACGGATTTCTAATGCCTGAGCTATGTTTTCCTCACAAATTCTGCTGGCTTGCTGTTCTGCCTCTTCGTGAGCTTTTAATGCCTGTGCTGCACTTTCTTCATAAGACTTCGCAGCTTGTTGTTTATTCGCCTCACGGGTTTTCAACGCCTGCGCTATATTTTCCTCACAAGCCTGCGCAGCTTGTTGCTTAGCTCCTTCATAGACTTTTTCTATCTGTCGCTCTTGCTCTTTATACGCATCTTGTACTTGACGTTCAGCGTCCATATAAGCCGCGTAAGCCATCATTGCCCGTTGTTGAATTTCAGCAAGGGATTCTATGGCTTGCTTGGGTTTCTTAGAAACTTTCTTCACTTGCTGTTCAGTTTTTCCTTCGTCTATGTCAGTATCGGGAAATTGCTCTTCCTGGCTCAACATAATATGCCTCCTTTTCCTATTACACCTTTCCTCTTAATACATTTACTCGCCGTTTACACGGTTCATGTAGCTTCGCTTTTGCTTAGTCTTGCTCCACATCTTCTTCTTCGCCTTCTGCCAGCTTGATCTCTTCAACTTCTTCGATATATTTATCTTTATTGGTAGCATACATTTTGGCAAGCAGGTTCAAACGTGCCTCGATCTCCTTGCTGGGCTCCACTGGCTTCTTCTGTTTCTCTTCTTCCTCGTTGATTTCATCTTTACTTATTGCTTCGTCAAACAGCTTTGATGGCTCCTCAGTAAGTTCCTTGGCTCGTTGGCTTTCCTTTTGGGGTTCGCCTATCAGCTCCTCAAATACTTGTATTGATGCCATTGCAGCCCTCTTGGCTGATTTACTTGTTTCCTCAGCTCTATTAACTGCCTGTTGGAATGTCTTTATTGAGGCGATAACAGCTTTGCTGGCTTCTTCAGTAGATTTTGCAATGGTTTTGCTAGCTGCTTCGGTTATTTCTTCACCTTTATTTATAGCCTCCTGGGACGCTCTTTTCATTTCTTCAGCGGTTTCCTTAGCTATTTGGCCTGCTTCGTCAACTTTGCTCATTGCCTTTTGAGAAGCTTTCTTTGCTTCTTCAGTGTCCTCTATGATGCCTTGGCTTATTTGTTCGGCTTTGTTCATTGCTTCCCTGGCAGCCCGCTTAGCTTCCTCGGCAGCTTCTTCAGCTCTTCCCATCGCCTCTCGAGATGTTTTTGCCGCCGTTTCAATAGTCTCTATAACTGATTTGATTAATTGTTCAGCCTTACTTTCTGTTTCCTGAGATGCACTTTTCGCTTCTTCAGCAGCTTGCTTGGCTGCCTGGCCTATCTTTTCAGCCTTACTTATTGCTTCTTGGGAGAGCTTCTTTGCTTCCTCAGCCGCTTCCTTGGCTCCTTGGCTCATCTTCTCGGCTCTAGTCATCGCTTCGTGAGACACCCTTTTTGCCTCTTCAGCCGCTCCCCAAGCTACCTGGCTTATTTCTTCAGCTTTGCTTGTTGCTTCTTGGGAGAGCTTCTTTGCTTCCTCAGTCGCTTCCTTGGCTGATTGGCTTATCTTTTCAGCTCTAGTCATCGTTTCGTGAGACACCCTTTTTGCCTCTTCAGCCGCTCCCCAAGCTACCTGGCTTATTTCTTCAGCTTTGCTGATTGCTTTTTGCGATGCTCTTGCTGTCGCCGTGGTGGTCTCCATGGCTGTTTTGCTTATCTTATCAGCTCTGCCTATGGCCTCTTGAAACACCCGCAATGCTGCTTCTGTAGCCTCCATAGCTGTTTTACTTACTTCGTCAGCCCTGCTTATCGCCTCCCCAAATGTCCTTTGCGACGCCTCTGTAGCCTCCATGGCTAGCTTAATTGATGCCTCGGTCCTGCTTATTGCTTCTTGAGATGCTTTTATTGGTATTTCGGCCGCCTCTCTGGCTTCTTGACTTATCTTTTCAGCTCTGGTTGCTGCTGTCTGTGATGTCTTGTTCGCTTTTTCAGCAATCTCTGTTGCTGCTCGACTTACTTCCTCAGTCCTACTTATCGCTTCTTGAGATGCTTCTTTTGCTTTGTTAGCAACTTCGATGGCTGCACGGCTTATTTCTTCAGCCCTGCTTATTCTTTCTTGAGATGCTTTTAGCAATGCTTCAGTAGCATCCTTGGCTGATTTGGCTGATGTTTCAATCCTGTTTGCTGTTTCTTCAAGTGTCTTCGCTGATGCCTCGGCTTTGCTTATTGCTTCTTGGGCTGCCTTTATTGATTCTTGGGCAACCTCCGTAGTTGCCTGACTAATTTTTTCAACTTTGCTTATAGCATCTTGAGAGGCTCTCTTTGCTTCCTTAACAGCCTCTATGGCTGTCTGGCTAATTTCCTCAGCTCTGCTTATGGCATCTTGGGAAGCTTTTGCAGATTGTTCTGCAAATCTCCTCGCTTCTTGGCTAAGCTTCCCAGCTCGGGTTACTGCTTGCTCAAGTGTCTGAATATCAGGTTTCATATACTTTGATAATTTTGGGGAATCTCACCCCGGATTGTGATTTTTTCGCCGCTCTATGGTTTATGCGTATTGGCATTCTACACCTATAATGGGCCATTGTGGATTCGAACCACAGACCCCGGTCTTATCAGGACCGTGCTCTAACCAACTGAGCTAATGGCCCTTTGTTAAATAAATATATCCTTCATGGCTACATAGTGTCAATTACTTATATCCTTGTATTAGTAATTTTTAGTATTATACAATTAATTCTTTTATCGGTTGGCAGGTGTACTGTTAAGAGCTAGGAAGGAACATAATTATGATAGTAAATTGGATTGAGGCAATTAAGGTGGCAGGATTGGGATTTGGCACTGTTTTTATCGTTTTAATTATCCTTTGGCTGGTGACTTCTGGCATGGGAATAATATCCCAAAGAACACAAAAAAAACAGGAGAATGAGCCAGAGAAATGAGATGATGCCAAGAGTCAAATTAGAGGACGAGCTATGTTTGGGATAGGGGAGAGCTTAGCTTCCTTCACTTACCAGCATTTAATAATGCTCATCATTGGTGGGTTACTCATTTACGCTGGCATAGCTAAGAAATGGGAGCCGCTGATTTTAGTACCCATTGGTTTTGGGATTATTATAGGCAATTTACCTTTGGGCTATGGGGTCATGGGATTCCAAATGCCCGACGGTACTATTGTGGATTATCTACCACCTCAGTGGGTGGAATTAATAGGACAGGGTGGAGAGCCAATTGGATTTCTATCCCGTATTTTCCAGTATGGTTTTGGGTGGGGGATTATCCCCATCTGCATGTTTCTCGGATTAGGAGCCATGACTGACCTTGGTCCTCTTATTGCCAGACCTATCTATTTCTTGCTAGGGGCGGCAGCCCAATTAGGCGTCTATGCCACCTTGTTCATAGCTGTAGCATTAGGATTTACTCTTCCCGAGGCATGCAGCATAGGAATCATAGGTGGTGCTGACGGTCCGACTACGGTTTATCTCACCCAGATGCTGGCCCCTCAGCTTATGGGGTTTACCGCTATAGCTGCTTATGTTTACATGGCTATGGTGCCATTAATCCAACCCCCGGTCATTAGAGCTCTCACTACTAAAAAAGAACGAGCAATATACATGGCGCCGCAATTAAGGCCGGTTTCTACTCTCGAAAAGATAGCTTTCCCGATATGTATTACCGTCATCATTGGACTTCTAGTCCCCTCAGCATTACCACTCATCGGAGTATTCATGCTGGGTAATCTTCTTTCAGTCAGTGGCGTTACTGATAGGTTGTCTAATTCATTAGCTACTGGCTTCGTGGATATAGTAACCATTTTCCTTGGTTTCTGTGTGGGTGCCTATGTATCAGCTCAATCCTTCCTACAGCCTGGTCCATTGTTGGTGTTTGCTATTGGCATACTTGGCTTTACGTTGGCTACTGCTGGAGGTGTGGTTTTTGCTAAATTGATGAATTTGGTACTTAAGACGAAGATAAACCCCATGATTGGGGCTGCTGGTGTTTCAGCCGTGCCTATGTCAGCTAGAGTCGTTCAGAGAATGGGGCAAAAAGCCAATCCTAGAAACTTCTTACTAATGCATGCCATGGGACCCAATGTAGCTGGTGTCATTGGCACGGCTACCGCCGCTGGGGTGTTTATAAGCTTATTTGGTTACTAATTTGCTTCTTTTCTTCCCACAAGCGGGATAAGGTTTGTCTGATGACAGCATAACTAAAGCCACGATAACTGAGATAGCTGGATAGGCGTCTATAGAAGTCCAAGTAATTTAACTCACCCATGGTATGCATCCGACTGGAACCTAGCTTATAAGCATTGGCTTCATCATCTATGTCCTGGGTTACTTGTTCGATAACTTCCGGAGCTATTTTTTTATCCTTCAATTCCTTTACTATTAATCTTCTACTCTTGGGCTTGAAAGATAAACGATTACTCTTCCAAAACTGTGCGAAGGCAACATCGTCAATCAAGTTTTGCTCCTTAAGTTTCGCAATTGCTTTCTCTACTACCTCGCTATCAAAACCGCGTCGTTTCAAGCATTGCCTTATTTCGGCTTCACTGCGGGGGCGGTAACTAAGATAGCGATAAGCTGAATCAAGGCAGCGCTGAAGAAGTTCATTATTGCCTACCATGTAAGCCTTTCTAGCTAGGCAAGCTCTCCATTAGAAGGTTCCGAGCTTCATTAAGTGGAAGTATTTAAAGAGGCATTTGCAGCTCTAATCTCATGTTCCAGTTGTGAAGCAACCTCAGGATGTTGGGTCAAGTAGTCCTTGGCATTCTCCCTTCCTTGTCCCAATTTTGTCTCGCCATAATTGAAGAACGCACCAAGTTTCTTTATTATGCCTGATGCTACTCCGATGTCGAGTAACCCCCCCTCCTTGCTTATCCCATGGTTGAACATTATATCGAATTCAGTGTTGCGAAATGGGGGAGCTACCTTATTCTTAACCACTTTAGCTCTGACACGTGTGCCAATTATCTCTGTGTCTTGCTTAATGGCATCGCCTCTCCTCAAATCTATTCTCACCGAGCTGTAGAATTTCAATGCTCTTCCCCCCGGTGTTATCTCTGGGTTGCCAAAGATGATGCCTACTTTTTCACGTAATTGATTGATAAATACCACTGCTGTTTTGGATTTGCCGATAGCAGCTACTAATTTCCTTAGCGCTTGAGACATCAAGCGGGCTTGCAAGCCAACATGGGCATCTCCCATCTCGCCTTCTATCTCTGCTCTAGGCACCAATGCGGCTACGCTATCAATAACTATTACATCTATGGCGCCACTTCTTACCAGAGTCTCGGTGATTTCCAGGGCTTCCTCGCCAGTATCAGGTTGAGAGATAAGCAAGTCATCAAGCTGCACACCGCAAGTGTTAGCGTATGTAGGGTCAAGTGCGTGCTCAGCATCTATATATGCAGCAGTGCCACCAGCCTTTTGAGCTTCGGCAATTATATGCTGGGCAAGAGTGGTTTTACCGGAGCCTTCGGAACCAAAGATTTCGGTAACGCGTCCTTTAGGTATGCCGCCAACACCTAGAGCCAGATCGAGAGCTATCGCACCAGTTGAGATAGTTTCCACAGGTACTCCAGCAGAAGCTTTGCCTAATTTCATAATGGAGCCCTTGCCGAATTGCCTTTCAATTTGCTCGATGGCTAATTCTATGGTCTTTTCCTTCTCTGTCGACATTTCAGGGGTATTATGACATTGGAGTATCAGGCAATGCAATAACAAGCCAGTGGGTAGAATATGGTGTGGGAAATAAGGTAATATTGATGCAACGGAAGCATGGAAGAAAAATTAGATTTGAAATGGGATGATGACCATGTAGTGCCGCCGATAATACTTCCCGACCTGGGGTTCTTATTTCAACAGACACCTCGCCTGATCATTCAGGAAGTAGCTGCTAAAGAAGGTGAATATATACTGGATGTAGGGTGTGGTAGAGCTATTGATGCCGCTGAGGTAGCGAACAATGGGGCTATAGCTATCGGTCTTGAGCCTTCTAGAGTAATGCTGGGCCGAGCTAAGGAGTACCTTGCTCAAGCTGATACGACGGTAGCTTTATTGCAGGGCATGGGAGAGACTCTACCATTCAGGTCATGCTTCTTTGATAAGGTTATGTGTAAAGGGGCACTGGACCATTTCATGTCGCCAAGTAAGACCATGGAAGAAATTTCCAGAGTGCTTAAGCCCGGGGGAGAGATGATAATTGCCATAGCCAATTTCGAGAGTCTTGGTTTTCGTATAGGGAAAAAGGTTACCAGGTTAAAAATGGTTTTTGGGGGGAAAGCTGAAGAGCAAATAACTCCCTGGGTTTTACCTGTTGACCATACATATAAGTTCGATTATCAATCACTCTACAATTTGGTGAAGGCCAACTTTCAAATAAAGAGCATTAAAGGGATATCTTTATTATGGGGTGTGCCATGGTGGGGCAGCATTCTTTCCAGTCTTCCGAAGCCAATCTGCTATGGTATTCTGGGAGCTTTAGATAAGGCAGCTCGTTTGTTTCCTTCGTTAGCAGATATTATTGTAGTGAAGGGTGTCCCTTTTTCCGAGTGTAAATGACAATGCTCTTGGGGATAATCAGGTTAAAGAAACCCTCCAGCCAGCGGCGAGCTCTATGACTGTTGTCTATATCAAGTATCAGGAACTTATTGTATAAGGAAGGGAGCAAGGCATTTTCCCTTTTGATTCCGAAAAGGCAGCGAAGTATCCAGTAAAACGAATGTAGAGCATGGTTGCGGCGGATAGCATAGATATTAAGTCCACTGGAGCGCAAGAGAGCAGCAATTTGTCGAGACTTATATTTCCTTATGTGCCCTCCTGGAAAACCGTAGTAATCCTTGGAAAGCATCCAGCAGATAGACTCGGCGAGATGATGTGGCACGCTGACTCCCATTGCACCATCACTATCCAATACTCTAATCAGCTCTCTGACAGCTTGTCGGTCTTGAGGTATATGCTCTAAAACTTCAGAGCAAATAATCCTATTGAAAGCACCATCCTTGAAGGGAAGACTCGTTATATTGGCTTGCAGTAGATGGCTATTACTGTTTACCTCACCTTTTTGCCTTAATAGAGCCAGAGTGTATTTATTTTTTTCGAGACTCTCCCAATCGGTATCGAAAGCGATAATGGTAGAGTGATTCCGCTTGGATGCTACCCAGGAGTGCCTTCCATTACCGCAACCTGCATCTAGCAACCAATCACCATCTCTCAAACCCAACAAGTCAAGTCCTACAGTGACCATTGCGCTACAATAACTCCTGGTATACTTTCACAGTTTTGTTGGCTGCCTGCTCCCAGCTAAATTCTTGCTGTACCCTCCTCCTTCCTGCCTCTCCCAGCTTCTGTTGCAATTGTTTATCTTTGAGCAGACGCTTGATTGCTTCAGCCAAAGGTCCAGGTTCTCCTGGTGGGACAAGTATGCCAGCGTTCCCCACTACTTCAGGGAGAGCTCCACCGGAACTGGCTATTACCGGAACACCACAAGCCATCGCTTCAGACGCAGGTAACCCAAAGCCTTCGTAGAGAGAAGGCACCACGGCTATTTCTGCCCTTGAATATTGTCTGGCTAGCTCTTCTTTAGTCAGTCGCCCGGTGAAACTAACTAACCCATCCACTCCGAATTTTTCCAACATACGCAAAGAATAGGAAGGTGGTGGTGGCTCTACCGAGTCCCCATATGGCACACGTTGCCACGGGTCATCTACAATATTTAACCTTATTCCATCATCCGCTAATAACTGCAGCGCTTTCAAGAGGTAAATAACCCCTTTCTTCCTATCATCGGTATTCCCAACCATAATTAAGCCATTTCTATTGCCAGTTTCTTCCTCGATTGGCTTAAAGATGTCGGTATCTGTACCGTTATAGACCACTCTCAATTTATCCGGATTTACCTTAAATGACCTCGTAATTTCCTTAGCTGAACTCTGGGATACTGTAATTACTCTGTCCAGGCGTCGGGCAACGAAAGCCTGCATATGGGTAAGAAGATAGAACATGTGGACTCCCCACTTACTTCGCAAGCCATCAGCTTGTTCTAAATCAGCCCGCTTATCTATGGTAAGCGGGTGATGGATAGTAGCAATGACTGGTATCCCCAAATCTTTCATTAAGAGAAGCGCGTAACCAAGCCCTTGATTGTCATGTATGATATCGAATTTCCGTGATTTACAAAGTTCTTTGACCTTGGCGTAAGCTCGTACACTGAATGCCAGTGGGTCACTAAATATGCCATATTTGGTGGTGAATAATTCACCAAAATCGGTCAGACTTCGACATTTGAGAAAGTTTTTCTTAAACGAGGTATCTCGATAATATATGCTTGAACTTTTGAGGCGGTGCAAGGTAATCCCTTCGCTTAATTCGGGAAATGGCTGGCTACTGATTACGTCCACTTCATGGCCCATCCGCTGTAATTCACGAGCTAGATAATAAATGTAGATACCTTGACCACCGCTGTAAGGATTCCCCCTATAAGTAAGAAGGCAAATCTTCATCTTCTTCCTAACTATTAATAATAAAAGTTAATATAATACGGTAGCTGGGTGATTTTAACATAGTTATGTGATAAAATGTAGACCCTTGTATTCAATTTTCCAGATTTTATGCGTTCTGCCAACTCGTGTGACTCTATCCCTTTACAGGTGTTGCTTTTTCAAACTATAATTGCCTCCGTATTTCGTTATGCAGACTGATATAGCTCTCATCCTGAATAAGATATCTTCGCTGTTGGACCGTCAAGAATATCAAAGCTACGCAGTGGGAGGTCTTATTCGTGATTGGTTTTTGGATAGGGAGACCAATGACCTCGATATTGTTGTAAATGGTAACGCGATAGATATAGCCAGTGAAGTAGCCAAGGCTATGAAAGGCAAATTTGTGCTGCTGGACGATGTCAATGGGATAGCTAGAGTGGTGGTAAGTGAAGGTGAACAAATATGGTATGTTGACCTGTCTTCCTTCTCGGATGGTGTTGAGTCTGACCTTACGCGGCGCGATTTCACCATAAACGCTATGGCTGCCGAGCTTAAGCAATTTGTCAATGTGGTGAGCCGAAGACTCAAGCAAAATGAGGAAATTGTGAAGCAATCTGGAATGAAGCTCATTGATCCATTTTCGGGCGAGAAGGACCTAAAAAATGGGATTATACGAAGTGTCAGCGAAAAGATATTTGAGGTTGATGCTGTCAGGATGTTACGAGCAGTGCGTCTCGCTGACGAACTCAATTTCGCTATTGACCCCAAGACTGAGGCTTTAATCCGTTGCCATTCTCATTTGGTCAGTAAGGTTCCTGGAGAAAGAATCAGAGAAGAATTGCTTAAGATAGTTAATTTGTCCAATACTGCTCACTACCTGTATTATCTTGATGAACTTAGCTTGCTTTTGGCTTTAGTCCCGGAGTTAGCAGAAAGCAAAGGGGTGGAACAACCTAAATTACACTTTTGGGATGTATTTGACCATTCTCTCCAAACTGTAGCAGCAATAGAATTTCTAATCAGAGAACACGATTGGGAATATGGCAGTGAAGAGATATTGACTGATGCTCCTTGGTTAGACCGCGTAAAGGAACATTTAGATGAAGAGGTATCCAGTGGTAGCACTCATAGAACGTTGCTTAAACTGGGTGGATTGTTCCATGATGTTGCTAAGCCAAGAACAAAATTTATTGATAATGACGATAGTGCCCACTTTTATGGTCATGCTAAAGAGGGAGCGGATATGACAGCGGCTATCTTAGGAAGGCTACGATTCAGCAACCGGGAAATAAGCCTTGTGGAAAGCCTTGTTTATCACCACTTGCGTCCTATGCAAATGTCGAGCAAAGGGATGCCAACACAGCGAGCAATTTATCGCTACTTCAGAGATGTAGGTGACGCTGGCATCGATATTTTAATCTTGGCTTTAGCTGATTATCTCGCTAGTCGTGGCCCTCTTTTAGACATGGAGGTATGGAAAGGACATTGTAGGCTGATAAACTATATATTAACTGAGCGTGAAAGGCAGCAGGCTAAAGTTCTGCCGGCAAAACTGGTCGATGGGCACGACTTGATCAACACCTTTAGCTTAACACCAGGGCCATTGATTGGTGCGCTTTTGGATTTGGTACAGGAAGCTCAAGCCGGTGGCGAGTTAACCACCAAAGAGGAGGCACTGACGCTGGTGGGAAGAAAACTGTCATCGCGAACGCAGCGAAGCAATCTCCCAAAACAAAGGTTAGTTAATTGAGCAAGAGAAATATTTACTGGTTGATTTTCATCATCGCGCTGCTTGGTCTTGCGTTATGGGCAATATTGCCTGTGAACGCAAAGTTACTCGCTCCAGGCGGATTAAGTCTTGGCCTCGACCTCAAAGGCGGCAGCCAGTTGCTTTATGAAGCCGATTTATCAAAAAAAGACCCTTCCATAAGCGATGCAGCAGCTATGTCAGCAGTGATAGAGAAAATTCAACGAAGAGTTAACGAATTTGGTGTCACTGAGCCTACAATTCAGAAGCTAGGGCATGACCAAATAGTAGTTCAGCTTCCCGGGGTGGAAAATATTAGCAGGGCGCTTAAACTCATCGGGGAGACAGGTCTGCTTGAGTTTAGAGAGCAAAAATTTGATGAAAACGGTGACCCGGTGATTAATGAAACCACGGGAGAGCTGGTCTTTGAAAATCAATCTGCTACGGCTATCGGTGAAGATGGTCAGGAGAAGGCACTCACTGGCCAGTATCTCAAGAGTGCCCAGCGGGATGTGGACCCCTATGAAGGTCCCATAGTTACCTTTGAATGGGATAGTGAGGGTGCACATCTGTTCGAGCAGATAACAAGGCGTAACTTGGAGAAGCCGCTAGCTATTTATGTGGACAACCAGCTGATATCAGCCCCGGTGGTTCAATCAGTAATCAGCGGCAGGGGACAAATTGAAGGTCGTTTTACCCTGGAAGAAGCTGCTGACCTGGCAAACAAACTTAACTCTGGTGTCTTAGATGTTCCCTTGACGCTTATTGACCAGCGGGATGTAGATGCTTCTTTAGGAGCCGATTCCATAAGGAAAAGCATGCTTGCTGCTGGAATTGGGTTGGTGTTGTTATTGGTATTTATGCTTGCCTATTATCGCTTACTCGGGTTAGTCGCTTGCTTCAGCCTGGGGGTCTACGGTGTTCTTCTTTTAGCTATTTTTAGCGTTTTCCCGATAACCTTAACTTTACCTGGCATCGCTGCCCTCATTTTGTCTTTAGGCATGGCTGTTGATGCCAATGTTCTTATTTTTGAACGAATGAAGGAAGAACTACGTGCTGGGCGTACTCTAGGTGCTGCGGTAGAGACTGGATTTAATCGCGCCTGGCCAGCTATTCGTGATAGCAACATCACTACCTTCATTGCTTGCATCATCCTTTTTTGGCTTGGCGGTACCTTTGGGGCCTTCATGGTTAGGGGCTTTGCCCTCACTTTGTTCGTTGGTGTGGCACTAAGTATGTTTACCGCCATCGTGGTTACTCGAACTTTCCTTCGCGTTGTTGTTGGCGGTCGCCTGGTCACTAATCTAGGGGCTTATGGGGTTAAAGTATGATTGACTTTATAGGGAAAAAACAGTGGTTTTTCCTCGGCTCAGCCATAGTGATTATTGTAATGATAATCTCACTGGCAGCTTTTGGGCTGCAACCAGGGATTGACTTCCGCGGTGGCACATCCATGACACTCAGTTTTACTCCACAGGTAGAGCAAAATCAGCTACGTCAAGAATTGACTGCTCTGGGATATCCCGAGGCCATTGTTCAGAGAAGTGAGAATAATTTTTTCATCCGCATCCAAGAAATATCACCTGAGGAGAAGGAAGCTCTAATTAATGGATTAGAAACTGGCCTGGATACGGAGATTTTAGTCCTTGACTATAATGCAATTTCCCCTGTGATAGCTACTCGAACAGCACATAACGCCGGCATCGCCGTAGCAATAGCTGCTGTAGCTATGCTGTTTTATATTGTCTGGGCATTTCGCCGTATGCCTAGCCCATTCAAGTGGGGTACCTGCGCCATTATCGCCTTGATTCATGATGTACTTATTATCCTGGGCATCTTCGCTATTCTTGGTCAAGTGGCTAATGTAGAAGTTAACGCTATGTTTATCACCGCGGTGCTTACCATTGTAGGCTACAGTATCAACAATACCGTAGTTGTATTTGACCGCATTAGAGAAAATAGAACTAGAGGCATCAGCCCTGATTTTGCTGTGACGGTGAATTCTAGCCTTACGGAGACTCTAGTACGCTCCTTGAATACTTCCTTAACCACACTTTGCGTTGTCTTAGCGCTGTTGCTCTTCGGCGGAGCCACAATTCACTATTTTGTACTCGCATTATTATTTGGGTTACTCGCTGGCACTTATAGCTCGTTATGCATCGCTGGTCCGCTCCTGGTTGTCTGGGAAAAGAAGGAGTGGGGGCAACTGTTTCCGTGGCGTCCTGCCACTAAAAAAGCTGCTTGATGGGCAAATCGCAGAAACTGAGCCTTTATTTTCACATCCCCTTTTGCTTGTCCAAGTGTTATTACTGTGATTTTAATTCCTATGCTGGGTTAAACTGGCTTATTCCCCAATATGTGGATACTTTGGAGAAAGAAATGCAGCTTTATGCTAAAGATGTTTGGGAGTTTGAGGTAAAAACAATTTACTTTGGCGGAGGAACACCTAGCTTACTTCCAGCGAAATCAATAGCCTACATGCTCGAAAGCTGCAGTAAGCTTTTCAACATGCCATCAAATTTAGAGGTGACTTTAGAGGCAAATCCGGGGACCGTTGACCAATCCTTTTTTACTCAATTGAAAGAAAGCGGTGTTAACCGATTGAGCTTGGGAGTGCAAAGCTTCAGCGACAATGAGCTTAAGTTATTGGGTAGAATTCATTCAGCAAATGAGGCAAGGGAAGCTTTTTTCATGGCAAGGCAAGCAGGCTTTGAGAATATCAACATGGATTTGCTATATGCTTTACCGCGGCAAATGATCAAAGATTGGCAGAACAATCTTGTCGAG
>Ga0209979_1000618_pt1 | contig 46024 bp, 43 predicted proteins | sample AnhtaG_FD_183114 | JGI IMG/M metagenome (GOLD analysis project Ga0209979, IMG submission 183114) | Deep subsurface microbial communities from Anholt, Denmark to uncover new lineages of life (NeLLi) - Anholt_01485 metaG (SPAdes) (version 2) | ecosystem: Environmental > Aquatic > Marine > Oceanic...
AGATATTGCCTATACCTTCCTCAGTTAGCTCCACCGCTACCTGATTGGTGATCTGCCCACAGTTTGAACCGCCCGAGCAAGGTAGGAAAATAACCTCCTCAGCTCTACATGTACATTCATCAGCGGAATTGACTGGCTCTATTTCTTTAACCAAAGGTATACCTCCATTCCTCTCTTGTCGAGGCACCCAGCTCTCTACTTCTCTGCCTTTTCTTCTTTGTCCTGGGCATTGATAATGAACCGGGTTACTTCAGCCTTGTTCGGCACCCGCCCGGAGCAGACCAACTCCTCGTCTAGCACCAGTCCCGGAGTGGTCAAAATGGGATACTCCAGTATCTTATTGATGTCTTTGACCTCTTCGATGATGGCCTGTATCCCCAGTTCCTTCACAACCTCCCTTGTCGTCTTCTCCAGCTGGTTACACCTGGCACACCCCGGCCCGAGAATCTTGATTTGCATTTTCCCACCTCCTCTTTAATCTATTGGGTTACCAGCCCGAATATGTACCCTGTTACGGTTGCCATCACCACCACCAATGCTATGTATATCAGCGTTTTTTGGGTCCCCATAATTTTCCGAATAACCAGCATGTTGGGCAGCGATACCGCAGGCCCGGCTAGCAGCAGCGCCAGCGCTGGCCCCTTGCCCATGTCAAGGTCCATAAAGGCTCTTACGATAGGAACCTCGGTAAGTGTGGCAAAGTACATCAGTGAGCCCGAGACAGAGGCAATTAGATTGGCAGGAAGGCTGTTACCTCCCACCAAGCTCGACACAACTGACTGAGGGACGGCAACTGTAATGATCCCGGCAATGAATACACCGCCCAGAAGCCAGGGCACTATCAGCCGGACGAAACGAAATGTCTCCTTCATCCACTGCACTAGTTCTCCCTTCTCAAACCAGCGCCACAGGATGACGACAAGAACGGCTACCGCAATACCGGTTGCAATCCAGTTCTTGGAGGCTGCAAAGAGGAGTATACCCACCAGGGTCCCCAAGAAGATGACCTGTTTCCACAGACCCTTACTCTCGGGGTCAGCAGCAAGCATCTCAAAGGCCCGTGCATCCTTTGCTGTTTCCTCCTTTCGGTAGATGAAGACCATTATGAGACCAATGCAGACGGCGAATACGATAGCACCGATGGCGCGTCCGATGCCCAAGTCGTAGCCCAGAAGACGTGCCGTATAGACGATGGCGAGCACATTGATCGCCGGCGCAGCATATAAAAAAGTAATTGCCGGACCGAGGCCAGCGCCCCTCTTATATATGCTGCCGAAAAGGGGAAGCACCGTGCAGGAGCAAACGGCCAGTATTACTCCTGATATTGAGGCTACGCTATAGGAAAGCCACCTCTTAGCTCTCGGCCCAAAATATTTGAGAATCGCCGCTTGAGAAAGGAAAACCGAGATAGCCCCAGCTATAAAGAAAGCGGGCACAAGGCAGGTGAGGACGTGAGCCGATAAGTACTCCGTCAGAGCATCGCCCCCACCGCGCAGCAGATCAATAAAAACTTCCATATACTCTGGTTTATTACCCTAAATGCGCATTAACGCATTTTATATCCACAAAAATAAAAGTTCTACCTCACTTTATTGATTGCCCAGCACAACGAATGCCGACGCGCTCGGCATTCTTGAGGCGTTCCCTGTCACGGGTTACTACCTCATTGCCCTCTAGCCCTTTCCTTACAGCCTCGACCAGATTGGAGAAGTGTTCTTTCATCCCACCTCGGTCTATTGAGTACAGCGACCATAGGCCATCCTTCCTTAGCTTCAGAAAGCCAGCATCATATAAAGCACTCAGGTTCCGGGAAGCCCTGGTCTGGGAGATTTCCAGTGCCTGCATCACCTCGCAGACACAGCACTCCCTTTCCATTAGTAAATTCAGTATCCTCAGCCTAGTCTCGTCGGAAAGGGCTTTAAAAGCTTTAGCTAAATCACGCATTTGAACCACCTCAACATTATATGCGCATATCCGCATTTATTCTAACAAAATAAAAAATCGCTGTCAATGGAAATCCCTCAACCGCTTAAGCCCCGCTGCGCATCAGCCCTGGGGCAGCCACTGGCACTCCTGGCATATCCGCTCCAAATCCTCGGGGCTTATCGAGGAGCGGATCCGCGCTTCGACCGCGGCCCAAGTTATTCTATCGCCCCACTACCACATTAAGCTTTTCCATGACAGCGAGGTCGCGATTTCTGGCCATCTCCCCCGATTCGGGGCCCCTTTCCTTTCACCCCCCTTATGGAAAGGGCAGGGGGCACATATTTCATCGGGCTTACTGGCGATCTCGATTAAGGTTTCTGGAGAGGAGCGAAGCTTTGCCGACGATTTTGGACATATTAGCCACATATTCCCTGGAATAACCCAGCCCTCTGAAGCCAAGAAGGCAAATCAGGTGATGCCACCGGAGTATCATTCAACCTCGATCATCTGTTGCCCGATAGTGCTACCTTCATAAAGTATCAGAATATCGTATTCTCCAGTGTCAAGCAGGCCGATCTCCCCGCTAAAGGGGATCTCACCGATGCACTGGATACACTCGCCCTGCCGTTCACGGGCGGTGATGTTCACTATAATCACCCGAGGATAGCTGGTATTGGAGGAGGTTAATAACTCCACCTCCGCCTCCAGATCATAGCAGGGCGTAGGGGTGCTCACCGAGCCGGAGAAAAGTACTTTGCCGTCCTCAAGGGAGATGTTGGCTGTCGATTCCTCCACAGCAGCACAACTCCCACTCAGGGAGTGGAAGGTCAGTTCTGGAGCGACATGCCCACAGCAGGATATCACTAGCAAGAGCAGTGGCAAGAGCATTGCCAGTAAAAACCATATTACCCGCTTCATCGCTATTTACCTCAATTAATATAAAGACGAAATTCCTGAGGGAAAGGTTCCTTATCAATATAACGTGACCAGCGAGGAAAAGATATCGGCAAGCGGCAGAATATGATAAAATAATACATTATTCCCTTATCGAGGATGCTTTGCGTTACGTAGTACGACCGATGCGGTTGGCAGATGTTCCACAGGCTACCGAGATAGATAAGGAATGCTTCCCCACTCAGTGGCCTCCGCCACCATACAAAAATGATCTCCTGTTCAATAGACCAGCCCGTTACCTGGTGGCCTGTAAGGAGGAGAATCATGCTGTACCTGTAGAAGAAACAGAGCGGCATGGGGCCCTGCTTGATCATTTCCTGGGAGGGGTAAGACGCTTCTTTTACGCAGCGGAGGCATCTCCTGCAAGCCAACGAATTGTTGGCCTTATTGGCTTCTGGCTCACGGCAGGGGAGGCTCATATCACCACTATAGGGGTGCGCCAGGCATATCAAAGGCAAGGGATCGGTGAATTGCTGCTTATTTCCACCATCGATATCGCCCTGATGCGGAATGCCCAGGTGGTGACCTTAGAGATGCGCCTCTCCAATTCGGCGGCCCAGGCACTATACGAAAAATACGGCTTCACCAAAAGAGGGGTGAGGAGAGGCTATTACACCGATAATCGAGAAGATGCCGTGTTCATGACAACAGATACGCTCACCTCGGCCCTTTTTCAGGCCCAGTTCCAGCGCCTAAAGCGAGCCCATGCCGAAAGATGGGGGCCAGCCCTGTGCCAGCTCGACTGAACTATTGGCTGAGGTATTGACAAAACATACTTCAATGAGTTAATATACAGTAAAATAAATTTATTATTTATTATGTAATACATTATAAGTTATATTAATATAGATTAAGACTATTTAAGATAATCAATGTTAAGGAGCTAATATGCATATCGATGACATGCTAAAGTCTGCTGTAGAAAGGGGGGCGTCCGACCTTCATCTCACTGCCGCATTTCCACCGGTGGTTCGCATAGATGGCGAAATAGTTCCTCACGATAGTCTGCCCGATTTGACCTCCCAGGACATGGAGCAGATCCTTAATGATACAACCACTGAGGAACAAAGGAGGGTATTTGCCCAGAAATGGGAACTAGACTTCGCCTACACCATTCCGGGGATAGGGCGCTTCCGCGCCAATGCCTGCATACAGAGAGGTACCATTAGCCTCTGCTTCCGTCTGCTTCAAATCGCAATCCTCAATATGGAGCAGCTAGGGCTGCCGGATGCATGTAAAGATTTAGTCTTAAAGGAACACGGGCTGGTGCTGGTCACTGGGCCTGCTGGTAGCGGTAAATCGACCACTCTTGCTGCGATGATCAATTATCTTAATAGCCTGAGGAGCCGAAGAGTTATTACCATCGAAGACCCTATCGAGTTTATCCATAAGAACGATAAATGCTTAATCACGCAACGAGAGATTGGGGAAGACACCCAGGACTTCGCCACTGCCCTTAAGCATGCCCTCCGTCAGGACCCCAATGTTGTCCTGGTAGGGGAGATGCGAGACCTGGAGACCATTGCCACCGCGTTAACTGCCGCAGAAACAGGACACCTGATTCTCACCACGCTCCATACTCCCAGTGCCCCTCAAGCCATTGATAGGATCATTGACGTCTTCCCCCCTTACCAACAGCAACAGGTGCGAATTCAGCTCTCCACCGTTCTGGAAGGCGTGATCTATCAAACCCTGATTCCAATGCTTGACGGCACAGGGCGTGTCCCTGCTGTGGAGGTTATGCTTGCTACCGACGCCATCAGGAACCTCATCAGGGAGGCGAGGACTGCCCAGATGTGGAGCACCATGCAGACAAGTTCACGTTACGGCATGCAAACGATAGACCAAGCGCTAATGCACCTTAGCCATAACCGAGTCATCTCTCTGGAGGAGGCACTTAGGCGGTGCCGTGAGCCAGAATCGGCAAAGAAGTCGCTTGCCCGCACCGTGGAGCACCAGCAGTAAGTAAGGAATCTTTCCTAGATATCTACCACTTCCTAGGATTAGTCCAATTTCATGGTTATTGCCCCGGGATCGCAGACGACCGCACATAGGCCACAGCCAAAGCATCCTCCCTTATCGATCGTTGCCTTGAGCTTCTTGGCTGGGGGAGACTTCTTCATTTCTATGGCCTCAAAAAAGCACCGCTCCACACAGTCTTGGCAGCCAGTACAAAGATCCTGATCTATTTCAGCGCGAAAACGACTCTTCTCTAGTATTTGTTCCATATTACCAAGCTTGAGGCCGATAGCGAAGATGGCACAGCAATCCTTGCAACAGTTACATATTTCGTTCAGACGACGGGAAGCTGCCATGGGCCACGTGTGAACCAGACCGGCTTCCTCAGCCTGCTCGGCAATAGCGATTGCCTCTTCCAGGGAAATCCTGCGCCCCGCGCCGCGGTTTATGGCATATTCCGCTCCCCGATTAAACTGAAGGCAGACATCAAGCGGGGCATCACACTCCCTCATTGACCTGCGGCAGCTACAGGGAATCACTGCTATCGGGTCTGCTCCCCTGATTAGCTCCCTGATATTTTCATCGGGTAAAAGCTCACCGGCTGAGATGTTAGGGCTCCGCTCAATCGCCTTCCAGGCGGGAAGAACCCTGATGAACTGCACATATGAATCCCCAAATCCGCTCGCCATTCTCTGAATCCACTCAGTTTCCTGAAGATCCTTCCACAGGTCAAGAATCTCGGTATCGATCCATTTCTCGGCACTCGACAGTGTGGCATCGTGTAACTGTGTAACATCGCGAGCGAAGCAAAATCCCTTACTGGTGGGGATGACCAGTCCTCTTTCCAAAAACTCCCGGAGCTTCCGCTGCACCATCTCCTCATCCAGGCCCGATTTTTGGGCCAGTTCAGCAGGCTCCGCTGGCAGCGTGAGCAGCAGTTTCCCTTCTTCAGAGGTCACCAGCTTCTGCAATATCCGAAGCAAACTTTCCGACCCGGTGTAATTCAGTCTCGCCACTAGTTCAGTGTAGACATCGCTCGTTCCCATATAGACCTCCTTCGGCAGGGGTGCTCGATGGACTTTGCCTGGCTAGCATATACGGCAAACCATGAGCATTGGATTGCGTCTTGTGTCTTGGTTCATTTTATGCCAGAACATGAGTCCAGGCAAGCCTTTGTGTTTTTAGATGGTATTTAAAAGTTGGTTATTTTTCGGCTTACCTAAAAACAGTATACTACTATCCCCCTTGTCAAATAGTCAGGAGTCTCTTTCCGTAACATTGTGACACATCATACACACTATCATAGAGTAGTGGGGGATGCTGGTGGAAGTAACAGTATAATATAGCTGTTTATCAGACGTTAGTAACACGCCACTATTTTGTGCAACGACCAAGAAACGGTGATATGAAATGCCTTTAACTAAACTGAGAGTGTCGCTGATGAACCGCCACAGCGAGTGCATTGTTGACATCCAGTCAAACCCCATATATGATGAATATACAGAGATGTTTGCAAGTCGCTTACGAGTGATTCTCCAGGTGCAATTCGAAAACGTTTCTCTAACAAAGCAATATCGCTATGAATAATGTCGCCTTGAAAGGGGGAAAATAAATTGGAGACAAAGGTAAAGTCGAAGGTATTACAGCAATTCCAAGAAGCCACCGAGACCATTGTTAACCCTGCATTAAAGAAATGGATGGAGCAGGGGGGCAAGGTAATGGGCTACTTCTGCTCCTATGGGCCGGAGGAGGTCATCACTGCTGCCGGTATGGTCCCCTTCCGCATGAGGGCCACCGGCAGCACGAGCACGGAGCTGGCGGATGCGTATCTGAGCAGTATAAATTGCAGTTTCTGCCGCCACGCCTTTAATATGGGGCTCAAGGGGGAGTACGATTTCATCGAGGGGGTTATGTGGCTCAACAATTGCGACCACGTCCGCCGCATCTACGATAACTGGAAGCGCAAGGTGAAGACCCCCTTCGTGCACATGATGAGCCTTCCCAAGATGACCACCGAGGTGCAGGTGGAATGGTTTAGGGATGAACTGGCAATGTTCAAGGAAGCGCTGGAGAAACACCTCGGCGTGACCATAACCGATGAGAAGCTGCGTGAGGCGATAAGGCTCCATAATGAAACGCGGCGCCTGCTGAGGCAGCTCTATGAGCTCAGGAAGAAGGATAATCCACCGATTACCGGCGCTGAAGTGCTAGCCGTTGTCGTAGCCAGCACCGCCATGCCTAAGGAGAAGTTTAACCAGATGCTCAAGGAGCTTTTAGAGGAGCTGAGCGACGCGGAAGGCATTACGGACTACCGGGCGCGGTTGATGATTGTGGCCGGTATACTCGATGATCCTGCGTTCATTAAAGTTATTGAGGAGCAGGGAGGCCTGGTAGTCACCGATTCACAATGCTTTGGCTCCAGAATCATATGGAATGAGGTCGATGAGAAGTCCAATGACCTGCTTACCGCCCTGGCGCGTTACTACATCCAAGATAAACCCGCCTGCCCGCGAATGTTCGACACTCAACCGCAGAGATCCAAGTTCGTTAGGGACATGGTCAAGGAATTCAAGGTTGACGGGGTTATCGGCGAGCGGATGATCTTCTGCGACCTGTGGACAGGTGAGAATTTCATGCTCGGCAGAGATTTAAAAGAGGAGGGTATTCCCTTCCTCAAGCTGGATAGGGAATATATCATGGCCGGCGCCGGCCAGTTGAGAACGAGGGCACAGGCATTCCTGGAAAGCATGGGGAGGTAAACGATGGTTACAAAGAGAAAACAACCAGAAAAAGCATTACAACTATACAGAGAGGATAAAGCCTATATGCAGATGCTGCTGGATGGGCTTTCGCTGGATGAATCTGAGGAAGCGGAGATCAACAAGGGCGTGATAAAGGCAGTTTTGGATAAGTATGACGAAGTACTGGATTGTGCCGAAAATAACAAGCCATTTATCGCGAGCTGGTTCGCCTATGCAGCTGAGCTATTTACTGCCATGGGTGTCCCGTGGTGGATGTTTCCACAGACCGCATTCCTCGGTATCGAAGCGCCACACCTCACCGACGATATCGATGGAGCTGAGAGGCTGCTGGGCAGCGATTTTTGCACCGTGCTCAGGCTTTCACTGTACTATGTAGAGGCCGAGATGAGCCCAACGCCAACTGCGTGTATTGCCCTGCTTCACCCCTGCGATGGTACAGTAATGATACACCAGGCAATCAAGCTTGGTAAATGGCGTGACGTTCCAATGTTCGGCGCTGACCCGCCATACTGGGAGGACGAACGCAGCTATGACTATTATGCCAAGGAACTGAGGCGTATGGTGGACTTTGTCACCGAGCACACCGGGCATACACTGGATATCGACCGGCTTCGTGAGGTATGCGAGGAGTCCAACAAGGAATACGCGCTGTGGCAGGAATACAACGAGCTGAGGAGGGTGGTGCCATGTCCTCACGACTGGACTATCGGCCCACCGCAATGTTTCGCTATGGCTACCTTCTACTATCCCGGCAAACCGGGGGGCGCCGAATGGTTCAGGACGCTCATTGCCAACGCTGAGAAACGGGTAAAGGCAGGGGTAAGCGGTGTGCCGGGTGGTGAGAGGATCAGGATGCTGTGGTTCGATATCTTACCGCTGATGTGGCAGTTCGATATCCAGCCGTGGCTGGAGTCGGAGTGGGGGGTGAGCATCGTCATGAACATGTTCGGCTTTACCCCGTATGAGCCGATAGACACCAAGAACGAGGACACCATGTTCAGGGGCCTGTCCAAGCGATCCCTGACCGAGTATCCGATGATCAGGCAGGCGCGGGGTGTTGCCGACCACTTCCTCACTGATATAGAGCGTATAGTCAAAGACTACAAGATCGATTGCGTCGTCTGGCCAGCGCATATGGGCCACAAGGACGGCTCGGCCAACACCGGCATGATGAGGGAGAAGTGCCGCGAGCTAGGGGTTCCTTACCTGCACCTCGGCGTCGATATTTTTGACAAGAGGTACACCTCGGTGGACGAGGTCAAGGACATGTTTTCCAAGTTCTTCAGCTCGACGGGGCTGGGCCAGAAATAGGTATAGATTACAGAAGAAAGAAAGGAGGCTGGGATACCTCTTAGGCGGCGCAGTTGAGAACAAGGGTCCCGGCATTCCTCGAAACCATAGTGGTGTAGATGACGACTACGAATGGCCTGGAACGCTTCAAGCAGGATCGTGATGGTCTGCAGTTCGCGGTACAGGGGCTTGAGCAGAGTCAATCGCCGGAAAGGCAGCTGACCGTAGCTCTGGTCAAGGCGATTCTAGACAACTATAATCGAATAATTGCGAGCGCTGAAGAGGGCAAGCCATTCATTGCGAACTCTTACGCCAATGCGCCAGAGTTGCTCGCTGCCCTAAATCTCCCCTGGTACACGATTTCGCAGATACCTTACCTGCCGACCTCAGAACCATATATACTGGACGAAATCGATGAAGCTGAGAGGGCTGGGTTGGGCACTGATATGTGCACGCTCATCAGGTTAGGTATAAACAATGTAGAGGCAGGGCGTGTACCACTGCCAACTGCGTTTGTCGGGCTACTTTCTCTCTGCGATGGTACAAATATGCTTCATCAAGCGATCGCTCACAACAAGGACTGGCACAACATCCCGGTCTTCTGCACCGATGCACCCTATCTAGAAAGCGAACGTAGCATAGATTTCCATGCTGACGAACTGCGGCGGATGGTGGCCTTCCTCGAAGAGCACACCGGGCGCACATTGGATGTTGACCGACTGCGAGAGGTTATCGAGGAGTCCAACAAGCAGTACGAGCTGTGGGCGGAATACAATGAGCTGAGACGTGCGGTGCCATGTCCCCACAGCGCTGCCAAGGGGGCGCAGGCATGGAGTGTGGCTCAGAACTATATGGTTGGCGATCGCAGGGGCACCGATTGGTTCCGCCAGTTGGTTGACATAACCGAGCAGCGGGTGAGGGAGGGGGAGGGGAGCATCCCGAATGAAAAGATAAGGTTGTTCTGGTTCGACATTCGCGCCATTTGGTTCCCTGAAGTGACAGAATGGTTAAAAGCGGAGTGGGGGGTGTGCATCGTCATGGACATGACTGGCTATGCACCCTATACTCTGATTGATACCTCGAGCGAAGAAAGTATGTTTAAGGGCCTTGCCAAGAGGAATATGTGCGATGTACCCATGATCAGGCAAGTACGTGGTACTGCCGATACCCTTATTAATGATCTGGTGAGGGTAGTCAAAGATTACAAGATAGATTGTGTAGTCTGGCCAGCGCATATGGGCCACAAAGACGGGGCAGCAAGCGTTGGTATCATGAGGGAGGCATGCCGCGACCTGGGGGTCCCGTTCCTACAAATCGGGCTAGACCTGTTTGATAAACGGTATACATCAGCAGATGAGATCAAGGACCGGATCTCTAAGTTTTTCACCGCGATGGGGCTGGGCTAAAAATGAGTATCGATGATAAAGCAGGGAAAGGAGATAGTATGATCGTCGGAGGCTGTGATGTAGGCTCTGCAACAGGCAAAGCTGTTGTAATGAAGGATGGTGAAATCACCTCATACGTGATTATCCCTTCCACAACCAAGCCTGAGGTTACGGCGCGCACCGCCATGGATGAGGCGCTCAAGAAGGCTGGTCTGTCATCGCTGGAGGACCTTGAATATATTGTGGGCACAGGCTACGGCCGGCTCAAGGTTCCTTTCGCCAATGAAAACATCTCGGAGATAACGTGCCACGCCCGCGGCGCCCACTGGCTATCTTCCACAGTGAGAACGGTGGTCGACATCGGGGGGCAGGACTGCAAGGTGATGTCCATCGATGATAAGGGCAATGTCCTCGAGTTTGTGATGAATGACAGGTGTGCCGCGGGTACGGGGCGGTTCTTCGAGTCGATGGCCCGCGTGCTCGAATGCGGATTGGAGGGGATATCATCGCTGTCGCTCAAGTCAGAGAGCCCGGCCATCATAACCAGCCAGTGCAGCGTATTTTCTGAGTCCGAGGTTGTAACCCTGATCAACGAGGGTATAGAAATAGTCGATATCGCCGCAGGAGTCAATAACGCGGTGGCGGGCAGATTGAATTCCATGGTGAGGAAGGTCGGGCTTGTGGAAGACTTGGCACTGACCGGTGGATGCGCCAAGAACGAGGGGTTGGCCAAGGCATTGGAGGATAAGTTAGGAGTAAGCGTAAAGAAGCTGCCTCAGGATCCCCAAATCGCCGGAGCAATAGGGGCGGCCCTAATCGCCGCGGAAAAGCTGAGCAAGCAATCCGAAGCTATTCCCTCATAGGCTGATGACGATGCAGCCTGACGAAACCCAGACTCTTGTGCAGGAAGCAGCTTATGGCACTATTCGATGCGTACATCAAAAAGCTGGCTGATTACCAACAGGAACTGCGAGCTAAGGGAAGGCAGATCAGGGAAATCTATTGCCCCACCAAGGTCAACGATCTAAAAGAGGGGCTTCCCATTCGAGTTGGCCCCCAAGCTAGCTCGGGTATAATACTGCGGGGAGAAACCTTCATCGAGCTGGGGAACCCCGACGCAGGCTCCTGTGCCTTTCTCATGTGGACCGATAAACCACCGCTGATTCAAGACGGTAAAATTACCTTAATCGGCCCGGATATCCCGGAATCGCCGGGGGCCAGCCTGCCCTTCGGTCAGGTATTGATGGTGGGAGGAGCAGACCTAGGCGAGGGAGAGCATGCACTGCTGGAAGGGAACCAGTACATCGCCGACCAGATAGAAGGGTATATGATCAAGAGCGTATCTCAGCGCATGTGGAGCAGAGTGAGCCGGGATGCTGCAGGCAAAGGTTTCAACTTTGAGACGTTGGGAAGGGCACTGATGGCCATCTTCAAATCATCGGTGCCCAAGATCGAGGCGATGGAGGTGATTTTCGTTACTTCGAGCAAAGAGGACCTGCAACTTCTGGACAAAATTAGTGAGCAGATTCGAGAGATATCCTATAATATAACCAAGGAAATATGGAAGGCCAAGGGCTATGATATCGAGTGCACCCAGTTGTGGGACTGTGAGTCTTGCCCAGATAGTTCAGTATGCGATGAGATTAAGGAAATGGTTAACGTACGTAAAAAAACCCGAAAGAGTAAAACAATTACTAAATAGTAGTCTATAAAGTCTGCTTAAGAGAAGGTAATGATGTCTGAATTTTCTACCCCAACCAAGAAGCGGGTCGCCATGTGCGGCAAAGGAGGCACGGGGAAGACCGTGCTCACGGCTATTATAACCAAAGTCCTGCTGGATAGCGACCGGGCAGGCAAGCTGCTGCTGATTGACGCTGATCCGGCCATGGGCCTGCCCCTCGCCCTTGGCATAACCGTCAGACGAACCATGGGCCAGATCCGTGAGGAGATAATCAAGACCGCTAGAGGTGGCAAGGAAGAAGAAAAGCGCCAGGTAGTGGATAAGCTCGACTATATGGCATTCGAGGCCCTGCACGAGATGGACGGCTTCGCCCTGCTGGCTATGGGTCGCACCGAAACGCTTGGATGCTACTGCCCTATAAACAGTATTCTAAAGGACACAATAGAAGCCCTATCTAAGAGCTTCGATACCATACTTATCGATGGCGAAGCCGGTCTGGAACAGCTAAACCGACAGGTCGTGGGCCGTGTCGATACCCTTATTATCGTTAGCGACGCTACATATAGGGGCGTGCAAACCGCAGCCCAGATAAAGAGGATGGTGCAAAGCGAGAGGGTGATACAATGCGACAAGCTGGGTTTGGTCTTTAATAGGGTGCAGGGCAACGAGGAACTTCTTAACCAATCCGCCCAGGAGATGGACCTGGAGGTTTTTGGGTACATCCCCCACGATGAGATCATCGCTTATTACGATCTGGTGGGCAAACCTATAATTGAACTCCCCACCTCACCCAGCCTTGACGCAGTTCGTAATATCGTGGAAAAGTCTATTTTTGCGGAACGCTTTAGCTAGCTTCTTTCCAATTAGCTCTGCAAACCCATGCCCTTAATTATGGAGTATGGTAGCCTTTACCGGATCGCAGTGCCCGCTTCCTGTCATTAGGGCAAAGCATCACCTCAATGTTAGATATACCTACCTTTTAGCCTGATAATAGGGTGATTTCCCCAATATCCACCGGCGGACCAGGGGGCGAACCAGCGGCACCAAATACCTCTTATAGCCTAGTAACGAGGCTACCTCCTGGACGAAATCTTCAAAGGAGTGCTGCTGGTAATTAAGCAGCCTTTGGCTTTCGCTGGTATCCAGCCAATCGTTGTAAGCAGCTTCGGAACCGAAGGCTCGGTCCGGAAGCATCCCGATTCCCATGGCATTCATCATCCCCCCGATAAAATCTCGATAGTAGAGCTGGCCACTAGGCCCACTTCCGATAAGCAATGTTTTACCCCATACTCCCTCGCAGTTCACCGCATTGGCAAGAGCCATTCCCGCATCTCGCGGATGGAGAAATTCAATGCGCATGTCCAGAGGGAAATCGAACATCTTCGGAAGCTCTTCAACACCACCTAATGACATTGGGGGCACAACGGCGAACCGGAAGACGGCCCAATCCAACCCCGATTCCTGGATCAGTTTTTCGCATTCCACCTTGTGATGCGTGTAGTTGTCCACTGGTTGAACCGGATCGGAAACGGTGCGCGGTGGTGGTTGGTTTTGGGTATCGCCAAAGACACTGAGCGATGAAGAGAATATGATCTTGGGTGGTGAGGAAAGGGTTTTCATGGCGTGGAGTATATTGTGAGTGCCGCCCACGTTAATATCCCGTGCCCATTCAGGACGGTTATCGCTCGCGGGAGGCATGATAAACGCCAGGTGAATAACAACTTCTTGGTCCTTCACGGCGGCAGCCACATCGTCGGGGCGACTTACATCTCCCCACACCAACTCTATCTGCTCCCCAAGTCTCTGGGCAGTTCTTTCATTCACCTTTGTTCTAAGGTCAAAACACCTCACCTGGTGGCCCTGTTCGATCAGTTTATCGATAGCATTTGTGCCGATGTTTCCAAATGCGCCGGTTAGTAGCACCTTCATCAGTGTTCTCCTTTCTTAATTGCTACTACTAGTTTTGGCAGGATATTAAACTGGGGATATTACCACGAAAATAAAGCTACGTTCTCTGTCATTCTGAGACATATTGACCGCTTTTTCTTATATATCACGCCATCAACCTTTATAATCTGGCTCAATATAGTTGATTTCTTCCACGTTGTCATGCTGAACTTGTTTCAGCATCCCCTAAAGACATTTACTTAAGTCATCCCATTTGTGATTGAACTGATTTATCAGATTTATCTTCCAATCTCTATGCCAATCTTTCAGTTGTTTTTCCCTTCTTATTAGCACTCTCGACATCTGTTGTTATCTCATAGTAAACAAGTTTCATGAGATTATAGTTTTTGGTAAATCCTTCTACTAACCTATTTTTATGTTCGTATATCCTGCATGTAAGGTCGTTTGTCATTCCTATATAAAGGACTTTGTTTGACTTATTCGTGAGAATATAAATATAGTATTGTTTATCCTCTTTCATATAAGTTCATTTTATTAATCTTGAGATTCCGAAACAGGTTCGGAATGACATATGGTTACACCAATCCTCGGGAGCAAACGCAATGACCAACAAAGTCCATCAATATCCGATGCACACCTATTTTCATACTCAGTGGTACCTCTGGCAATCGGCATGTCTGATTGCCAGCCAAACAGAGGGCAATAATTGAGCGCTTCTGGTGGTATATAAAGACTACCCCGCAAGGAATCATCAAAATTAGATATAAGCCCACACCGCTTATATCGGGATATGAAAGGGCCTCCGGATTACTTAAACTCCCTCTCATCAACAAGGAGGGCAACCGTCTTGCCTCTGTCTTGGAAAGTCTCTTCGTCGTCGTGTATAACCTGGCCAGCCTCAGAATTCAGGAAATCGAGGGTTGCTTGCACCCCCTCCATGTCGTCGTACCAAAACTCAGTTATACAATCGAACTCCGGTTCATCAACACCGGGAAGGGCGACGATATAGTTCCTCACGTACCTCCTGATGGTCGTCAGATGCTTCAATGCCAGTGGCGCGTGCACCTCCTCATAGTGCTTAGAGAACTCCTCCCGCGAAAGGCCTGGCTTCCTCTTGATTAGCGCCATCACTTTGATCATACTTACTTCCCTCCAGTGATTACTCTCGAATTTCTGACTTCTCCGGCCATCTGCACCTGGCTCAGAGCTGCACTAGCTCTTGATGCTCCCATCTCCTATTAGATCGACATAATGCATCTCGACAGATGGGGAAGCCAGCCCCATATATCTAAACCGCTGGCGAGTTAATCACTTCTTTGGAAACCACGGAATGAATGCGGAAACCTTCCTCATATGCTCCTGGTATCCCGGCCTTCTTTCCAAATTCCTTTTATCCATCATGGGCATACTCACAAAGATAAAGAGCACGGTCATAGCCAGTGGCCCAACGAACACCCACCAGTAAGAAAGGTCAGCAGCCAGCGCGAATAGGAAGAGTCCCCACCAGAACATTACCTCGCCAAGGTAGTTTGGATGCCTTGAATAGGCCCACAGACCTGTCGACATAATATTCCCCGGCTGCGGGTTTGTCTTAACAAATCTTCTTAGCTGCTGGTCAGCAGTTGTTTCTATTATAATTGCACCGGCGGTGACCACAATGGCAACCCAATCGAGTGCTCCGAGTGGGCTTGTCCCGGTGGAGAGGGCAGGGTAGAGCGAAAGGCAGCCGAGAAAAACGACCAACGTCGGCATCATTTCTATCCCGGATAATTCGACAATCCAGAACAGACGCTTCCATTTGTCTCTGAGATTCGCATAGCGCCAGTCTTCATGCCCCAGTCCCCGCCACTGTCTGGCCCAGTTATACGTCAAGCGCACACCCCAAATAAATACTAGGGTGACAACCACCACCTGACGGCTAAAATCCACGTTTCCCGATGAGGCTCCTAATGCATAGTAGAGCGCAATCGCAAGCGGGGCAACGCTCCAGTACGCATCATAAAAGCTTGCATTCAGGAATACGCGAGCGAAAGCATAAATGACCAGTGTCGCTGCTATGTCTGCTGTTAAAACAATCCAAATCGGATGCCGGTCACCCATTGCATATCCGACAAAAACGGCAACACATAAAGCGATGATATAGGCCAACGCACAGAGGGCAAAGGCCTTGGGCAGACTTTTTGATTTTGTGCGCAAGTTATCCATAGTCTTATCTCCTTACGACGAATAAAACTACGTCGTACCCTTCATTGACAGGCTCAACGGCAACGGCACTGCCAAGTGCCACGCAAGCCCCAACTGCGAACAGCCTGGACGCACATTCACATTCATTGAGGAGAATATCCCAGCTTTGCGCCCCATAATCGCTCGCGGCTTGCCTTTCTCGGAATCATGTACTCGGTTTTAACTTCTTCAGGAAAATTCGCAACCGGGGCTGGTGTGCGAATAGAGTATCCCGCTCTCCTCCGTTTGTCAACCCGTGTAGCCTTGGAGAGGGCCGGGCATCAGGTGACATTGAACAAGTCGCTAGAATATGACCGAGTGAACACTTGGACGTTTGTCACCGGTTAGCGTCTACGAAAGAGGCTTTCCTTCATGGAGTGCCAAATTTACACGGAGCAATTGGCTAACGTTCCCAGCATAACCAGCGTTGCCCAAGGCAATGTCCCCAATGGCAAGGCGTAGCCGTAGCGTATTTTTGGTTTCCGGCCCTTTACTTCTTCCACTTCTTCAGCACAGCTTGGGCGCCGTTGTAGCCGGGTATGCAGGTTATGCCGGGGCCGGGATGACAAGCAGAGCCGCACATGAATAGGTTCCCAATCGGTGTACTGTAATCGGAATAGCCTGGAACAGGCCGCCTGTTCCACATCTGGCTGGGTTTGATAAGGCCACTGGCGAAATCGCCTCCGGTGACGCCGAAAGTGCTTTCGAAATATTGCTGGGTAAGGACGACCTTATCCATGATAGCGCCACGGAAATTAGGGGCATATTTTGCGATCTGATCGATCGCCCGTTCGGCCATCACTGTGCTCAGTTCCTTGTGTTTGCCTGGTGGGACATCATAAGGGAAGTAATGTGAGAAAATGGTGCAGGTGTAATAGCCCGCGGGCGCCAGGCTGGGATCCATAACGCTGGGGAAGGCGCAATAGCTGACCGGTTCGTCAGGGACTTGGCCATGTCGGTACTGCTCCCAACAGCGCGCGAGATATTCCGGGGAGGGGATATAGGCCATGATCCAGCGGATGTTGCTCTCATTAGCAAAGGCGAGGTGACCCGTAAACTCGGGCAGCTCCTTAAGAGTCATGTGGATCTGAATATAGCCGTTCTGATATTCGATGTCTTTAACCGCATATACGAAGTCGGAAGGAAGTTGATCTTCGCCTACCAAACCGAGGAATGTCGTGCGGGCATCGAGACTCGAGAGCACCACCTCGGCGGTGATCCTTTCGCCGCTCCTAAGTTCCACACCAGTAATCTTTCCGTTGTCGATACAGAAGCGCTTAACAGGGGCTCCGTACTGGACCCTTCCGCCGTGGTCCTCCAGCGCTTTTACAATTGATTGTGAGAGAGCGCCTATGCCTCCTTTTGGAGTTCTGAAGTCGAATGCGTCGCCCAGTGTATAGTGGTATGCCAACGAGAGCCCACTTCCGGGTGTGAAAGGACCGGTGTGGGTTCCATCGATGGCCGATGCACACAGTGAGCCCTGGATGCAGCGATGCTTCTTCGGATCGGGGAAAAACTGGCGGAGCACGTCCATCGCACTACCGTAGACAGTCTTCAGAAGGATCTCCCTCGTCTCTGCATCCGGCGCCTCAGCGATCAGTGTATCGATCGAGCTAGGCGCCTTAAACAGTTCCTTATCTACAAGCTCCTTGTACTTTTGCAAGAAGTTGTATATTCCACCCAAGCCCTCTAAGGCACCTGGACCATGGTCTTTCGCCAGATGTTCCATTATCTCATTTGTATCGGTATAGCCGATCAAGGGGGTGTCCTCGGGTTCGCCGAAAGAACAGTACGAACTGCGAGGCCTGATAAGCTCCAGGCCGTACTTCTCGAGTTCGAGGCGCTGTATCATCTCAGCGCGAAAGACGAGCAGGGCCCACGCGCCCACGTTGTGCTTGAATCCATCAAACAGCTCTCTGGTCGCTGCCATGCCTCCAGCCCAGTTGTTCTTCTCAACGCACAGAACAGAGAGTCCATTCTTGGCTAGAACCGTTGCTGCTGTGAGTCCGTTATGGCCTGCTCCTACAACAATTGCATCGTATTGAGCCATTTCAAAACCCCTTTCTCAAAGTAATGCCCCGTGACGCGCGCATCTCCCGTTGCGATGTTAGAAAACCATAAGAAAGGCACACATTACATAATCATCTATCCCACTTACAGCGAGTTGGCCTTTCGCGGAACCATATATTCGGTTTGCAACTTCTTTAGAAAAATTCGTAGTCGAGTCTGGTATGCGAATAGAGTATCCCCCTCTCCCCCGGTTGTCAACCCATACAGCCTTGGAGATGGCTTGGCATCAGGTGACATTAAACACTTCGCTAGAATGTGTGGAGCACTAAGTAGTAGGCATGCTACATAATTCACAAAGGGCACTTTGAAGCTTGACCCTCTTCCCCTGAAGAAGTGGTGGGCTTGGGGGTGAGACAGGGGAAATGGCGGTGTAGGCTGAGCGCTGTGGCAAACTAGATCACAGGTCCGAGGGCCTATCGGGAGACTGAACTCTTTTAAAAGAGAAGTATGAATAGTTGAGATGCTATCCAGCGCCTCCCTCGTTGACTGAGAACCTATTTCGGAATACAATCTGAGCAGGGGGAATTATGGCCCATCGTTCAATGCACCCGAAAAACGGAGAGCTGGTAGAGGTTGGACGAATCCAGCTGTGGTTGCATACTCTTTACGCCAGATACGAGCCTTGGATCTTAAGGGTGCTGGATTTGACACTGCGCTTTTTCTTAAAGGTGAGGGGAAAGTTCATCCTGGTGGTATTGGCCCGGCTGCTGAACCGCTTCCTTCCCACGGGGGAGGTGGTTACCCTCGAGCAGGCGACGGACTTCATAGACACCATATCGGGTCTCGGGAACTCACAGATCGCTGTAGGCCCGTGCCGGTGCCAGGAAGCCCTGGGTAAAAGGAAGGGTACCTATGTAACAGACATGGTCATCATGTACGGCGCCGAGGCCTATAAAAAGGCTGACGAAGATTATACAGACCTGAGCCCCGAGGAGGCAAAGAAGCTCCTCCGCGAGCTTAATGAAGAGGGACGGATGCCGACCTTTTACGCCTGCATGGGCTCCGGGGGATGGGTGTTCGCCATATGCAGTTGCGAGAGTGAGATATGCTTCCCCTTCAGAGCCCATCAAGCGGCGGGAGGAGTACTCCACCCCGGACCGGACATAGTGGCTCTTGACCGCGAAAGCTGCACTGCGTGTGGTAAGTGCGTGGAGCGCTGCCACTTCGGCGCTAATAGCCTGACAAATCCGACTGCTGAGGTCGATCTCACCAAATGTTATGGCTGTGGGCTCTGCGTTTCCACCTGCTCTGGAGGGGCGAGGATGATGGTGAAAAGGGAGGGATACCGCAACCGGTACTACCCCATTGACCTGGTAAGCAAGGCATCTGCCCACTAGAGAGACCTTGTGACATCCACGAATCACCCTCTCTTTAAGTGAATTCCTTAAAGGTTGTTTGCCTCGTCATGGTAAGTTGCGTTTGCTACTGTTCCTCTTTAAAGTTGGAGAAGCCTCCCGCCAATCGTACAGACGCTTCACCGCACTGGCCTTGGTAATAGCGATGCTGGCTAGCAAAAGATCGCCATCTCGCATGGTGCGCAAAGGCTCCCGCTTAGAACTGTCCCCAACAGCCGGTGAGCCTTGTTGCAGGGCCTACCCCTGATCACATTAAGGATCGGGTTAAATCTATGATTTGACACATCCGAGTAATGAGCGTTAACATAAGTCCGAGCCCTTTCAAATGTGAAACGATGAATCACTGGAATTGATAGAATGGCAAAAAAATCTTCTATGATAACAAGGCCCTATGAGATTAGATGGCATGGACGAGGCGGTCAGGGGGCCATAACGGCTGCCAAGATAATAGCACACGCAGCCTACCTTAAAGGGTACCAGGGAGTAACCGCTGCGCCATCATTTGGCGCCGAGAGGAGAGGTGCCCCGGTAAGCGCATCAACCAGGATTTCCCCCCAACCAGTCATGGTCATGTCGCAGGTGGAAAAACCCGATGTGGTGGTAGTCCTAGACCACACCCTGCTGGAAGATCAGGATGTAACCGGCGGACTGGGCAGGGAAGGATGGCTGGTGGTGAATTCCCGGCAGAGTCCAGAAGAGCTCAAGGTTAACGGCGATTTCAACATCGCGACTGCTGATGCCACCAGTGTATGCCGAGAACTGGGGCTGGTAGTCGCCGGCCTCACAATGGTAAATACAGCCATACTGGGCGCGTTTGTCCGCGCTACCGAAATTGTTGACATGGCAAGCATAGAAAAGGTAATAAGGGAAAGGTTCTCCGACAACGCCGTAGATATCAATCTCGCCGCAATTATGAAGACCTATGAGATAACCATGTTGGAGAGAATGACGGGTAGCCTGGAGCATCAGCTCCAGGTATAACATTGGAGCAGATACTCCAATCTACCCCAGGGAAAGGATAAAACTGCAATTATGGGAACCAGGGGTTGTCAGCATATATGCGGTGAATCATCACCTTGTATTGGCGAAGGGGGGAGGACAGGCGAATGGCGCAGCTCGCGCCCGGTGATAGACCAGGAAAAGTGCACCCCGGCCAAGCGAAAAAAGCCAGCCTGCTTTATTTGCTGGCTCTATTGCCCGGATGCCCTTATCAGCAAAACCGTACCCGTCCGGATAAACCTTGAGTACTGCAAAGGGTGCGGAATATGCGCGCAGGTATGCCCGGCATACGCTATCACAATGGTAGATGAAGAGGAGTTCCATTCTGAAAAAGGTAGATAGAAAAGTAGACATACAGATACTCGATGGCAATCATGCCGCAGCCCACGGGGCAAAGCTCAGCCGTGTCCAGGTGATCGCTGCCTACCCAATTACACCCCAGTCACCGGTCACTGAAACGCTCTCTGAATTTGTAGAAGGAGGAGACCTCAATGCTGAGTATATTGCAGTCGAGAGTGAGCACAGCGCCCTCGCCGTTTGCACTTCGGCCTCTATCGTGGGGGCTAGAACCTTCACCGCCACCAGCTCACATGGTTTAGCCTATATGCACGAGATGCTGCACTGGACTGCGGGGACACGTCTTCCGGTGGTCCTCGCCTGCGTCAACCGTGCCATTGGAGCTCCCTGGAATGTACTCAATGACCAGCAGGACTCTATATCCCAACGGGATACCGGCTGGATACAAATATACGCTCGAAACAACCAGGAGATATTGGATTCGGTTATCCAGGCCTATAAGATTGCCGAGACAGTCTATGTACCGGTCATGGTTTGCTATGATGGTTATGTCTTATCTCATACTGAAATGCCGGTGGATGTCCCAATACAGGAGGACGTGGATAGATTTTTACCCCCCTACAAACCCCACACGATTCTGGACCCGGCCAATCCCAAGAACTATAACCTTGTAACCCTGGCAAATCCCAGGGTTAACGCTGAGGGCATGCTCTGCCACGGATATATGGAACTGAGGTATCTCCTCCAAGAGGCTTTGCAAAACTCAAGGGAAACGATAGGCAAGGTGGGTCAGGAATTCGGTAAATTATTCGGAAGAAGCTACGCCAATATGTTCTGGGAAGACAGGCTGGGTGATGCCGAGATAGTTATTGTAGCTATGGGCAGCCTGGCTTTGGAGGCAATAGTGGCCGCAAACATGCTTCGGGAAGAAGGCCACAAGGCAGGTGTCCTGGGTTTGAGAGTGTTCAGACCTTTCCCTAAAGTCGATTTAGTGAAGGCGCTGAGTAAATCCCGCCTTATCGTGGTTTTCGATAAGAATATCAGCTATGGCTCGGAAGGAGCCACCTGCTCGGAAATCAAATCAGCCCTCTACGGAAGTAGCCTAAATGCGGTAATAAGAAACTTTGTTGTCGGACTGGGTGGCCGTGATGTCAAAGCCAGAGAGATGGCAGACGCGGTTAAAAAGGCGCTGCCATCGCTGAAAGAAGGGGTTTTGAATAGCGAATATCCGGAATGGATATGTCATATTTGAGAGGGTTTACCCATTGATAACTAATGCAGTCAACCTGACCGAAACAGAATATCTACTGCCAGGCAACAGGACCTGCCCCGGCTGCGCCTTATCTCTCGCCTATCGTCATATTCTAAAAGCGCTGGGAGGGCAGGTTATTGTGACGGTGCCAGCCAGTTGCCTCACCGTACTGCACGGCATGTATCCAGTAACATCCGTAAATGTCCCCTGCGTGAACACGCCATTCGCCTCCACCGCTGCATCGGCTACAGGACTGGTTGCGGGGCTTAAAGCTTTGGGTAAAACGGGATTAACCGTATTGGCTATAGCCGGTGATGGGGGCACACACGATATAGGAATCCAGGCGTTGAGCGGCGCTGCTGAAAGACAGGAGGACTTCATCTATATCTGCTACGATAACGAAGGCTATATGAACACCGGTAATCAGCGCTCAGGCTCCACCCCGCTGGGCGCTATTTCAGGTACTACCCCTATTCTGGGAAAGCAGCAGAACCAGAAAGATATGACGGCTATAATGGAAGCGCATGGCATCCCCTATGTTGCTACCGCAAATGCTTCCTATCCCCTGGACCTTTACGAAAAGGTCAGGAAAGCAAAGGCAATAGAGGGAACCAGGTTCATACATGTATTCACACCCTGCCCCCCGGGATGGGGCTTCCCCTTCAGTGACACCATCAAGATCGGCGAGCTTGCTGTGCAGACCGGATGGGTCGTACTCTATGAGGTTGAGGGCGGCATTTTCCGCCTAACCTCGGCTAGTGAATCCATTGCCCGAAAGGGTAATCTAAGGCCGGTGAGAGAATTTCTCATGGAACAGGGAAGGTTCAAGAACATTACCCAAGGGCAGATCGATGAACTGCAGGACCGGGTAAATGCCCGGTGGAGCCGTTGCCTGGACCGGGCAGCCAATTTATAGAAGGCCCTCGCTCACCAAACATCGCAAGGGAAGGAATAGGAAAAATACTGACGGATAGCTCGTCCGGTTTGACAGAGAGAAGATCTAGGCAATAGAGAGGAATAGGTAGATGTTGTGATGGCGACCATGTTGTGAAACTTACGTGCTTGCAGTGCGTGTTGACTTCCATCCCCGCGGGTGCTACACTGAGCGCCAGCCACCAGGCGGCAGAGATAACCGCCTGAAGGCAAAGGTCAGAGAAAGGAGAGAGAGCCATGGCACTGAAATTCCCGTCCGATGAATGGGCCAAGGAATACGCCCGCCAACTCAACGCCAGCGAGGCCTACGAGAGGGCGGCCAAGGACTGGGAGGGGGACTTCATCTTCACCGTTGAGGCTGACGCCACCCTTCCCGAGACCGCCTATCTCTTCGTCGGCCTCAATCACGGCAAGTGTACCGATACTGCGCTAGTCGCCAGCGAGGACGAGCGGGAGTCACAGTTCATCATCCGCGCCTCAGCTACCAACTGGCGCAAGGTCATCGAAGGGAAGCTGGACCCTATCCCGGGAATGATGACGCGCAAATTGAAGTTGAAGGGTGACATGATGAAGGTCATGCGCTACCCAAAGGCAGCCAAGGAGATGGTCAACTGTGTCTCGCGCGTACCCACCGACTTCGGTGACTGACAGCAAGTACGGGCATAACTAGCAATTCGCCCTTCGTTATCTATCATCAATCTTTAGTCAGTCGTCTTCGATCGTTTATCAGAGGGAGGCTAACGAGATGTGGAACTTCGTCTCACCGCGAATCGTCTTCGGTGAGGATGCGCTGGATGTCCTTGATGAGCTGGAGGGCCGGCGCGCCCTCGTTGTCACCGACGCCACAATGGTCCAGCTGGGTCTGGTGGACAGGGTGAAGGCTCATCTGGACAGCGCCGGTATCGAAGTACATATATTCGATGAGGTCGAGCCTGAACCCAGCGTGCAGACGGTGCGACGCGGGGCACAGGTAGCCCTGGAGGTCGAACCTGACTGGATCGTCGGCCTGGGTGGAGGCTCGCCAATGGATGCCGCCAAGGCCATCTGGGTGCTATACGAGCAGCCCGACATGGAGCCAGCCGCCATCAGCCCCATCATGGAGCTTCGCCTGCGCCAGAAAGCGCGCCTGATCACCATCCCCACCACCAGCGGCACTGGGGCCGAGGCCACCTGGGGCATCGTGCTGACCGACACCGAAGGGCAGCGCAAGATGGGGCTGGGCCATCCAGAGAACCACGCCGATATCGCTATCGTCGACCCGGAGATGGCGAAAGGGATGCCTCCCCAGTTGACCGCCGACACCGGCCTGGATGCGCTGACCCACGCCGTAGAAGGCTACACCTGCACCTGGCACACCGACATCACCGATGGCCTGTGCCTCAACACTACTCGCCTCGTATTTCAGTACCTACCACGTGCGGTTAAGGACGGTTCTGACATGGAGGCACGGGAGAGGATGCACAACGCCGCCACCTGCGCCGGCCTGGGCTTCGGAAATGCCATGGCCTCAATGGCTCACGCTATGGGGCACGTGCTGGGCGCGGTATTCCACGTGCACCACGGTCGCGCCGTCGTTCTCTTCCTCCCCTATACCATCGAGTTCGCCGCCAGCGAAGAGCCGGAGCGGTTCGCCGAACTGGCCGCCTTCATCGGCTGCTCCAACGAGGGAGGCAAGAAGGCAGCTCGGTCGCTAGCTACGCACATCCGTGACCTGTGCCAGAAGGTGGGCAATCCCACCAGCGTCGCCGAAGCGGGCATCGAGCGCGAGGCTTACGAGGCACAGGTGGATAAAATGGTGGACGACGCTTTCAACGACACGCAAATAATCACCGCCGTACGTACCCCCTCCTACGAGGAACTGCGCCAGCTTTTCCTCTACGCCTACGATGGCCGGTCGGTGGACTTCTAGATGTTTCGGTAGGGGCGCAGCATGCTGCGCCCCTACATTGCTATAATTATAATAAGTAAAAGTAATGGAGGTAAAAATGTTTGGAGGCCATGGGAAAATTCTAAGGGTCAATTTATCGGAGTCCAAAGTTTCAGAAGAGGAAATTCCTCAAGATCTGTTTGACAAGTTCTTAACTGGTGCCGGTCTGGCAACCCATTATCTCTATCACGAGGTTCCCAAGGGGGCAGACCCGTTAGGCCCTGAAAGTGAGCTTATCTTTATGAGTGGAACACTAACAGGAGCTCAGGCTCCCAGCACTGGGAGATACAACTTGGTTTTCAAATCGCCGTTAACCGGTATTTGGGCACAATCAAATGTAGGCGGCTTTTGGGGGGTGGACTTTAAGAGAACAGGTTTTGACGGAATCATTTTTCAGGGCATCTCACCAAAACCTGTTTACCTTGTAATTGAGGAAGGTGGAGCTGAGCTTAGAGATGCGAAGCACTTGTGGGGTGAAAGCGTTTCTCAAACTACACTTCAGATAAAGAAAGAGCAAGGGGACAAGTTTAATGTTGCCTGTATTGGAATCGCCGGAGAGAATCAAGTTAGATATGCCAGCACTATCAGCGACCTCCACCGAGCAGCAGGAAGGTGCGGCGGTGGAGCTGTAATGGGCTCGAAGCGATTGAAAGCTATCGCTGTGTATGGGAAAAAGCCAGTCAAGTTGGCAGATGCGACTGCTTTTGCCAAGGTAGCAAGGAGACAGTTTGAGCTGGTTGATGAGTCTCTGCTGAAAGTAGCATTGGAGACATTCGGCACTACCGCTGTTATTGATATGGTAAATGAAAAGGGTGGATTTCCTACAAGAAACTGGCAAACCGGTGTCTTTCCAAACTTAGAGGAAATAAACGCGGAAGCCCTCAGTGAAAAGGTTCTCGTAGAGTCCTTGGGATGCTTTGCTTGCCCCATCAAGTGTGGAAGACGAAGTGAAATCAGAAAGGGGAAATATGAAGGCACCAAGGGAGAAGGACCGGAGTACGAAAGCGTTGGAACCCTCGGTGGTCAGTGCCAGGTCACTGATATGGAAGCAATTACAAAGGCGCATTACCTGTGCGATGATTATGGCCTGGATACGATCTCGACCGGAGCTACGATTGCTTTCGCTATGGAATGCTACGAGAGGGGAATACTGACCAAATCGGATACAGATGGATTGGAGCTCAAATTTGGTGACGCTGACATTGTGGTAGAGCTGGTACACAAGATAGCCAAAAGAGAGGGTATCGGTGATCTCCTGGCTGAGGGAACGCGGAGGATGTCCCAAAAGTTGGGCAAGGGAAGTGAAAAATTTGCCATGCATGTTAAGGGCCTGGAGCTCCCAGCCTACGATTCCAGGGCGGTTCAGATAACCGGGCTAGCATACGCCGTTGCGAACAGGGGTGGTGACCATGTTACAGCCTATATACAAGGGCCGAGCTTTTTTGATATTCCATTCCTTTGCATCCCAGATAGCAAGATTGAGGATGCACTTGTGGCCGATCCTAGTGAGGTTCACATTTTAGTGGATCTAGAGAATGTCATGACTGCGCTCGATACACTAGGAGCATGCAAATTTATGGGATTCTGTGTAGATTCAGATGAATGGGTTGAGCTGGTGGAACACTGTCTCGGTCGGAAATTCACGTATGAGGATATGGTGAAGCTTGGTGAGAGGGCCTACAACCTTGCCCGTGTCTTCAGTGTACGAGAGGGGCTGACCAGAGCTGATGATACGCTACCTCCTCGGTTGTTAGAGGACCCACTGCCCGATGGCCCAGCCAAAGGTAAGGTTAATGAGAATTTAACCGAGATGCTGGATAAATACTATGAGCTACGTGGATGGGATAAAGCGACGGGGAAACCCACCCCCGCAAAATTAGAAGAATTAGGGTTAGAAGAGTATATCCCTGACATCTGGGAGAACTAGAAGGGAAGTGCCGTGGTAGAGAAGATAAAGGGAAGTGATAAGCCTTGGCTTAAGAACTATAAGCTCGGGCCGTATCCGTTGAAGAAGACTCTGGAGCCGTATCCCAAAATTCCGGTGTATACGTTCTTGGATGAGTCAGCGGAGGCATATCCTAATCAGATTGCCATTGACTACCTCGGAAATAAAATAAGATACAGCGAACTGAGGGAATATGTAGACCGGCTGGCAAATGCCCTTGCAGGGTTAGGGATAAAGAAGGGTGATAAAGTAGCAACAATTCTCCCTAATTGCCCACAATGTATCATATCTGATTTTGCCGTATCGAAAGCGGGTGCTACCCTTGTTCCCTGTAGTACACTTCACAAGGTTCTTGACCTGGAATACGAGATAGGCGAATCAGGGGCAGAGACAGTGATTTGCTCAGATGAGGCTCTTAGTCTGGTTAATTCAATAAAAGATAAAACAAAGCTCAGGAACATAATCGTTACATCACCCATGGATTACTCCACACAGGAGCCCGAAGTAAAAGAAGTACCTGGTGCCTATCAGTTCAAAGACCTAATGGCAGAGCATGAACCAAAGCCTCCTCAGGTTGACATCGATCCGGTGGAGGACTTAGCCTATCTTTCCTTTACTGGAGGTGCCACGGGAGTACCAAAAGGTGTGATGATAACCCATTACAGTAGGGCCTGCAATATTAAGCAAATGACATGGATGCTTGAGCCTTTGTGGCGAGGGATTAAGGGAAAGGCTGCCGCGGAAGTAGTTGTTCCCCTATTCCACGCATACGGACATATGGCGGTGCTATGCTGCATTGCTTTAGGACTGCGAATATTCTTGGTTTCCGACCCTAGGGATACCGATCAAATCATAACCATTATGAAAGAACATCGCCCCCTGGTAATTTTCGTTGTTCCTACTCATCTAATGAAGATAGCCGAGAAAAAAGTGGGAAGATTGCCAGTTTTGCTCATGTCAGCTGCAGCGCCACTTCCAGAGGGAGTTTTTGAAACCATCAAGAAGGAAATTATGATGCCGGTAACGGAAGGCTACGGGCTAACCGAGTGTGGCCCTCTAACTCATGCAAATCTTACTACTTTTTCCAAAATCACCGGTTTCGCTGCCAAGGAGACGCTGGGCATAGGGCTGCCAGTGCCTGATACGGAGGTGAAAATAGTGGACCTGGACACAGGTGAGGAGCTTGGCGCAGGTGAAAGCGGCGAAATATTAATTCGTGGCCCACAGACTATGAAGGGATACTGGCCTACTCCTGGCAGCGGACTGGATAATGGTTGGCTTCATACTGGCGACATCGGAAGAATGGATGAGAACGGGTACTTTGTCCTTGAAGATCGGATCAAGGATATGGCAAATATCTCAGGATACAAAGTCTACACTACGGAAGTTGACGAAGTATTATTTAAATACCCCGGAGTGGCTATGGCTGCAGCAGTGGGCATTCCCGATCCCGAACGCCCGGGAAGCGAGAGGATAAAGGTTTTCATAAAACCAAAGGAGGAATACAAAGGCAAGCTGATTGCTGATGAGATTATCGCGTATTGCAAGGATAAGCTTCCAGCCATTGCCGTTCCTAAATCTGTAGAGTTCAGAGATGATCTACCGTTAACTGTAACGGAGAAAATATTCAAAAGGGTATTGAGAGAGGAAGAGATCCAGAAAATGAAGGAGCAAGGATTACTCATATAGGCGGAAGACCTGACGACGCTGGGCGAGCGCATCGTCACGCTTAAGCGAATGCTAAACCTGCGCCGTGGGCTGACCCGTGCCGACGATAACCTGCCCGACCTACTGCTCAAGCCGTTGAGCGATGGCGGGACCGAGGGAACGGTTCCCGATGTTAAGGCGCTTCTCTCCGGCGGCTACGCCGAGTACGGCTGGGACCCGGAGACCGGCCGGCCTACGCGGGAGATGCTTAAAGAGCTGGGTCTGGCCAAATTGTTATACAAGTAGGGAGAATTGATGGCTCATTATAGAGTAAAGGATGCAGAGCTGGTAGAGGCTAGAGCAATTCAAATATGGCTACAGAGCCTCTGGGCAAGAACCGTGGAATTGGCTGTATGGGTAATCGACAGGCTCCTTATAGGTCAAACGTGTTTCTCCGAATATCAGCGCCTCCTTATCGGGAAACTTGCGGCTATTACGGGCCATCATTTCTCCCAGAAGGAGTCTCCTCCCCAGGGCTTTCTCTATCGCTTGTTTGTACTTCATGATCGTCCTACTCTTCAAACCTAAGATCGCTACCGAGGTTGTCAGATGATTAGGTCAGCATCACAACCAATGTGTTATACCTGTGGCGAGATCCCCTGCTGACGGTAAAGCCCCTAGGCTGCCTCCGGCACCCCATCTGACTACCCCCGGGGCAGTCCCAATCCTATGGTGGCGATGAGATTACGCTGGATCTCGTTGGTCCCCCCACCGATGCCCAGGCCCAGCGCGCCCAGGCACAAGCTTTTTATCGCCCCCTTAAGCGGCGCCCACGTAGAAGACTTGTCCAGTTGCCCGTAAAGGCCCAGCATCTCCATGGCGATGTGGGCCAGTCGCCGGGTGAGCTCGGCGGTATGGAGATAAGACACGGAGGTCTCATATGCGGGGATCATTCCCCGGGTCTGCATCCACACCACGCGATAGCAGAGCAGGCGACAGACCTCATTCTCCAACGCCATTTCCGCCAGCTTGTGCCGGACTAGCGGGTTATCGGCCAATACCCCCCCTTCCCCGGGCGTCTCCCTGGCATAGCTGACCAGTTTCTCGATTAAACGGCGGTTTGCCGCAGGAATGTAGACCACGGAGCGTTCGAAGTTGAGCGCAGCGATCAGGGTGTACCAGCCACGGTTCTTCTCCCCCACCATATTCTCTTTGGGAACGCGGACATTGTCGAAGAAGACCTCATTGAATTCGTGAAACCCCAGCATGTTTACCAGCGGGCGCACGGTGATGCCTGGTGTCTTCATGTCGACGACGAACATGCTAATCCCCTTGTGTTTGGGAGCATCGCGGTCAGTCCTGGTAGCCATCCAGCAGTAGTCGGCACGATGAGCCAGGCTGGTGAATATCTTCTGGCCATTAATGATGTAATGGTCGCCATCCTCCACCGCCAGGGTTTGAACCGCCGCCAGATCTGAGCCGGCCTCTGGCTCGCTGTAGCCCAGGCAAAAGACCAGTTTCCCCCGACCGATCCCCCCTACATACCTCTCCTTCTGTTCATCGGTGCCGAAAAGAAGGATGGTGGGACCCACCCAGCCCGCAGCCAAGACATCGCTCAGCATTGCGGGTGCTCCAGCATATGCCTTCTCCTCGCCGAGTATAGCCTGCTCCATAGGGGTAGCGTCTATTCCGCCATATCGCGATGGATATCCCGGGGCCAGCCATCCCTTTGCAGCCAGCTTTCGCTCGAAATCCCGGGCAATGGCCCAGATCTCGTCATTATCCTCCCACAAGGCGACCCCCATCTCAATCCATCTGGCCGGGATCTCCTTCTTCAGCCAATCCCTAACCTCCTGCCGTAAGGCCTCCTGCTCCTGGGTAAATCTGAAGTCCAACTCACTACCCCTTTCTGCAGCCGATCATACACATCTTATTTTAGGGAATCATAAGGAGCACTCGCTCCTCTCACGCCTGAACCTGGGCTGCGGGAAATCACATCAACTCTATTTCCTTCAAGTCGGGTGCTATGATGAGCTTAGGCTCGGTCAGCTCCTGAATCTCCTCGGCGGTCCACCCCGGGGATACCTCCTTTAGCACCAGTCCTTTGTCGGTGACCTCGATAACCGCCAGGTCGGTTACGATCATGTCAACACACTGCTGAGCGGTAAGCTCATAGCTGCATTTCCGCACAATCTTGGGCTTGCCATCTTTAGTGGTGTGCTCGGTGACCACAATCAGCTTTTTGGCACCGACGGCCAGGTCCATCGCCCCACCGATACTGCCAATACCCCGCTCGGGGAGCAGCCAGTTGGCAAGATCACCCTTCTCCGATACCTGCATTACCCCCAGAACGCACAGGTCGATGTGCCCTCCCCTGATCATGGCGAAGGACTCATCATGGGCGAACAAGGACATCCCCGGCTTTGGGGTTACCATTTGCCCCCCTGCATTGACCAGATCCAGGTCCGCCTCCTCGGGAGTGGCATTGGGACCGAAGTTAAGGGCGCCGTTCTCCGTTTGATAGAGGATCTCCTTATCCGGCGAGGGGTAGTTGGCACAAAGGGTCGGAATACCGATACCCAGGTTCACCACCATTCCATCCTCAAACTCCTTAGCTACCCGAAAGGCCATGGTCTCTCTGCTTAACTTCTGTTTCTCAGCCATGATGCCTCCTATTTCTGGAGCTGTTCTTCCTTGCTTATCTTCTGAATGATTTGGGTTCTACCCGCCTCGGGCCTTACTGCCACCCTGTCGACATATAGGGCGGGGGTAACCACGCTCTCGGGGTCTAGTTCTCCCAACTCGACAACCTCGTCCACCTCGGCAATGGTGACCTTCGCCGCACCGGCCATTGTGGCGTTGAAGGTCCTGGAGGTGCCTCGATAGATCAGATTTCCCAGCCTATCCGCTTTATATGCCCTGATCAGAGCAAAATCAGCCTTTATCGGATACTCGAGGACATGCTTCCTGCCGTCAATAACCTTAACTTCCTTCCCTTTTTCAACAATGGTCCCCGGGCCCACCGGGCAATAGAAGGCCCCAATGCCAGCTTTAGCAGCCCTTATCCGCTCCGCCAGGGTCCCCTGGGGCACTATCTCAATCTCCACCTCGCTGGCGCGAAGCTGCTTCTCAAAGGGAGATACCAATAGTGGCGAGGCAAGCACGGGGAATGCTGCAATTGCTTTCTTTATCTGTCGGTTATCCGCCAGTTGTCCACCGTCATACCACCAATCAGGCGCCTTCGTGAACATGGCCACAACCTGCATTAGTTCTTTTCCGAAACCGACATTATTACATACAATAGTTAAATCTTTCGCGCCGTGCCTGCCCAGGGCTTCCATAAGGTAGCTCGGGCAACCCCCGGGTGTACCAAAACCACCAAGCAGAACGGTAGCGCCATCAAAAAAATCCTTCACTGCCTCATCAAAGCTATCGACAACTTTGTTAATAGCCATTTCGCGCTTCTCCTTTCGCTATCGGAATCCCCCCGCTCAAGCAGGTTTGAAACACCTTATATCTGCCAGTTCCCCTTTTGTCTCCTCTCGCCACTGGACCTCAACTTTGAGCCCTTCGGTTACATCCCGGGGTTTAATCCCTTCAAGGGGCATGAAGATCGTTGAATCTGCATTCTCCAACTTTATTGCCCCGATTATCCCGGGTTCCTCTAAATCTTGAAAATTCCCCTGACCATCTAATTCGACATACGCTGTTGTATAGCCAACCAGGGTACCTTTTCCAGATAAATTTATCAGGTTTTCCTCTCCAATTTTGGTGTAACATTTTCCGCATCTCGACCTTGGGGGTACATAAGTGTATCCACATTCGGGACATTTTGCTCCCAGGATTTTTCTATTGGCAAGTTCTTTGATAAATCTCTGCATCTGGAAGCCTGTTGACCAGTTAAAGCCAGCAGCAAATGGCAAGGCCTTTACCTCAACTATCTCAGATTTACTTTTCATGGTTTCTATCCCTCCCCCTGTAATTGATAATGATATCCATTATTTATTAAACAGGTTCAACACCTTCAAAATCGCTGAGTGCACCTTGTGGCTCTTTCACCCAAAGGACTTTAACCCTCATGCCTATGTGAACAGCCTTTGGGTCCACGTTTAGCAATATTGTATCAGTATTAGAGTCTGACCCATCGAACTTAACAAAGACCGGAATAACCACCTCACCCTCCTTTATTAAGCCCGTTTCTACAGGATCCATTCCCAGGACCCTCAATTTTCCTTTCTCCATGGGGGGACTGACTATGAAGCAGGTAATAGTCCCCCTATTACTAACGATCTTTCGTCGGTCCATTATCCGGTGACATCTTCCGCACAGGTTTCTGGGCGGCACAATTACCTTTCCACAGCCGGGGCAGAATGAGCCGATTAATTTCTTCTGCTTAAGCCCCTTAACATATTCTTCCAGGAGTCTGGAACCCTTATAGTGATAGGAACCTACATTCCATGTACCCTCCACACTGATTGTTGTCGGTCTTTCTTCCTTTACATATCCCATCTTCTTTACCTCCCGGGGGAATCCCCTAAAACTGTCACTGTGATATAATTGGTTACGCCCCCCCATCCATGGGCAACGGCATTGCTGACTTTTCTCGGGACCTGATGCTCTTCTGCCTTTCCCATTATCTGCAGGGCGCACTCAAGAATGCGCTGCAGGGCAGTGGATCCAATGGCGTTGGTGGCATTGACGCCACCTGAGGGATCCAGGGGCATTCTGCCGTCAATATCGGTCTCACCTTTTTCAAGAGCCATCCATGCCGTGCCTTCATCGAACAAGCCCAATCTTTCAGCAAATATCAACTCCTGACTTGGAAATGGCTGATATACCTCTGCTACGTCAATCTCTTTTTTGGGGTCCTTTATTCCTGCCATCTTATATGCCTTGGTTGCTGACATCCAGCATCCCTTTTGTTCAGAGGGATCAAGTACTCCAACGCCACCGAAATTTTCACTCTGTAACTGGTTTTCCTCGTCCGAATAGGCGGCGAGTCCCTTGAACCAGGCTGGTTGCCTGGCTTTTTTTCTTGCCAGGTTTTCTTCAGCCACGACAATGGCTGAGGCACCATCGCTTGCCGGGCAGATATGTCCATACCTGAAGGGATATGCAACCATCTCGGTCCTGGCAATATCCTCTGGAGTGCAGCCTGGCCACTGAAGATGTGCATATTTGTTCCTGGCAGCATTGCGCCTTGCCTTTGCCGCTACCATATCAAAGTGTTCGATGCTGCACCCGGATCTATGCATATAAAACACTGCCTGATAGACGGCAACACCAGCCGCCGCTCCTACCGCCGAGGTGGCGACTAGGTTCTTGAGACTCAACCCATAACTGAAGGCGTGGAAAACATTGCCCAGTGCTACATGCAGAAGCCCGGTCGTGGCACCGGCCTCTTTGCTATCTGAATGTTTTTCCCAGGCAACAGCTACAGCTACATCGTGAAGTCCCGAGGCAACAGTATAATAAGCACCCTGTCCAACCGATCCCCCGGTCGTCCCGCCAGTGGCGATCCTGATGACAGATTTCCCCGCGGCACCAATCCAATCTCCGAGCCATTGTTCTGGCTGGGCAATACCACCGAATCCCTGCATATTGCCAACAACAAAGGCGTCCACCTCCCGCAGACTGACCTGGGCGTCTTCCAGCGCATTATAGACCGCTTCTGATACCATTTCAGCGACGTTAACATCTCTTCGCTTGCTCGAATGTTTGGTTTGTCCACAACCGATTATTGCGACATTCCTCCTCATGATCCGTTGCCTCCCAATATAAAAATCGTATTCTTCTGGGCACAAATCCCGAATTGTCCATGGGCAAGAGCCCTGCGGACACCGGGCACCTGATACCCACCTGCTTCACCCCTTATCTGCTTTGCCGCTTCTATTACTCTTATCAACCCGGTAGCACAGACAGGGTCAGCACCCAGTGCCCCACCACTAGGATTCACTGGCATCTCACCATCTCGGCGAGTTGTGCCCCTTTCAACCAAGTTTTTCCCTTGACCCTCCTGGCATAGACCTAGGGCTTCGTAAATCATTAATTCTTCGTGAGCGAATTTCTCCGAAACCTCGGCAACATCCAGCTCGGAAAAGGGCTCCTTTACACCGGCCATCTTGTAGGCTGTTCTGGCGGCCGTCTGGAGGGAATCAAGGTTCTGGATATTTCTGTCCCGAAGATAGGAGTCCTGGCAACTACCGACCCCTTCTATCCACACTGGTTTGTCAGTGATCTCCTTGGCCCTCTCCTCAGAGGCAATTATTAAAGCACATGCCCCGTCGCTGATGGGGGACATCGTCAGCTCCCTGATGGGATCGTAAAATACTTTTGAACTCATCACCTCTTCCACACTCACGTCTGGCATCTTTCTGTGTGCACAAGGATTCTTAGCAGCATTGGTAATGTTCTTGACGGCTGCCATTGCCAGATGCTCTTCCGACACCCTGTACCTGTTCATATACATTCTCGCCTGAAGAGCGGCAGCCGCTATATCATTGAGCACACCTATCTGCCGATCAAATAATGGATCAAGTGTGTAAAAGGTTACTTGATGGGGATTGAAAGTCGAGCCCTGTGTATGTGCCTCTATCAGGGCTACATCATGTGTGCCGGCAAGGATTCTCATCAAAGCATAATAGAGCGCAAAAGTCCCGTCCTCCTCTACCTTTGATTCATCCTTCAGAAAAGCTCCAACGGCCATGCTGAGAAAGACATTTGAAATTGTCCTTCCATCCAGAAAATCCGTAGAGGCGGTGATCACGGTATCCAGATCCTCTCTCAGGATGCCGGCATGGTGCAAAGCCTCTTTACAGACTTCAAAGACCATGTCCTCTCTGGTTTTTTGCATATTATGCTGATGATGAGATTGAGCATAGCCAACTATTGCCACTCTTCTGAGCATTTTTCCCTCCTTTTAGTCCAAGAAATCCACACTCTGCCTTAGCTGACATTATCCATTTTAACTAGCTTCAGGGGACACCATAATATATCTATATCGCCTGGCTGTCAAGCAGGCTAGTGGGCCACCGGGCAACATTGCGCAACCCGCTAGAATGTGCAATTGGATATATGTAAGAAGAGGCTGAATATCTGAAGCCTTCACCTGTTCACAAAGATGGCTGACACACGAAAGGAGATGAATGGGTTACAGACAAAACGGGAGAAGGGAGACGATGGGCCACCACGCTGTACGCAGACAAAGCTCGATAATAGCAAGATCCCACGGAGTATTATTACGATAAGGTCTTATTGTCCACCGGGGCTAGGCCAGTGAGCGGCCTGCTGTAATCGACCTGTATAGCTGGGGGCTATACCGCTCTCCCCCTACTTGACAACAGCACTGTCCAGTGTTATTCTAAGCCCCCTCAACACTTGCATTTGCGACTGAGCGGGTGTGTTGTGGGCTTGAAAGCATTGGGCGGTATCGATGAAGACATGCTGGGCCTATGGGCATACGGAGAATGTCCTGGGTAGAGTAGTTTCACCTAAAAATCCTTGAAAAGGGGGTGACTATAGCGGATATGACAGGAGAGCGGGCAGGATTAGAGTGAATTAAGGAGGTTTATAGAGATGAATAGAGCGATGAAAGGGGCCATTATCCTGTTACTTGCCTCTCTAATAATGGCGGGAGTGAGTTGCTGTCCGTCGGAAGAAGCAAACGAGATAAAGATAGGCGTAATCGGCCCGATGGATTACATACAGGGCGAACACCACTGGGCCGGAGCTCAGATGGCAGCCGAGGAGATAAATGATGCAGGCGGCATAATGCTAGGAAACGAGACGTACCAGATAAAACTGGTCAAGGCTGACTCCAATGAAATAATCAGCCCTACAGATGCCGTCCTTGCAATGGAGAAGCTGATAACCGTTGACAAGGTGGACTTCGTAGTTGGTGGCTTCAGGAGTGAGTCAGTAATTGCGATGCAAGAGACAGCCATGGAGAACGAAATGATTTTCCTCGGTTGCGGTGCCAGCGACAACTTGCTTTGCGAAAATGTGGCCGAGGATTATGAAACGTACAAGTACTGGTTCAGGGTCAGCCCGGTAAATGGCAAATACCTTACTACGATCAGCTTCATGCTTGCAGGAATGGTGGCCCAGGAAATCGGTTCGCTTGGGGTGGCGCCAAAGGTGGCCATATTGGCCGAGAATAATGTGTGGGCAAATCCTCTGGTTGATGCTGCTGAAGCGACCTTTCCCGGCATGGGCATGGAGGTCGTTAAGACATTGCGGCCCTCCCAGATGGCTACCGACGTAACGGCTGAACTGACGGCCATAGAGCTTGCCGGAGCCAACATGATCTACACTGCAGTCTCCGGGCCGCTGGGGGTTGCCTACACAACTCAATGGGGCCAGATGGAAATCCCGGCGGCCTCGGTGGGGATCAACGTTGAAGCCCAGAAGGGGAATTTCCTGGATGTAACCAGCGGAGATGGCGCGTATGAGACGACTTTGAATACCTACGCCCGGGTCGAGATCACCGATGAAACCATACCCTTCTACGACAGCTTCGTAGACAGGTTTGAAGAGGTTCCCATATATACTGCGGGCACCTATGAAGCGCTATACATACTGAAGGCAGCTATTGAAAGTGCGGATACACTGGATGCCGATGCCGTTGTTACTGCACTTGAAGCTACCGATCTCATTGGACCCGCCGGCAGACTAGTGTACATGGGGACAGATACAGCGACTCCTCACGATATAACCTGGGGTCCCGGTTATGTAACCGGCCTCGGCGTCCAGTGGCAGGATGGGGTGCTGGAGTGCGTTTGGCCTAATGCTGGGGGATCACTGGGAGCATTAGAGTACGAGGGCACCGTAGATTACATACTGCCGCCGTGGGTACTGACGGCATTGACCGAATAATGCTTCAGCCCGTTCGCGGTAGATATCTACGATTTTAACCTTCGTCACAGGTTGACGTATGGAGTTAAGCGGGGTATACCCCCTCGGCTGGGCATGTGCCTTTAGAGGGGGTATATTCCTGTATTTATTGACGGGACTTAAGTGAGCCATGATAGAGGGCATTATAATCACTGGACTGCTGAGCGGCGGCGTGTATGCTCTTTTAGCGGTTGGTTTCTCCCTCATTTTCGGGTCAGCCCGTATCATCAATCTGGCCCACACCGCATTTTACATGATGGCCGCCTATTTGATATTTACCTTTGCAAGTCTCCTTGGCTTAAATCTCCTCTTATCCGTCATTCTCTCTATAGTAGCTGTAACTATCATAGGAGTACTTACCTATAATCTGGTCATTGACCGCGTACGTGGGCATGAGACCACGGCATTGATAGTGACCCTAGCCCTGGCCATCATTATTCAGGAGGTCATGCTCACGCCGTGGACATTTGGTGGTCACTTTTTGAGGGTTCCCAGCTTGGTTTCAGGATACACGACGATACTGGGGATCAGGATTACCTATCAATACATATTAACATTTGGGATGGTTCTGATCATCCTTTTGGGTACATGGGCTCTGTTGATGAAAACCAAGCTGGGAATCGCTATTAGATCCACAGCTCAGGATAGAGAAGTTGCCAATCTGATGGGGATAAACGTGGCCAGAACAGGAATGATAACCATGGCCATATCGGTGGCGCTGGCGGCCGTCGCTGGCGCACTGGTGGCTCCCTTAGCCATTTTGTCGCCCCATATGTGGATGCACCCGTTGGTGATGGTCATGGCCATTGTCGTCCTCGGAGGGTTGGGGAGCATCAAGGGGAGTTTGGTAGGGGCCTTTATCCTGGGGTTTTCCGAGACCCTGGTTGTTTTCTTAGTTCCTTCAGGTGCCTTTTTGAAGGGGGCTGTGGCGCTGGCGATTATGTTAGCCGTCATCATGATAAGGCCTGAAGGCCTGTTTGGTGTAGCCTTTGAGGAAGAAAGGTGATGAGCATTATAAGCGCCTACATCGGTAGGGTATATAAAGGGTTGAGAGGGGAGATACTGGTCCTTCCCAGCAGAACAATAGTTTTGCTTTTCTGTTTGACACTATTATTGCTACCCCTGATAACAGCGCATCCGTACTATCTTGGCATCTTGTTTATGGCGAGCATATTTGCCATCTTAGCTGCTAGCTGGGATCTACTATCTGGCTACACTGGCCAGATGAATTTTGGCCATGCCCTCTTCTTCGGGGTTGCTGCCTACACAGCTGCCCTTCTAAATCTACACTTCGGTTTAGCCCCGTGGCTAACTATACCTCTTGGGGCGCTTGCTGCGGTACTGGCGGGACTTGTTATCGGTGTGCCCTGCCTCAGGTTGAGGGGAACTTACCTGGCCCTTGCCACCCTGGCCTTTCCCTTAATCCTGATCGCAGTTGTTCTCGCCATTCCGAATATCACTGGTGGTGAGTTGGGCGTTTCCGGCATAGACCCCCTCTCCGGCTCGCGGACGATCGATTACTATATCGCGGTCACCCTCATGATCGGACTGGGATTCGTTATGTGGAAGATCACCGCTTCCAAGACCGGCATCATTTTTCACGCCATACGGGAAGATGAGGTCGCTGCCAGGGCATCCGGAGTAAATACAACCAGATATAAATTGTTGGCCTTCTGTCTGAGCGGACTTTTTGCCGGGATCGCCGGGGGTCTCTATGTCCATTATATGAAGGTTGCTGGTCCATCGACATTGGAACTCCTGCTATCGTTTCAGGTCGTCATATGGGCGATTTTTGGAGGTATCGCCACCATCTATGGACCAATAGCCGGGGTCTTCATCATCTATATCCCTTATACTACGATTATGAGTTCCCTGCCCGTTGTGTCCGAGATACGAATGTTGCTCGTTGCCATCATAATAGTGCTTGTCATGCTGTTTATGCCTGAGGGACTCACCACCTGGGTGCGGGATAAGATCGAAAAGGTATGCCCCAGATGCAAGATGCGGAACATAGCCACCCGTAAGTCATGCCGGGTATGTACGGCGGATTTAGGTTAGGAATAATAAAGCTATAAGCCCAGGTATGTCTTTCTGATGGTCTCGTCCTTGAGTAATTCCTCGCTTGTTCCTTCGGCGATCACCCTTCCGTGAGAAAGAACATAGTTCCTGCTGGCTAATTGAAACGCCGAACTGACGTCCTGCTCAACCAGGAGCATGGCAATCCCCGAACTTTTAATCTGCTTCATACGCTCAAACAATTCCTGTTTCAGCCTGGAACTGAGCCCGGTTGAAGGTTCATCGATACATAGGAGCTTGGGCTGGAACATCAATGCCCGTCCAATGGCGAGCATCTGTTGCTCTCCGCCGGATAGTGTTCCAGATATCTGATTCCCCCTCTCTTTAAGCACCGGGAACAACTGATAAACCATTTCTAACCTTCTCTGCACCTCTCCTCTCTCTTTACACAGATAACCGCCAGCCTTCAGATTTTCAGTAACTGTCATCTCTCGAAAGGGCCTTCTTCTCTCCGGGCAATGAACTAAGCCCCTTCTCACAATCTCATGTGCTGCCAGCCCATCGATCCTCTCCCCGGCAAAGCGCACAGTGCCTTCAATGGTTATGTCTCCAGCCCGCGCCCCCCTCATCGCACCCTTTTCCCATCTCACCAGTCCGGTTATGGCTCGAAGCAGCGTTGTCTTTCCAGCGCCATTCGGACCCACCAGACCGACCACTTCCCCCTCGTCAACGCCCAAATTCATGTCGCTTAATATCATGGCGGTATCATAACAGACCTTTAGATTTTCCACCTCGAGAAGCAACTCAGATAACCCCCTTGCCTATGTACGCTTCGATCACCTTTTCATCCTTGACTATCTCCTCCGGGGTGCCATCGGCTATCAGCTCGCCGAAATCGAGCACGATCACCCGGCCAACTATTTTCATGAGTTCTGGCAGCTTGTGCTCAATAATAATCATGGTCGGCCCTTCACTATGTAGTCTGCCAAACCTGCCTCCCTTGTGCAATCTACTTATCGATTTCGCCATCAGCTCAGTCTCAGCAGGATTCAATCCGCTAAATGGCTCGTCCAGTAGAAGTAACTCAGGGTCGGTGGCAATAGCCCGGGCTATCTCCAGACGCCTTAGGTCCCCGTGAGACAGGCAGGAAGCCGGCTCGCGGGCGAGGTCGGAAATGCCGACGAACTCCAACGCATCCAGCGCTTTGGCCTCGACTGTCTTAACCCATTCCCCCCTCTTCATTGCCCTGGGACTGAGGCAAGCTACCATAACATTGGCAATGATGGGCAAACGGCGAAATGGCCTGGCAGCCTGAAATGTTCCTGCAATTCCCTGGTTGACGATGGCCCAGGGTTTGGCTCTGGTGATATCCTTGCCCTTAAATCTTACCCTGCCCGAATCGGGCTTCAATATGCTTGTTATCAGGCGCAGCACCGTGGTCTTTCCCGCCCCATTGGGACCGATCAAGCCAACGATCTCGTCCCTGCTGACCTGAAAGCTGACCCCATTAACTGCAGTCAGACCGCCGAAGCGCTTGGTAAGGTTCTCAACCTCGAAAAAGGGAGGGATCACCTCATTCCTCCTCCAGCTCTTCCCTGAGTTCCCTGTGCGACACCTTTCCCACGTCTGTCTTTGGGAGCTCACCTCTGAATTCAACGATCTTTGGGACCTTGTAATGGGCCAGATTCTCCTTACAGTATTTGATTATTTCCTCTTCGGTCACTTTCCCTCTTGCGTCGGTTTCGAGTACCACGATCGCCTTGATCAACTGTCCCACGTCGGGAGCGGGAACCCCCAGGACACCCGCCGTCTTGACCTTTGGATGCTGGTGCAGGACCTCCTCTATCTCCCGGGCAAAGACGGAATAGCCCTTGTACTTGATTAAATCCTTCTTCCGGTCGTAGAAGAAGAAGTAGCCCTCATCGTCCATCCTGACCAAGTCGCCCGTTCTGAGCCACGTCCTGCCATCCAGCTCGATCAAGCTTTCCCTTGTGTCTTCCGGCCTCTTCCAGTAGCCCTTCATAATGTTTGGCCCCTCGATGAGTAGTTCACCGACTTCCCCGGGAGGAAGGTACTCGCCGGTTTCATAGTTAACTACCGCTGCCCCGACGTTGGGTAGCGGAACCCCAAATGAACCGACCTTTGGCCTTCCCCAAGGGTTGACGTGAGATACAGCGCTACACTCAGTCAAGCCGTAACCCTCAATGATCTTGGCCCCCGTCCTTCTCTCCCAATCTTTTACCGTTGACTCATGAAGTGTATCGGCTCCACTGGTAATGATCTTGAGCCCCTTCCAATTGAACCTGTCAGTCTTATCGTAGTCCTTAAGGAATTGGTATGCCGTTGGCACACTGTAAAACACCGTTGCTCTGTATCTTTCCATGGCGGATAGGATTTCCTCAAGGTCAGGCGTGGTAAACAGAAGCAGCGTTGACCCCAGTATCAGGCCGTTCAACATAACTACCACTTGGCCATATATGTGGTAAAAGGGCAGCAATGCCGGAACGACCTCCTTACCTTCCTCAAATGTGGGCCAAAAAGCCTGGACCTGCATCCCACAGGCGAGCAGATTGTAGTGGGTCAGCACAGCACCCTTGGGCAGGCCCGTGGTTCCTCCGGTATAGGGGAGAACAGCAATATCCTCCTTGGCATTGATCTCGATTTTCGGGGGATTCGGTGGGTATTTCTTTATTAGCTTTTGGAACTGGTGGAAGCCATGACTTTCAATAACCTGCGGGCTGGGAACTTCCATCTTACCATACCTTCCCAGAACACTCTTCCCCGCTAATTTCTTTGACAGGGGCAAATACTCCCCGATACCGGTCAGAATGACATTCTTGAGTCCGGCTCCTGCCCTTTCAACGTTCTCATAAAGGAAATCCTGGCACACAATGGACTTGGCTTCACTATCTTCAAGTTGATGCTTTACCTCAATGCTGGTATAGACTGGGCTGATCGGCGTCAGCGTGGCTCCCGCTTTGAGCGAGCCAAAATAGGCGATGATGAATTGAGGACTGTTGAGCAGGTAGAGGGCAACTTTATCTCCCTTCTGGATTCCCAACTCATGGAGAGCTGTCGCAAACCTGTCTACTTCCTCCCTCAACTTTCCGAAGCTTATCTTATTACCGTAGAAGATCACCGCAGCTCTGCTGGAGTATTTGTCTGCTATCTCATCAAATACCTCAGGCAAAGAGCGCTCCGGAATTTCAACGTTTGCAGGAACTCCTTCAGGATAGAACTTTAGCCACGGTCTTTCATGGTACTTAGCCTTAGCTTCCATATGCCTCCATCCCAGTTTACTTCCAGCCGACCAAACAACACTGCAGTAGAACAAGTCCTGCCAAAGGGTTACCCTTGGCAGCGGGCGAGAGGAATGACGAGCCCGCTGGTATTTTCCGCCGGCTTCGGCAGCATAGAGCGCCACATCACCGGAACACCGTAGTCTCCGAGCCACGCAATCTTTTCAGACATTACGTGGATATTGTACAACTACCTAGAGACTAAAGCAATTTCTCTACAACGCTCCTGCGCCAGGCATGTGGGAGCAGCAGCTGCCGTCCAGCATTGTCAAGTTTGGATGATCTATGACCGGCTGAACAATCCGCCATGAAGTTCAACTGGAGGACTCAACAGGCATAGGTCAGACACCTTGGCTGACCTTTATTAATCTATTCCGGCACAATTTGCTCAGAGATGAATTGTTAGCGTATCAGAGAGTTCCTTCGGTAGTAAACGTTTTATTGCCCCTTAGGAAAACCAGAGAGATGCGGCTTCCCTTGCTTATCTTCGATAGGGCTTGTTCCAAATCATCCGCAGTAGCGACACGCTGCATATTTATTTCAGTAATAATGTCGCCTGGCACCAAGCCTACCCTCTGTGCCACGGAACCAGGTCTCACGTTACCTATGTAAGCTCCAAGTGTTATCCCCAAACCTTGCCGGGCCGTGACCTTGCTGGCATCAGCAATGGCAGCTCCAAAGGAGGGGCGCTCTCTCTGTTGCTCTATGTTAAGTGCCTGCTCCAACCGCTCACGGTCAAACCCGATGATTATCTGGCCATCGATAACAGTGACTGGTACGCCCATCTGGCCTGTCCTGTTCTGAAGTTCCTGGGCAGCCGCGCGGTCGCGTGAAACATCGTGCTCCTTGAAACCTATTCCTTTCTGTGAAAGAAACTCTTTCACCATACTGCAATAGGGTCAAGTGGGAGTCGAGTAAACTATTATTTCCATCTGAAGACCTCCTTCCCCTCCCCCCGATACACTAGCTGGGCTCTATAGGCTATTATAGCAAATAAGCAATAACAAGCACATGTATGCCCGTCACAAAGTGCCTAGTATGATTTTTATAGCTAAGGCAGAATTGAGGTAGATTACATAGGGAAGCGTTAAGTGCTCGCGATGTAGTTACATGATTGGAAAGGGGGTTATTCTAGCAAGAGCCTGAAAGATAGAAACTTATGCGAAGGGATTTGGCTCTTGGCAGAAGGCTACTCTGAAAAGACCCCATATCTAAAACTGAATTATGGACCTAGCGTTAATTAATAAATGGTTTTTTATCCACCCTGGTGGTCCCCAACTTCTCTCTGATGTAAACGGTTACCGCATTTATGCATGATTCGGGACTGGTTATAAATGACGCATTATCAGGTATAAATGACTTAGTACCGGAATCGAACACCCCACACGTCAAATTTCTCTCACGCCAGAAGTCAGAGTCGACACCGGTCTGGGCTAAGATTCGCTTCATAGTCTCTTTCGAAAAATCGCTGGTTTTTCGGCACAGTTGAACCACATCGGGGAACACCCTATTGAGGATAGAGAATCCCAGCACGTCCCGTACGCAGTATTCATTTGAATCATTGAAGGCTTCAGGCCAAAGTTCCTTTACAGCTTGCCAGTAATCTTGTAGAAAACCACTCACGTCACTGTCATCATGCAATGAGAGCCATGGGTCTTCAAATACATGACATAGCGAATGCTCAAGATGATCCCGACGCATATCCGACACGTTACTCTGCTCCGTGAGCCCGAGTAAGTTGTGTAATACGGGTGCGATTCTGGCTGACCTCACCCTTGGCATATAGTATTCCCTGTGCCGTTCCTTTTTCTCCTGTTCATGTTTCTGTAGCAGGCTTGGGGGGTAGACATGAAAGCTATGGCCACACTTGATACAATAATTGTCTGCATCCGCTGTAGTTGCCCCACAGGCTGGGCAAAAAAAGTGAAACCTCTTGCCACAGCTAGCACAGAATGTCGAGTCTGGCCGATTTTGGAACTGGCACTTGGGACAGATCATGGTAATAGCTCCTTTCTATTGCTTATACCAGGCGCTGACTCCATTATATCCGGAATTTCGTATATCAACCACTGTGGATATTCAAAATCCTGCTCGCTGGCTATTCAGTCCTCCGATTAGCCAGTTCTGTTCCTTTGTTGGTAGAGGCTATAAACATTCAAGCCTGTGCTATAAACGAATGAATAAATTTCATCTGCAAAAGAGGGACATTTTGGCCCGGAAATATTGGGTGCCGACCATACCAATAGTCCTCTGGATATTACCTATTCATCCCTTCGTAGCATAAGAGCCACACTATGTCCTTCAGGCTTAGGCTGAGGCTTCTTTATTATTCCTCTATTGAGAACTGCCAGCGGCAGCATATACTGTCATCGCTTGCCTCTGGAGGCAGATCTATAGGGATAACTTTGCCCTTGGGGTTGAAGGACTGGATAATGATTTGAAAAAGCTGCGGCTCTACCTGTTGGCAAATGGTATTCTCCCTTCCCGCCCCTTCTCGTCTAAGGGCCTACAGCGTGGGACATTCCAGCATAGTGAAGATCAGCTTATTATCCTCCTCGCGGGTGAACCTGTAGTTCAAGTTCGAGAACCAGGGCGAGAAGCTTGAGGCTTCTGCGAAGGCTTCTAAGTCATTGCCCTTTATGTTCATAAACGGCATCAGCCTTTTGAACTCATACGGTGAATACCTCTCCCAAACCCAAAGATCACAGGCTGTAGCCGTATCCTCCTCCACTATCTCTTTGACTGCTAGATACCAGAAAGCGTCTACCGCTAGAAACAATTTGGAATACAATCGTACAAGTTCAATAAGCTCCACTTTGGAGAGCTTTTCCAATTGTGCGGTAGATTCTGCTGGCCAGCCGCCATTCGCTTCCTTCATGTCTACCCCCAAGCCGAGAATGTAGTCAAGTGTAGTATGCTAACAAAGCACTGCCTGTCTGTCAATGCTGTGTCCCCGCAATCAGCGTTCTTCAGATATGACCAAAATAGAGGAGATGTAAGGATTACACAGAATGGACTATAGTGCAATCGGAATCACCCAGCGATCGCCATACCCCTCGCTGAAATCGGTTTTCGTTGAAACTTTACACAGTATTTCAGGGGCAGTTGGCTGAAGTCCTTGACAGACCCGTATGAATCGTGTAAGAAAGTATCAGTGGGAAAGACCATCCCCACAAGGTACGAAGGATTTCATCTTTCCCAATACGCTTAATATCCTGCGAGAATTATGCCAACTTTTCTCGGAAAACGAGAAGAAGCTAGAGCGGGAAAAGCTGAATTAGTAAAGGGAGGTAATATGAAGTAT